>ENA-UPTA01006375-UPTA01006375.1-activated-sludge-metagenome-genome-assembly--contig:-NODE-6375-length-10430-cov-5.540530_pt1 | contig 10430 bp, 10 predicted proteins | sample MGYA00238184_ERZ773361 | MGnify/ENA primary metagenome ERZ773361 (study PRJEB29100, sample SAMN05720205) | activated sludge metagenome | isolation source: anaerobic digester from wastewater...
TAGTCCAGGAGAAAGCGGTGAAAGGCGTCCCGCCCGATACGATTAATTAAAAAGGAGATGAACATGAAACTCTCCGCGTAAGCCAGTTGCGCCTGCTCGTTTTCGGAGGGGAACGCGGACGTCAATTGCCGCAGCGGGATCAGGCGACCTGTCAGAACGCCCCGCACCAACACCGCCGTACGGGAAAAATCCCATTCCCGCGCCTGGTACATCGCAAGACCCTCGGCAAGCCATAAAGGCCCCGTTTGTCCCGGTAAAGTTTGCCCCAAGGCGATGTGACTGAACTCGTGCGCAAAGGTTTCGACGATATCCGGATGGCCGGTCTTTACGGAAAAGGGGGAGCGCAGGATTATCAGGTTTTGCTCCGGATAGGCAACGCCGGCAGCCCACAGAGGAATTCGCGCTCCTGCGGGTTGGAGCTTCTGGAAGGATTCAATGGTGGGGGCTATCAATACGACGGTTTTCCCCGGGAAATCATGGCCCGTGTCGCGGATGATCGCTTGACGGATCTTTTCGATTTCATGAATCAGACGTGCCGCGATTTTTTCATCCTGAGCGGTAAAGGTGAGAATAAAGTGCTCCGTCTGCCTGCTGAGGAAGGTTTCAGCTCCGGCGTTTGAGGGGAGGATTCCTCCCCAGAGGAGGATCACGGCAGTCAGTAGGAACCGGTACATCTTGCTAATTCCTGGCCCATGCAAAACTGTTATAGATGCGTAAATTTTTAAAGCCAAATTCTGTACGCGACGGAAGCAGGGGTGCTATGGCCTGTTTTCGGGATAGGGCGGAAGGTTTAAAACGCGACCATTCAGTTACGCGCCATGAGATGCTTAACCGCTTTTTCCAGACCGTCCAGGCTCAATTCGAACATGGGAAAGATCTGTTCGATGACGCCGATGGTCCATGTGTAGTGCCATTCCTCTTCCGCCTGCGGATTGAGCCACACCGCGTGACGAAACATCGATGCCAGAAATTTCAGGCGGTCAATACTGGGCACCGTCTCGCGCTGGTCAAAGTAAATGGCGCCGTTTCTGTGCATGAGTTCCGACGGGGCCATGCTGGCATCCCCGACGATGATCAGCCGCGTATCCGGGTCCTTCCGGATGAATTCATCCACCGGCTCCGGCTTGTACCGGCGGTGCGGGTCCGACCAGATGTAAGTATAGATCGAGTTGTGGAAATAGTAAATCTTCAAATCCTTGAACTGGGACCGGGCGTAGTTGAAGAGGGTCTGGACGATGTCGATGTACGGGTCCATGGACCAGCCGCCGTTGTCGATCATCAGGATGATTTTCAGGCGGTCCGTCAGACGCCGGTCGAAGACGATCTCCACTTCTCCGGCGTTGCGCATCGTTTCGTAGATCGTTTTATCGACATTGACCACGTCCTTGGGACCATGGGGGACCATCCGGCGGAGACGCTTGAGGGCTTCCCCCATCTGGGCTTCCGTGATGGGACCGTCGAGTGAATAATCGCGGTAGCGCCGCTCCATGGCGACCTTGATCGCCGACTTGCTCCGGGAGACGCCGCCGACCCGCATACCGCCGGGGTGGTAACCCGAATGACCCACCGGGGAGGTGCCGCCCGTGCCGATCCACTTGTTGCCCCCGTGGTGTTCCTCCGTCTGATCCTTGAGCCGTTCCATAAAATACTGAAGGAGTTCTTCCGGAGTCATCTTTTTGAGTTTTTTTTCATCAATCCCCAGGGCCGCGGCGATCTCTGTCGGGTTCTTCAGCCATTCCTGAAGGAGCGCCCGGGCCACTTCCGTCAATTCGACCTCCTGCGGATCCACCAGGGGTACACCCTTGAAATGGTTGGCAAAGACCTGGTCATAGAGATCGAAGTAACGTTCGCTCTTGATGAGAATCGAGCGGGCGGCAGTGTAGAAATCCTCGATGGAGGTGATGAGTCCCATCCGCATGGCCATCTGCAGGCGCAGAAAAGACGTCGGAGTGATCGGGATGCCCCGCTCCCGGAGAGTATAGAAAAACTGAACAAACACAACCGGTCACCTAGAACCGCAGGCGATTGAGCGACTGGGACACGATGCTCATGTCGCCGCTTTTCTTGAACAGGACTCCCAGGTAGGGAACGCCCTTCGCCAGCATCTTGGGTTTGAAATCCGGGTCCGCTTTCAGAGCCCGGATCCAGTTGATCAATTCCCGGGTCGCCGGTTTCTTTTCCACCCCCCGGATGTCCCGCAGCCGGTAGAAGCTTTCGATACAGGCGTTCAGGACCTCCGTACTCTGGTCCGGGAAATGGACGGTCAGGATACGGCGCATCATTTCCGCGTCCGGAAAGGCGATGTGATGGAAGTTGCACCGTCCCAGGAAGGGGTCCGACAGATCCTTCTTGGCGTTTGAGGTGATGACGATAACCGGCCGGTGTTTGGCCCGGATCGTTTTGTCGATTTCAATGATATCGAACTGCATCTGATCGAGGACGTCCAGCATGTCGTCCTGGAAGTCCGTATCAGCCTTGTCGATTTCGTCGATCAAAAGGACGGTTTTGGTATCGGCGGTGAAGGCCTGGCCGATTTTCCCCATCTTGATGTAGGCCTCGATATTGCTGACATCCCGCTTTGAATCGCCGAAGCGGCTGTCGTTCAACCGGGTCAGGGTGTCGTACTGGTAAAGCGCCTCCAGCAGTTTCATGCTCGACTTGACGTTGAGGACCAACAGCGGCATCTTCAGACTTTCTGCAATAGCATGGGCGAGCATGGTCTTTCCCGTACCGGGCTCGCCTTTCAGCAGCAGGGGCATTTCGAGGGCCATGGAAATGTTGACAATCTGGGCCAGTTCGTCGTCGAGGACGTATTTCGCTGCCCCGCTGAACGAGGTATTAGGTTTTTCCTGGAACATGGTAACTCCTTGTATATGTTAAACTATATCTGGTTCTATAAAATGTTGTTCACGCGGAGGTCTGAGGTCAAACGCCCAATTCGTCAAAGATGTTCCGTGTGCTTCCTGACGTCTCTGGGGTAGCAAAAAACACCCGAAAAAGCCACTTTTTTTATGCAGTTACGGTTGGGAGAAACAGCCTGGTATGCGCAACGGTGAGTTAAAAGAAATGATCAGGTTCTCCATGGCGGATCAGGATAACCGGCGCTCCGTGTCTTCCTTCAGGCGGGAGAGGGCGTCCGATATCGTCACCGGATAGGATTCCGTGCCGGTCAAATGACATAATGAAGGGGGCAGTTGTTGCAGTTGCTCCTTCGTGCGGCGGGCCAGGTCCGGCAGCGGTTCCGGCTGCTCAAGCCGTTTCCCACCAGCCATGACTTTTCTGATCAGGGGGGTGCCGTCCTGTCGTTCCGTTTCCAAACCGATGGTATCACCGATCATCCGCTTGTCCTGCACGAGACGAAAAACCTGCTTGCGTCCCGGGTAGGTCGCTTTGCCGCTGGATTTTTTCAAGCGAGGTTCTCCGGCATATTCCATTAATTTATAAGCGCATTCCAAATAGGGCACATCGGCGGAGGTGTCAAGTTTGGTGCCGATGCCGAAGCCGTTGATCGGGGCGCCCCGCATGAGCAGTTCCGCCACACTATACTCATCCAGGTTCCCACTGGCGAAAATTTGAATTTCCGGGAACCCTTCTGCATCGAGGATGGCCCGGACCTCCCTTGAAAGGGCAAGCAGGTCCCCGCTGTCGAGCCGCACGGCCCGGACACGGATATTCTTATCGGACAGTTTGCCTGCCACACGGGCTGCCGTTTTGGCCCCCTCAATGGTATCGTAGGTGTCGATCAGGAGGGTTACGTTTCCGGGATTAGCCTCGGCGAACTTCAGAAAGGCCGTTTCCTCATCGGGATGCGCTTCGATGTATGAGTGGGCCATGGTTCCAAATATGGGGATTCCGTAGAGCAACTCGGCAGGAACCGTGGCGGTGCCGATGAACCCGGCCAGGTAGCAGGCCCGGGCGGCCAGAAGCCCTGCCTCGGCGCCGTGGGCTCGGCGAAGGCCGAAATCGATCAAAGCGGCCCGTCCCTGCGCCGCCAGGATACAGCGGGCGGCCTTGGTGGCGATCAGGGTTTCAAAGTGCAGAAAGTTAATCAGACGTGTTTCGATCAACTGGGCCACCGGCAGGGGGGCGGTAATGCGCAGAAGGGGTTCATTGGGGAAAAAAACCGTGCCCTCCGGCAGGCCGTGGACGTCACCGTTAAAACGCAGTGTCCGGAGATAAGCGATCAGGGCGGAAGAAAAGCGTTTGGTTCCTTCCAGGTAACGCAATTCCTCTTCTGTAAACGCGAGGTTCTCCAGAAAGCGGAGACAGGATTCCAGCCCTGCGGCAACGAAAAACGAGCGGTTTTCCGGCATCTGGCGGACATAGAACTCAAACACGGCCTCATCGTGAAGTCCCTCCTCGATATAACCCTGGAGCATCGTGAGCTGATAGAGATCGGTCAGGAGCGGACTTTTCAGAATATCCATGTTTAATCCCCGACCTCATCCGATTTGATCATTTCCGCACCCCGGGCGGTCATGTCCGCGAGAGCCCGGTCACCGTCACCGGGATGGACGTTTACGGCATAGACGGCATCCGTTAGAACCACGACGGCATAACCCGCATTGCGTAAATCAAGGACCGTGTTCAGGACACAGTAGTCGGTGGCCAGACCGCCGATCCAAACCCGTTTGGTATTCGATTGCTCAAGCCATGTCTGAAGCGTCAGCCCCGCATCGCTTTTCGCGTGCAAAGCCGAGTACTCCTCACTGGTTTTATCCGTCGCCTTGGAAAAGATGACCGCTGCTACAGGAATGATTAATTCGGGCGAAAATGCGGCATCGGCCGTGCCGGCTACGCCGTGGGCCGGCCAAGGTCCGCCCTGTTCATGAAAGGAGATGTGATCGGGAGGATGCCAGTCTCGCGAGAAGGCAATGGGAAGTCCCTTCCGCTCAAAGATCCGGATCATCCGGTTAATGGGTGCGATAATGCGATTGCTGCCGGCAATGCCGAGATTTCCCCCCGGAAGAAAGCAGTTCTGCATATCCACGGCCACCAGAGCGTCACCCGCCTGCAAACGATATCGCTCTCCCATGCCATCCTCCTTAAGAAGGTGTGTGCTACATGGATCATCATAAAGGGAAAACCGCTGTGATTTCAAGAGGAATATGCGTTATCACCCCATGATCTTCCGCTGTGGCGCCCAGGCTATTCGTTTTCCTTGTGTTCCGTTTTTGTCGGAATGGTTTCCCGGTGCAGCCGGCTGACGAGGTCCGGGAAAATCGCCTTTTCTCCCCGCCAGGCATAAATCAAAGGATCGACATTCATTTTACTCAAGCGCCTCCAGAGCTCCGCTTCCGGAGGTGCGGGCAAGGCCAGAAAAAGTCGCGTTCGGTGAGGGATATTCAGACTCTGGAGTAAAAGCTGGGTCACGCCCTCCTGAAGGCTTATCGGCAGGGTATCTGCTTTGACGTGAAAAATGGCGCGAATCCGGTCCTGGTTATCGACAAGGAACAGATCACGGAAAGGGTCGTTCCCGACCCGGAAGCCTGCAGTCTTTAAGGTATGGTAGAGATCCCGGATAACAATACCCTGATCGCACAAACCCGCCATGTCCCGGAAAAAATCACCTTGCCTGTTTCCCGTCCATTCCTCGCGGAAGGAGACTTCTGCGAAGGACAGCATGGTCTGGGGCGAAGCGGTATTGGCTTCCGCTTTGATGTGTCCGATTTTATGCACGAAGTGCGCGAGCTGGCGGGGGAATCGCTCCGATTTCAAAAGCCCGATTACCGCCACAACGGTTTCCTGATCGCCGTCGTCCATCAAAGCCCATACGCCCCGATAATGACTGTCGAAAAGCGACTTTCCGATGCCTTTCCGTCCACCGCCGATTTTACCCCGGTGGACAACAAAAATCTGGCCCCGCCGATCCCGGGCAAAAGCCCCTCCTATGCGCCGGTCGATGCCGCCGACGGGGAAATTAATCTCGCATGAGGCTGCCAGGAAACTTCCGGGAAGGGGTTTCCCTATACCGAAGGCGTGATTGTAGGGTGAGGCTTTCCCCTTTTCGTGGGCCATCCAGATGCCGAGATTATCCGACCAGATGACCTGCGAGGCGGTGCTGGCGCCGAGGTGTCCCAGACGGACCTGGAGCTTTTCAACCATGAGCGTCTTCAGCCCCCGGACGAATAGATTCCGGTATTTACGGACAAGATCTGCCTCGGTGATAATTTTAAGAAACATCGTTATGTCACCTCAATCCAGTCTCTTGCGGAAAAAACCCACGGCCCCGGAAAACACGACGATGCCGAGCAGAGACAAGGCCAAATACTGGGGCCAGAGTACGTCCAATCCCACACCCTTAAGGAAGAGACCACGAATAATAACCAGGAAATACCGCATGGGATTAAGATAAGTCAGCCATTGCACGAATTCGGGCATGTTGGCAATAGGAAAAACGAAGCCGCTCAGCATGAAAAAGGGGAGGAGGAAAAAAAAAGTAGTCATCACCGCCTGCTGCTGGGTGGATGAGACGGTGGAGATGAAGAGTCCGATGCCCAAGGTGCTAAGCAGAAAAAGACAGGAGGCGCCAAACAGTGCGGGGATGCTTCCTTCCAGGGGGATCTGAAACCATAAAACGGCAAAAATAGTGACGACGGCCATCTGGGCTAAGGAGATGAGGATGTAAGGAATGGTTTTACCCACGATGAATTCGAAAGGCGTCAGCGGCGTCACGATAAGCTGCTCCAGGGTTCCCGTTTCCTTTTCCCTGATGATGGCGATGGACGTCAGCAGCAGTGAGATGACCATGATAATCACGGCAACGATGGCGGGAACAAAAAAATACTGGCTGTCCAGGTTCGGGTTGTACCAGGTCCGGATCCGGGGATCGATCCGGCCGTACCGGACGGCATGGGGGTGGAGTTCATGCAGCAGGGTGTTGTTGATCTGCTGCAAAACTGCAACCGCATAGGAAACACGGATAGAGGCCATATTGCTCATACTGCCGTCCGCGATCAACTGAACCGCGGCACTTTTCCCCTGTTTCATTCTTTCGCTCAGATCCGGTCCGATTTTGAGCACCAGATCAGCTTCTCCTCGGATCATCAGGGGTTCGATATCATGGTCGTGATGGAGAAACCGGGTTATGCCGAAGATGCCGTTTCCCTGAAAGGTTTCGACGATCAGGCGGCTTTCCCGCGTTCGTGCTTCATCCAGAACGGCCATGCGGATATGCCGGATATCGTAGTTGACGACATAGCCGAAGATGAGAATCTGAATCAGGGGCGCGACGATGAGAATCGGCCGGATCTTTTTATCCCGGAAGAGTTGAATAAATTCCTTGCGGACGAGTTCGCGAATGCGAATCCGGTCAATCTTCAAATCAGAGCCCTTCCTTTCTCAACTGGAGCCAGTTGGCTGTCAGGAGGGTTAGGAACATGACGGTCAGGACGGCAAAGGAAACCCAGAGCTGTAAAAAATTCAGATTTTTGAGATAGATTCCCGTTAAGATATCAATGTAGTAGGTGGCCGGAACGAAACGGGTCAGGCCCTGCAGGATTGCCGGCATGTTTGAGACGGGAAAGACGAAATTGGAAAGCAAAAGCGACGGCAGATAGGTGATAAGGAGCGCGATCTGGTTGGCGACCAGTTGTGATTTCGTCAAGAGGGAAATCAGAAGCCCCAGGGTCAACGCGACGGCCAGGTACAAAGACGATGCCGCCATCATGAGCCAGAAACTTGATTTCATGACGATGCCAAACAGGATCTGGGCCATGAGAATGGCCGCCAGGACGTCCGTCAGGCCGATCAGAAAATAGGGGATGGCCTTACCCATAAGAAATTCCCCGGCGGAAAGAGGCAGGGCGCGGATCGTCTCCATGGTTCCGTTCTCGTATTCCCGGGCGATGACCAGCGAGGTCAGCATGGCACCGACAATCATGATGATGACCGCGATGATGCCGGGGATGATGAAATTCCGGCTCTCAAGGTCTTCGTTGAACCAGATCCGGATACGTCCTTCAACAGGTTGTGCGGGGGCGCTTTTGCCCTGTCGATTCAGGAATACGCCAAGCCTTTCCTGATTATACCGATCAAAAAAGGCGTTGACGTAGGCCCGGGCGATGTTCGAAAAATTCGGATCGCTGCCGTCCAGCAGCAACTGAATGGCGGTTTCCCGCTCATGCTTTATCCCCGCCGTTAAGCCCGCGGGGATAATCACCGCCAGGGTGGCATCGCCACGATCCAAGGCTTCTCCCGCAACTTTCGTGTCCGGCAGAATAGTCCGAACAGTGAAATAAGTAGATGCGTCCAACCGGCGGATAAGATCGCGGGTCAGGGCGGTCCGGTCGTGATCGACGACGACCGTGGCAATCCGGTCCACATCAAGACTCAGGGCGTATCCGAACAACAGGATCAAAAGGAGCGGAATGGCGAAGGCCAGATAAAGACTCCGGAAATCCCTGACCAGATGATAAAACTCCTTGCGCGTGACAGCCTGGATCCTTCGCCGGTTCAATTTTATTACCCGAAGATTGCCGTTGATAAACGCCCCGTCGGTGTGGTGACCGGAGAGGCGCTCACATCAGGTTGGTTGTTCTTCTTGGTGTAACGAGAAGAAGATCCTTATTTTTTTGCGGATCCGGCCGCGTTTTCCGTTTGTTTGGTCTTGGGGCGTGTTTTGCCGTGGGTGCCCCGCCAGATTTTACCTCGTTTCGAACGTTGATCCCCTTTTCCCATGCTGCTTCCTCCTTAATAATATGATTGACTTTTTTCGGAAACGCATTAGATTGGCCCCAATCGTTTCCTCAAGTTCATCGCATCTTTTGCCGATGTTATGGGGTGTATCTATCAAAGAATGGACCGGATGGAAAGCCGAAAGATCAACATGATCATCAAAGGGTGCAAAGTGATTGATCAGTTTGTTTGTCTGTGAGCGCAGCCCTCTGGTGGTTGTCTTGCAGTCACGTCTGCCGGTGTTAGGAAGGTTTTCTCTACGGAGGGAAGCGTGGTAAAAGCATTAGCCGTCAATAAACTGAAAATCGGCATGTTTGTCCTGATGCCCGTGTCATGGACGGACCATCCCTTCTTAAAAAGTCAATTTCTTTTAACCTCCGAGGACCAGATCAAAAAAATTATCGGGGCGGGTATGCAGGAAGTGCGGGTGGACTTCAGCCAGAGCCGCGTGGCCGATGAGCGGCCGGAACGCGTAACGGTTGTACCGGAGAAACCAAAACAAGCGATCGTGCCGGAAGGATTGCGGGAAAGCATTTCCGATAAGAAGCTGCCCCCTCTGACGAAGGCAAAACGGGTTCATGAATATTCGGGGGAAATGATCAAGAACCTTATGGACAATCCTTCAGCGGAAAGTATCCGAGAGACGAAGCAGGCCGTTAACGATGTGGTCGATCTCATACTGGACGATTTGGAAACCAGTCAGCACCTGATGATGATCACGGACCACGATTACTACACCTACACCCATTCCGTACATGTCGGCGTCCTTTCCGTTTGCCTTGCGCGTAATCTTTTCCGGCGCTCCAATGCCCACGATCTCCACGAACTGGGGGCCGGGTTTTTTCTCCATGATCTGGGGAAGGTCCGGATCGATCAGGGAATAATCAATAAGCCTGGCAAGTTAACGGACGAGGAAATGGGGGAGATGAAAAAGCACCCCAATCTGGGTTTTAAAATTCTGCATGAAACCAAACAGATGACCGAGGAGTCGAAGATTATCGTCCTGCAGCACCATGAGCGCTTCGACGGCACCGGCTACCCCAAGGGCATTCGGGGAAATGACCTGCATGTTTATGGGAAGATCTGTGCCATCGCCGATGTCTACGATGCCTTGACGACGGATCGTCCATACCGGAAGAAAATGCAACCCTTTGAAGGACTGAAAATCATGAAGGAGCAGATGCTCCATCATTTTCAGCAGGATATGTTTGAACAGTTCGTCCTCATGATTGCCGGCCGGAAGAATTAAATCCGCCGAATTGTCCCCATCGGTAAGTTTTCATTACCAAATCTTCACTTTTCTTCTCTTTTTCCCATTTATCCCATTTTGACCAACTATCACCCATTATTTTCCTCTAAAGTTATTTGTCGATAATACCGACAATATGATCAATACGGAATAAGGGAGCATTGGGCTTATTTCTGCTTGAGCATGCAAGGGTAAAAGGAGAAAAACGATGTCAAAACACATTTCGGTTCACCAGAGCTAAGCGGGGGACGAATTATGGCAAGAATAGTGACAGCGAAGGAAGTAGCGGAATATCTGCGGCTGAATCAAAATACGATCATTAATCTGGCCGTTAAGGGCGATTTGCCGGGATTTAAGATCGGGAAATCCTGGCGCTTCGATATGGATGAAATTATTGCAGCGATTGAAGAATCGAAGGAAAAATCGCGGAACAGCCATCCTTTAACGAAATCTGATGAAAACGATTAGGCACGGGGGGCCACAACTAATTCTTCTTAAGGACGAG
>ENA-UPTA01006376-UPTA01006376.1-activated-sludge-metagenome-genome-assembly--contig:-NODE-6376-length-10429-cov-9.123578_pt1 | contig 10429 bp, 4 predicted proteins | sample MGYA00238184_ERZ773361 | MGnify/ENA primary metagenome ERZ773361 (study PRJEB29100, sample SAMN05720205) | activated sludge metagenome | isolation source: anaerobic digester from wastewater...
TGCAGTTCTGCCGCTACGTGCCGCTGGTGGCGGCGACCGGCGCGCGCGTGGTGCTGGAGGTGCAGCCGGCATTGCGCACGCTGCTCGGGCAGCTGCCCGGGGTGGAGACGCTGGTGGCGCGCGGCGATGCACTGCCGCCGTTCGATGCGCACTGCCCGCTGCTGAGCCTGCCGCTGGCGATGGGCACCCGCGTGTTCTCGATCCCGCCGCCGCTGCCGCGCCTGCAGGCCGACCCGGAACGGGCCGCGGCCTGGGCTGCGCGGCTGGGCCCGCGCCGCGGGCTGCGCGTGGGCGTGGCCTGGCAGGGCAACACCGGGCACGACAACGACCGCAACCGCTCGATCCCGCTGGCGCGCTTCGCCGCGCTGCTCGCGCCGGCATGCGCCGACGCGCCCCCGGTCGAGTTCGTCAGCCTGCATCCCCAGGTGCCGCCGCGCGACCGCGACCTGCTGCCGGCGCTGCCCGCCCTGCGCGACGTCGGCGACGGCCTGAACGACTTCGCCGACACCGCCGCACTCGTTGCGCACCTCGACCTGGTGATCGCCGTCGACACCTCGGTCGCGCACCTGGCGGCGGCCATGGGTCGGCCGACCTGGATCCTGCTGCCGCATCCGGCCGACTGGCGCTGGATGCTCGACCGCGACGACAGCCCCTGGTACCCCGCCGTGCGCCTGTTCCGGCAGACCCACGCGGGCGACTGGGACGCGGTCCTCGCCCGCGTGCGCGCGGCGCTGGCGCCGCTCGCGTCGGGCGTGGCGGGCGCGTCGGCCACGGCGGGCGTGGCGGACGACGCCGGCGCGGGCGACGCCGGCGCCTGAACGCTCAGGGCTGCAGCACGTAGCCCAGGTCGATCTGCACGCCGGCGGTGTCGAACGCCGCGCGCTGTTCGCCCGACCCGTAGATCACGTAGTGCGCGATCGCCCCGTTCGTGCGGCTGCCCAGGAAGTCGCCGATGAACGCATCCACGTAGGCCGCGACGTCCGGGTTGTCGGTCAGGTAGCGGTTGCCGTCGAAGGTGTCGAACTTCGGGCCCGCCGACCGGCCCTCCCACACGCCATACAGGTTGTAGTGCATGAACAGCGTGGCGTCGTCGAGGTTGAGCGGCTTCAGGTCCGCCCAGCGGTTCGCGTAGTACACCGGGTCGAACCAGCTGTTGGGATCGAGGCCCTGCGCCGCACCGGTGGAGAAGTAGTGCTGCAGCGCCGTCTCGCGCGTGACGGTCGGCACCAGCGCGGTGTTGTCCAGCAGGTAGTACACGGCGTCGAACAGGAAGCCCGGATTCACGCCGTAGGCCGGCACCCCGGTGCGCGGCAGGTTCACCAGCTCCAGCGTCTTGTCGGCGAACGCCAGGCGCTCGATGCCGGTGAGCGTGTCGGTGCCTTCGCTGGCCGACACGTCGTGCAGGATCCACTGCGTGCCGCTGCGCGCAAAGGAGAAGGTGGCAGCGACACCCTCGTACACGGCCGTGTCGACGCCGGCCCCCCCTTCGAGGCGGTCGTCCCCGGCATTGCCCTGCAATGTGTTGTCCCCCGCGCTCCCGGTCAGCGTGTCGCCGTACGCCGAGCCCGACACGCCTTCGAACGCACTCAGCGTGTCGGCGCCGTCGGGTCCGGACACCGTGCCCGTCGCCAGGTTCACGACCATCGCGCCGGTGGCTTGCGTGTATTCGGCCACATCGAAGCCCGCACCACCTTCGAGCGTGTCGTTGCCTTCGCGGCCGCGGATCACGTTGTCGCCGGCGTCGCCGATGATCACATCGGCATAGGTGCTGCCGCGCACGTTCTCGATGCCGACGAGTGTGTCGCTGCCGGCGTCCCCCGAGGCGGTGCCGGCGGCGAGATTGACGGTGACACCGGCATCGGTGCCGCGGTAGTCGGCCGTGTCGACACCCGCGCCTCCGTCGATCGTGTCGTTGCCGTCGTCGCCACGAAACAGGTTGTCCCGCGCGTCGCCGATCAGCACGTCGTCGAAGCGGGTGCCGTAGATGCCTTCGATGCTTTCCAGCACGTCTTCGGCTGCCCAGCCGGTGCGCACGCCGGTGGCCAGGTTCACCGTGATGGCCTCGGGGGCGTCGTTGTACATCGCCACATCCTGACCTTCTCCACCGTGGATCGTGTCGGCACCGGCGCCGCCCCGGAAGGCGTTGTCATCGTCGTTGCCGATCAGCGTGTCGACGAAGGCGGTGCCGTAGGCACCCATGATGCTGCGCAGGGTGTCGTGGCCGTCGACACCGTCGGCCGTGCGCGCGAACAGGTCGACCACCACCGCGCCCGCGCTGTCGGTGTAGTCGACCACGTCTGCACCGTCGCCGCCGTCGATGAGGTCGTCGCCGGCACCGGGGCGGAACAGGTTGATGCCGTTGTCGCCGATCAGCCAGTCGTCGAACGCCGATCCGCGCACGTGCTCGATGTTGAGCAGCGTGTCGTCGCCTTCGCCGCTGGCGGTGCCGTCGAGCAGGTTCACGAACACGCCGTTGTTCGCTTGGCTGAAGTCGGCCCAGTCCTCGCCGATGCCGCCGTCGATGCGGTCGTTGCCGCCGCGGCCGCGGAACCAGTTGGTGCCGGCGCCCCCGGTGAGCGTGTCGTCGAACGCCGACCCGCGGATCGCTTCGATGCTGACCAGCGTGTCGCTGCCGTCGCCGCCGCCGACGGCGCCGGTGGACAGGTTCACCGTCACGGCGCTCGGTGCGTTCTGGTAGTCGGCGAAGTCGGTACCTTCGCCGCCGTCGAGCCGGTCGTTGCCCGCGTTGCCGCGCAGGAAGTTGCCGAGGTCGTCGCCGGTGAGGGTGTCGTCGAACGCGGAGCCGTACACGCCTTCGATCGAGATCAGCGTGTCGCCGCCATCGGAGCCGGACACCGCGCCAGTCGCGAGGTTGACCGACACGGCAGCGGATGCGTTGGCGTATGAGACGATGTCGAACCCGTCGCCACCGTCGAGCGTGTCGTTGCCGCCCCGCCCGTCGAGCACGTCGTTGCCGCCGCCGCCCTGCAGCAGGTTGACGCCGGAGGATCCGATGAGCGTGTCGCCCGATGCGCTGCCGAGCGCGTTCTCGATGCTGACGAGCGTGTCGCTGCCATCGCCGCCGGAGGCCGTCCCGGCCCCCAGGTTGACGGTGACCGCGCTGACGGCGTCGGCGTAGCTGGCAGTGTCGGTGCCGCCGCCGCCGTCGAGCGTGTCGTCGCCGCCGCGGCCGTTCAGGGTGTTGTTCGCAGCGTCGCCGGTGAGCGTGTCGCCGAAGCCCCCGCCCACGATCGCTTCGAAGCCGCTGAGGGTGTCGTTGCCGTCGGCGCCGCTGGCCGTGCCGGCGAACAGGCTGACGGTGACCCCGCCGCTGGCCGACCGGTAGGCGACGGTGTCGAAGCCGGCTCCGCCGGACAGGGTGTCGTTGCCGAGATGTCCGCCGATGAGGTCGTCGCCCGCGCCGCCGGTGATCGTGTCGTTCGACTGCGAACCGTAGACGCCTTCGATGCGCACCAGGGTGTCGACGCTGCCGTCGGACACGGTGACGGTGCCGGTGGCCATCGCCGCCGTGATCGACAGGGTCGTGTTGCGGTAGTCGGCCAGGTCGTTGCCGTCGCCGCCGTCGAGGATGTCGTTGCCGCCCATGCCGCGCAGGAAGTTGACGCCCGCATCGCCGACGAGGGTGTCGGCGAACGCGGAGCCGATCACGGCCTCGATGCCGGACAGCGTATCGTTGCCGGCACCGCCGCTGGCGGTGCCCGCGAGCAGGTTCACCATCACCGCGGCCCCGGCCGTCCGGTAGTCGGCGAAGTCGAAGCCCGCGCCGCCGATCAGGGTGTCGTCGCCCGCGCCCCCGTCGAGCACGTCGTCGCCACCGAGCCCGTCCAGTGTGTTGGCCTGCGCGTTGCCGATCAGCGTGTCGGCGAATTCGGAGCCGATGACGGCCTCGAAGTTGCTCAAGGTGTCATTGCCCGCGCCGATGGCGACACCGCTGGCGAGATCGACGGTGACACCTGCAGCGGCGTTGAAATAGTCGACCGTGTCGAACCCGCCTGCGCCGTCGAGCACGTCGTCGCCGCCGTTGCCGCGCAGCCGGTTGGCGTCCGCCGTGCCGATCAGGGTGTCGTTGAACGCCGACCCCACGGCGTTCTCGATGCTGATCAGCGTGTCGGCGCCGTCGGGACCGGTCACCACGCCGGTGGCGAGGTTCACGGTGACCGCCGACGCAGCCAGCGTGTAGGCTGCGGTGTCGCTGCCCGCGCCGCCTTCGATGCGATCATTGCCGCCGCCGCCCGCGAACTGATCGTCGCCGTCGCCGCCGATGAAGGTGTCGGCGAAGGCAGTCCCGAAGACGCCTTCGATCCCCAGCAGTTCGTCTGTGCCTTCACCCTGCACCGTCAGTGCCGCCATCGACACCGTGATCGCGCCGAGCGCGTTGCGGTAGTCGGCGAGGTCGAACCCGGCACCGCCGAACAGGAAGTCGTCGCCGGGTCCGCCTTGCAGGAAGTCGATCCCGCCGCCGCCGAACAGGACGTCGTCACCTTGCAGACCGACGAGTGTGTCGACCCCGTTCAGCCCCTGGATCCGATCCGCCCCGGCGGTGCCCTGGAGTGTCTCGCCCGCTGCGGTGCCCACGATGAATGCCATCGATGCCTCTCCTGTCGGTGATGATGATGGAGCCCGCGCAGGTGCCGATGCTGGTTCTGGTGCTGGTGCTGCCGGGCACTGGTTCAGACATGACTTCCATCGCCGATCATGCGCCCCCGGCGCGGCCCTTGCAATGGGGCGCGCGGCGCACAACGGGTTGCCCGACGCCGCCGCCGGCCGCGCGCCGGATCGTCCGGCGCCGGGCCCCTCCCGACGCGGTGCCCGGTCTCAGACGACCAACGCGCGCGCGGTGCCGAGCGCCGCGGCGAGCGTGCCCACCAGACGCCGAGGGTGGGCCGCGCCCGCGGCATCGGAACCCTCGCGCAGACGCCCGAGGTCGGGGAGCGCGGTCAGCTGGATGCAGCGGTAGCCCTCCTGGCGCGTCAGCCGCTGCGCGAGGTCGTCGGGATGGCAGTCGCCGGGCACCGAGGCCAGCACGACCGTGTCGCCGTGCCGCCCCGCCCAGGCGCCCTCCACCGTACCCCGGAGCGCGGCGATCAGATCGAACAGCGCCTGCAGGTGCTGCGGATCGGCGTGCCCCGACGACGCGAGCAGCGCGGCCTGGACGGACGGCGCGGCGGCGGCGGACGGTGCGTTGCGCGCAGTGCAGACGGCCTGCAGCAGATACGTCGACATGGGGCGTGGGCTCGTGGCGTTGGGCGGGCGTGCGTGAAGCACCACCTTAGCAACCGCCGCGCGGGGCGCGCATCATTAGGACTGACGATCCAAGGAGTGTTCACTATGACTTCCCCATTGCCCGACGCAGTCGATCTCTTCGTGATCGGCGCCGGCTCCGGCGGCGTGCGCGCCGCCCGCATCGCCGCCGCGCACGGCGCCCGTGTCGCCGTCGCCGAGGCGTTCCGCGTGGGCGGCACCTGCGTGATCCGGGGCTGCGTGCCCAAGAAGCTGCTGGTGCTGGCCAGCCGGTTCGCCGACGACTTCGCGCTGGCCCCCTCGTTCGGGTGGACGCTCGACGGCGCCCGCTTCGACTGGGCCACGCTGCGCGACGCGAAGGAGCGCGAGATCACGCGCCTGGAGGGCGTCTACGCCCGCAACCTCGCGGCCTCGGGCGTGAGCCTCATGCGCGGCCGTGCGGGCCTGGCCGGCCCGGGCCGCGTGGCGCTCGACGACGGCCGGGTGGTGCAGGCCAGCCGCATCCTGATCGCCACCGGCGGGCGGCCGTTCCGCCCGGACGTGCCCGGCGCCGAGCTGGCGGTCACCTCCAACGAGATGTTCGACCTGCCGGCGCTGCCCGCGTCGATCCTGATCGTCGGCGGCGGCTACATCGCGGTCGAGTTCGCCTGTCTGCTGCAGCGCCTGGGCGTGCGCGTGACGCTCGCCTATCGCGGCGAGCGCATCCTGCGCGGCTTCGACCACGACCTGCGCGCCCACCTGTCCGAGGAGATGGCGCGCGCCGGCATCGACGTGCGCACCCGCTGCGACCTGCAGGCGATCGCGCGCGACGGCGACGGATACGTCGCGCGGCTCTCCGACGGCGCGCACCTCGGCTGCGGCCTCGTGATGCTGGCCACCGGTCGCGTGCCGAACGTCGAAGGCCTGGGCCTCGAGGCGGCCGGCGTCGCGGTCGACGCCGCCGGCGCGATCCGCGTGACCGACGACTCGCGTACCACGGCCGCCGGCATCTGGGCGATCGGCGACGTCACGAACCGCATCGCGCTGACCCCGGTGGCGATCCGCGAAGGACACGCGTTCGCCGACACCGAGTTCGGCGGCCGGCCCTGGACCTGCGACCACACGAACGTGCCGAGCGCGGTGTTCGCCACGCCCGAGATCGGCACCGTGGGCATGACCGAGGAGGACGCGCGCGCGCGCGTCGGTGCGGTCGACATCTACCGCACGAGCTTCCGCCCGATGAAGGTCACGCTCTCCGACATCCCCGAGCGGATGCTGATGAAGCTGGTCGTCGACGCGACCACCGACCGCGTGCTGGGGGTGCACGTCGCCGGACCGGACGCCGCCGAGATCATCCAGATGGCGGGCATCGCGGTGAAGATGGGTGCGACCAAGCGACAGTTCGACGACACCGTCGCCGTGCATCCGTCGGCGGCCGAGGAGCTGGTGACGATGCGCACGAAGGCGGCCTGATCGCCGCGGGTCGCAGGCGCGCCGTCATGGGCGAGCCGCCGGAGGTGCGCCGTCGGAGGCGCACCTTCAGAAGTGCCGCCTGCGCATGTGCGCCGCCAGACGGGCACTGCCGGAGGGGCGCCTTCAGGTGCGCCGCCCCGGCACGGGCTCGGCCTCCAGCAGCGCCGCCACGTGCGTGCGCAGCTGCTGCGGACTGATCGCCTCCAGGGGCACCGGCGGCCCGACGTGCAATCCCACGCGGCTCCACACGCCGCGGCGGAACGGACGCGACATCGCCGCGCCGTCGATGCGCGAGAAGAACGAGCCCCACAGGTTCAGCAGCGCCATCGGCACCACCACCGGTGCGATGCCTTCGGCGCGGGCACGCGCGACGATGCGCGCGACGCCGCCCTTGAACTCGGCCAGCGCACCGTCGCGGGTGATGACGCCCTCGGGGAAGATGCCCAGCAGGTCACCGTCGCGCAGCACCTGGTGGGCGGCCTCGAACGCCGCCGCGTACACCTCGGGATCCTCGCGCTGGGGTGCGATCGGAATCGCCCTGGCCAGCCGGAACAGCGTGCCCAGCACCGGCATCGCGAAGATGCGGTGGTCCATCACGAAGCGGATGGGCCGCGGGCTGGCCGCCATCAGCAGCAGCGCGTCGATGAAGCTGACGTGGTTGCACACGACGATGGCCGCCCCGCGCTCGGGGATGTGCGCGTCGCCGCGCACGCGGAAGCGGTACATCAGCCGCGACACCACCCAGGCGGCGAAGCGCAGCAGGTACTCGGGCACCAGCAGGAACACGTAGAGCGCGACGACGGCGTTGAGCAGCCCGGTGATCAGCAGGATCTGGGGCACCGTCAGGCCGGCCTTCAGCAGCGCGCCGGCCAGCACCGCGCTGGCGATCATGAACAGCGCGTTCAGGATGTTGTTGGCCGCGATGATGCGTGCGCGGTGCGTCGGCTCGGCGCGCAGCTGGATCAGCGCGTACATCGGCACGCTGTACAGACCGGCGCACGCCGACAGCAGGAACAGGTCGGCCAGCACGCGCCAGTGGGCGCCGACCGACAGGAACGCCGCCACGCCCAGCACCGGCCCCGGCGGCACCGCGGCGAGCGCGAAGTACAGGTCGATCGCGAACACGGTCATGCCGATCGCGCCCAGGGGCACCAGCCCGATCTCGACGTGCCGGCGGCTGAGCATCTCGCAGGCCAGCGAGCCCAGGCCGATGCCGACGGAGAACACCACGAGCAGCAGCGACGCGACCTGCTCGCTGCCGTGCAGCACCTCGCGCGCCAGCACCGGGAAGTTCGACAGGAACGTGGCGCCGAAGAACCACATCCACGAGATGCCCAGCAGCGAACGGAACACGACGACGTTGCCGTGCGCCAGCCGCAGGTTGGCCCAGGTCTCGACGAACGGATTCCAGCGGATGCGCAGGCCGGGGTCGGTGGCCGGCGCGGGCGGCACCGCCTGCGACACCAGCCGCCCGAGCACCGCCAGCGCGCAGCAGGCCGTCGCCACCCAGACCGGCCCGCTGCCCGGCACCGCCACCAGCAGCCCGCCCGCGACGTTGCCCAGCAGGATGGCGGCGAACGTGCCCATCTCCACCATGCCGTTGCCGCCGGTGAGTTCGCGCTCGTTCAGGTGCTGCGGCAGGTAGGCGAACTTCACCGGGCCGAACAGCGTCGAATGCACGCCCATCAGGAACGTGCAGGCCAGCAGCACCGGCACGTCCGCGCGCACGAAGCCCCAGGCGGCCAGCGCCATGATGCCGATCTCGAGGGACTTCACGAACCGGATCAGCCGCGTCTTGTCGTACTTGTCGGCGAGCTGCCCGCTGGTCGCCGAGAACAGCAGGAACGGCAGGATGAACAGCGCGCCGATCGCCAGTCCGGCCAGCGCAGGCGGCAGCCAGGCCACCTGCAGCTGGTAGGTGATCATCACCGTGAACGCGAACTTGAACAGGTTGTCGTTGCCCGCGCCCAGGAACTGGGTCCAGAAGAACGGCGCAAAGCGGCGCTGCCCGAGCAGCGCGAACTGGCTGGAGGGCTGCGGCGCGCGGTCGTCCATGGTCCGTGCGCCGGCCGGTCCGTCAGGCCAGCACCGAACCCAGCGCCCGGCGCAGCTCGTCCTCGCTGCGCCCCGAGCGCGCCGCGTAGTCCTTCAGCTGGTCCTCGCCCACCGGCCCGACGTTGAAGTACTGCGCCTGCGGATGCGAGAAGTAGAAGCCGCTGACGCTCGACGCCGGGTGCATCGCATAGCTCTCGGTCAGCGTGATGCCGAGTTCGTCGCAGCCCAACGTGTCGAACAGCGCGCGCTTGATCGTGTGCTCGGGGCACGCCGGATAGCCCGGCGCAGGCCGGATGCCGCGATAGCGCTCGGCGATCAGCGCGTCGGTGTCGAGCGACTCGTCGGGCGCGTAGCCCCACAGGTCCTTGCGCACGCGCTCGTGCAGGCACTCGGCGAACGCCTCGGCGAGCCGGTCGGCGATCGCCTTGAGCATGATCGACGAATAGTCGTCGAGCAGGTCGGCGAACTCCTTCTCCTTGCGCTCGATGCCCAGGCCGGTGGTGACCGCGAACATGCCGAGGTAGTCGGCGATGCCCGACGGCCGGCCGTCGATCGTCTTCGGGGCGATGAAGTCCGCCAGGCACTTGTTGTCGACGCCCTCGCGCTTGGCCGTCTGCTGGCGCAGGTTGCGCCAGGTGAACGCCACGGTGCTGCGGGTGTCGTCGGTGTAGACCTCGATGTCGTCGTCGTTGACCGTGTTGGCCGGCAGGAATGCGACCGCCGCGTTCGCCGTCAGCCAGCGTCCGTCGATCACGCGCCTGAGCATCGACTTGCCGTCGGAGAACACACGCCGCGCCGACTCGCCCACCAGTTCGTCGTTGAGGATCGCCGGATACGCGCCATGCAGATCCCAGGTCTGGAAGAACGGGCCCCAGTCGATGTAGCGGGCGATCTCGGCAAGGTCGAAGTTGCGGAAGTGGCGGCGCCCGACGAACTTGGGCCGCGGCGGATGCACGTGCGCAACCGGGTGCGGCGCCTCGCCCGGATGGTCGTCGGCGGGCATCGCCCAGGCGATGCGCGGCTTGTTGGCACGCGCCTCGGCCAGCGTCACCAGGGTCGGGCCCTTGCGGCCGGCGTGCTGGGTGCGCACGCGCTCGTAGTCGGCCATCAGCTCCTTCAGGTAGGCCGGGCGCGATTCGGGCGACAGCAGGCTCTGCGCCACCGGCACCGAGCGCGAGGCGTCGGGCACGTAGACCACCGGGCCGGAGTAGTGCGGCGCGATCTTCACCGCGGTGTGCACGCGCGAGGTGGTGGCGCCGCCGATCAGCAGCGGGATCCTGCGCTCCCGGAAATACGGGTCGCGCTCCATCTCGCGCGCCACGTACTGCATCTCCTCGAGCGACGGCGTGATCAGGCCCGACAGGCCGACGATGTCGGCACCCTCGGCCTTGGCGCGCGCGAGGATCTCGGCGCAGGGCACCATCACGCCCATGTTGACCACGTCGAAGTTGTTGCACTGGAGCACGACCGACACGATGTTCTTGCCGATGTCGTGCACGTCGCCCTTCACGGTGGCGACGACGATCCTGCCCTTCGACGCGACGTCCGCGCCCTGGCCGGCCAGCATCGCCTTCTCGGCCTCGATGTGGGGCACCAGGTGCGCGACCGCCTGCTTCATCACGCGCGCGGACTTCACCACCTGCGGCAGGAACATCTTGCC
>ENA-UPTA01006380-UPTA01006380.1-activated-sludge-metagenome-genome-assembly--contig:-NODE-6380-length-10427-cov-4.654358_pt1 | contig 10427 bp, 15 predicted proteins | sample MGYA00238184_ERZ773361 | MGnify/ENA primary metagenome ERZ773361 (study PRJEB29100, sample SAMN05720205) | activated sludge metagenome | isolation source: anaerobic digester from wastewater...
TCGATTGGAAGAATTCGAGGAATGGAAGGAAAATCATGAAAAAGCTGGTTAGCTACGATATAGAAGTTGCCGACGAACTGCTTCCGGGGCCGCTGGGAGATTTTACTCCCCGCATTTCCTGCGCCGGGTTTGCCATCGATGATGGCGACGGCACACCGCCCGAGGTGACCTTTTTTTCTTCGCCTGAAAACGAAGAAGGGATGACCAACGAGCAGGTAGACGGCATGGCTGCTTATATGCTGCAATTGGCCGAAGCCGGATATACCTTTCTGACCTGGAACGGTGTGGCTTTTGATTTCCCCCTTACCGCAAAATGGGCGAGCAACCTGTATGGCCAGGCGTTACACCAAACGGCTTTTCATAATCACATCGACATGATGCTGCTGGTGACATTCCAAACCGGCTACCGCCTGGGGCTTGACGCTGCGCTGACAGGCGCTGGCCTGATGGGCAAGTTGCACGAGGTTACGCTGACCACCGGCGAGATCCTGACCGATATGAGCGGGGCAAAGGCTCCGGCGCTCTGGAAAGCTGGCGAGCGAGCCGCAGTGCTCGCCTACCTGGAAGTTGATGTTTTGCGCCCGCTTGAACTGGCGCGGGTGATCGAGCAAACCCACTGTATTTCCTGGCGCTCCAAAGCTGGCAAGCCAATGTCCAAAAGCGCCCCGCTGCTCACCGTGCAAGAAGCATATGAGCAGTTGCCCGATCCTGGATATGTGGGATGGATGACGGAACCCATTTTCCGGGATCCGTATATTCGTCAATACCTGCCCGGAGTGCTGTCATGATTGACCCACTTGACCTGACGGATGATGATACCAAGCGCGCCCTCGGCGCTCTACAGGATAGCGATAGGGCCGTTGTAGAGCATCAGATCGTGGCAGTCGAGCAAGCCCTGAAGGTTCGCTCGAAAAATCAAGGGCAAAAAGTTGCCTTCGGCCCCAAACAGGCCGAGGAACTGGTCGCAAAATTGGGGATTTGGATAGCCAGGCGCGGCACCAAGGTTTATCGTGATCCATAATGTTTTCAAGATAACTTCAAAAACAGGCATCCTATCGGGTGCCTGTTTTCGTGACGGTAATCACGCAGCTAAGATGACGATAGAGCCTTTAGATTAGTTGCCCGGTTTATACGGTTGTCATAAAATATATATATAGAACGCGAACGACCAATCAACCGCCTGCCAGCGGAGCCACCACAGGAGATATACCATGAACAAGACCCAGATCAGCAAAGCCAATGTTTTCAACGGAATGGCGATTATCGTTTTTTCGAGCGATTTACCCGCCACTAGCAACCAGGATAATGAAATCTTTCGCCTGGTTACCAATGCACGCCGAACCGAAGTTTTTGACCTGCTCATGCAGCATGATTTCGGGGACGTTATGGCCCGCCACGTCTCTGGCCAAGTAACTTATGAAACCAAGCGGATTGCCATCAAACGGGCCGAGTTTATGGGTCAAACCAGTGTGGTTGTTATGCACGACGACGACTGCGGCATTAATGTAAATGCCAACGTCTGGACGCCCCAGGCAAGTTACTCCGCACAATCGTTGGTGATCTATAACGCTAATTATGATCCTTTTCTGGACGGCAAAGCCATCTATGACCTCGCGATGAAAACGGTTAGCACCGGTAACGAAAAACCCAACTGGAGCGCAGTAAACGCAGAAGTCGAGCGCATTGTGGCTGAGCGCGAAGAAATCGTTTGGAATAACAAAATCGCAGAAATGCGTGGATAAGGAGGCGGTTATGGCTGTTTTCGTGGCTGTTTATAGTGACAAAATGTTGGGCGTTTCTGACGCCGAGGCGATTGATATACAGGCAGATTTATGGGAGATTGCCCTGGCCCAAGCACAGCGTTGTTTACTTGAACTAAACAGCGATAGCGCTACGAACCGGTTTGAACTGCAACGGTTGGAGATAGCAAGATAAGGCAAAGCCCCTGAGAAATCAGGGGCTTTATTATTTCAGACCGTAAACAGTTAATAGGGTAATTCTAAAGGGTTACCCATGAACAGAGAGACAATCGAAATTATTAAACACCTCAGCAAATGTACCGCATCCGGAACCTGGCAGTCAGATATTTTCGACGATTTTCTAGATATGACCCTGGCAACGCTTGAGCGTCTGCCGGAGCACTTAAGCTCGCTGCGAAAAACAGGCAAACTCGCCGATGACACAGACGATGCGCAGGCGCTCTGGAAACGCCTGCGTGGGCGGTATTCTAGCCCCTGGTACTTCGAGGAATTTCAAAAAGCCTTTCGCATTTTGCTCGAAAGCACCTGGCAGTACGCGGACATTATTGGCGAAGTCTATATGGAGTTCGGGATCCCAAACAAGGGTTCCGGGCAGTTTTTTACGCCGTTTGAAATTGCAAAATTAATGGCTAATCTGACTGTCAGCATGGACAATGTTTACCAACTGCTAACCGACGCTTATAAGCTCTCTGGTTATGGGATTATGCAGACAATGTTATACGGGGAAAGCGATGCGGACGCCCGTTTGCTCAATTTCGTCAAACGGATGGGGGAAGACATCATCCCGCTTTGCGCAGAGCATATCAAACCGATAACCGTCATGGACTGCGCCTGCGGATCCGGTGTGATGTTCCTGGCCGCGGCATCGGTATACGAACCGTGGGTGCATAAGTGGGGGCTGGTGCAGTTTTACGGCCAGGACATAGATCAAACGTGCGTCAAGATGGCGCGCACCAACATGATGCTTTATGGCCTAAACGGATACCAGGTGCAATGCGCTTTAGCCCTGAGCGATCAGGAGTTAGAAGCCATCCCCCAGCCCTATCAAGATGCCTACAAATCCGCCCGGGATGCCAGGGATATCGGGGACGAAAACCGGGTAATCGAAATCGCTCAAGAAGTAAGAGCCTGGAAGCAATCGCTTTTGTTTTAGAAAGGATAAGCCTTGAGCACACAAGCCAGTACAAAAATTGGGAATACTCGCCTATCCCTGAGCGTTGCAGGATGCATCGTCTGCGGCACCGAATATAGCTGGGAATGGAGAACCGCCAAAACAATTACGGTCAAGATCGGCCGGAAAGATTTTGAAATTCCGATATTCATTTGCGGCGATTGCTTTTTGAAAAAAGGCGGGCAACAAGTTTTGCTATAGTCCCAAAGCCCCTGAGCAATTTCAGGGGCTTTAGATTTCCCCAGTCTAAACAGTTAACAAAATAACTTTATGGACGGAGGAACTGCCAGATGATTACTAACCTATCAGAAAACCGCCAACGCATTGCCGACCTCGCCGGGATCGCCGTGGACAGCGTGCGCAATTATGCCTATGAGCTAAAGACCCTGCGCCAACAGGGATTGCTCGTGGACATCAACGTAAGCGGCATTAGCATGTTCGAACGAGCCGCAAAGCTCGATGAAATGGGCATGCAGCCAGGCGACATCCGCGAAAAGCGCATGCGGCCCGGTCGTAAATCCACCCTGCCGGTGCGGACCGAAATCGAAGAACTGTATTCCATCGCCACCAGCGTGCGGAATCTGCTCAATCGCTACACCCGCAAAATCCCCGGCTTCCATCCGTATGCCTGGATTAGTTTCCAAGCATTTACGACCTTCAAGCAAAAATTCACCGACTACCAGGATCGCTTTAACGGCGTTGTAGAGCGCCTGTGTGACCGCATGGACGGTTATCGCGACGAGCTGGCCGAAATCAGCGCACAGGAAGCCCGTCAGTCATGGAAATCCATCGCCGGACAGGGCTACGCCGCCATTCAGGTGGGTAGCAAGATTTACCTGGATGAAGATCAATACGTTGACTCTCAGGTCGAACGCGATCTGGCAAACCTGCCGGACGCAGACCAGATTCGGGCAAATGTCCGGTTGGATTACGTGGTCGGCATGATGTGGACCGATATCGACATCGACTCCGAAGCAGCCAGCGCCGAACTGACCAAAGAACGGTTGCGCGCTGAACGCGATCAGAACTACATGCGCGAAAGCGCAGCGCGCGAAGAATATCGTCACCAGCAGGCCCTCAATCAGGAGCGCGAAGACCGTGAGCGCGAGTTGCGCGAGCGGATCCTGCACGAGGAAATGGAGCATGTTCGGCAGCAGTTGGCCGAGCAGGGCAGCCCGTTCGACGAACTGGTTCGGGCCATGCGTATCAACGCCGCAGAGAGCGCCCGGGAAATGCTGGCCGGAATTCGTAAAAGCGGTTTCATCCACGGCAAGATCGCCGAGAAGGGCAAGGGCTTGCTGGAGTATTTCAAGCTGATGGCTACCCACGATGACCGTTATTTGCAAGACCTGCTCAAGGCGCTCGACGTGGAACTGGCTAAAGCGCCGAAGGATCGCAAGCTCGAAGACGTCACCGACCTGCTCGAACAGATTGACGATCTCGCCAAGAAGGAGGTGCGCACAATGCTCACCAGTGGCGGGCGCTTCTCCGCGATCGAGGCCTAATGAGCACTAGCGAGCCAATGCTTATTCAGGATGCCCGGGGCCTGTCCTCGGGCACCCTGGCGGGCCTGATCGGGTCTACCCGATACGCCGTCATAGATGCGGTTCAAGCCGACTTTATAGAGTTTTGCCAGGAAAACCCCCATTACAAAACCTGGGTCACAGCCTGGGACGACTTCAAGAAAATCTATAACTTTGCCAAAGTAATCTCAGAGAAAGGATGGTAAGCATGCCCCAAAGATTTCAGTACAAAGTTTTTCCATTGGACGAAGCAGTGAACTTGTTCGAGGTCAATTATTCCGATAGTCGTCCCGGCTATCTCCACGAGGAGATCAAAGCTGCGCTCGAAAATGGCTTTCGCTGGGCGCGCACAGATGGAGAGCATGCTGTGTTTGAGCGTGTTGTCGAATTCGAAACCCCAGAACCGGTTGAAATGCTGTCGGCTCTCCGGGCTGCAGCGGGCATTGTTCGGCAACACAATCTGTTTACTGCGAGCGAGCAAGACCGCACCGATACGCTGAACCGCTTTTTCACCTGGTGGAACTACGTCGCCCTGCCCGCTTTGTACCCGGGCGATTTTGTGAAATCAGAAGATCCCAGCGTCAGGGAGCTGGTTACCTATGCCCAGGATAAACACGAGCAGCACAAAGACTGGAAGGATCGGCGGTAAACGCCCTAAAAGGATTAAATATGACTCCGGAAGAACGAGAAGCCCTTCAAACAATCATCGAATACCTGCGCGATGAAGAAACCGACTTCGAAGCTCAGGGCAAACCAGCCAACCATGTATATACCAGTATCCAGAAATTACAGCAATTTCTCGCCAGGAGCAAGTCATGAACACCCCCATTCGTTACGGCTCTCACGACAAATATGTTGAAGTCTGGGGCGTCCAGTCCGAAAGCCGTCCCGACAAGGTTTACACCGTTGCCCGAACAGCGAGCTATAGCTGGTCTTGCTCTTGCCCGCGCTGGACCCTCAACGCGAACCGTCCAATGTGCAAACATATCCAGTTTGTGCAAAACCACCCTGTACGATCTGGCGGATTTGCCCCAATCGCTGCCACCCCAGAGCAGGTCAAGAAAGCCCTCTCCCGATTTGCCATGCTGGATGTATGAGCGACGACTATATCAGCGTTGATGGATTTCTGGATATTGTTTTCAAAGCTTCCGGGCTGGAGGTCAGCCCGGAAGCGCCCAGTTGGGCAAAGTGGGTAGACCGTGTAAATCCGGCGCTCAATGGTGGGTACATGTTCGAAGGCGAGTTTATCTCAGCCACCGGAACAACCCGCCTGGCAGTCGGCCGGGCGCGCCTGATCCTGGCGTGTGCGGGGCGCAAGGATGTTATGTCGCGTTATGGCGTGAGACGTCTATTCCGTGTGGTGATTCTAGATGCCCAGGGCAATCTAAAGCCATCCCATATCAGCGCCGATGATGAGCGGGCAGGATGGGCCAATCGGATCGTCGAGCTGGTCGAAAATTTACTGGCCGACATAGCGAAAGTGCACGAACCAGATGGCACAGTTAACCGCTTTGCCCTGCTCGACGCCGCTGAAGACAACGAAGACAAACGCGGGTTGATATCCTGCTGCGATGGTTGCGGTAGCCGAAAGCTGACTGCCAATCTGACCGAATATCAAGGATCTCATATGTGCCCAGTTTGCGCCGAATTGATCGCCGCCGTGGATGCTTGGTCAATGAGCACCCGGCAATCTCAAAAAGCCCTTGAGATTATCAAAATAATCTCATCAAAGAAAGCGAGGAAGCATTGAGTAGCCGCCGTCACGAGCGCCGGAAATCCTGTGAAGGGAAAATAAAGTTCAACAGCCAGCAGGACGCCGAGCGAGCCGCTGGCTCGTATTCTGCTACGTTCAAAGTTTGGATGACAGCCTATCATTGCAAATTTTGCAAGAAATATCACATTGGCCACCCGCCCAAACGTATACTCCTGGCCATATCGCGAGAGAAAGCGAGCCGTCCCGATGCCTAAGCCTAAAAAGAAAGACCCGATAGCCACTGTTGATGAGATCCGTGAAAACATGGCCAGGAACGACCGCCTAAACGAATTCCGCGCCAACGCCCCGATGCCGCAATTTCGGGTCAACGAGCATATTCGCGAAGCCAGTGAAGTGGAGCCGACCGCAGAGCCTGCGCGCATCGAATGGGTGGTCGCTCGCCTGCAAACGGGCAGGCTTGATCCAACATATATTATTAAATGGGAAGGTCGCTCAGCTATGATCGAGTGCCGCCCGCCTGGCGCAATGGCCCATGCGCGAAACGATATACGACGTCACGGTGAACGGGTTCTCACCCGCGATCTGATGGAAGTCCTCATGCGGGGCCGTTATCCCTACAATGTGTCCGCCCGTTTTACGGATCAGGGCGTAATGCTCACTCCCGATCACAGGCTTTCAGACGGCGTACAGCGCCCGCCCAGGGTAACGAGCTGTATAGATATAAACGATGGCAGCGTTTATCAAATCCGATACGAAAATGATTTTTACGAAACTACGCTTCATCGCTCGCAGGTAATGGAACGCATGCAGCGCGACGCCTATTATTACGGAGATCTATCCTATGGCGCGCGGTGGATCGAATACGACCGTATCCAGCCCACTGAGCGCCCCGGTGCGCGTACTATGCTTTTTCGGTCCGTGGGCCACGAAACAGCCGAAGGCGTTTTTCCGGGTAAACCTGGTGCCAAAGAGTTCATCGAGTCCATTGCTCCAAAAAGCCGCTGGGAAAATGTCGATTGGTAGCATAAAGCCCCTGAGTGACCTCAGGGGCTTTAGATTTGCGAAGGCTAAACAGTTAACAACATAACACCATAAATTGAGACTGGAGCAAACCATGACCGCAGAAACCCCCACCGCAATCTTAGATCGCTATATCAAGGCCCGTTACACCATGATCGGGATCGTCTCGCACGAGGAAACACGCGTGATGAACGATATCAAAATGGTCGCCAGTGAAATGAAACTCTCAACCGGCAAACCGGCTCCTCGCCGTGTCGTCGAGTGGTCGCTGACTACCGGCCTACAGGGAATTGTAGACGGCGGGGAAGAAAGCGCCGAACCGATGGTAGCCCTGGATTTTATCGCCCGTTTCGACGAAAGTGGCAATGAACCGCCAACCCTGTTCGTGCTCAAGGACCTGCACAAGATCCTCGAAGGCGACATCAAGGCCGTGCGCTACCTGCGGGATATTTCTGCCCGGTTTGAAACCCGCAAGCACAATGTTATCCTGCTCTCGCCAGTGCTGACCGTGCCCGCCGACCTCGAAAAGACTTTGGCCGTCATCGACTGGCCCCTGCCATCAAACGATGAAATTGCCGGCATTTTGAGCCAGGCCGAAAACAACCTGCCCGCCAATTTCAAGGTTACGCTAAACGGTAACCGCGGCAACGTAATCGAGGCCATGCGCGGCCTGACCGAAATCGAAGCCAGCAACGTGCTGAGCGCCGCGCTCGTGGCCACCCGCGAACTGGGGGAGTGCGTTATCCCCTTCATCGTTCGCGAAAAAGCCCAGATTATCAAGAAGGCGGGTGTTCTCGAATACTACGACCGCACAGTGACCATGAACGAAGTCGGCGGCCTGTCCGGGTTGAAGCGATACGCCGAGATCAAGCGGGCGGCCTTCTCGCCCAAAGCCCGCGAAGCGGGCGTGGATGCCCCGAAGGGTTTGCTGATGGTAGGCGTGCCAGGAACCGGTAAAAGCCTGAGCGCCAAAGCCATTGCGGGGGGCAAAATGCCGCTCCTCCGCATGGATGTCGGCGCCCTCATGGGTGGCCTGGTGGGGCAGAGCGAAGGTAACATGCGCGCCGCTCTCAAGGTTGCAGAAGCGGTCTCCCCCTGCGTTTTATGGGTGGATGAAATCGAGAAAGCCCTGGGCGGCATGGGCGGTGAAATGGATGGCGGGACCACCACACGCGTTTTCGGCACGCTCCTGACGTGGATGCAGGAAACTACCGCGCCGGTTTACGTGGTCGCTACCGCCAACGACGTCCGCACACTCAAGCCCGAACTGCTGCGCCGTTTCGATGATGTCATGTGGGTTGACCTGCCCGACGCCGATAGCCGCCGCGAGATCCTGGCAGTCCATATTGAGAAGCGCGGTCATTCGGTCTATGACCTCCATAACGACCTGTCGGCAGTAGTAACCGCCACTTGGGGTTTCTCCGGCGCGGAAATCGAGAAGGTTGTGAAATCGGCCATTGCCACCGCGTTTGTTGACGAAGAAGATCTGAGCGTAGACGGGTTACTCGAAGCCGCCCGCTCGATTGTGCCGATCTCCCTCACTATGAATGAACAGATCGCCGAGCTTCGCCGGTGGGCGAGCAACCGGGCCATTCCTGCCGGGAACCCGCTCGAAAGCCAGCCCGCCCAGCTGGCAACCGTACATGTGGGGCCGGAGCTATAACCGGTCCCAATCAGACAAGGGGCGGGCCAGGAACCCGCCCCTTGAATTATGAGGAAAAAATGGAAAACGAACAACCGAAGCAAGATAGATTTTTGAACGATATTGCCAATCACTCCATGAGCATTGTTCGAGACGATGGAGTTTACAGGCATCTTGTTTTTTCAAACAACGGAAGCTCGGTTTTCCGTTTTGAATTAATAACCTGGCCCGGTTACCTGGCCTACACTGGCGACATGGGTGCATTCGTTTTTTCGCGCCTCAACGATATGTTCGAGTTTTTCCGCAATGGTCGGGGCGAGATAAATCCAAGCTACTGGGCCGAAAAAGTCGTGGCCGAAAACAGGCATGATGGCATTGAAAAATTTAGCATCGATGAATTTCGGGAAAATGTTTTAGGCTCTACCCGTTCTCACTTGTCGTTGACCGATGACGAAGAAATCCCGGAAGAAATTATGGAAGAGATCGAGCCGTTGTTGAGCGCCGAAGATTGGATTGATGCAATTTGCAGCATCCGCGATTTTCGTTCAGACAAAATCGACTTCAACGATTGGTGGGAGTTTAATAACAATCGATACTCCTATAGTTTTATTTGGTGTTGCCGCGCCTTGGTTTGGGCAATCGATACGTATGATGCATTCAAAAAAGGACAGGAATAAAATGAGCATGTCAGCGAAAGCAGTTGACGCCGCCATAGCAATGAACGACAAACTATTTGCTATGCAGGCACGAATTGACAAGTTGGTTGAAGCACTCGAAAAAATATCTTCCCCGCGTGGCGTATTGGAAGCGAGTGAAATGTGGGATATTGCCGATCAAGCCTTGCAAGAAGATAAACGCGCCCAACGCCCCGCGCGCCCGACGAGTGCTGGTCTGTGCGCAGAATGCGGATCGCCCAAATGGTGTCATGCTGTTATCGGGCATGAGTTTGTTGAACTTATCCCCGCAGACGCTAGCTAAAAATGAGTTAGAAGGCTAAAACATGTTCACTTTGCACAATGGCGATTGTCTCGGATACATGAAGTCTTTACCAGATAAGGCGTTCGATTTGATTGTCACAGACCCGCCTTATGGGTTAGGCATTGCAGGTAATCCTATTCGCCAGAAGTTTGAGCGTCAAGATTGGGATAATGCCACGCCCGAACAGGAAGTATTCGAGCAAATGTTTAGGGTATTCAAAAATCAAATTATATGGGGGGGTAACTATTACAAGTTGCCTCCACATAAAAATTATCTTGTTTGGGATAAGTACCAACCTGAAAATTTTACTCTTGCAATGGTTGAAATGGCTTGGTCTTCTTTCGATATGCCAGCAAAGATTTTTCGTTATTCTGTTCAGCGTGAAGGCGCAAACATTCACCCTGCACAGAAGCCAGTTGCTTTGATGAAATGGTGTATTGCCAAGTTTTTAGAAGCGGGGCAGGTAGTGTTTGATCCTTTCATGGGTTCAGGCACAACTCTAGTCGCCGCGCTTGAATTAGGTTTTGATTGTGTTGGATGTGAAATATCACCAGAGTATTATTCCATCGCTGAGAAGCGCGTAAAGCAAGCGGTCTTACAGCAAAACTTATTTACGCCT
>ENA-UPTA01006383-UPTA01006383.1-activated-sludge-metagenome-genome-assembly--contig:-NODE-6383-length-10424-cov-6.525894_pt1 | contig 10424 bp, 8 predicted proteins | sample MGYA00238184_ERZ773361 | MGnify/ENA primary metagenome ERZ773361 (study PRJEB29100, sample SAMN05720205) | activated sludge metagenome | isolation source: anaerobic digester from wastewater...
CCCTCGTCCGCGAGCGTCCAGTACTACGCGGACATCGTCCGCGAGAAGATGCTGATGCGGGAAACGATCATCGCGGCCACGGAGATCCTGACCGAGGCCTACGACGAGGGCGGGGACGCCGCCGAGAAGCTCGACGCGGCCGAGAGACGGATCTTCGCCGTCACGGACAAGCGGATCACCAGCTCGGCCGTGGCCCTCAAGGACCTCGTCACCAAAGCCTACGAGATGATCGAGAAACGGGCAGGCACCCATATCACGGGTCTCCCGACCGGATACTACGAGCTGGACGACAAAACCTGCGGTCTACAAAAGGGCGAGATGATCATCATCGCCGGCAGGCCCAGCATGGGGAAGACGGCCTTTGCGCTGAACATCGCGGAGCACGTCGGGATCATCGAGAAGATCCCGACCGCGATCTTCTCGCTGGAAATGGGCAAGCAGCAGTTGGCCGAGCGGTTCCTGTGCAGCTATAGCGGCGTGGATTCCCAGCTCGTCCGCAAGGGCATGTTGAGCACCGAGCACTACCAGAAGCTGGTGGAGGCGTGCGGCGTCATCTCGGAAGCCCCGATCTATATCGACGACACCTCCGCGCTGACCCCGCTCGAGATCCGAGCGAAGGCCCGCCGCCTGCGCAGCGCCTACGGCATCCGCTGCGTCATGGTGGACTATCTCCAGTTGATGAACGTCGGCTCGGGCCGGATCGAGTCGCGCCAGCAGGAGATTTCGGTCATCTCGCGGTACCTCAAGTCGCTGGCCCGGGAGTTGGAGGCGCCGGTCATTGTGCTCAGCCAGTTGAACCGCGCCGCCGAGGGACGCGAGGACCATCGGCCGCGAATGAGCGACTTGAGAGAATCCGGATCGATCGAGCAGGACGCGGACGTCGTCATGCTTCTGCATCGCGAGGACTACTACCATCGCGGAGAAGAGGGCTACGAGAACGACAACACGGCGGAGGTCATCATCGCCAAGCAGCGAAACGGTCCCACGGGCACCATCAAGCTGACGTTCCGCGAGAAGTGCACGCGCTTCGAGAACCTCGCGCAGATCGAGCAGGAAGCCGTACCGTTCTGATGAATGATTGTTGACTGATGATGGAAGATTGAAATGCAGGATGCTATCGTCATTCTTCTCATATCGTGCCTGGTCGGCATCGCGAGTCCGTGCATTGCAGTCGGTGCGGCGGATCCCAATCAGCAATCGACAGTCGACAGTCAACAATCCAAGGCGATCATCAAGTCGATCGAGTTCGAGGGCAATAAGAAATACAAGGACCACGTCCTGCGGGAGCGGCTGGGCCTTCAGCTCGGCGACCGCCTGGACCCGTTTCTGGCCGAGGGCGGCCGGCTGACCATCATGGAAGTCTATCGCAAGGTCGGTTACTCCTCCGTGAAGGTCTCTCTGGACCGGGATCGCCTCGCCGATGGGCATCTGCTGTACCTGATCGAAGAAGGGCCTCGCGTCCAGATCGGCAACATCAATTTCGTCGGCAACGACTCGTTCGGCGCCGGGACGCTCCGCCAGGTCATTAAGATCAAGGAGAAGAAGTGGCTGCTGTGGCCGTACCACTTCACCGAGGACGCGGTCGACGACGATGTCGAGCGACTGGAGACGTTCTACTACGGCCAGGGATACCTCAACTACAAGATCAAGTCCGAGACGGAGCTGTCCGCCGACGGCGAGACGATGGACGTGACGTTTGTTATCGAGGAAGGACCCCTCTACCACGTGGCGAAGATCGTTTTCTCCGGGAATGCGCACTTCACCGAGGAACAGTTGCGCGAGGACCTCGAAGCGCGAGAGGGCGACGTCTACCTCAAGGCGAAAGCCGACCGGGACGTCCGGGTGATCGAACAGCGCTATCGCGAGATCGGGTACGTAGACGCCTTGGTGCGTCAGAGCGTGAAGTTCACTCCCCAGGTTGAGGAGAACCTCGTGAACGTGTCGATCGAGGTTCACGAAGGGAGACAGTTCCGCATCGGCCGGATCGACGTCACGGGCAACGAGACCACCAAGGACAAGGTGGCCCGTCGGGTCCTCGACGAATACAATTTCACCCCCGGCGAGCTGTATGACGCCAAAAGGGCCCCCAAAGAGGGCGGCGGTCGGCTGGAAAAGTACGTGCAGCGGGCCGGCGGCGCCCAGCAGGTCATGATCCGACCGGTCGCGCCGGAGGACGGCGACCCCAACCGCAAGGATGTCCGCGTGGACATGGAAGAAGGCATGACGGGCATGATTCGCCCGGGCGTGGGGTTCAGCAGCGACAACGGCGTTCTGGGCCAGCTCATCTACCAGCAGCAGAACTTCGACATCACGGATACGCCGGAGGATTTCGGCGAGTGGCTCATGCCGTGGAAGCCCTTCCGCGGGGCCGGCGAGCGGTTCAGCATCCGGCTCGAGCCCGGCACCAAGTACAGCCAGTATTCCGCCAACTTCGTGGATCCCTACTGGCGGGATGAGCCGATCACATTCAACACGCTCGGCCAGAGCTGGAAGCGGTATCGGGAAAGCTACGACGAGAAACGACTCAAAGGCGGCTTCGGGTTCGAGAAACGGGTGGACGAGCAGTGGCGCCGGAGCATCGGCTTTCGAGCCGAGGAGGTCGGGGTCGGCGATCTCGATTACGACGCCCCGCAGGAAATCCGCGACGTGAAGGGAGACAACCAGTTGTACGGCGTTCGCTTCGGCCTGGGCTTCAGCGGGGTGGACGACGTCTACGACCCGGGCGAGGGCCGCAACGTCGGCGCCTTCTACGAACAGGTGACCGGCGACGACGCCTTCGGGATTCTCGAAGGCAGCTATACGCACTACTTCACCCTGCACGAGGACGTGCTCGGCCGGCGGACCATCCTGTCGGGAAAGCTGCTCGCCGGCACGATGGTGGGCGATGCGCCGCCGTTCGAGAAGTACTACGCCGGCGGCACGAGCCGCTACGGAATTCGTGGCTTCGAGTACCGGGGCGTGAGCACTCGCGGCCTGCAGACGAACGTGGACCCGGCTTACGCCGAACGGAAGGACCCGGTCGGAAGCGACTGGGTGTTCCTGGCCGGCGCAGAAGTCACGATCCCGCTGGTCGGAGAGAATTTCGGCCTGCTGCTGTTCACCGACAGCGGCACGGTCGATACGGGCAGCTACCGCCTGTCGATCGGCACGGGCATCGAGATCAAGGTGCCGCAGGTCTTTGGGAACATGCCGATCCGGTTCGAGATCGCCGCGCCGTTGCTCAAGGACGACGAGGACGAGACGCAGATCTTCAGCTTCTCGGGCGGCGGCATGTTCTGACGACCCGCGAGGGGCCGCCGGGCACAAGGCACGACGAAAACGAAGAAGAGAAAGGGTTTTGCATGAACGGGAAAGTCGCAGTCAGCAGTGTTGTGATCGGTGCGTTGGCCATGCTGGTCGTCCTGGACCACGGTCGTGCGGCGTCGCAGATGACGAGTCCGACGTCGAAAATTGGCGTCGTGAGCATGCGGGACGTGTTCAAGAACTCCAAGAAGCACATGCAATACACCGGGCAGGCGATGAGCCGGCAGGCTCGCATCCGGTCCGAGCTGGACAATCTGAAGAAGGAAGTGGACGGTCAGGAAGCCGAACTCAAGACGTTCAAGCAGGGGACCGCCGACTACACCCAGCAGTTGCAGGTCCTGTTCGAGAAGCGATCCAAGCTGCAAAGCCAGCAGGAATTCGTCAAACAGCAATCGATGCTGGAAGACAAGAAGTGGCTCGAAGACCTCTACCAGGCGTTTCAGCGGGCCGCCCAGGCGATTGCCCAGGAGAAGGGGCTGGAGCTCGTGCTGGAGCGGACCGAGCCCGAGTTTCCGATCCCGAGCGACGAATTGATGTCCACGCTGTACATGCACAAGGTCCTGTACGCCGGCGGGTGCGTCGATCTGACGGATGAGGTGACCGCCCGTCTCGACGCCGACGAGACCCTCAAACCCTGACGGAAGTTTTTGATCGCGGAGTTCATCCGATGACTGTCACGATTGTCGAGTTGGCGGAACGGCTCGGGGCCACCCTGGCGGGCGCCCCGGTGGCCGCGGACCGCCCGATTGCGGGAATCATGCCGATCGATGTCGCCGGCGAAAACGATGTGACGTTCGTCGCGGACGCCAAACACCAGGCTGCGGCCTCGGGATCGCATGCTGCGGCGGTGCTCGTGGCCCAGGCCATCGAGGGCCTGGCCAAGCCACAACTGGTGGTTCGCGATGTCCATGCGGCTCTCATCGACACCTTGACTCTCTTCGCCCCGAAATTGAGGCCGCCTGCCGAAGGCGTGGATTCAACTGCACGAATCGGCTCCGGCGTCCGTTTGGGGGATGGGGTGAGCGTCGGCCCGTTTGTCGTCATTTCCGACGATGTGCAGATCGGCGCCGGCACCGTCGTCGCCGCCGGGTGTCGGATCGGGCAGAACACGAAAATCGGTTCGAACTGCCGCCTGGACGCCAATGTCGTGGTGCATCACGGCTGCGTCCTGGGCGACCACGTCGTCATTCAGGCCAACAGCACGATCGGGTCCGTCGGATTCGGTTACGCCTTCGTCGACGGCGCGCACAGGCTGATCCCCCACAACGGGGGCGTCATCCTGGAGGATTTCGTGGAGATCGGGGCCAACTGCTGCGTTGACAGGGCGAAATTTGGCAATACGATAGTGGGCGCTGGCACGAAGATCGATAATCTCGTGCAGATCGCTCACAACGTGGTGATCGGCAAGTGTTGCCTGATCGCCGCTCAGGTGGGCGTGGCCGGCAGTTCCCGTCTTGGCGACGGGGTAGTCCTGGCCGGACAGGTCGGACTGGCCGACAATATCGAGATCGGCAGCGGCGTCATGATCGGCGCCCAGGCCGGGGTGATGAGCAGCGTCGGGCCCGGAGAACGGCTCGCGTGGACGCCCGCACTGAACGTCAAAGAAGCGGTGCGGGTGGTTGCACACATCTTGCGCCTGCCGAAACTCTCGCAAGAGCTCAAGCGCCTGACGGCGAAGGTAGATAAACTTGAAGCTGCAAAAAACGATAAAGGATGAAGTCCAGCTCACAGGCAAAGGCCTGTTCGGGGGCCAGGACGCTACGGTGACCTTTCGCCCGGCCGCGGAAGACACGGGCATCGTCTTCGTGCGGACCGACGTCGTCAGCGCGGTGCGGATCCCCGCGACGGCGCCGAGCATTGCCGAACGGAGCCGACGCACGAGCATCAAGAAAGGCGACGTCAGCATCGAGACCGTCGAGCACTGCCTCGCTGCGGTCCGCGCCCTGGAGATCGACAACCTCACGATTGATGTCAGCGGGCCTGAACTGCCCGCCCCCGATTGCAGCAGCGCCGGCTTTCTCACGTGCCTCAAGCAAGCCGGGATCGTCGAGCAGAAGAACCCCCGCAAGGAATTCGTGATCCAGAAGGCCGTCAGCGTCAGCGCCGGCGATGCGACAATCTACGCGCTGCCCGACTCGGACGGCGAGTTGAACATCACCTACGACCTCGACTACAGCGGTTATCCAGCCATCGGCCGGCAGGTCTTCAGTTACCGCCTGACGCCGGAGAGCTTCGAGACGACGATGGCGCCCGCGCGCACCTTCCTGCTGGAGGCGGAGGCCCGCGAGTTTCAGGCCCGCGGCCTGGGCAAGCACATCGGGCCCTCCGACGTGCTGGTGATCGATGCGGACGGACCGGTGAAGAACAGTTATCGTTTTCCCAACGAGTGCGTCCGGCACAAGATCGTGGACCTGATCGGGGACCTCATGCTGGTCGGCCGGCCGGTGATCGGGCGGATCGTGGCCTACAAGAGCGGCCACGCCTTGAACCAGCAGCTCGTCCGCAAACTGTACGAGGCGGTGCAGCAGCGGGATCGCATGGACCGGTTCGGGACTGACGCGATCCTCGACATCCGGCGGATCCAGAAGATTCTGCCGCATCGATATCCCTTCCTGCTCGTAGACAAGATCATCGAGGTCGAAGGCGATACGAGGATCAAAGGCGTCAAGAACGTAACATTCAACGAACAGTTCTTCCAGGGGCATTTTCCTGGGACGCCGGTCATGCCGGGCGTGTTGATCGTCGAGGCGATGGCCCAGGTCTCGGGCGTGCTGTTCGCCCAGCGTCTGGAGCATACGGGCAAGCTCGCCATGTTCCTGAGCATGGACAATGTGAAGTTTCGCAGGGCCGTCGTCCCGGGCGATCAACTCATCCTGATCGCTGAGACCGTGCGCCTGCGTCGCAGAACCGCCCATTGCCGGTGTCTGGCGATGGTCGGTGATACCGTGGCCGCGGAGGCGGAGATCAAATTCATGCTTGTGGACGACGAAAAGGTATGATTTATGACTCTTGATTTCTGATTGAAGAAGACGCCTCCGGCAGGTTGTCCGACCGAGCGACGGTCATCGGGCCGAGTCGCCAGACCGGGCAGCAATCAACAGTCCGCAATCAATTGAAAGGCAGGAACCACTCACATGGCGATTATTCATCCCACGGCGGTCGTGGAAGAGAACGTTCAATTGGCCGACGACGTCGTCGTCGGCCCCTATTGCGCGATTGGCAGCGGCGTGTCGATCGACGCGGGGACGATCCTCGACTCCAGGGTGATTGTCACAGGCCATACGAAGATCGGCCGACAGAACCATTTCTTTCCCAATTCCATGATTGGCTGCGATCCACAGATCCTCGGGATGGGTCCAGGCGCCGAAGTCGGCGGGCTCGTGATCGGAGACCGCAACGTAGTCCGCGAAAACGTGACGATCCACGCGAGCAAATACCCTGGGTCCGCGACCCGGATCGGAAGCGACAACCTCCTGATGGTCGGCTCGCACATCGGTCACGACGCGATCCTCGAAGACAAGATCGTCTTGAGCAACCTCGTCCAGATCGGCGGGCACGTCAAGATCGAGATGGGTGCATGGTTCAGCGGCCTATCCGCCTCGCACCAGTTCGTCACGATCGGACGCTGGTCCTACGTCGCCGGCCTGGCGGGCCTGACGCACGACGTTCCGCCGTTCCTGATCGTCAGCGGCCACTATCCATCGCGAATCCGCGGGGTCAACAAACGCGGCATGAACCGCGCCGGACTGAACGAGCAGCAGCAAGAACAGATCTTCAACGCCTACAAGCAGCTCTATCGCCATGGCAGCACGCTGTTGAACAACGCGAAGGACCTCGCCTCGCAGGACGGGCTTGATGAAAACGTGCGGGCGATGGTCGACGCGATTTTCCGGAGCAGCAACCACCGGTTCGGCCGCTACCTGGAGACTCTCAGGACCGAATAGAACGCATTGGCCGCCGCGAGCGGTGGTCGGCTTGATCCTGTAAGGCCCATAGGGCTTGTTTACAGATTTCGGACTTCGATGGAAGAAGACAAGATTCGAACAGCAGTCGTCGGCGCGGGCAAGATGGGCGCGATCCACGCCAAGGTGTACAGCCAGTTGCCCAACAGCCGACTCGTTGCCGTGGTGGATGCGGAGGAAGCGAAGGCCGGGCAGCTTGCCGAGAAGTATGGTTGCGCCGCGTACACGGACTGCGCCGAGTTGTTCGGCAAGGTCGATGCCGTCACGATCGCCACGCCCACGACGACGCACCTGAAACTGGCCAAGCTGTTCCTGTGTCAGCGAATTGCGGCTCTCGTGGAGAAGCCGCTTGCGTCGAGCGTCCGGGAGGGCCGCAAGATCGTGTCTTTGGCCAGGAAGTACGACACGGTGGTGGCCGTGGGCCACTCGGAGCGGTGCAACCCGGTCGCCCAGGCCATGAAGAGACTGGACATTGAGCCGAAGTTCATCGAGGCCCACCGCGTCAGTCCCTACCCGTTCCGCTCGACCGACGTGGGCGTCGTGCTCGACATCATGATCCACGACATCGACATCGTCCTGTCCCTGGCGCGGAGCAAGATCAAGCGGGTGGATGCCGTCGGGGTCACGGTCATCGAGGGGGGCGAGGACATCTGCAACGCCCGGATTGTCTTCGACAACGGGTGCATCGCCAACCTCACCGCGTCGCGTCTGGCGCTCAAGACGGAGCGCCGGGTCCACGTCTTCAGCCGACAGGCCTACCTGAGCGTCGATTACCTCAAGAAGACCGGCATGGTCATCAAGACCGATCCGAACAAGAACGTGGTCGGCATGATCAAGGAGTGGCGTCAACGCGGCGACTTCAACCCGGCGGCCGTCAACTGGCCCGGCCTGTTGCACATCGAGCAGCTCGAGATCGATGACAAGGAGCCCATTCGTCTCGAACAGGAAGCGTTCCTGCGGGCCGTCAAGGACAAGACCTTCGCCCCCGAGGTCAGCGCCGAAGAAGGCCTGGCCGCTCTCCGCTGCGCGCAGAAAATCCTTCGCGCCGTGAGAAAGCACAAGTGGGATTGAGCAAGGATGATTGTTGATTGATAATGGATGATTGCGGGTGGACGCTGGACTGCTCGAATCATCCTCATCCAGAATCCATCATCAATTCTTCGTCGCGTTTTCACGGGCCCGGCGGATCAGCTCGCACACCCAGTCCTCGAAGTACAGTGGATAGAGGTTCATCCTCTCGCTGGCCCACTGGACGCCCTCGCGACTGAGCAGGGCCTTGAGTTCCTCGTTGTGCCCCGGGAACACCTCCGCCAGTCTCTTCTTGTACACGTGTCGGAGCATACGCTGGCGTTTCTTGCGGGTCTGATCGTCCTTGTCCACGGCGCGGAAGAAATGGCGGATCGTGCTGATCTTCATGCTGTCGCTCTTGAAAAAGGGGGCCAGCCTCTTCGGAACGGCGTTCGCCAGCTCCAGATCGTCGCCGATGCTCTGGAGGAGCGTCTCGCCGGGCTCGTAGTGCAGGAAGGGGTCGTAGAAGAAGACCGCCGGCTGAAAGTCTACTCGGTTCGCCGCCAGATGCGGGACGAACAGTTCGACGAACGCCCCGTTGCGAAACAGGTTCAGGGGACCGTCGCCGATGCAGATGTGATAGCACAGACTGTTGAGATCCCTGCGGTTGTAGCCGACGACGGCGTTGAACACGTGGCGGAGTCTCGGCAGAGTGGCCCGCCGGACGTCGAAGATGATCAGCCGGGCGGAGGCGGTCTCCGGAGCGACGCGTTCCATCGCCTCCAGGGCATCGCGAACCGTGGCTCCTCGCGGGCAGACTTGCGTGCATCGCACAAGACGTTTGTCCGCGCCGATCCTCTCGGACACATCATCGGCCAGGACCGGGTCGAGCGTCAGGATATGGATGACATTGTGCCTCGTCGGATGGCTCAGGATGTCTTGTTTTGTATCGGTGATGGTGTATTTGTCTTCGTCCACGCTATTCTGCCTTTGGCGACTGGCCGCAATCGCTCGTCATCATTTCATACGCCGCCGCGTCACGTCCGGTTCTCCCGGTCGATGGCCTTGAGTTGCTCCTTGCGGGCCTGGACCCGCAGCCGGGCGTTCTCGTAGCGTCGTTTCTCCTCCGGGCTCTGCGGCAGCAGCGGTGGGACGGCCACCGGCTTTTTGTTCTCGTCGAGCGCCACGATCGTCAGATGGGCCGTCGTGGCGAGCGCCTGCTGGGCGGTATAGGGGTCTTCCCGGATCACTTGGACCCCGACCTCCATCGAGGATCGGCTCACGTAATTGACCGCTGCCCTGAGAATCACGTGGTCTCCGATGTGGATGGGCTGTCGGAAGATCAGCGAGTCGATACCGGCCGTCACGACCTCCCGGCCACAGTGGCGCTGGGCGGCCATCGCGGCGGTCATATCGATCCAGCCGACGATGGCCCCGCCGAAGGCGGTCCCATGTGCGTTGGCCTGCGGCGGCATCACGAGATAGCGGGTCTCCACTGCGCTTTCACCAGGTGTTTTGCCCATTTCGTTCGTCATATGCCCATAGTGTCGCGTCGCCGGCCGACAAGTCAACCACCTATCGGCAGAAATCCGGATTGCGCGGGGGGCAGGCTTGATTGTCGCCGGTCGCATCGACTAAGATTGTGCCAGGACCCTCAAGTGAAGAAACCGCAATCTCAACCATAGGAGGACACCAACATGCAACGACGCGACTTCCTCAAAACCGCCGCCGTGGTCGGGACCGGATGGTCCATCGTGCCCAGCAGCGTGCTCGCGGGCGCCGGCGCGCCGAGCAACAAGCTCAACATCGCCCTGATCGGGACCTGGGGCCGGGGCGAAGCGCACTTTGGCGATCTGGAGAAGGAAAACGTGGTCGCTCTGTGCGACATCAACGAGGAGCACCTGGAGTTCGGCGCCAAGCGGTTCCCCAACGCCAGGAAGTACGTCGATTGGCGCAAGTGCCTCGACCAGAAGGATCTCGACGCGGTCGTCTGCTGCACGGCCGACCACACCCACGCATTCATCGCCAACTGGTCGCTGAATCGCAACCTGCACTGCTACATGGAAAAGCCGCTGGCCATCAGCGTGGAAGAGGCCCGCATCGTCCGGGCCAACTGGGCCAAAAAGAAGGGCAAGCTGGCGACGCAGGTCG
>ENA-UPTA01006386-UPTA01006386.1-activated-sludge-metagenome-genome-assembly--contig:-NODE-6386-length-10420-cov-9.554366_pt1 | contig 10420 bp, 5 predicted proteins | sample MGYA00238184_ERZ773361 | MGnify/ENA primary metagenome ERZ773361 (study PRJEB29100, sample SAMN05720205) | activated sludge metagenome | isolation source: anaerobic digester from wastewater...
CAGTGCCGCAGCGTGGTGTTGTTGCCCACCAGCACCGCCGTCTGCGGCAGCAGCAACTCACGGAAGGCGTCGAGATAGGTGTCGATTTCGTGCTCGTCCCACCACGACAGATCGGGCAGGTAGGCGATGAGCGGCACCGTCGGGTAGTCGGAGGCGAAGGCGGCCACCTGCGAAACGGCCTCGGCGCCGCCGAGAAAGCCCACCTTGATGGCGTGGATGGGGATGTCTTCCGCGACAGCCGCCGCCTGTTCGGCCACGGCGCTGTCGTCAAGCGCCATGTGGCCGTGGATCTCGCGCGTGTCCCGCACGTACACCCCGGTCACCACCGGCAGCGCATGCGCGCCGATGGAGGCGATGACCATGGCGTCGCTGCTCGCGCCGCCGGCACCGGTCGGATCGCTGGCGTTGAAGCTCAGTACGCAGGGCAGGGTGTCGTTTTCTTCTGACACCCCGGCATTGTCGTTATCGCGCGACGGATCGGGCGCACTGCTGCGGGTCATGGGCTCAAATAGGACATCGGGCGCGACACCAACCTGTGTGCTGCATACCCCGCAGATACAATCATTTGCATTTTAAGTACACGCGACCTAAGCTGTGATGAATATGAAAACCTGGATGTGCCTGATTTGCGGCTGGCTGTACGACGAGTCCGAAGGCGCACCCGACCATGGTATCGCGCCCGGCACGCCGTGGGAGCAGGTGCCCATGAACTGGACTTGCCCCGAATGCGGGGCCAGGAAGGAAGATTTCGAAATGGTGCAGATCTGATAGCCCGCACGCGGGCGATCGATCTGTAGGACGGAAGGGGCCGCACGCGGCCCGCACGCAGAGTCGCGAGGGGTCATGACATCAAGGCGAGTGCTCGTCATCGACGACAGCAACACCATTCGGCGCAGCGCCGAGATATTTCTCAAGCAGGGCGGTCACGAAGTGATGCTGGCCGAGGACGGATTCGATGCGCTGGCCAAGGTCAACGACACGCAGCCTGACCTGATCTTCTGCGACATCCTGATGCCGCGGCTGGATGGCTATCAGACCTGCGCCATCATCAAGCGCAACGAAAAGTTCGCATCCACGCCGGTGGTGATGCTGTCGTCCAAAGACGGCGTGTTCGACAAGGCGCGCGGCCGCATGGTGGGCTCGCAGGATTACCTCACCAAGCCATTCACCAAGAGCCAGTTGCTGCAGGCGGTGCAGCAGTTTGGCGCCGCTGCCGAAGGAGCCGTGTGATGCCGATTCGCAACGTGCTGATCGTGGACGATTCGAAGACCGAACTGCTGTACCTGGGCGACATGCTCCGCAAGGCGGGCTACACCGTCGTCACGGCCGAGAACGGCGAAGACGCGCTGCGCCGCATGGAGCAGTCCCGGCCCGACCTGATCCTGATGGACGTGGTGATGCCCGGCCAGAACGGCTTTCAGCTGACGCGCGGCATCTCGCGCGACCCGCGCTACGCGGGCGTGCCCATCATCATGTGCACCAGCAAGAACCAGGAAACCGACAGGGTGTGGGGCATGCGGCAGGGCGCGCGCGACTACGTCACCAAGCCGGTGGACCAGGCCGAGCTGCTCGGCAAGATCAAGGCGCTTGGCTGATTTTGCATGTCGTCCAAGCAAGCCCTGCGTGAATTTCAGATCCGGCTGGCCGAACGGCTGCAGTCGGCGCGCACCGTGGGTGTCACGGCGTCGTGGCTGGCGGTGGAAGCCGGCGCGGCGCGCCTGCTGTTCCCCTTGAGCCATGCTGGCGAAATCTTTTCCTGGACCGACGTGCAGCGCGTGCCCTATGTCCAGCCGTGGTTCATGGGCGTGGCCAACCTGAGGGGGTCGCTTTCGGGGGTGATCGATCTGGCGGCCTTCATCAGCGAGCGCGGCACGCCCCGCGTGCGGAACGACAGCGAAACCTCGCAATGCCGCCTGGTGGCACTGAATCCGCTGCTCGAAGCGCACTGTGCGCTGCTGGTCGACCGCCTGCTGGGGCTGCGCACGCGAGAGGCGTTTGTGTCCTCGGGGCCCGCCGACGAGGGCGCGCCCAACTACTTTGGCCACCGCTACACGGATCTGGACGATCGGCCGTGGCAGGAATTGAACCTCCAGCTTCTGTCCCAGCACCCTTCGTTTCTCAGCGTCGGTGCTTGAACCCCGTTTTCTCAAGGTTTGCAACATGGCCACTTCCGATCTGCTCAAGAAAACGCCGTCGGCATCCCCGGTGGAAGGCGACAACGTCCCGCGACATGAAGAACTGACGGTGGCCTCGTTGGCGCCGGTGAGCCATGAATCGCCCGTGATGGCGGACAGCACTGGCCTGGGCTTGGGCGTGGACCAGCCGAACGCGCCGGCCGTATCTGCCGACGAAGCCTTCGCCGTGCCGCTGCTGGGTTCGCGCACCGCGGCCGCGCACCAGCGCCTGCTGTCGATACTGCTGGCGCTGTCGCTGCTGGCCCTGGCGTTGATGGTGTATCTGACGGTCTCGCAGACCGGCAAGGGCTCGCAACAGGTGGCGGCCGTCGGTCAGTCGCTGATGCAGTCGCAGCGGCTGGCGAAATCGGTGTCGCAGGCGCTGATCGGCAATGCCGAGGCCTTTCCGGAACTGAAGGAAAGCGCTGCGGCGCTGTCGGGCAACGTGCAGGGCCTGCAGTCCGGCAGCGCGACCATCCCGGCGCTGGGCGAGGCGTACAGCACCGAGATGGGCAAGATCCTGCCCCTGGTGGAGCGCGCCAACAAGAACGCCGCCACCGTGATGGGTCAGCAGAAGACGCTGACGGAGGTGGGCTCGGCCCTGCGCTCGGTCAGCCGCCAGTCGTCCGACCTGCTGGAACTGGCCGAAACCGTATCGTCGCTGAAGCTGCAGCAGAACGCACCGGCCTCCGAAATTTCCGCCGCCGGTCAGCTGGTGATGCTGACGCAGCGCATCGGCAAGTCGGCCAACGAATTCCTGACCATGGAGGGCGTGAGTCCCGAGGCCGTGTTCCTGCTCGGCAAGGACCTGAATTCCTTCAAGGACGTTGCGCAGGGGCTGCTGGAAGGCAGCGCGGAGCTGCGGCTGTCGCGCGTACGCGATGAGCAGACGCGCGAGCGCCTGAACGAACTGCTGAAGATGTATGAGGAAACGCGCACCCAGGCCGGTGGCATTCTCGGCAACCTGCAGGGCCTGGTGTCGGCGCGCGAGGCGCAGACTTCCATCGTGGCCGACAGCGAACCCCTTCGCAAGGAACTCGAAGCCTTGCAGGAAAGGCTGGCGGGCGTGTCGGGCCTGGGCTTCACGGGCCTGCTGATGCTGCTGGTGCCCGCGGCGCTGGCGCTGCTGGCCGCCGCGGGCCTGGCCTACGTGCAACTGCGTGAGAGCCGCCAGCGCCAGCAACTGGCCGAACAGCAGCGCCACGCAGCCGAATTGCAGCAACAGGAAGGCAAGCGCGTCAACGACGCCAACCAGGCGGCGATTCTGCGGCTGATGAACGAACTGCAGACGGTGGCCGAGGGCGACCTGACGCAGGAAGCCACCGTGACCGAGGACATCACGGGCGCCATCGCCGACTCGGTGAACTACACGGTGGAAGAACTGCGCTCGCTGGTGGGCAACGTGCAGAGTACGGCGACGCGGGTTGCACAGACCACTTCAAAGGTCGAAACGACGTCGACCGAACTGCTGGCCACCTCGACCGAACAGCTGCGCGAGATCCGTGAAACCGGCCAGTCGGTGCTCGACATGGCGGCGCGCATCAACGACGTGTCGGCACAGGCGCAGGAATCGGCCTCGGTGGCGCGGCAGTCGCGCGAGGCCGCTGAAACCGGTCTGGCCGCGGTGCAGAACGCCATCGGCGGCATGAACGCGATCCGCGACCAAATTCAGGAAACGTCCAAGCGCATCAAGCGCCTGGGCGAATCCTCGCAGGAGATCGGCGAAATCACCGAACTGATTGCAGACATTACCGAGCAGACCAACGTACTGGCGCTCAACGCGGCCATCCAGGCCGCGTCGGCCGGTGAAGCCGGGCGCGGCTTCTCGGTGGTGGCCGAGGAAGTGCAGCGGCTGGCCGAGCGTTCGGGCGACGCCACGCGGCAGATCGCGGCGCTGGTGAAGGCCATTCAGACCGACACGCAGGGCGCCGTGGCCGCCATGGAGCGCTCGACGCAGGGCGTGGTCGAGGGCGCTCGACTGTCCGACAACGCAGGTACCGCGCTGTCCGAGATCGACCGCGTGTCGCGCCGCCTGGCCGAACTGATCGAGCAGATTTCCGCCTCTGCGTCCAAGGAGGCCGATCAGGCCAACGAGGTGGCGGGCAACATCCAGCACATCTTCGCCGTGACCGAACAGACCGGCGAGAGCACGCGCTCCACCGCCAACCAGGTTCGTGATCTGGCGCGCATGGCCGATGAACTGCGGCAGTCGGTGGCCCGATTCAAGATTGCCTGAGCGGCCGATGAGCGCAGTGCCCGCGGCACCCTGCTGGGGCCTGCCTTTTGCAGAACGCGTCTGGAGTGCATGAAGTCATGGTGATGAGCCAGTCCGCCGAACACAGCGCAACAGATGGCGCTCCCGCCACCGACCTGGGCCCGCTGGCCTGGGTGCTGGATGAATCGCGCAAGTCCATCGAATCGGCCAGCCGAGCCATCAAGCGCTTTGCCTACGACGCCGAAGCCGCGCGCGGCGTCGATCTGACTTCGATTGACGCCAGCACCTTGCGCGTGGCGCGCCAGCAGTTGCATCAGGTGGTCGGCGCGCTGGAGATGGTGGGGCAATCGGTGCCTGCCCAGATGGTGCGTGCCATGGAAGGCGCGGCGCAGCGCTTTGTCACGCATCCCGAGCAATGCACCGAAAGCGCCGCGCAGACGCTGGAGCGCGCTGGCTTCGCCTTGATCGAATACCTGGACGCGCAGTTGGGTGAGCGCCCGCGCCCGGCGCTGGGGCTGTTTCCCCAATTCAAGCAAGTGCAAGAAATGGCCGGCGCGGACCGGATTCATCCAGCCGACCTGTCGACCGTGCCCTGGCGGTGGATTGACCCCGTGGTTCCCGCCGCAGCGCACCCGTTGGCATACAGCCCCGAGGTCCGCGGGCGTCTGGATCAGCGCGTGCTCAAGCTGATGAAGCACGACGATCTGAATGCGGCGTCCGAACTCAGCATGATCAGCCTGGGGCTGGCGCAAGGCGAAAGCGCCCGCCAGCCCGCCATCTTCTGGAAGCTGTCAGCGGGTTTTTTCGAGGCGCTGGGCCAGGCGCTGATCCCCGTCGATCTGTACGCCAAGCGCGCGGCGTCACGCGTGCTGCTGCAATTCGCTTCGCTGGCGCGCGGTGATCAGGGCGTGTCGGAGCGCCTGGCGCACGACCTGCTGTTTTTCTGCGGCCAGGCCGCGCCATCGGCGCCGTCTGATGCACCCGCATTGGCGGGCGTGCGAAAAGCCTGGTCGCTGGACCGTGAGCCTCCCGCGCGCTACGACGAGTCCACCTTCGGCCTGTATGACCCGTCGCTGCTGGTCCAGGCTCGGCGGCGGATCGAACAGGTCAAGGAAAACTGGTCCGTGCTGGCCGGCGGTGATCTGACGCGCATGAAAGCGTGCGTCGACCAGTTCGGCCTGGTGGCCGAATCGCTCGAAAAGCTGCATGAGCAAGGCCGACCGCTGGCAGAAGTGCTCAACCAGACGGCGGAGCACATTGCGCAGTCGGGCAAGGCACCCCACCCCGAACTTGCCATGGAGATGGCGACCGCGGTGCTGTTCCTCGAAGCCTCGTTTGCCGACTTCCGGCCGGGCGACCCTGCCTTTGCCACGCGCATGCGCCAGCTGGCGCAGCGCCTGGATTCGGTACGCGAGGGCGCCGTGGCGCCGCCCCTTGAGCCGTGGATGGAGGATCTGTATCGCCGCGTGAGCGATCGCCAGACCATGGGCACGGTGGTGGGCGAGCTGCGCGTCACGCTGAGCCAGGTCGAGCAGCACCTGGACCAGTTCTTCCGCCACCCGGCGGACACCGGCCCGCTCGCGCCCGTGCCCGGACTCATGGGCCAGATGCGGGGCGTGCTGTCGGTGCTGGGGCTTGATCAGGCCGCCACCGCGGTCGGCCACATGCGCGATGCGGTGAGCGAGTTTCTGTTGCAGGATGCGGACGTCGAGCCCGCCCGCGCCGCGGGCACCTTCGAACGGCTGGGCAACAGCCTGGGCGCCCTGGGCTTTCAGATCGACATGCTGGCTTACCAGCCCATGCTCGCACGCCGGTTGTTCGTGTACGACGCCGCTGCGGGCGAGTTGCGGCATGTGTCCGGGCGCCTGGGCGGTTCTGCCGTGGCCGTGCCGCCCGCCTTCGACACGGGCACCGTGGACATGGCGCTCGACATCGACGACGTGCCGCCTGAGGCCAAGCCGTCGACCGAGCTGCCCGACACCGCCCAGCCGCACGCAGCGATGCTCGGTCAACTGGACCAGATCGCCACCCGGGCGGCGCTGGATGAAAAGCCGCAGCTGGCGCAGGTCGCACAACGCGCCGCGGAAGCCGCGCGCGCGCACGACGCCGCGGAACTGACGGGCGCGCTGGAGGCTCTCGAGGCCACGGCCAGCGTGCCTGTGACCGCACCTGAACCCACCGCGGCGACCGCGCCGGGTGACGACGACCTGCAGGACGACGACCTGCTCGACATCTTCCTCGATGAAGCACGCGAGGTGGTGCAGGGCGGCAGTGAAGCGATTGAGGCGCTGGGCAGCGAGCCTGGCGACATGGCGCAGCAAACGGCGCTGCGTCGTGCGTTCCACACGCTCAAGGGCAGCTCGCGCATGGTGGGCCTGGCGCAGTTTGGCGAGGCGGCCTGGTCCATGGAGCGCATGATGAATGCGTGGTTGGCAGATGAGAAGCCCGTGACGGAAGACGTGCGCTCGCTGGCGGCCGACGCGATGCGCGGCTTCGACGCCTGGGTGGAGGACATCGCGACCCATGGCAGCTCGGACTGGAGCGCCGAGCCGTTTTCGGTCGCCGCCGATGCGCTGCGACTGGAGGGGCGGCGCCTGCCCTTGCGCTGGGGCCCGCATGATGCGACGAACGTGCTGGCGGAACAGGCCGACCACGTGGATGCCTTCCCGGCCAGCCGTCTCGACGCGCCTGGCGTGACTGATGCCGCGCAAGCCCTCGCGTCCTTTGACCTGCCGGATCTGGAGCTGGACGGTGCGGAACTGACGGATACGCCTGTGGATGACGAGGTGGTATCGGCGGTGCCCGATGAGGTGCCAGCGGCCGAGGCCATCGAAATGTTCGAGTGGGACCTCTCCGATGCCGAACTGAGCACGGACAGCGACCTTGCGTTGCCGGAGGTGGTGGAGCTCAATGCGACGGCGCTGTCCCTGGCGCCTGAACCAGCGGCAGAAGTGGTCGAACTGGCGCTCGACGCCGACACTTTCGCGGATTTTCCCGACCTGGCGCTGCCACCCCCGCCCGCGGCGCCGGATCATCGTCCGATCGAGGCCGAGCCGCTCCAACTTCTGAGCCACTCGCCGGCAGCGCAGGACATCGCTGCGCCGCAGGCTTCCACCGAAGCGCAGACTGAACCTCCGGCGGTCACGCCGCCGCCGGTAGCGGACGCAGCGGATGGCGACGCGCTGGCCGCTGGCGATGCCGACCTGTACCGGCAAATTGGCGACCTGCGCATCAGCACGCCGCTCTACAACGTTTATCTGAACGAAGCGGACGAATGGTCGCGCCAGCTGATCACCGAGCTGTCGGAATGGGCGCTGGAACTCGATCAGCCCGTGCCCGAGCGCGCCATCGCGCGGGCGCACTCGCTGGCCGGCAGTTCGGCGACGGTGGGTTTCGTGGCGCTGTCGGATCTGGCGCGCGCGGTGGAACACGCCTTGCAGCGCCTGCATGGCCAGCCACGTGGCACGCCCGATCAGGCGAAGGTACTGTCCGACGCCGCCGAAGACATTCGCCGCGTGCTCCATCAGTTCGCGGCCGGCATGCTCAAGGCGCCGCACGCCGATACCCTGGCGGCCGTTCAGGCGCTGGAGCCGACCCAGCCCGCTGAAAGCGTTGCCGCGCCTGCGCAACCCGATGGGACGACCACCGCCATCTTCGACATCGCGCAGCCAAGGCCGGCGCCCGCCATCGCCGAATCGGCGGCGCCCGACACCGCGCCCCGTGCCCGCTCGATTGCCGATGACATCGACGTCACCGACGCGGTCGATCCGGACCTGTTCCCCATCTTTGAGGAAGAGGCAGAAGAACTGCTGCCGCAACTGGGCACCGCGCTGCGCCAATGGGTGGCGCACCCTGACCAACGCGAGGCGCGTGCGCAGGTGCTGCGCGTGCTGCACACGCTGAAGGGCAGCGCACGCTTGGCCGGGGCCTTACGGTTGGGCGAAATGGCGCATCGCACGGAATCCGAGATCGAAGCCATCGGCAGCGAACAGCAGATCGGCTCGGCCGATCTGGCGCCCTTGCTCGATCACCTGGACGAGCTGGAAGGGGGCTTGCGTCACCTGCAATCCGCAGGCGAGGCCGCGCCGCTCTCCGCCACCGCGGGCGTGCCGCAGGCGGTGGCCGAATTACTGGTGCCGGCGCCGGAGGATGCGGCGTCGCCTGCGGCCGACGCCGCCGCAGCCCATCAAGCCAGCGTGGCACGCGGTGACGTGGCCCTGCCGGCGCCGCTGGTGCTGACATCGGCACGTGCGGCTGCCAGCCAGGCGGTGCGGGTGCGCTCGCAACTGCTCGACCGCCTGGTGTCGCAGGCGGGCGAGGTCGTGACCTCGCGCGCGCGGCTGGAAACCGAGATGAGCCAGTTGCGTGGCTCGCTGGGCGACCTCACCGGCAACCTCGAGCGTCTGCGCGGCCAGCTGCGCGACGTCGAACTGCAGGCCGAGACGCAGATGCAGTCGCGGCTGGCGCTCAGCAAGGACACGCAGCAGGGCTTTGACCCGCTGGAGTTCGACCGCTTCACCCGCATGCAGGAGCTGACACGCATGATGGCCGAGTCGGTCAACGACGTGGCCACCGTGCAGCGCAGCCTGCAGCGCGCCGTCGAGGCCAGCGAGGACGACCTGGCGGTGCAGGCGCGGCAATCGCGCGAGCTGCAGCGCGATCTGCTGCGCACGCGCATGGTCGAGTTCGAAGGGCTGTCCGAGCGCCTGTACCGCGTGGTGCGTTATGTGTCGAAGGAAACCGGCAAGCCGGTGCGGCTGGACATCGCCGGCGGCAGCATCGAAATGGACCGCGGCATCCTGGAGCGCATGGTGCCGGCATTCGAGCACCTGTTGCGCAATTGCGTGGTGCATGGCATCGAGCCGCAGTCCGCGCGTGTCGACAGCGGCAAGGACGCCGTGGGCCGCATCCAGATCGACGTGCAGCAGTCCGGCAACGACGTCTCGGTCGAATTCCGCGACGACGGCGCGGGCCTCAACCTGGCGCGCATCCGCGAACGCGCACTGCAATCCGGCCTGATCCAGGCCGATCAGCCGCTCACCGATGCGGAAACGGCCAACCTGGTGTTCCTGCCGGGCCTGACCACCGCCACCGAAATCACCGAGCTGGCCGGCCGCGGCGTCGGCATGGACGTGGTGCGCAGCGAGGTGCAGGCGCTAGGCGGCCGCATCGAGACGCAGACCCGACCCGGCCACGGCACCAGCTTTCGCCTGGTGCTGCCGCTCACCACGGCGGTGACCCACGTGGTCATGCTGCGCGCGGGTTCGCTCGCGGTGGGCGTGCCGTCCAATCTGGTCGAGATCGTGCAGCGCGCCAGCGCCGCCGACCTGCAGCAGGCCTATGGCAGCGGCACCTACCGCTATGGCGACGAACCACTGCCGTTCTTCTGGGCCGGGGCGCTGCTGCAAAGTTCGGCGCGAAGCGTCGAACCGCCCGGCCGCACCACGCCGGTGGTCATCTTCCGCTCGGCCGACCAGCGCGTGGCCGTGCACGTCGACGAAGTGCTGGGCAACCAGGAAGTGGTGGTGAAGGCCCTGGGGCCGCAGATGTCGCGCCTGCCTGGGCTGGTGGCCATCACGGCACTGGCCTCGGGTGCGGTGGCGCTCATCTACAACCCCGTGGTGCTGGCGGCCATCTATGGCGCCGAGGCCCGCGCGCTGGGTGCGCCGGCGAGCGATGCGCCCGCGCCCGAGCGCGCAGGCGATGCCGATGCGCCGGCCGCGCCCGTGGCGTTCACCGCGGCGTCGGACATTCCGCTGGTGCTGGTGGTCGACGATTCCATCACCGTGCGCCGCGTCACGCAGCGCCTGTTGCAGCGCGAAGGCTACCGCGTGGCACTGGCCGCCGATGGCTTGCAGGGCCTCGAAAAGCTGCAGGGCGAACGGCCCGTCGTGGTGCTGTCTGACATCGAAATGCCGCGCATGGACGGCTTCGACTTCGTGCGCAACATCCGCGCCGACAACCAGCTGAGCGACCTGCCGGTCATCATGATCACCTCGCGCATCGCCGAAAAGCACCGCGAGCACGCGCG
>ENA-UPTA01006390-UPTA01006390.1-activated-sludge-metagenome-genome-assembly--contig:-NODE-6390-length-10414-cov-34.701612_pt1 | contig 10414 bp, 8 predicted proteins | sample MGYA00238184_ERZ773361 | MGnify/ENA primary metagenome ERZ773361 (study PRJEB29100, sample SAMN05720205) | activated sludge metagenome | isolation source: anaerobic digester from wastewater...
CCAGCCAGTTGTCCGGAAAATCACCCCATTTTCCGACACTTAAAGTTGTGCTGGCTGCGCCAGGATAACATCGAAAATAGTAGGTTTTGACTTTGACCCGAAAACGATCGCCCTGGTTTCCCACGGGAAAAGTCTTGCTGACACCCGAGCTGTAAAGAGAATTAATGAAATTTTCATCCGAATCCTTGTTGGCCAGAAACATCTTGGCCGCCAGATTTCTTCCCGATTCCGCAAGATAATACGCATTTTGCGAAAAGTAGGCCGGAAGGGAGGCAATATTGGCCGAGCTATACAGAGAAACCATCGCGCCGCCCAGCGTGGCCATAATCACCATGGTGAGAATCAGCCAAACTAGAACCATTCCCTTTTGATTCAAAGGTTTTGTCTGCCTGGAACGTTTTTTCAGCGCATTTTGCATCCAATCCGATTTGACAATCAGGCGGGTCAGCAAAAGAAGTATCAGAAGGAAAAGAGGAATGCCTGCGGGAAAATACAAAAGTAAAAAAGCGACACCGACAAAAGGAAGCAGCAATCCTCTGACGAGGGTTTTTAAAAAGCTACTGGATTTGAAGGCATCAGCCAGATCCGGACCAACTTTATAATAAAATTCAATAAACTTCCTTCCGCCTGCGTATTTTGCCAACACCGAATCCCGAAACTGACGAAGCACTCTGACCGCCGGGTAGTCGCCGCTTCCATAGGCGACACTCGCCACAAAGCAGTTGTATCCTCCCGACCCGGCGCCGGCGGGAGTAAATGCGCTTTTGGGGGAATAGGTATTGCGGGGCATGATTTTGTCCACATAGGTGACCACCGCGCCTCCCGGGCCGGACAGGGCAGTGGTGACATTGATCGTGGCCAGCTTGTCAATTCCCATGGCCGGCGTCCAGGCAGACCCATTGGTATGCGCATAAGAGAGGCTGAAAGACTGGACGGAATCGGTCAGCGCCTGCGTTCCGTTTCCTGAATTGAGGCGCAGGGTGCCGGAGGCAAGGCTGTAGCTTTCCGTAATCTCCGCGCCTCGGTCCAGACGCCGGATGGAAAGAGAGGAGGAGGTTGGCGAACCGACAATCATGGTCAGATTCTGAACGGAGCGCCTCAGCCGAGACATCGCCAGATCGCCCTTTTGCCCCAGCATGATGGATTCTTTGGTAAAAATAAAGGCGTTGGTTGCCTGAATCATGCCCATTCCGGCGACAGCGGCGAGAATACCGACCAAGACCAGCGAAGCAATGACTTCAATTAGCGTAAACCCTCTGTTATTTCTCTTTAGCGTCCTCATACCGTGCTCCTCCATCAGGTCAAAACCTATTGCCTATCGCCTATTGCCCATCGCCTATCTCGTAAAAAGCATCGTGTGAGTCAAACCTGTCTCGCCGTTTTGAGGAGAAATGACCACTTTCAGGATCTTGTCCGCCGCCGCGCCACTTGTTTCAACAGGATTGCCGTTGCCGTCCGTCGTATATCGGATCCAAGAGGTTGTGGCGGTGTAGTTGCCGTAATTTCCCGAATGACCATCAATTCTGCTTTTTAAAACCGGCAAGATATCGTTGGTCTGCGCCAGCATGCTGGTATAATCTGCCGTGATATTGTCCATCACCTGATTCAATCCGTAAACCTGAGTCAGACGGTAGGGAAGACGGGAACCTTCGGTTACGGCCGTTCCGGTGATGGAAACCAGCAAGGAGCCAAGCAAGGAAGCCACAATCAATGTCACAATGACTTCCAGGAGTGTAAACCCCGCTGAAGGATTCCGGCTGGCAATGGTTGCTCTTTTCACGGCACAAATCCTGTATCGGGAGTAATGGTCACGCCGGTCAGAGAAATCTGACCGGTATAGCGCGTTTGCGTTAAAGTTCCGGGCGAGGAGAGATTGGCCGCATAATACGGGCGGCCAAAAAAATCAAAAGCGACAACCCCTGTCGCTGTCATGCCGGTTGGCATGGCCACGGCAGAGCTTTCGTAATTGGGAAAAGCCGGCGCCGGCGTCACCAGGGCACCGGCTTCCGTGTCATAAACGAAAAGTGAATAAGTTGATCCGCTGAACTGAATTCCCCAGTATCTGTTGGAATGCATGGCGCGCGACTGCGCGTATCGTATATGGGATTTTAAAACTTCTCGCTGCGCGGAAACCTGCATCTCATCGGTGCCGACAAAACTTCCGGCAACCACCAGCCCGATAATGGCGACAATCACCAGGATGGAAATGACCTCTATCAGTGTAAAACCACGAATATTCTTCATAAATCTTGAAATACTTTCCAGCCGGGATCGCTTATCGGTTTCGTTTTTTATTGTCGAACGCAACTCAATCAATATAATACTATGTATATAAATATACAATGCCCTAAATGAAAAGTCACAACATTTGATGAAGATTCTTGCCGGAAACCCGGCAGGGACTGTTCAGGAACTTTTTTTTGCGTTACGACATACCGCTTCGATAAATTTGGAAAACAGCGGATGAGGCTCGACTGGCCTTGATTTGAATTCCGGGTGAAACTGGCATCCCAAAAACCAGGGATGTTCCTTGATTTCCACAATTTCCGCCAATCGGCCATCCGGCGAAACTCCTGTAATCCTGAGCCCTTTTTGTGTCAGGGCCTTTTTGAAATCATTATTAAATTCATAGCGGTGGCGATGGCGCTCGGAAATGTCCTTTCGGCCGTAAGCGTCAAAGGCAAAGGAATCCTTTTCCACCGCACAGGGACAGGCGCCCAGTCGCATGGATGCCCCCTTATTTCGGACGTGTCGCTGTTCCGGCAGCAAATCAATGACCGGATATGCCGTTTTCGGATCAAATTCGGAGCTGTTGGCCGTCTCCATTCCACAGACATTCCTTGCATACTCGATCACTGCCATCTGCATTCCCAGGCAAATACCAAAATAGGGAATGGAATTTTCTCTCGCGTACCGGACAGCCGATACCATTCCTTCAATGCCCCGGTTTCCGAAGCCGCCCGGAACCAAAATACCATCGGCGCCCTCCAAATAACAGGCAGCCCCTTCCTCTTCAATTTTTTCCGTGTCTACAAATTTCAGCCGGACACGACAGTGGTTGGCAATGCCGCCGTGCACAAGAGCTTCATTCAGGCTCTTGTAAGAATCCGTCAAATGAACATACTTTCCGGCAACCGCCACCGTCACTTCCTGCTGAGGATGATGAAAACGTTCCACGACATTTTCCCAGGCCTGCAGTTTTGGCTGGCCGGTCCACATATTCAGAAGCTCAATGATTTTGGCGTCAAGTCCCTCGCGGGAATAAACCAGCGGCACCTCATAAATGCAGGACACGTCTCTGGCGGTGAAAACGCAGGAAACCTCCACGTTGCAAAACAGCGCTATTTTCGCCTTGATATCTTCGGATAAAACATTTTCTGTGCGGCAAAGCAGAATGTCCGGCTGAATGCCGATTTCGCGCAACGCTTTGACACTGTGCTGCGTGGGTTTGGTTTTGACCTCTCCGGCGGTCTTGATAAAAGGAACCCAGGTTAAATGAATAAAAATGGCATTTTGACGGCCGACCTCATTTCGAAACTGACGAATCGCCTCCAGAAAGGGAAGACTTTCGATATCGCCCACCGTGCCGCCGATTTCCACAATGGAGACATCAAATCCTTTGGCCGTTTCCCGAACAAAGTCCTTGATTTCATTCGTAATATGCGGAATCACCTGGACGGTTTTGCCCAGATAGTCGCCATGTCTTTCCTTGGTAATCACGGAAAAATAAACCTGCCCGGTCGTCAGATTGTTGCGTTTTCCCATGGCGGTTGATGAAAAACGTTCATAATGCCCCAAGTCCAGATCCGTTTCCGCTCCATCGTCGGTGACAAAAACTTCTCCGTGCTGGAAGGGACTCATCGTGCCGGGATCAACATTGATATAAGGATCCAGCTTTTGATTGGTTACGGTTAGGCCACGGGATTCCAGGACGGCGGCGACGGATGCCGCCGCCAGCCCCTTGCCTAGTGACGATAAAACACCGCCGGTCACAAATATAAACTTCGTTTTCTTCACGCTAAAGAATCCTGTCTTTACGCAGCATCGCTACATCATTTTTTACGACACGTTCTTCAAAACGATACCGCGTGCCTTGAGTTCTCTGGGGTTGATCAGAAGGCCTTCGGCCGCGACACCATCCAGAACATAAATCAATTCGCCGCCTTGTTTTGCGTATTCCTGACCGTAGGAGATGGGAATTTCAGGCGTGACGTCACCCAGAAGCGAACGGGTTACCGACTCGGTCTTACGGGCGCCATTGGCCACCAGAACGACGGTTTTGGCCTGATAAACCAGTTCGGCCCCCATGCTGATCGCATACTGCGGCGAATCCGCCTTGGTTTTGAAATGTCCGTCGGCCACGGCATTGGCAATGGTGTTATCGTCCAGCTTGACAAGCAGCACCGAACTGCCTTTGAACGGAATTCCTGATTCATGAAAAGCCACATGACCACGGCCACCCACACCGATGATCTGAAGGTCGATGCCGCCGGCCGCCTTGATCTTTTTGGCGTAACCGTCCAGAATGTCCTTCTTGATCCAGGCCAGATATTCCGAAGCAGGTTTGGTTTTGATGGCGATGGATTTGCCCGCATCCTCACCTTTGTATTCCCAATCGCTTCGATTTTCCTTCAGGGCTTTGATGAGCAGTTTCTGGTCAATCAAAGAACCATAAGGAACGCGCGTTTCGATAAATTTTTTATTCAGATGGCCAAAAAGCTCCTGAATCATGAAATAAGCATAACTTTCCGGATGAAGAACCCGCTGCTGCACATTGTCTCCGGGAAGGCCGACATACTCGTCAAGGTTAAAGCTGCGAATCCGGCCTGCGTCAAATTGCCCGTCATTGGCCGCGCGGGCAAAATGCTTATAAAGTCCGGTGGGGGAATTTCCCGTGGCAAGCCCAAGAACAACCTCATCTTTTTCTTTAATAATATTAATGGTTTTCTTAATAACCACATCCGCCGCGACTTCGCTTAACTTTGCAAAATCCTTCGTTACATAAACTGTGATCCCCATAATGCATATTCTCCTAGTTTCTTAACCAATTTCGCTTTTTACAACATCCGCGATCTGCCGGCAATATTTTTCCGTCACGGCGTCGGTGGGTCCTTCCACCATCACACGGCACATATTCTGCGTACCGGAATACCGGACCAGAACGCGCCCTTCCTCTCCCAATTCACTTTCCACCTGTTGAATGGCCTCGACCAATTTGGGCACTTCATCAATATTCGGCTTGCGTTTCACATCCACATTGATCAGCTTCTGCGGGAAAATATCCATCATTTTGGCCAATTCGGATAGAGGTTTCCCTTCCTTGAGCATGGCGGCCACCAGTTGCAGGGCGGCAATGATTCCGTCTCCCGTGGTGTGGTGTTCCAGGAAAATCATATGTCCCGCTTCTTCACCGCCGATGACGCCGCCAAGCTTTCTCATGTCCTCCAGCACATAGCGGTCTCCGACTTTGGAAGCATGATGTTTGAACCCGTATTTTTTGCAAGCCACGGTCAGCCCCAGATTGCTCATCACGGTGGTTACCAGAAGATCATTTTTCAATTTCTCTTCTTTTTTCAGGATATTGGCGCAGATCACCATGATCTGGTCTCCGGTGATCTCCCTGCCCTTTTCATCAATGGCAATCAGTCGGTCTCCATCTCCATCAAAGGCAAGCCCGATGGCCGCGCCGCTGTTCACCACTTTTTCGCGGAGAATTTCCGTGTGCTGCGAACCGCAGGCATCGTTGATGTTGACGCCGTTGGGTGTTTTGTGAATGACTTCCACACTGGCGCCCAATTCGTTAAAGGTATCCGGAGCCACGCGGTAGGTGGCGCCGTTTGCGGTATCCAGAACGATTTTCATTCCTTCCATCGAAAGATTGCGGGGAAAGGAATTTTTTGCAAAAACAATGTATCGCCCATTGACCCCCTCCGGACGGAAGGCTTTGCCGATTTCCTGACCTTTGACCATCAAATCGGCAAGCTTGTTGTTGAGAATCAGATCTTCGATCACGTCTTCCTGATCGTCGGTTAACTTGAAACCGTCCCCGCCGAATATTTTTAAACCATTATCCTGAAATGGATTGTGGGATGCTGAAATCACCACACCCGCATCGGCACGCATGCTCTGGGTGACAAAAGCGATCGCCGGTGTCGGCATAACGCCCACCAGATGAGAATACCCCCCCATGGAAGTGATTCCGGATTCCAGAGCGCTCTCCAGCATGTAACCCGAAAGTCGCGTATCCTTCCCAATAATCACCACGGCGCGATGACCCTCTTTTTTAAACAAGTGGGCGATTGCCCGTCCCACGCCAAAAGCAATTTCAGGGGTCATGGGATAGCGGTTGGCTTCTCCGCGAATCCCGTCCGTTCCAAATAATTTCCCCATTGTTTTCCTCCTTTTATTTTTTTCTCTTGACCATCGACCTTACAGTTTCTTGTCCAACTCCAAAAAAGGCAGACGCTTTGCGGCATTTTCAAAAAGAATATTCACAATCCTGTTTAACCACGCTGTGCCCAAAGACGACTTCTCCACCGGCAATGACTGTATGGCCTTGATATAATTTGAACGACTGTCCAACATCCCCTGCTCGAACATGGACAGGAAATCCTCGCGGACCGGACTTGCCGCATCCAGAACATCCGGCATTTTCCCGCTGAACAGATCTTCCAAAAAGCCGGTTTGGCGGAAAAATTCCTCCCGGTTTCGGAGTTCTTCCTCCCGTCCTTCTTTCGGAGACGGCAAAACGGCCTTTTCCGCCATCGCCTTTAATCGTTTTAAACGCTCTTTTCTGGCGGCAGCCAGTTGTTCCAGAACGCCCGCATACAAAAGAAGACCAAAAGGCTTTCTCTCCAGAAAAGGCTTTCGAACATACGCATACCAGGCTTCCAGCGCCGTCAGGTTGGCCAGATAGAAAATATTATTTTCCACGACCCGGCTGAAGTTGGGATAGCACGCCGGAATGTAGTCTTTTTCAATATTTTCACCTGCTTTTTCGACAATCAGCAAATTGTCGCCGGGATAATTCCGCCTGAGAACCGAACCGGCCGCGACGACATTGCCGTATCCCAGGCGCACGGGACCGACGATTCCTCCCTGCCCGCCCAGAAAAATGGGAGGCTGGTTGAGCATGACTCCCCTTGGAACATCGCCGATCAAAGAAGCCGTGGTTTTATCGGCATCCGGCGTAAAATTGAAGTGAATATAAGAGCTTCCCACTTCACTATGATGATTGCGGCTGGTTCCGCCGGCCATCAGGCAATCGCAGAAATTGATCAGGCTGCCCAGCGTGACAAAAGGGAAAAGAATCGTCTGCTTCAATCCCACACAATGGGCGCCGCCTGCCTCTTCCTCCAGAATGCAGCCTTCCCGGACATGCGCCCCCATCCCCATATTGGCTTTTTCCAGAAAAACCGCTTTGCTGAAAAAGCCACCTTTTAATTCAACTTTTTCTCCGAGCTGACAATCGTCAATCGTGACCGGAGCTTCGTAACCCAGCTTACAGCCAGAAGAAATCACCGTTTTGGCGCCGTAAATCCGACAACCCGGATAGATGCGAACGCCTTGATCGGAGATTTGATCCACGCAGACCTCATCGCCAATATCAAGGGTTGCGGGATTGGAAATCTCCACGCCTTTTTCCAACAACTGTTTTATTTTTTCAAAGGATTTCGGTTGAAAATCCATAAGCGCCTCCTCAAAACCGTGAGGGGTGACGAGTGATCAGAACAACCATCCCCGATCGCTTATCGCCGTCACCCCTCGCCAATAGCCTATTGCCCATAGCCCATTGCCTATTGCTTATTGCCTGTTACACAACCCCATACGCCAGCATGGCTTTGGCCACTTTCGTAAAGCCGGCAATATTGGCGCCCATCACATAATCACCTTTCCTGCCATACGCTTCCGCCGTATCATAGCAGTTTTTGTGAATGGTTTTCATAATGATGTGCAGACGTTGATCAACTTCTTCCCGCGTCCAGGAAAGCCTCAGACTGTTTTGGCTCATTTCCAGACCGGAAGTGGCCACACCACCGGCATTGGCGGCTTTTCCCGGACCATACAGAATTTTGTTTTCCTGGAAAATCTTGATCGCTTCGGGAGTCGAAGGCATATTGGCGCCTTCCGCCACACAATAGCAACCGTTTTTCACAAGGGCTGCCGCATTTTTGCCATTGATTTCATTTTGCGTTGCGCAGGGCAGGGCGATGTCCACCTTAATGCCCTGCTCACGGATAACATCCCATACATTCTGTCCTTCATAGCAGGTGGTTCCTTTGAATTTATCAGCATATTCCGAAATGCGGCCACGCTGAACATTCTTCAGGTCAAGAACATACTGGCACTTACTGTCATCAATGCCTGCATCATCAATAATGCAGGCCGACGAATCGCAAAGAGAGATGACTTTGCCGCCCAACTGGGTCACTTTTTCAACGGCATACTGAGCGACATTGCCGGCGCCGCTGATGGCCACGGTTTTCCCGCTGAAATCCAGTCCACGGGTAGCCAGCATTTCCGCCGCAAAATAGGTTGTGCCGTAACCGGTGGCTTCCGGACGGATCAGACTTCCGCCGTAGTCCAGACCTTTTCCCGTCAGAACGCCTGTGTGTTCATTGCGAATTTTTTTGTAATATCCGTACATGTAACCGATTTCGCGTCCTCCCACACCAATGTCGCCTGCGGGAACATCCACGTCCGCTCCGATGTGGCGATACAGTTCCCGCATAAAGGCCTGACAGAATCTCATGACTTCGCCATCGGATTTCCCCTTCGGATCAAAATCCGAACCGCCTTTGCCACCGCCCATGGGAAGGGTGGTCAGAGCGTTTTTAAAGATCTGTTCAAACCCCAGAAACTTGATAATGCCCAGATTGACGGATGGATGAAAGCGAAGGCCGCCTTTGAAGGGACCGATGGCATTATTGAACTGCACCCGGAAACCACGGTTCACCTGAACATTGCCCTTATCATCCACCCAGGGCACACGGAAAGTCATGGCTCTTTCCGGCTCGACAATACGCTCATAAATATTGGCTTTGACAAATTCCGGATGCTTCTGGGCGGTGGGTTCGAGCGTCTCCATGACCTCTTCGACGGCCTGATGAAATTCCGGCTGATCCGGATCGGTTTGCTTTACTTTGGCGATAACATCTTTGATAATTGACATAAATACGTCCTCCTAAAAAAGTTTGTTTTTTAATATTGAAGCGTTTCCACATCCTGCATGGTTTCAAATTCCAAAACGGTGGACATCGCTTTGTTATCCACAGAAAATCCGGCCTCACAAGCCGCGGCCACGGGATTGAGGCCGCCGATCAAAATCATGCCGATTTTGTTCATATCCACGAACGTCTGACAAATTGGCTGGCCGTTATTGCCGATCCCCAGCACGCCGTGGATACCGGCTTTGTCAAAATCGTCCATCAGACGCTCCACCAGCGACCGGCTCAGTGCAGGTATTTCTCGAAAATTCGCCAGAATTTTCCCCTCTCCGTCTCTTGCGACATCCAGCACGGAAGTCATTTTGCCGCGGATGAAGATTTCAGACGGGTCCAGGGAGGAGCCGGCGTAATGAATCAGCTCCACAAACCGCAAAATTTCTCCCTTTCTCATCTGTAAAATGCCGCCGAACTTGGAATCAATCGGAATTCCGGACTTAAGCAAAACCCCATTGATGACGATACTGCAAACGGTCGCCAGGCCGATTTTGCCCTCGGGAACCACAATGTCCCCCAAAACGCCACCCGCCCCGGCGACAGCCACGCGCGAGCTCACCGCCAGTTTTTTTTGAAAAACCGGTTTCATCACCTTGAGCGCATCGGAAAACTGCCCCGCCGGAAAAAAAGAAATGTTTACCGGCACAAAACCTCGTTTCTTTTTTATGTCAAACGAAGTTTGAAAAGAGAGCACGTCAATGCGTGAAATGGAAAGGCCGATTTTGTCCTGCACACGCGCATCGGAAATTTCCGCCAGGCCCTGCTCCGTGATGATTCGACCGTCACGCCTTCCCACCAACCGTGTCAAACCTCGTTCATCCATGATTTTCAGATGGTAACGGACCGTTCTTTCGCTTAACTGAACATGTTGATCCGCCATCTGACGGGCAATTACGCGGGCACCCATCGGTTCGGGACTTTCGTGAAGAATCTTCAGAATCAGGAGAACTTTCCGTTCAATGTCCTCCGGTTTAAAAAGCGTTTTCATGAATCTCCAATACGGCAATCGGCAATCGTTTGCCGTATGTCTACCGGCAAACGGCCCTTTTGTCAAATATTTTTTGGCCCCGGGGGCATCGATTTCAAAATCTTTTAATATTTCATTGACATACGAATTCTATTTTAATAGACTGAACGAAAAGGAAGGAATTTTCCATGCGCCTGTTTCCAAAAGAGGAAAACTTCTTTGACCA
>ENA-UPTA01006394-UPTA01006394.1-activated-sludge-metagenome-genome-assembly--contig:-NODE-6394-length-10409-cov-5.980297_pt1 | contig 10409 bp, 8 predicted proteins | sample MGYA00238184_ERZ773361 | MGnify/ENA primary metagenome ERZ773361 (study PRJEB29100, sample SAMN05720205) | activated sludge metagenome | isolation source: anaerobic digester from wastewater...
GGCCACTCTTCGGGGAAGTTCACGCGGGCGAACTCGCCGAATAGCTCAATGGCCCGGTGGTCGTACGCCCGGGCCGCGTCAGTCTCTTCGGCGAACAGCCCGAGGTAGAACTGCTCGCCCAGGAAGTAGATCTGCGCGAAGTACTTGTCGCGTTCCTTGCGATAGCTGACGCCTTTGAACCGGGAATACGTGCCCTGGATCTTGCGTGCATTCTGCGGCCTCAAGTCTCCGCTCGGGCACGAGTATGGACCCGCCGGCGTACTACTTCATGGTCTTGCGGATGTGGTCGCGGACTCGCTCGTAGTCGCGCCATTCCTCCTCGGGCGCGACGGCCTGGCCGAGGGATCGGAAGACCTTGGGCACGGCCCATTTCCAGTGCTCGACATGTCCGTCGGCGAAGGAGAGATTGCCCCCGTTGCCGTGCCGGTTCGCGGGCAGGTCGAACCAGATACCATCGAAAGGAGCCCCGGGCACGGGAATCCCGAAGAGCGAATCCGTGATCTCGTCCTCGTGCACGCCGATGAAGACGAACAAATCGGCAGGTTCGGGATTCTTGATTTGCGTGATCTTCTGAAAGGTGGGGATATGGTCCAGGACGCTGCCGAAGCTGATGCCGGTGACGGACTGGCTCATGTTGTAACTACGCGTGTGGCGCACGTCCGAGTCGCCGACTCTGGCCTTGTCCGCCGGGCAATGATAGATTGCGGTCGAACGGTTGTAGGGGAACAGATACCCGTTCTCGATGTTGACCGTATTGACATCCTTCTGGACGTTGCCGGCGCACCAGGTCAGCCGCAGATCCAGTCCGGGGATGGGTCTTCCGGTGGACAGGTCGTAGACGGACAGGTTGGGCGGCAGCGTGCCGTCGTGATCGTTGGCGTACATCAGCCAGCAGGTCTGAAGTTGCTTGAGGTGGTTCAGGCAGGCCACGCTCTGGGCGAGGCCTTTGGCTCGGTGCAGCGCGGGGATCAGCACCGCGATCAGGACGGCGATAATGGCGATGACCACCAGCAGCTCGATGAGTGTGAAGCCGTCGCGAACGGCAGGTGCGGTCCGCCGCCCGGTACGTTGCGCCGCTGCGGGCACGGCAGGCGAAAAAGGCGGCCGAAGGAACAGACGAACGAGCCGGGGATCGGGGCCCATACTCCTTGGGTTCTTCTTGAGCCGGGATTGTCCATTCGACCTCATGACCTGTGCTCCTGCACGGTACACATGCCGTGATACCCGCGCCCGGCCCCCGATGTCAATGGCGCCGGCCGCCGATTCCGGCGTGTCCGGCTGCCCGGATCCGGCATTCGGCCTCGGGCAGACTGGGGGGCACGCCTGCACACCCCACGAATTTGCAGGTGCTTTCAGGAACGGCGGGCCCGATTCAGGAGAGAAAGCGGGATTCCATGTCGTGCCACCTTTTCGGCCGGAAGTCCGGCGAGGCCGGGGCCTTCAATTCCCCTTTCCGATCAAGTCCAATTTCTCTTCCTTGGCCCACTTGTACCCCTGTTCGCCCAGATAGGCGAGGAGCTTGTAGTGAAAGGCCAGGAAGCTATCCTGGCTCAGGATGGAGGCCATGGCTTCGGTGATGATGACTCGCTTGAGCAGTTCCTTGCCGACACAGTTGTCCACCAGGATGCGACGCTCCTGGATGTCGCGGAAGAGCTCCGGGGCCAGCCCATCGATCCCCATCTGAATGCTGATTGCCAGGAACTCGTCATCGACGTTCTTGAGTTCCTCCTCCAGGGCCAGGAAGCCTTCCCGTCGTATGATCGACGCGTATTTCCTGAGCCTGAGAATCAACTCGAAACACTCCCTCTTGTCCTCGACGCTGCACTGGATCCGCTCGGCGAACTGCCAATCGTAATAGAGCATGACCGTCTCCTTCGCACCTGTTTTCACCTGCCAGAAGTTGCCACTGAACCGCTGCGTACAGAACCCCAAACGAGAGTAACATCACTGGATCAAGATGATACCCCGATGGCAAAGGCTTGGCAAGCGATGACCGGCCCCTGTGAAAAGGACTTGGCGGTTCTCGCGAATCGATCTGCTGCGCTTCGTATGTTCACGTCCCTCGTGACTATCCCCGCTGTCCCGGCTCCGGCAAACGGCGAAGAAAAGTTGACATTGCCGTGACATGGGCTTATGCTATATGTCGGATTTCGGAAAAGGAGATATTGCCATGGCCCGCTCGCCCATCACTTCAAAGCGTTCGCCGTTCTGTTTACTGGGGTGGTTCCTGGCACTGCTGGCCGCGACCGAGGTGCATGCCGGTGAGGGGGTCCTGCTGGAGACGGCGCCGCCGAGGCCCGTTCGCATCCCGGCGGAGTTCGAGCCGATGCAGGCCGTGATCGTCGATTGGCAGATGATCGAGGGCGGGGACATCTACAGGTACATCGCCGAAGACGTGAAACTGATCCTGCCCTACAACTCGGACGGCATGTACCAGGACATGCAAACGAAGTTGCCGACGTATGGCGTCAACATGGTTAACTGCGAGTTTTACATCGCCCAATGGACGAACACGCCGAGGGACTTCCTGCCCTGGCCGATGTTCATCAATCGCAACAAACCGGCATTGATCCACAACGAAGGGGACGTCCCTGAATACTTCTGGGAACAGGGGCATCCCATTTATGACAGCGGCTTGCCCGTCCAGGGAGGCGACTTCATGACCGATGGCCAGGGCACTGCGGTCTCCTTCCACTGGATCGTCGACTTTTATGCGATGCTGTACGAAGGCACGGACTACCCATTGATGGATCGGGTCCTGGACTATTGGGGCGTTCATACCTATCACATCATCCCCAATCCGGAGACCAAAGGAGTCAAAATCCCTCCGCACATCGACTGCCAAGCCAAGTTTCTCTCGCCGGACACCATCCTGGTGCTGCGTTATCCCTCATCGAATCCCCTCTCCGAATACACGGAGGCAGCGGCAGCCTACTTGGGCAGGCAGATCAGTTGCTACGGCACGCCCTACAAGGTGCTGCGTCTGGACGTGCAGGACAAAGAGCCGTACATCAACTCCCTGATCGTCAATCGCAGCGTCTTGGTCCCCATCGTGGGCAACGACAAGGACGACGGCGCCCTGGCGACTTATCGCAACGCCATGCCGGGCTATGAGGTGATTGGGATCACCAACGCGAACAAGAATAGATGCCTGTGGGCGCCATTCTACGCTCTGCACTGTGATACGCTGGGCATCGCCGACGAGCAGATGTTGTACATCCATCACGTCCCGCTACTGGACCGCCCGCCCGCTGCCGAGGGGTTCCCCATCCGCGCTGAGATCGAAGCCTATAGCGGTGCCGAGTTCGTCGACGGGGCGCCGATAGTCCTGTGGGGAACAGAACCCGATGCCAACGAATCGAGCGCCTCTTGGAACACGGTAGCGATGACGCCGGACGTGGAGGCCGGGGACCATCGCTATCTGGCCTACATCCCCTCGCAGCCTGTGGGGACAGTGGTTCAGTATTACCTCCAGGCGAAGGACGCCTCCGGCCGGGACGAGACGCATCCGTACATCGGCGAGCCGCAGGCCCACACCTTCACCGTGACGGCCCTGGGCGCGAGCGTCAGCGCCGTCTCCGCCAAGAAGGGGGGCACAATCGAGTTCTACATCAATGCAGGCGCAGAGCATGCGCAGCAGCCGTACGGCCTTGCGTACTCCGTATCCGCCGATCCAAACGCCGTTGAGAGCCCAGGCGCCGCATTGCCCGGAACGGCGGTTCTGACGGGCTTCGAGGGTACGCTGGACGACCTGGGCATTGCCACGACCCGGCTGACCTTCCTGGAACCGCTGGCTTCCGAATGGGTCGGCAGACAGCTTCGTTTCTCGCTGGAGATCGGCGATCAGCAGATTACCGTGCCGGACACCGTATCCATCCAGATTCTGGAGTGACTGAAGAACAACGGAATCGCATCCGGCGGACAGCGGGGTGGGACGGAATGGGATACAGATAGGGGACGATGGATGATGGTATGATCGAGTCCGTTCCATCGTTCCTTCCCGAGGAGCTACTGCGCCATCGCCGTGCCCTGACATCGCTGTGCCGGCCTCCTGCAGTCGAGGGAGTCCTTTACCGGGAGTACCCGAGCCGCCTGACGATCGACATTGAACTGAACGGCCGGATCATCCTGCGGCAGGAGAGTTGAAAGCGGTGTGCAGCCCAGACGAAGCTGCGGGCACTCATCGAGGGTTCCGCGCTCCACCTTCAGGCGGCTCTGGGACCGTGCAAACGTGGGACCCCAACTAGCGAATCCGTGGTCGTGGCGTATGGCGGCGGAACGTGCTATGATGTTTCGCGTGCCGGATTGCACGGGTTTTAGGAGTGGGCCATGAAGACTGTGCTTGTGCTCTTGGCGGTTGAGGCGTCGGTGGCGATGGCTTGGAGTGTGCCCCTGGAGGCATCGGAGATAACGCCGCACGGCGTCGCTACGAACAGGCGGGTGATCGATCTGAACGGCACGTGGCAGGTGGCGGAGGGAGCGATGGACTCGATCCCCCAGCGGTTCGAGCACACGGTCCCCGTTCCCGGTCTGATCGATATGGCCGAGCCGGCGTTTGCCGAGGTGGGCAAAGAAAGCGAGAGGCGACAGGCGTTTTGGTATCGCCGGACGTTTACCATCGAAGGACAGACTCCGGCCGTTGTCACCCTGAAGATCCACAAGGCCAGGTACGGCACGAAGGTCCTGCTCAACGGCCGACTCGTCGGCGAGCACCTGCCGTGCTTCACGCCCGCCTTGATGGATGTGAAGGAGTACCTCAAGGGCCCGGGGCAGGAGAACGAGTTGATCGTCCGCATCGGCGCGGACCGCGGGTGCCTGCCCGCCGGTCAGCCGACCGGCTGGGACTTCGAGAAGTATCTGTACATCCCGGGCATCTACGATTCCGTCGAGCTGATCCTCTCGGGGGAGCCCCGCATTGTGAGCATCCAGGCCGTGCCGGAGATCGACTTGCAGAACGTGCGGGTCATCGCGGAGTTGCAGTCGTCCGCAGTTGGGGCCTGTTCAGTCACGTGCGAAGTGCGGGAGGCCAAGAGCGGTTCGGTAGTGGGGAGAGTTCAGCAGTCGAATGTCCCGGTGGGAGGCGACGGTGTGACCAAGGTGGACGTTGTGGTTCCCTTGAAGTCATGCCGGCTGTGGACGCCGGAAGATCCGTTCCTGTACGCGTTGAAGTTCGATACGGGTGGCGACACGGCTGAGACTCGCTTCGGGATGCGGTCGTTCCGATTCGACCACGAGACGGGCCGGGCGGTCCTGAACGGCAGGCCTTACTTCATGCGGGGCACGAACGTCTGTGTATACCGGTTCTTCGAGGACGCCGAGCGCGGGGACAGACCCTGGCGGGCCGAGTGGGTCCGACGCCTGCACCGGAAGTTCAAGGGCATGCACTGGAATTCGATCCGCTACTGCATCGGGTTCCCGCCGGAGATCTGGTACGAGGTCGCGGATGAGGAAGGTTTTCTGATCCAGGACGAGTTCCCAATCTGGACGCTGAGCGAGGACCCGGAGAAGGTCCAGGCCGAAAGGATCGTCCCGGAGTACGCCGAGTGGATGCGGGAGCGGTGGAACCATCCGTGCGTGGCGATCTGGGACGCCCAGAACGAGAGCAACACACCCGAGACGGGCAAGGCCCTCAGCGCAGTCCGGCACCTGGATCTCTCGAATCGCCCGTGGGACAACGGCTGGGCCGAGCCGCAGAGCCTGGAGGATTGCGTCGAGGCTCACCCCTATCTGATGAGCGGCCTGTTCAACGCCTCCTGGGGCAACGCGACGTTCAAGAGCCTCAAGGATATGCCGAGTGTCTCGGGTACCCCTTCTCTGAACCAGGCCCAGCGCAAGCTCAAGCTGCCGATCATTATCAACGAATACGCCTGGTTGTGGCTCAACCGCGACGGGACACCCACCTGCCTGACTCGGGCGGTGTACGAGAAGCTCCTCGGGGCGACGACCGCTGAGCAACGCCGTCTGTTCTATGCAAAGTGCCTCGCGGCCAAGACCGAGTTTTGGCGAGCCCATCGCGAATGTGCGGGTGTGCTGCACTTCTGCGGCTTGGGCTACTCTCGCGCCGGGGACAAGCCCCGTCCGGAAGGCGGCGCCACGAGCGACCACTTCCTCGATCTCGAAAAGCTGACGCTGGAGCCGAGCTTCGAGAAGTACATCCGCGACGCCTCTTCGCCCGTCGGGGTCATGGTTGACTACTGGGGCCAGGACCTGTTTCCGGGAGACGAGCGAGAGTTCAAGGTCATCATCATCAACGACCTCTATGAGAGATACAGAGGCACACTGCAGCTCGGTCTGCTCAAGCGCGATCGTATCGTCGCGTCTCGGGAAGTCCCCTGCGCGGTCGATGCCCTCGGCAGTGCGACCCTTTCGATTCCGCTATCGATGCCACCGGAGACTGGTGCCTACACGCTGACAGCGGAGCTGACCGGGGCCGGGCACGAGCCCATCCGCAGCGTGCGAGACGCGCGAGTGGGATTTGCGCGAGAAGACGGGACGGCCAAGGATGTCGACACGGGAGGGGTACCAGACGCGACGAGCAGTTCTCGGCAAGGACAGGAGCAGGGGGACATGAGCGCGTCTCCCGCTTCGGGTGGGAGAGCTGTTGGTCGTGTTCTTCTCGGAGAGAGTCCGGTGGGCAATTGCAGAGTGCACTTGCTTCGCGCAGGTGATTCCTCATACACGGTATATGCTGCGACGACCACGGACTACAGCGGATTTTGGAGATTCGACGGAGTCCGTGACGGAATCTACTGCCCGTTCCTGGGAGATCCCTCTGGTCTCGTTCTAGTCAGGAAGACTAATGTACGACCGATCAAAGAAGGCCAGATTGTACACTTCGGCGACCTGCATCTTGCCGGTGAGTAATCGTTGCCCTCGGGGCCTCCGGAATGGATATGCTGTCATGGAGATGTGTCACATGGATTCTCACGTTCGCACACGTCGCGACTTTCTAAAGGCCGCCGGGGTTTGTGCCGCCGGCGTGACATTCGCGGGTTGCGTGGATGACGGTCCCCGGCCGGCACTGCCGACGACGGAGGCTTCCTATCCGCCGAGGCCGAACATTCTCTGGATCACCTGTGAGGACATCAGCCCGTATTTAGGTTGCTATGGGGACCCGCTTGCGGTCACGCCGAACCTGGACCGGTTCGCGGGCCGCTCGATCCTGTATGCGAACGCCTACGCGACCGCCCCGGTCTGTTCGCCCTCGCGGTCGTGCCTGATCACGGGAGTATACGCCACCTCGCTCGGGACGCAGCACTTGCGCTCGGAGGTGGCGATCCCCGGACCGATCGATCCCTTTCCCAAGCTATTGCGGGCCGCCGGCTACTATTGCTCGAACAACTACAAGGAAGACTACAACTTCAAGGACCCGACGATCTGGGACGATTCGAGCCAGACCGCCCACTGGCGCAACCGTGCGGCGGGCCAGCCGTTCTTCAGCGTCTTCAACATCATGGCCACGCACCAGAGCCAGATCAACGGCTCCGACGAGCAGTTCGAGGCGAAGTACGGCTCGAAGCTCGCGCCCGAGGAGCGGCACGATCCGCGCAAGATGATCCTGCCGCCGTACTATCCCGACACGCCGATGGTCCGCACGATGTGGGCCCGCTATTACGACCTCATCACGTACATGGACAAGCAGGTCGGCGAGATCCTCGGCCAGCTCGAAGCCGACGCGGTGGCCGAGACCACGATCGTGTTCTTCTATTCCGATCACGGCCTGGGCCTGCCTCGATTCAAGAGGACGCTCTACGATTCCGGCCTTCATGTCCCGTTGCTGATCCGCGTCCCCGCGCGACACCAACACCTGGCGGCCTTCGCGGCCGGGGGGCGGTCGGATCAGCTCGTCAGCTTCGTGGATTTCGCGCCGACCGTGCTGTCCCTGGCCGGCGTATCGATCCCGCCGTACATGCAGGGCCGGCCCTTCCTGGGCAAAGTGCCCTCCTCGCCCCGCGAGTACATCGTCGGCGCGGCCGGCCGGGTCGATGAAGCGTACGAGACGTCCCGCTGCTTCCGAGACAAACGGTTCAAGTACATCCGGAATTTCCTGCCGTATCTGCCCTACGTGCAGCCAAGCGACTACTGCGACCAGGCCGAGATCATGCAGGAATTGCGAAGCGTGGCCGCCTCGGGCGGGCTGGCCGGGGTCGAGAAGCCGTTCTGGGGACCGACCAAGCCGGCGGAGGAACTGTACGACACGTTGGCCGATCCGGACGAGGTGAAGAACCTGGTCGGTTCGCCGGAACACCAGGGAACGCTCGATCAGATGCGTGAGCGTCTGCGGGAGTGGATCCTCGAGACGAAGGATGTCACGTTGCTGCCGGAGGCCGAGATGCACATTCGCGCTGCCGGGTCCACGCCGTACGAGAGCGCCCGCGATCCCGCGAAGTACAGACTGCCGAATATCCTGAGTACGGCCGAGCTGGTGGGCGAGGGCGTGAATATCCTGCCGGCGATGGTGGAATCGCTGGCGGATGCCGATAGTGCGGTGCGCTACTGGGCCGTCATCTACTTCGCATCGCTCGGCGCGGACGCGGCCCCGGCGGCTGAGGTCCTGAAGAAGAGGCTGGAGGACCCGAGTCCCGACGTGCGATTCGCGGCGGCCGACGTGCTCTGCCGGCTTGGATCGTGCGAGGAAGCCTTGCCCGTTCTGGCCCAGGGCCTTCGGGATTCGCGGGGGCCCGTCGTGCTGCACGCGGCGCGCGTCCTGCAACGGTTCGGGGACAAGGCCCGTCCGCTGGTCGATCAGATGAAGCTGGCCCGCGAGACGTGCAGGAACCTCGACGGCAGCTACCGCAACGACAACTACGCCATGTTCGTCGATTGGGCGTTGAAGCACGCAATCGAACGTTGCGGGCAGTAGTGGTAATCATGTGGAGTTTTGAAGCAGGGGTTTCTCTGCGAAGACTGTGCATCGCAGAGTGGTGTCATCGTGAGGTGAAGCCGAAGGACTGGGCATCGTACGGGAGATCCCTCTCGGTCGCAGGCCAGGTCCTTCGCTGCGCTCAGGATGACGAAGTCTCTCCCTTGCAGGGGCAATCCTAAATCCGTATGTAAGGACACAGCGACAATGAACCAGAGTCTGAAACTGGCAGACCGCCGCATCGGTAGTACGACCTATGTCTTCATGGTGACGCTCGTAGCCGCACTGGGCGGGCTGTTGTTCGGCTACGACACGGGCGTCATCAACGGCGCGATCGGGCCGCTGACTGCGCATTTCCAGTTGGACGATGTGCGCCAGGGATGGGCCATGGGTTGCGCGCTGCTGGGTTGTGCGCTTGGGGCCGCCGGCGCGGGACCGCTGAGCGACCGCTTCGGCCGCAAGAAGGCCCTGATCGTCTCGGCGTTGCTGTTCTTCATCTCCGCCGTCGGCACGGCGCTTCCGCGTACGCTGACCGCTTTCATTCTCTATCGCATCCTCGGCGGTCTCGGGGTCGGAGCGGCGTCGATCATCTCGCCCATGTACATTGCCGAGATCAGCCCGGCCCGTATCCGCGGCCGGATGGTGTCCGTCAACCAGTTCGCCATCGTGACGGGCTTCCTCGTCGTGTACTTCGTGAACTACTTCATCGCATTACAGGGCGACGAGCTCTGGAATGAGCGGCTTGGCTGGCGGTGGATGTTCGGGTCCGAGGCGCTGCCCGCCCTGGGATTGATGATCCTGTCGCTCGCGGTGCCCGAGAGCCCGCGATGGCTGACCAAGCAGGGCCGTTCCGAAGAGGCCCTGCGCATCCTCACCCGTGTCGACGGCGCCGCCTACGCCCAGGCGGAACTGACCGAGATCAGAGAGGCGCTCACGCACGAGAGCGGCTCGCTGAGGCAGCTCCTGTTGCCCGGCATGAGAATCGTTCTGGTCATCGGGGTCGTCCTGGCCGTCCTGCAGCAGATCACGGGGATCAATGTATTCCTCTACTTCGGTACGGAGATCTTCAAGAAGATGGGTTCCGGGACGAACGCTGCCCTTTTGCAGACCATCGTGGTCGGCGTGGTGAATCTGACGTTCACGGTCATCGCGATCTGGACGGTGGACCGGATCGGCCGCAAGCCGCTCATGATGATCGGCTCGGCCGGTATGGGGATCTCACTGGCGGCAATGGGGCTCGCTGCCTACCTGCAGTCGACGGGCCTGTGGATGCTGCTATTCATCCTCGGCTATATCGCCTGCTTCGCGCTGTCCGTCGGGCCGGTGACATGGTGATCCTCTCGGAGATCTTTCCGACGCGAATCCGCGGGCGGGCCATGGCCGTTGCGACGGTGTGCCTGTGGATCGCCAACTACCTCGTGTCGCAGACCTTCCCCATGATGGATGAGAATCCCTGGCTCGTCGCGACGTTTCATCGCGGTTTTCCCTTCTGGCTCTAGATCGGAAGAGCACACGTCTGAACTCCAGTCACATAGCGGTATCTCGT
>ENA-UPTA01006398-UPTA01006398.1-activated-sludge-metagenome-genome-assembly--contig:-NODE-6398-length-10402-cov-9.013434_pt1 | contig 10402 bp, 7 predicted proteins | sample MGYA00238184_ERZ773361 | MGnify/ENA primary metagenome ERZ773361 (study PRJEB29100, sample SAMN05720205) | activated sludge metagenome | isolation source: anaerobic digester from wastewater...
AATAAATATCAATCGTTTACAGATATATCTAAAAAGTTAACGCATCACCAATGATTGGTCAATTAGGCTTACTTTTAGTAAATGTATTAACAAGTTGTAAGCAAACCTATTAAGAACGACACCACAATAAAAAACAGACATCTAAAAAACGAACTTTGACATATTGACAAAAACTAACGAACTAACTGTAGCGACACACATACCACCCCGATTCTTTTAAAAATTTTTCCTACCGCACATTTTAAAAAATAATTTTAGCCAGCCGCGCATTGGCACATCTGCAAAACCGCACAAGCCGACACACAACCCAAGTTTTGCAAAAGAGCCAATTTCCCAACGCTCGACAAGGATGTTGAAAAGAATTTGAATTAAATAGACACAAATCAAAAATTTTTTTCTAATTTTGACACATTATGTCAATAGAGGTTATATCAACAGAAACAATAGGCGAAAAGTTAAGACACATTCGAGAAGAAAAAGAACTTCCATTGCGGAAAGTTGCTGCATTGCTCGATATTGATGTTGCTATTTTAAGCAAAATGGAACGTGGGGAACGCAGAATTACAAAAGAGGTAGTTCTGAAACTTGCAGACATATACGAATATAACGCAGACGACCTGTTGGTTTTATTCCTTAGTGACAAGATTTTATATGAAATTCAAGATGAAGATTTAGGAATAGAAGCACTGAAAGTAGCAGAGGAAAGAGCCAAATATATTAAAGCGAACAAGAAAAAATGACAATAAAGCAACTCATAAAAAAATATAAAGCCGACAGGAATTATTACTTGACAAACAAGTATAATGAAACACTGCTTCGCAGTGATTTCTTAGACCCGTTTTTTGAGTTGCTTGGTTGGGACATTAAAAACAGTTCTGGTAAACCGACTAACGAGCGAGAAGTTATTTTAGAAGAAGCATTGAAAGCAAGTGCTTCCGAACACTCCAAAAAACCTGATTACACTTTCCGACTTTTTTCAGAAAGAAAATTCTTTTTGGAAGCAAAAAAACCTTGTGTTTCTATTGAATCAAACAACGACACAGCAAAACAAGTCAGACGATACGGATTTACAGCGAAGTTGAAAATTTCCGTTCTCTCAAACTTTGAATACTTAATCATTTACGACACTTCTGTAAAAGTTGAGAAAGACGATAACCACACAAAGGCACTTGTAAAAAAATATCATTACACAGAATACGAAAGCAAGTTTGAAGAAATCAAACGGCTTTTAGGCAAGGAATCAGTTTATTCAGGAGCATTTGAATCGGAATGGAAAGAAATTGAAAGTAAAATCAATCAATACTCAATTGACAATTTATTTCTAAACCAAATTAACGAATGGAGAAAAGCCCTTGGTGCTGAAATATACAAACACAATCCGAAAATTGACGATCAACAACTGAATGACCTTGTTCAAAGTTATTTGAACAGGATATTGTTTCTGCGTGTTTGTGAGGACAGGAATTTAGAAAATTATCAAACGCTTTTAAAATTTGCCAACACAAACGATTTTAAAGCACTCATAAAAAAGTTTGAAGAAGCAGACAAACGCTATAATTCAGGACTTTTTGACCAGCTACTCAAAGACAAGATTGTAGAAAATATCAGTTCTGTTTTTTGGACCATCATCAAGCAACTATATTACCCAGAAAGTCCTTATTCATACAGCGTTTTTTCTTCTGATGTTTTAGGAAGTATTTATGAAATTTTCCTTTCGGAAAAACTGACCGTTCAAAGCGGTTTAGTTGTTTTGGTTAAGAAACCTGAAAATGTTGACCGTGATATAATCACTACACCGACTTTCATCATAAGCGATATTTTACGAAATACCGTTTTGAAAAAATGCGAAGGAAAAACAGATAAGGATATTTTAAAATTCAAATTCGCTGATATTTCGTGTGGTTCAGGTGCTTTTTTATTGGAATTGTTCCAATTGCTCAATGATATTTTGATTGACTACTATCTAAAAAATGACAAATCAAAACTCATTCAAACCAATATCAACACCTACAAACTGCCATTTGAAATTAAGCGACAACTTTTATTGAATTGCATTTACGGAGTTGACAAAGATTATAATGCTGTTGAAGCAACTAAATTTGGTTTGCTCCTCAAATTGTTGGAAGACGAAGACACCAATTCAACCAACAAAACGAAACCAGTTTTACCCGATCTTTCTGAAAATATCTTTTTCGGAAATAGTTTGTTGAACCCGAAGCAAGTAACGAACAAAAAAGACCAAGTTATTATCAATCCATTTGATTTTTCAAAACTTCGTTTTGATGTCATAGTAGGTAATCCGCCTTATATGAAATCGGAAGATATGAAAAATATTACCCCTCTTGAATTACCGCTATATGAAACCAATTACCATTCTGCTTACAAGCAATTTGACAAATACTTCCTTTTCATTGAACAAGGAATAAATTTACTTGCTGATGATGGAATTTTAGGTTATATCGTTCCAAGCAAGTTTACAAAAGTTGGAGCAGGCAAAAAACTACGTGAATTACTCACAGAAAATCTGTATTTGAATTCAATTGTTTCTTTTGGTGCCAACCAAGTTTTTTCGGACAAAACAACATACACTTGTTTGCTAATCCTAAATAAGAAACCGCAAAAAACTTTCCAATATGCGGAAGTGAAAAGCCTGAAAAGTTGGAAAGTAAGAGAACCAGAGGCATCAAAATATGGCACAAAGAATACGGATGAATTAGATAGTGAAGTTTGGGGGCTAGTTCCACCTGAATTAACAAACGCTTACAACAAAATCGTTTCTCGAAGTGTAAAACTCAAAGATTTGGTTGGGAGCGACAATATTTTCAATGGAATTCAGACCAGTGCAAATGATGTTTATATTTTTACGCCAATCAAAGAGGATGAGAAGCATTTCTATTTTACGAAAAAAAGTGTTAATTACAAGATTGAGAAGGAAATAACAAAACCCTATTTTCAAACTTCATCGGGAGAAGATAATTTATACACATACCGAACATTCAAACCGAATGCAAGAGTAATTTATCCTTACGAACCCACTAAAACAGGCGTAGATGTAATTCCGCTAACAACAATTCAAAAGAAATTTCCTTTGGCTTATGACTATTTACAAAAGCATAAAGCCATTTTAGATAATCCTAAAAGAGATGTTAAGCCAGAGCCAAAAACAAAAAATGAATGGCATAGATATGGCAGACATCAAAGTTTGGATAGTTGCGGACATCATTCAAAGATTATTGTTGGTGTTCTTTCTGTTGGCGATAAATATGCGATTGACGTTCACGGAACTTTTATTTCTTCGGGTGGAACAGCAGGTTATTGTGTTGTTGCAATTCCATCAACTTCCGATTATTCTATTTACTACATTCAAGCCATTCTTAACTCTAAATATTTGGAGTGGTTCAGTGCGTTGTATGGCGAAGTTTTCAGAGGTGGTTACATTGCAAGAGGAACAAAAGTTTTAAAAAATCTTCCCATCATAAAAATTGATTTTTCTGATTCAAAACAAAAAGCACTTCACGACAAAATCGTAGAGACTCAAAAAGAATTAATCTGCATTTATGACCAAATAGATGCAAACGCAGGAAATAAAAGAGTTTTAACTCCATTGCAAGGACGATTTTTAAGAGAGAAAGCCAACTTAGAAAACCTATTAGCTCAACTATACGATTTAGGTAGTGATGATTCATTAATCCCATTAATCAAAGAATTGTATGAAGCTAATTAAAAACGCAACAGCCGAGAAGTTAAGAGGTGGATTTTACACACCTGAGCCAATTGCTTTGTTCATTTTGAAATGGGGCATTAATGGAAGTTCTGATTATGAAATTTTAGAGCCAAGTTGTGGAGACGGTATTTTCCTTGAACAATTGAAAAAGAAACACCATAAATTCAAATCAGTTACGGCTATTGAATTTGATGATGTAGAAGCAGAAAAGGCCGACAAAATCAAAATAAACAATAAGAATGTAATTAATACAGATTTTCATTTGTATTGCAATGAAACTACACAGAGATTTGACTTGATAGTTGGCAACCCTCCTTACATTCGTTATCAATACTTTCCGGCGGAACAGCAAAATGAAGCAATTAAAATTTTCAATCGAGCTAAACTTAAATATTCCAAACTAACAAATGCTTGGGTTTCCTTTGTTGTTGGTTCAAGTTTGTTGCTCAAAAAAAAAGGAAAGATTGGTTTTGTAATTCCCGCGGAATTATTGCAAGTTTCTTATGCTCAACAGCTCCGTGAGTTTTTGGCTCATTTCTACAATAAAATCAACATCATTTCCTTTGAGAAGTTAGTTTTTCCTGACATTCAGCAAGAAGTTATTTTATTGTTGTGCGAGAAAAGCGGAAGTGATTCACATTTGATTGAACACCTTGAATTAAGAGACGCTTCTGACCTTAAAAAATTGGATGTAAACCAGCTTAAGAGCCCAACAAAGAAAATTGATTTTAAATCTAATAAATGGACTTATTATTTTTTAGAGCAGGAAGAAATTGACTTTTTAGAACAGATTGCCAAAAAACGAAAAGTTCCGACAATTGGAAATTTTGCCAGTGTTGAAGTTGGAATTACCACAGGTGCGAATGATTATTTCACTGTTTCTTTGCCAGTTGTAGAAGCATACGACCTGAAAGAATATGCAAAACCAATGGTTGGTAGAAGCGTTCAGGTAAATAGTGTAATCTTCACAGAAAAGGATTGGAAGCTTAACAGACAAACCAAAGCCAAAGCACACTTATTGGTATTCCCTGCAAAAGAGAAAATTAACGGACACAAAGGAGCTAACTCATACATTCGTTTAGGCGAAACAATGGGCATAAACAAAGGCTACAAAACAGGTATTCGTGATGATTGGTTTGTGATTCCTTCCATCAAACTTTCTGATGCTTTGTTTATTCGTAGAAATAACCTTTATCCTCGTTTAATCCTGAACGAAGCAAACGCTTATACCACTGACACAATGCACCGTGTGTTCATAAAAAAAGGCACAGACCAAAAAGCATTTGTTGCCAGTTTTTATAATTCATTGTCTTTAGCTTTTTCTGAAATTGTTGGTCGTAGTTATGGTGGTGGAGTTTTAGAATTGATGCCAAGCGAAGCAGAAAAAATACTGCTCCCCTACCAAACCGATAATACTGATTTGCTTTCCACCATTGACAAGATGATGCGAGAGAAAAAAAGCATTAATGAAATTTTAAAAATCACCAACAAACAAATCCTAAAAGATGGATATGGCTTTACAGATAAAGAAATAAAATTGGCGGATAGCATTTGGAAGAAGCTTTCGTCAAGGAGATTAAATAGGAATAAATAGTTTAAAAATATGATTATACACGACCCTTCTGAATATATAAGAGGAATTCAGCAAATACTAATCTCTGATAAAAAGAGAATTGGGTTTCTTTTTGGTGCTGGAAGTTCACTTTCAAGAAAAAGTGAAAAATCACTTACAGTACCCGCAATCGGTCAAATGACGACCGAAATTGTAAAAACAGTAGGTGAAGTAGAAGGAAAGTATAAAACCGCACTTGAAGAAATAAAGAAAGAACTAGGTGAGCAAAACTTCAATATAGAAACAATTTTAACTAACCTTGAGCAAAAAGCAAGTTTCATAGGTGGTGGAACATTAAACACTTTAATAAAGGATGATTTCAAAAATCTTATTGTCGAAATAAAAAAGAATGTTAGAAAAATGGTTAGTGTTCACAAAATTGACGACACTAAAATTGCAACTAAAGATATTGTAAGTGAGTTAGTTCACACAGATTTTGCAAACTGGATAGGTCAAGCAGAAAGAAAATATCCAATCGAAATATTTACCACGAATTATGACTTCCTTTTTGAACTTGGTTTAGAACATAAAGAAATTCCATACTATGATGGATTTTGCGGCAGTCTTAGACCTTTTTTTTATCCTGAATCTGTTGAAGACTTTGAATTTTTAGCAAAGCAAACAAAACTTTGGAAGATACACGGCTCTCTAGGTTGGCATTTTGACAAAGACACAGAGAAGATTTTAAGAGTAAACCCTGATGATGATGATATTTTAATCTACCCATCCTCTTTAAAATACAAAGATTCAAAAAAACAGCCGTATGAAAGTTTACTTGATAGATTGTCGAATTTTTTAAAGAAGGACGATTCAATTCTGATAACCTGTGGTTATTCTTGGGGAGATGAACATATTAACTCAAGAATTATTTCAGCTTTAAAAACCAATACAACGTCCCATGTCATTGGATTGATTTACGACAAATACAAAAATAAGGACGGGAAATTCGAGTATTCACTAACCCCTGAGAGCAAACTTTCTGAACTAGCAAAAAGTAATTCAAAAATTTCAATTTATGGAGGACGAAACGCTATAATAGGATGCAGTTATGGTGAATGGTGCTTAAGAACTGAACCGAATAAAGAAGATACTGTTAATGTGGTTTTATATTTTGATGAAGATGGTCCAACAGATTCAGAGGAATTGAATAAAGAATTTAAAGGAACAGAAAAATGGACTGGAAAAGGAGAGTTTATGTTACCAGACTTTAGCAAACTCGTTAAGTTTTTGAATGCTATGATTAGCGACAATGAAATCAAAAAAATTGGAGCAAATGTCAAAAAATAGAATTACAGAAATAGGGGAAATTGATAGTATTAACGGGAATAGTATTTCCGTCAAGCTTTTTGATAATATTAAGTCAAATATGCCGGTTATTGACGGTGTTGTCTATCGAGTTGGGCAGATTGGTTCTTTCGTAAGAATTCCTTTAGGATATGCTAATTTATATGGCATTGTAACGCAAATTGGTTCGGGGGCGATACCTGATAGTTTAAAGGAAATCTATTACAAAGATTATGATTCTTTCAAAAATACGAGTTGGATAAATATTGTTCTAGCAGGAGAACAAGTTGGTAAGAGATTCGAAAGAGGTGTAACACAATATCCAACAACTGGCGACAAAGTTCATTTAGTTACCATAAATGATTTAGACATCATTTATGGTGGGTATGAAGATTCCAATTCAATAACTGTTGGGAATATAAGTGTCTCTGAAAGTCTTGATGCAAAAATTGATTTAGATAAACTTATCTCAAGGCACTGTGCTATCGTTGGTTCCACAGGTAGTGGTAAATCCAATTCAGTTTCTGTCTTACTTGAATCAATCGCAAAAAGAAATTTTCCGAGTTCAAGAATATTAGTAATTGACCCACACGGTGAGTACAATGATGCTCTTTCAAAATATTCCCGAGTTATTGAAACCAATCCAAAAAAAGTTGAAAATAAACTATACATACCTTTTTGGGCATTACCTTTCAATGAATTAATGAAAATATTTTCGGGGACTATTTCAGATGCCAATAGAGAATATATAAGAGAAAGAGTTGTAGAAGCTAAAATTGCTAGTGCAGATGAAAACAAATTAGATGTTACGAAAGAAAGCATTACGGCTGATTCCCCAATTCCTTTTAGTATCAAACAGCTTTGGTTTGAGCTAGATGACTTCGAAAGACAAACATATCTTGAAAGAGCTAAACCTGAAACTATTACTGCAAAAACACAAATTGGTGATGCCAATAAATTGAAATCAAATTTGTATCAACCTGCAAGTGCTGGTGGCGGTAGTCCTTTTTTAAATAATCAAGCAAAAGGCATTTTGGGTTTTTTAGATAGTGTACGAAACCGCCTTAATGATTCGAGTTATAATTTTCTATTTAATCCAGGAGATTTTACACCAAATCTACAAGGGGAAATAAAATCAGATATTGATAGTTTGTTTATGGACTGGCTAGGAAATCCATTACCCATTACCATTTTAGATTTATCAGGAATTCCGAGTGAAATAATGTCTTCAATTTCAGGAACACTTTTAAAAATAATCTATGATGGTTTATTTTGGGGAGTCAATACTAAAGTTGGAGGAAAAAACCAACCCTTGTTAATTGTTCTCGAAGAAGCACATAGTTACTTAAAGGCAGGTGAACATTCAATATCTTCAAGAACTGTTCAAATGATTGCAAAAGAAGGTAGAAAATACGGTGTTGGATTGTTACTCGTAACTCAAAGACCTTCTGAATTAGATGAGACCGTTCTTAGTCAATGCGGAACAATAATAGCTTTAAGGATGAATAATTCTAAAGACAGAGGACATATAAGGTCTGCTGTACAAGACGAATTACAAAGTATGGTTGATTTGCTTCCAAGTTTGAGAACAGGGGAAGCATTGATTTCAGGAGAAGCAGTAAAAATACCTTCAAGATTGAAATTTTTTAAAATATCTAATGCTCCAAAAAGTTATGATCCAAAAGCATCAGAAAAATGGCTTCAAAAAATTGAGAATACTGAAACTGAATACAAAAGACTTTTAAAATCTTGGCGAAATAAAAATTAGAAATTATGAGTGTACCAAAAATGATTCCCGTCAGTTCTTCCAATATTGAAAGTATTGGTTATGACGAACAAAACGATCAAGTTTATGTAAGATTCCTTAATGGAAGTCTTTATGTTTATAAAGGTGTTCCTTTACACGAATTCGAAAATTTACGAGATGCTCCTTCATTAGGTTCGTATCTCCATAGAAACTATAAAAATGTTTATCCCTATGAAAGAATCGAGTAAAGACCTAATAAAAATAAATCAGCAACTCAAACGAATTGAAATCAAAGAATTTGAAATCGAAAATCAAATCGTTTTCAACTATTTTGACAATCTTCCTGCAAGTGAAAGAGATGATAAATTGCTAAGAGCAATTTACATTGGGGTGTTGGCTCTAATGGAAGACCGTATTTCATCTTTTCTTTCAAAAACATCCAATGAGTTAGGAACAGAACTCGAAAGTTTGAAGATGATTTTTGAAATGAAGAAAGAGCTTTTCTACAAATCAACCATTAAAGGCGTTTTGGCAGAAGATGAAATAGCAGAATTTTTGAATCAATATTTTTCAGGCAAAAAATTAAAGGACAGAGCGTTTTTAACGGGTAATACAGCAGGTAATTTACCTAAAAACAAAACAGGTGATATAATTTGTGAAATAAACGGAACGCCTGATTTGAAAATAGCTATTGAATGTAAGTTTGACAAAAGTATTCGTTTAGGAGACATTGAAAGCAAAGATATTTTTACTCGCAAATCTGATACAGCCTGGAGCCAATTGATAGAAGCACAAGCTAACAGAGACAGTAAAGTAAGTTTGATTGTTTTTGATATTTCCTTAGTAGAAAATTCCATTCTTAAGAATTTTGAAAATGTAGGTTACATTCCCGGAGTTGGTTTTATTGCAATTATCAATTCACAAAAAGGAGATTACAGCAATTTGGCTATTGCGTATATGTTAGCGAGAGACATTGCTTTAAACACAAAAGAAATTGAACTTGACAAAGACATATTGGCAATAATGGTAAACCGTATCATCAAAGACATTAACGAAGTTGTGACAATAAAATCTTTGGTTCATAATAACATTGACAACAACAAAGCAATTTTGAAACAATTGGAAAAATCAATCCTTTTAATGGAATTCAACCAAGAGTATCTGAAACGCTTTTTAAATCAAGGAACATTAACAAAAAAAGACTTGCTTGACTTCTATTCAGGAGAAGATGTAAAAGACAAATATCGTTTAATTGAAAAGGAAATAAATGAACTATAAAGAGGAACCCCACCCACAGGTGTAAGCACATTTGCAATTCGCACGAGCCAACGCACAGACCAAAAATTGCAAAAGAGCTTCCACCTTTGCCACCCGAAGAAAGAATTCTTTTTTAAAATCCCTTCCCTCTAAATTTTTAAAACAGCCAACACACAACCACGACAGACAAAATCGGAACAAATAAAATGACAGGTTGTGCTAATTAGTCGACCCTTATAAAGTACCTATATTGTTGATAACTAATGATATAAGTTAATATTAATGTTTGTCAGATTGCAGGCTTTTTGGTAGCTTCGTTAAAAAGCTTGCAAAATGATAGGTAAAACAGAAGAAAACCCGCAATTGAACGTCTTTCGGATCCCGTTGGTTAGTGTGATAAATATGAAGCATGAGTTAGTAGAATTGGCTCAGCGAATTAACTGGAAATCAGTTGAGAAAGACTTTGCTTCTTATTATGCTGATATGGGTCGCCCGGCAGTTCCAGTGCGTAAGATGGTAGGCTGCATGCTTCTAAAGCAGATGTTTGGTTTGTCGGATGAAGCATTTGTTGATCGTTGGGTTGAAAATGTTTATTGGCAATACTTCTGCGGCGAGACCTATTTTCAATTTGAGAAACCATTTGATCCCAGCGAGTTCGTACACTTCCGCAAGCGTCTTGGGACTGACGGAGTGGAGAAGCTTTTGAAGCTCAGTATCAGTTTATTTGAGAAGAAAGAAGTAGAGGAGAAAGAAGTACTCATTGACACCACAGTCCAGG
>ENA-UPTA01006399-UPTA01006399.1-activated-sludge-metagenome-genome-assembly--contig:-NODE-6399-length-10402-cov-5.529912_pt1 | contig 10402 bp, 8 predicted proteins | sample MGYA00238184_ERZ773361 | MGnify/ENA primary metagenome ERZ773361 (study PRJEB29100, sample SAMN05720205) | activated sludge metagenome | isolation source: anaerobic digester from wastewater...
TGGCTGGCCGATCCGTTTGAAGTCTATCTCGTGCACGTGCAGGGTTCGGCCAAGATTCGGCAACCCGACGGCTCACGCATCGGTATCGGGTATGCCGCCAACAACGGTCACGAATATGAAAGCATCGCCCAAATGATGATTCAGGAAGGCAAAATTGCCAGAGACCAGATGAGCCTGTCCACAATGATGGCCTACTTCAAGGCCCACCCGGAAGAGATGACGCATTATATCAACCAAAATCCACGCTTCGTCTTCTTCCGCACCGAAGACGGACAACCCCGTGGAAGCATTAACGAACCTGTTACGGCTCTGCGTTCCATCGCCACCGACAAGTCCGTTTATCCGCGGGCCTGCATGACTTTTCTTTCCACGGCTCTGCCGCGTGCAAACGGCACCAAGGTGGTACAAAACCTTTATTCGGGTTTCGCCCTGGATCAGGATACGGGCGGTGCAATCCGGGCGCCGGGCCGCTGCGATGTCTATATGGGAGAAGGTGAGACGGCGGGAAAACTGGCCGGACAGACTTATCGGGAAGGACGCCTGTACTACCTGTTCATCAAGCCTGAATATCAGGGAGCTCCATCGGCAGTACAACCCTCCGCAGGACAGATAAAATAAAAACCACCCCTTGTTTATCGCAATAGATAAACAGGATCTATCCCAAAACCCGAAGAGCGCCTGAATTGTTTTATTCAGGCGCTCTTTTCATGCCGGATAATTCACACTGCGTCATGGATTCGCACGCATGGGTTTACTAATCTGGGGAACTTTTGTCACCGGTCGGTTCGCGTCCACACAGGTCCATATACGTTTTTGCTTCTGTATGGTTCATATCGCTCATTCTCCTTGTTTGGCCTGGCAGGAGATTGATGAACGGACTTTCACTCCCTCGGACAAACCGCGACCGAAACAGGAGGGCCGGACTATTTACTTCAATTCGTATCAAAAAGAACACAACATCTATAACTCATGGGTAATTGACAAAATAATCTTGCATTGAACGGTTATGACTATCCAGCACTCCCTTTTGCCATGTCAAAAATTATCCGGTAAAAGGGAAAAACCGTGCTTTGACCAAAATTATTCCTCCCGCATATTTTTCATCATTTCCTTCATTTTCTCGATATCATCCGGTCCGGGGTAGCCGCCGGCGCCGGCCATCAGTTCCATTGTGCTTCCCACCTTCCGGTAATCCGCCGGGACTTCAAACATCGATGCCGTCGCCGTCCCCAGTTTAACCTCTTTCAATTCCATAACCACGGTACCGCCACCCATCTGCTTGGCTTCCGGAACATCCATCTCATTGCGAATGGCCAAACCGCCCAGGTCCGTCGCCTCCCAGACACGACCCCGATATTTCTCCTCGGGTTTATCCTTTTTATACATGACAATATCATACTTGACGCAGGGATGACCATCCAGGGTGTCCGAACCGGTCTTCGTTTTCTCAACGGTGACAGCGGGATCGTCCATTTCGAGTGCCTGCTCCTGCTTGGTCTGCTCAAAGTATGTCTTGTTGACGGTTGACATCATGATGACTTTCCCGGACCCCGCTTCGGTGATCGTCACCACACCATTCATCATGGGATTCTCAACGCGGCTTTTGGTCCCCATCTTGGCCATGGGCATTTCCATCCCCATGGTTACCATCTTCGCCGTAAAGTTACTCGGTGGTGCAGCCGTCTCGGAAGCGCAACCGACAGCAAACAGAAACAGAACCAGACTCCAGAACCATCCCCTGTAGATTTCTTTTTTCACTTTTCTCCTCCTTCTCGTCATGAATTGCTCTTTTTTATACCGATCGTTTTTCATAACATCTCCCTGATCTTTTTCCAACCGACATTTGCCGCACAATAATTGCCGTTCGTCTTGATCATCTTGCCGAAAGGATGAATCTTACCCCTAAATTATAAATTATGTCTTGAATATAAGTATTATTTTTAATAAGCTCGGCCAAATTTTTTTAAATTTATAGGAGGAGGAAGGTCATGGTTAGAAAATGTCTGAGCGTATTGTGTTTATTGCTTTTCGCCGCGTTGATCTATGTCGACATCGCACCGGCGGAAATCAAGGCGGACTACGGAGGAAGCCTGCGGCTCCGTCAGGAATACTGGGAAAATGTAATTGATCTGGAAACCTTGAAGGCACCAGACCGGGATTTTTTCCGCCTGAGAAGCTCGCTGTGGGGAAAAGTCGATTTCAATCCGAATCTGGGGGTTTATGCCAGAATAACCAACGAGGCCAGGTACTACATGGGTAATTATATGCCCTTTGAAATTGCTCCTGGGAGACCAGGTTCTGAAACATCAGAAAGCGATCAATGGGATGAAGATGAACTGGTCGTCGATAATTTGTATTTCGATTTGAAGAATGTTTTCGGACTTCCTATTGATCTTCGAATCGGACGCCAGGATTTTCTGGGGCAGTATGGAGAAGGGTTTGTTATTCTCGACGGCACACCCGGCGATGGTTCCCGTACATTCTATTTCAACGCCGCTAAAGCAACCCTCAGGTTTAACAGCAATCACTCCGTAGATTTTGTTTACATATACAGTCGCCAAACAGATGATCTTCTGCCATCTTTATACCCGGCAAGATCCGATTATCTGGCGGGCTATTATCATAACAAGAGAATTCTGAATGTGTCCGATGAACGAGGGTATGTCGTTTATGGAAAAAATAAATTAAACAATTATTTCACAATAGAACCCTACTTCATCCGTAAAGAAGAAGATAGCGTCGGCAGATACGGGCGCAGGGCCCCCGGCCCCCGAAGCGAACTGCATCTGAATACCATTGGTGGAAGGGTTGTTTTTACCGCTGCAAACTGGAAGGTTCGCGCGGAATATGCTCACCAGTATGGCGAATATGACGATGGCAGAGACCGGGAAGCAAACGGTGGTTATATTTTTATCGGACAGAAATATGATAATGTTATCCTGAAACCGGAATGGGAATTGGGCTGTGTTTATCTGTCGGGCGACAAACAAAGCTCCAGCTCAAAACAAGATGGATGGAATCCTCTGTTCTCCCGTGCCCCCATGTGGAATGAGATTTTTGCTTATACGCTTGTGCCGGAAACGCTGAGCGATGGCGGCGCAATACCTGGTTACTGGACGAACCTCCACCTTTACAAGCTTGGGTTGAAACTGGCCCTTGCCTCTTCAACAAATCTTGCTCTTTCCTATCAATTTTTAAGAGCCGATGAGAATACGAATGTAACCGGAACGTATGCGCCGATGTATTCCAATGACTCTAAAGACAGGGGACATGTCGGGACTTTAATGCTTAGCCATGCCTTCACGAAACAGCTTGACGGCTATCTCCAAGCTGAATACTTCGCACCTGGCGATTTTTATGGCGACGATGCTGAAGATTCGATTTTCCTGCGCTGGCAGTTACAGTTCAAATTCTAAACAGTTTATTGCCTCACAGGTTTCCGCTGTAATACAGCGGAAACCTGTTTTTTTAATCAGAAACATACCCTCACCCATCATTCTTGTTGATTTTTGACAATCCCTGAGTACAATCAGAAAAGATTTTTGCTCTTCATCATAGAGTCATACACCATGAGTAGTTGATCTCCCGGCGTCAAGGTTCAGGCTATTTATTTCAATTTCCGCGAAAGAGGGGGTGACTTTCTTATGAACACCTGGTGGATTGATGAACCTTTCATTCTGGCCGGCAGTTGTCCTACGGACGATGTTTTAAAAAACCTCTACCAAGACAATTTTCGGATTGTCATTTCCCTGCTGCATGAGGCGGAACAACCGCCTCGTTATAATCCGCTCAAAATTTCTGCAATCGGCTATAGGCGATTTAATATTCCCGTTTCCGAGCGAGGCTTCCCCACCAATCATCAGGTCAGCACCTTTCTCAAGCTCGTCGAAAATCGAGACCCCAGGGAAAAAGTCCTGGTTCATTGCATGCACGGCAATAAAAGAACAAAAACCATGGCGGCTGCCTATCTGCTGTCAAAAGGGCTGAAGGAAGACGTGATCATCAATAAACTTTACCTCAACAGGTAAAATAGATATCGTCAATAGAAGAACAAGAAATCGTCGGATTTATGGCATTCAGGAAAGGAGAAAAACAATGAAAATGGCGGATGTAAAAGCGATTGCCCGGAAGTGGGAGGTCAGTACCCGCGTTGGCAGAACGAAGAAGGAAATCATCCAGGATATTCAAGCCAGGGAAGGTTTTACGCCCTGCTTCGGAACCAGGGATGTCTGCGACGAGTCAAATTGCCTTTGGCTTGAAGATTGCCTGCCCAAGAAAAAATGAACCGGTCGTCGCTCAGAACGGAGAGTCGAAGATCGCCGGAAATAACGCGGTTCAATCCCGGGGGAATCACAGCTTCATTCAGAGGGATGCGCTTGTGTTGTTGCCCCCAGTGGCTTTCTCCCCTTGCATCATAACAAAATTCAAACATAATTTGCTTTCTTGATCCCCCTTTAGGCAAAAAAAACGCCTTTGGGCTGTACTTCATCATAAGCTTCGCATTGACTCCCAGGTATTTTACAGTGTAAATTGACTTGAAATTGGCGGCTCTGTCGTAAAATCACCGGATGTGCATACAAAAATATATGTGGGCAATCCGTTTATTTTGCAGGCGACAGACCTCAGGGAGCGCAGATCAAAATATCACGCATTCTTATTCAACATTCAGTAACAGGAGGTACTATGAAATCAGTCAGATTTGAAGTTAAAAATTATCAGATTACGATGGGAGCGGATATGGCGTCTATCGAAAGTTGCAGAGATGTCAAGGTCTGCGCCATCATCGGTTGCTACGGGGACAATTATAAGCTGATGATCAATTTTGTTGCAGAGAATGAGGGCCAACCGAAAGGGGTTTACGACGCGGAGAAAAAAACGGGGGCGATCTATATTCCCATATCGCGGTTGCCCGGTTATGTTGATATCCTGAGAAATGAGAAACCTATCTTTGCGCACTTAAACGATAAAGTGGAGTGGATCACGATCGGCACCGGCCATGAACCCACAGGAGAGGGCGAAAGAAAATGACGGCATCTCAAACTCAGGTGTCGGTCAAAGATCCGCTGCGTTGGACATGCCGATGACCGTACGACTGACCCCTGTGTCCATGGCAGACCGGAAAGAGATCATCGATATTTTTAATCACTACATCGAAACAAGCTTCGCTGCCTTTCCGGATCAACCGCTTCCTTACGACTCCTTCGAATTAATCCTGAACAAATGTAAAGGATTCCCCACTGTCACGGCAAAGAACGGACAGGAAATCATGGTCGGTTTCGGACTCCTCCATGCCTACAATCCTTTCCCCGTTTTTTCGGGAACTGCTGAAATCACTTACTTCATCAAACATGAATGGACCGGGAAAGGAATCGGAACCATGATGCTTGACTACCTTTGTCAAAAAGCAAGAGAAAAGGGGATTGTCACAATTTTGGCGAGCATCTCTTCACTTAACGAACCAAGTCTTCACTTTCACCAAAGCAGGGGATTCCTCGAATGCGGCTGCTTCCGCAATGTAGGCCGGAAAAACAACATCCCCTTCAATATCGTTTATATGCAGAAGTTTTTGTAGAAATGAGTTCTTATCTGGCATGATCTTTTCATGCAAGATTATAATACTAAAGGCCGTGGCGGCGCGTATGCACAGGTTTTATCTGTTGAAGTATTTTTCACAATCCATGGTGCATCAGGCATTTGACATGATTGCTTTTTTTTCCTATAGTTTCAATCATAAGGACTACATATGTTGCGAAACCAACGCGCGAAAAATGAATTTGATATTTCAGGGACGGACATCTTCTCACACTCTTCTTAAAAAAATGGAATCATTATGCTGACTAAGGGAACAACAGCGGAAAACAGATACCAGATATGCTTGGCTCAACCTGATTATCAGGGAAAGGGAACGTTCACCTGGCCGAATGGAAGTCGTTATGAAGGGGACTTCACGGACGGCAGGATCGAAGGTTACGGCACCTTTTACTGGCCTGACGGCAGCAGCTTCAGGGGAGGATGGCATGAAGATCTGCCTCATGGCAAAGGCGTCTACACATCGCCTGACGGCACACTATATGAACTGGAATGGGAGCAGGGAAAGGTCCGCAAGGAAAGCGTGTCCCTCCCCTCCGGTGTCTTCCCGTCTCAGCAGTCTACTGTACCATCGCCTCTTCTTCCGACCAACGATGAAGATAAAGCCTTAATCGATGAGTTAAGAGCCAATCTTGCCTCTGAAGAAGCGAAACGTAAGGCGGAAGCAGAAGCCCGGCAGAAGGCCGAGGAGGAAGCCAGAGAAGCAACGGAATTATCAAAGCGTTATTTGGCGGAGCAGGAAAACGGCTTAAAAGAGCTCGAAGCCGCCAAACAAACGGTTGAAGATTTATCCAGGCGCTTAGCCGAAGAGGAAACCCGCCAGAAACTTGAGCAGGAAACAAGAAACAAGGCGGAGGAAGAGGCAAAAAGATTAGTCGAAGACCTAAAGCAGCGTCTGGCCCAGGAGGAGGAAAAACGCAGAGCGATAGAAAATGTTCAGCAAGCTTCCGAACAAGATACCCAAAAATTCATCGCGGAACTGACAGAGCGTTTGGCCGCAGAAGAAGAAAACCGCCGCAAAGCGGAGGAAGCCCGGCGGTCTTCTGATGAGAATGCCAAAAAAACTTTGGAAGAACTAACCCGGAAATTAACCGAAGAAGCGGAAAAGCGGCAAGAAGAGGAAGAAATCCGGCTTCGCGTTGAAGAAGAGAAGCAAAGAACAAATGAGGAATGGGCGCTTCGCCTCCGCCAGGAAGAAGAAAGGCGTAAAATCGCTGAAGAAGAGAAACAAAAAGCTGAGGAAGAACTTCATCAACGTTTGGTGGAAGAGGTTGAAAAGCGAAAGGCTGAGGAAGCGTTAAGAACGGCATCCGGCGAAGAAGCCAGGAAGAGAATAGAGGAGTTACTAACCAGACTCGATGAGGAAGAAAAAAGAAGGCAAGAGGAAGAACAGGCGCGGCTCAGATCGGAAAGTGAGTCTTCCCGCATAGCAGAGGAATTGAGAGAACGTCTGGCCGAGGAGGAAGACCGGCGTAAACTTGAAGAACATGCTCGGCAAAGGGCGGAAGAAGAAATGAAGCACATTGCCGAAGATCTTCAGAAGCGAATCGTTGAAGAAGAAGCCCAAAACAAAACGGAAGAAGAAGCCAGACGAAAAGCGGAAGAACAGGCTAAGGCCAGGATTGACGATCTGCTTGAGCAACTGGCAGAGGCGGAAGAAAAGCGCAAGGCGGAAGAGATTGCGCGCCAGCGGGCGGAAGAAGACGCCAGACAAAAATCCGAAGAACTCTACCGTCAGCTTGCCGACATGCAGGAGGAGATGGAGACCACCGACGCCAATCGGCGACAGTCTCTGGAGGATGAAGCAAGAAGAAAAGCTGAGGAATATTTAAAGGAAAGACTGGAAGAGATTAATCGTCAACTGGTCGAAGAACAGGAGAAGCGACGCAGCGAGGAAACTGCAAGGGAGAAAATAGAAAAAGACGCCCGAAAAAAGATTGACGAACTTACGGCGGTTTTTGAAGAAGAACGGAACAGGAAAAACGCCGAAGAGGAGAATCGGAAGAAGGCGGAACAAGAAGCGAGAAACCTCACCAGAGAATTGAACGGGCGACTTGCCGATGAGGAAGCGCGGAGAAAACTTGCGGAGGAAGCGTCTCTGCGCATAGAAAAAGAGATGCGGCAAAAACTGGAAGAGTTAAACCAGAGAGTTGCCGAAGAGACGGCCAAGAGAATCGCAGAACGGGAAGCGCGGCAGAATGCGGAAGAAGAATTGAAGCGTCTAACCGCTGATCTTAATCAGCGGCTTGAGGCGGAACAAACCAAGCGAAAGGCGGAAGAAGACGCCCGCTTACGGGCGGAAGCCGCGTTGATCCATCAGAACGATCAATATAATCAGTATTTGGCTGGCAAAGAACTGGAAGAGCAGAGCCGCCATTTGCTGGAAGCTGAGAATAAACGGATCATCGAGGAATTCAAAAACAGGATCGCCAAAGAAGAAGAGAAAAGAAATCGCGCGGAAGAGGCCCGCCGTACTGCCGAAGATGACGCCAAGCGTGTGCAGCAGGATTATATGCAGCGCCTTTCGGAAATAGAAGAACTGCTCGCGTCACAAGAAAAAGCCCGGAAGCAGGCAGAGGAAGAGTCGCGCAGAAAGACCGAAGAACTGGCCCAGTTTCTTGCTGAAGCGGAAATCAATCAAAAACGCGCCGAAGAGAACAGGGAACAGGTCGTCGAGGAGAGCAGCCGTAACGTTGCCGATTTGACACGGCGGATGGAACAGGAGAAAACGACGCTTCTGATGGAGATCGAAGCCGCCCGCAAAAACGCCGAAGAAGAAAAACAAAAAAGCCTTGATCTGGAAAAGCGGCTCTTGGAGGCGGAACAAAAACGCCTCGCCATCGAGGCGGAGGCAGAGCGAAAACGGGATGAACTGACGCGACGCCTCAATGAGGAAGTCGAAAGGAGAAAGGCCGAGGAAGAGGCCCGGCAAAAAGCCGAGGAGAGAGCAAAGAACATCCTTGATAATAGGGCGGTCTTTTCCCCGGAACCGGATCGTCTCGTCATGGCGGAATTTGCAAGCCAGGCAAGCGTCGGCGAATTGGCCGGACGGCCGGTGGACATCGAGGCCGTAAAGAAGGCGGAGGAAGAATCCCGCAGAAAGGCGGTGGAAGAGGCGAAACGTCTGGCGGAAGAGGAAGCCAAGCTGCATATCGAAGAGGAGATTCAGCGCCGTATCGAGGAACAACTCAAGAAAAAAGCCGAAGAAGCCCGACTCAGCATAGAACCGGACGGCATGTCCGACCGCAAGGGGAAAGCGGCAATTAATAAAGGCAAAACCAAGACGGCCCAGGGTCATATCAAAAAGGTCTACCCGAATGGTGATATCTATGTCGGTGAAATGGTAAACGATTTGCCGAATGGCCAGGGAATCATGAACTTCAGCGATGGATCGAAATACGTTGGACAATGGCTGAACGGAAAGCGTAACGGCCATGGCATTTTGAACTACACCGACGGGTCGAGTTACGTCGGTCAATGGAAAGCAGACAAAAAAGAAGGTAACGGCACCATGACCATGGCCAACGGCAGGAAATATGTCGGCGACTGGCGTAATGATCAGGCGGACGGCCAGGGCACGGAATCTTTCCCTGACGGTATGCGCTACAACGGTCGTTACCGTGACGGTAAATTCAACGGACAGGGATTCCTGATTCTGGCGGATGGCAAAAAATATACCGGGGAATTCCAGAACGGTTTATCAAACGGGAAAGGCACCATGGAATATCCCAATGGCGATCGCTATGAAGGAGAATTCCGTAACAATAAATTCCATGGTCTGGGCACGTTGACCCTGACCGATGGCAGGAAATACACCGGCCAATTGGAAAACGGCCTGCCCCACGGCAACGGCGTCATGGTTTTGGCCGACGGCAAAAGGCTGGCCGGTGAATTCAGAAACGGTAAATATATTGAAATGTAGTTTGGGGGTTTCATGCTCAATAAAAATGTTGTCTTAAGCAAGTCACAACAGGATTTTCAGGGACAAGGTCCTGTCAATTTTCAGTGGATGGAAAGTTTTATCAACGGTGAAACGACTTGCTCCTTTCCGGACGGCTCATCCTATAGCGGATCCTTGAAAGAGGGGCGGTTTCACGGCGCAGGCACCTTCATCTGGACCGACGGAAGTCGTTACGAAGGGCAATGGGCAAACGACCTGCCGGAAGGATCCGGAACTTTGCTGCTTTCGGACGGTTATCGTTATGAAGGGCAGTGGCGTGCCGGACAACCGGAAGGCGAAGGGATCGAAAGCCTTCCCAACGGCGGACGCTACCAGGGACAATGGGTTAACGGCGTGAAGTCCGGATTGGGTGAATTTAACTATTCCAACGGCCAGCGCTACAACGGCCAAATGCAAGACGGCATGTGTCATGGTCATGGCGTGCTGGTCTTTTCCGATGGTTCTCAATACGAAGGGGAATGGCGCGAAAACAATATGTTTGGAATCGGCATTCTGAGCTTCGCCGACGGCAAAAAATGTCGTGGTGAATGGGTTAATGAAGAGTTCAAGATCCTGGAGATGCTCTGATCAGCAGACAAAAAACTTCCCTGTTGTCCATTTTCAAAGGACATGCCGATCAACTATCGGTAAAGCCCAGCGTGTGAAAGGCGTCGATCGCATCGATCGGGCTTGTCCCGTAAATTCCCACTGTGCAGCACGTCTCGATATGACTCGCATCCTGTCTTTTTTTATGCCTGTAATATAGTCTCCCGCCTCCGCCTATAGACCCATTAGGAATCGGAATTAACATCTCAAGCATGTATGTTATATTGATATTTTAAAGAACCGAAGAGATGCACCCGTTACCGTGGA
>ENA-UPTA01006400-UPTA01006400.1-activated-sludge-metagenome-genome-assembly--contig:-NODE-6400-length-10401-cov-10.837618_pt1 | contig 10401 bp, 7 predicted proteins | sample MGYA00238184_ERZ773361 | MGnify/ENA primary metagenome ERZ773361 (study PRJEB29100, sample SAMN05720205) | activated sludge metagenome | isolation source: anaerobic digester from wastewater...
CGTAATTTACCCAGCCTGCAGCTACAGCGGGGACTTTTTCAGCATTGCCCTAAGGTGGATCGTGTCTATCGGTTGCCGGACGGTGCTCTGGTCCTGGTGGAGCTCAAGACCCGACGTCGGGATCGTCCGTACCTGACCGACATCATCCAACTGTCCGTCCAGCGGCTCGCAGTAGCTGCGCAAACTGGCGCCAGCGTAGAACCCTACGCCTTCGTTTCGGTGCTGGATACTGCCGGCCGCCTTCGTTCGCACCGTGTGCATCTGCTTGATTTGAACGAGATAGCCGACCTCCGCCGGCGCCGCAAGGGCATTCTCGACGGGCAGCTTCGGCCGGCCTACGCCACGTCCGAGGCGGCATGCCGCCAATGCGCCCTGCGGCACAAATGTGATCGCCCCAGATTGTCCTGAGCCATCCTCCGCAAATCAGGTCGCCCATCGGCCTGAATCCTTCGCCTGCCGGTTGCAACGATCGCCCGGGGCCGACGTTGGTCCCAGGCGGAAAATCGCGTCTTGATGACAGATCTCGCTGCAGGCCGTGCGCTTCTCTCGACGTGTCAAACCTGTCCCAGGGGGAGTCCATCCGCCTGCCCGATCCCCCGTTCAGTCATTGTCGTTACATCTCAATACTCTTAGACTGACTTCACGGCGACTACGAAGAACGTACTGATCATTGGCGAGCCAACGCTTTTGGAGGAGGGCGCGACATGGGAAATGCACCGGCGCACGAACGTGTGCCTGACACAGAGATTTGCCTGACGGATCAATCTCCTCCAACGGGCGCAGCGCTCGTCGCAGGCGAGGCCGCACCGTCATCGCGTGGCTGGAGACCAGCCAGGCAACTTGGTTCGCCGCGTACCGTCGCCGCCCTGGCAGCCGGGAGCATGATTCTGGTCGGCTGTTCGACACCGTTTTCGCAGTCAGCACGTTATGACCCCGCGGTCGTGTCAGCGGCCGGGACGATCACAGTGTCGGACCCAAAGGTCTACAGCCGTGAGGCGCTGATCAACGAAAGAGCCCGGGAGTTGGCCTTTTTGGACAAGCTGATCGAAGGGGCAGACACAGTAACGTTCAAACCGGACGCGATGCGGGAGACAGAGACCCTATCCGCCGTCACCGCGGCATTCGGACAGACACGTGATCCGGCTGCGGGCCAAAACTTTCGGCAAGCACAGGACCGGAATGCCATTGAGCAGGAGATCGCTCTACTGCGCCGTCAAATTCAGTATGTCCAGCTTCTCAAGGACGCCGAACTGATTCGCGCCGCATTGCCCACGCAGACTGAGCCAGTCAATTCCGACTTGGGCAAGCTGACAACGGATGTGCCCGGTTCGCTTGCTGGCGGGGTTGCGGCTCCGTCGGTTGAAACAGCGTTGACGCGGCTGGATGCGAGGCTGACGGCCCTGACTGCACAGTTGGCTGCGGAAGCTCGCCCTGTGGCACCTACCTCGGTCACCGCCAACCCGTTTGATGAGTTCCGCGACCGGCAGGCCTACCGGAACCTGCTGTACGCCGAACGAAATGCCAGGGCGCTGGACGAACTCCATGATCGCGGCAGCGCGGCCCTGATGCGCGTGAACCTGCAGGCCACCGTCGTTCCAGATCCGGCACATCCGAAGTTGCTGGGTGTGGTGCAGGTCAAGGTCGATCCCTCCACCTTCGACGACGAAGCCAAGTCGCGCTTTTTGTCCGAATGGCTTGACTACGTCAACCTCGGTCCATCCGCGCGGGGGGCAGATGGCAAGTTCACACAGAGATCGACGGCACGGGCCCTCCAGCGTGCACGCGTCTTGGCGATCATCACCGCAGGGGGGTACGAGGTCGCTGTTCCGACGGCAGCCCCTACCGGATCCATCGGCGGGCTGGTCCAAGACTTTGCGGATGCCGAGGAGAGCCGAGGCAAGGACCTCGGGCAGTCCCAGGGCTTGATTGACTCATGGCGTCTGGATCCTGCCGGTCCCTCGAGGCAGGTGCTGGAATCTTTGTGTAGCGGCTCACTACCGGAGAACCTGCACTCCACTGCGGGACAAGAGCGGAAGTTGCTCCTGGAACAGAGGCACTACGCACGCACGCGCGTGTTGACACATCAGTACATCCGGAAGATGGAGCCTTGGCTCGCAGCATTGGGTGATGGTGGCACTTACGCAGCTCAGGTGGAACAGGAACACGAGGCAGCCAGAGAGTATCTGCTGTCGCTCCAGGCAGCGCTCGGGTCGATTCCTGGCTGCGAAAGGACGGCGAGCGCCTTGCAGGTTGATGCGCCGAACATGGCATGGGGACCCCTGATGCAGAGGCTGCAGACGGCCGCGCAGACCGATCGAGCTCGGGTCTATGAGGTCGGGCCCCGCGAGCAGGTTCAGCAGATGTCCACTGTGGCGCGGTCGGCTAACAGCCTCGCCCTTGCCGCATCGATCGCCACCGCCTCGCCGGCCTCCGACCGGGCCGCCGAGGCGGCCTTGGGCTATTCAAGGCAGGCGATGGGCCGTGCAACGACGCTTGAGCGCGTTCCGTCCGTGGTCGGCTACGCAGTTGCGAGCAAGCAGACCTTCGGATGGGTGCTCGGCCCTCGAACGGTTATTGAGCCTGAAGGCCGTATTGGGGTGGAGCAGATGATCAAACCCTACGATCTTTCGGTGGACATGTCGATTCCCTCGTGGTGGCCGACATTGAAGCTCAAGGTCACCACGCTGTGGGGACCTTCGCCGCACGAACTGGCCGATGGCAGCCTAGATGCTGGTGGGCGCAAGCAGTCCACGATCGAGGTTCCGATGCAGCGCCGCTCGCCCGATCTTGACTGGTTCACGAATCAGCTGACGGGCAGCAGCGATCGGGTTGTACGGATCGAGGCGGTCAAGGGCGGGCCAGTGAACGCATGTGGAGCATCGACCCTGCTTGTGTCGGGACGTAATGTCTGGCGTACCGACAAAGTCATGGTTCTTGGTCAACTGTTGGAAGGTAGCGCCATCAGAATCGCGCCCGACATGGCGGGCATCCTGCTCAGCGTCCCAGCGATTTCTCCACTCTCGGGCAAACTCGACCGTGAGATGGTTCTGAGGGTCATCACCTCGTATGGCAGCCACGAACACCCCATCGTCGACAGCGCGAGAGGCGCAGGCGCGGGAGAGTTGGTCTACGTTGCGACACCCTCGGGTGACGATTGCAAGCCCAAGAAGGCTGAAGCCGTTGCGGATCCGAACAAAGTGGTCATCGAGAAGGTGAGTCCAAGTCTGCACTTTTCCGTTCCAGCGGCGTTCGACATTCACATTCAGGGCAAGAACCTCAACAAGGTCAGCAAGGTGACTTTGCACGGTCAGGCTGCAGTCTTGAAGCCGACAGGAGCAACGGCCCTGCAGGTGTCCTTCACAGAGGCCGGCACCAAAAGCATCCCTTCGACAGAGGGCGCCAAGCTTGAGTTCTTCACAAGTGACGGCAAGTCGGAGTCCGTGGTTGAAACCCTGCTTGTGCGCATCGCGCGGGCTCCTGGAGGCTGAACATGCACGTCATCGGGTCTGGCACTGCGCGTCGACACAACTCCGGGGTTTGGCGGATCTTTGGGCCGGGAAGCGTGGAACTGGGGCGCTTCATTCAAACCGACTTCTGGCACATCGAGAACGGGACGCCTGTGTTCTACGTGGACCTCAATCTCGATGGCCTTTGCGAGAACGTGCAGGTGCAGCTTGATGTGGAACGACTGGTCGGAACAGCGATGTCTTCCGCCGGCTTTGCAGCCGGCGCTGAGATTCGCCTGAGAAACTACATCATGGAAGCTCTCTTGGCGTCTCTGAAGCGATCGGGGGCTGATCACGCGGCCTACCGGTCCCGGCTCGTTCAACGGATGGCAGAAGTGAAGGCGGCAGCCGAAGCTCTTCCTTCGAAGAAGGTGACGATTGCGCTCCTCCAGCGCCTGGGGATTTCGGCTTGAGCGAGGGTCGACCGACCTGCGGTTGCTCCTGCTCCTACGACTGCGTTGGAAGGGGCTTGGCACCTGCGTCCAGAGTTGCCAAGGCCTGCCCAGGGCGTTCGAGTTGCAGGGGAGGGGGACACGCCCGCACTGCGCGCGAGCGGCGATGTCTGGGGTGCAAGCGCTGGCGTTGCGCGGCTGCGCATCCGGTGCAACTGGGGTGACACGCATGCGAAGCTCGGCGCGGTGAAAGCGCTGTAGGTGTCAGTCCACTGTTACTGTCCCGGCACCGAAGCGATGGCGGGTAGTGACTCATAAAGCAAGCCCCCGGCTCTGCCGAGGGACTCGCAGAGGTTTGACCGAGTGGTGCGGTCGGGGCTGCCTCTTGCCGACCAAGGAAAGAAGCCGCCGGGTGAAGAGTACTACCCGCCGAGATGGGTTGTGTCTTCGCGGCTCCGGACGGTGCAAGCGCTGCGGGGTGCTGCGCCTTTAGGCGCCGATCTCCCGCGCCCTTTGAGGGATTCCAACATCAAGCCACCGGCTTGGCCGGTGGTGCCTGACTCACGCCGATATCCACGGTCCGCCGCCGGAATCGTGGACGGCGTGAAGTCGCCGGTCTCCTACTCGTTGGCTGCTGCCCTCATGACGAACGCATGCGGCAACTGCCTTGGTGCATAGACAAGTGCGCTTTGCTCCGGTTCCTTCTTCATCAACTCGACGGCGTCCGTGGGGAAGTGAACCGGCTGTCCCCTGCTGATCGCGCCCAGCATCTCACCCCATCGATGCAGCGCCTTCTTCCTTTCGACAAAGTAGTCGTGCTTGTCGTAGACCGCTTGCCTTCCAGGCAACTTGTGATTCAAGGCCCGCTCGGCGACAAAGGGGTCGACACCCAGTGCGCTCAACTGGGTGCGGGCGGTTCGTCGCATGTCGTGCACCGTGAAATGCTCGACGTCGTCCATGGGCAGCCTTTTCAGCGCGACGTTGAGTGTGTCTGGGCTGATGTGTTCAAAGCGGTTTTTGCAGGCGACTCCGTTTCTCTTTCGAACGAGACGGCGCGCTGGGAACAGGTGCTGACTGCCGCACGCGAAGACGATCACTTCCTTGAGCCATTCGACGACCTGCAGCGACAGCGGGATTTCGATGTACGACTTGGTCTTGGTCCGATTGGGGAGCAGCCTCCACACACCTCGTTCAAGGTCAAAATCCGTCACCCTGGCAGACAGCAGTTCCATTTTGCGAACGCAAAGTGCCAGCAGAAGCCAGACGGCGAGCTCATTGATGCGCCCAAAGTTCGGCGTTTCGCGCATGTCCCGAGCGAGCGACATCAGTTCCTCGTAGCTCAAGAAGCGGTCTCGGGGTGTTTCGGTTCCTCCCGCGTCTGACAGGTCGAAGCCGGCGACCGGGTTCGCATCCGTCCATTTGCGCTTGGCGCCGTAGTGGAACATGCGAAACAAGTACCGCATCGCGTCGTTGGCCACGGTCGGGGCACCCGCCTCGACGATTTTCGCGAGAACCGCGTCGATGTGATGAGGCCGAACTTCGTCAATGGCGAGCTTGCCGATCACGGGATAGATGTGGCGGCGCAGCACGCGCTCGACGACCTGCGGGTTCTTGATCTTCCCGAGGATGTGCCTTTCGTACCAGATCTGGCCCAGCCCCTTGACGTCCTCCATCTGAAGGGCCTTGAGCTTCTCCTGGCGCTTCTTGGCGTTGACGTCGACCCCTTGCTGGATCAGCGCCCGGTCGCGGCGAGCAAGTTCTCGCGCGTCTTTCAGTGAGATGTCGGGGTATCGCCCCAACACCTTCTCGTGTCGCCGTGTGGCGATTCGGTATCGAAGGATCCAGGTGGCTTGCCCCTGGCGTGCGGATGACTCTCTCGCAAAGAAGATCAGTCCGCCACCGATCCCCTTGTCCACGGGCCCGGCGGTCAGCCAAGCGCGCAGCGTTCTATCTGAAACATTTTGTGTCAACCCAGACATGATGCGGCCTCCAGAAGTGGATGGCGGGTTGGCGATCTGGAGGGTTGCGAAAGATGGATTCGGAATTCCGAACCCGCCAACGAACCCCCCACGAACCCGCCAAAAAACCCGCCAGAAAGCATGCGCCTGTCTGGGACGGTGTGTTACCTCTTGGAAGAACTTTCCATTGGAAATCAACGGCTTAGGGCATCGATTTAGGGTGGCATGTGCCTCCCTAGGACCTTACTCTAAGTTCTGCACCTGCTCGCGCATCTGCTCGATCAGCACCTTCATGTCCACCGAGATGCGCGTCAGCTCCAGCGCGGCCGATTTCGAGCCCAGCGTGTTGGCCTCGCGGTGCAGTTCCTGGATCAGGAAGTCGAGCCGCTTGCCGGCTTCGCCACCCTTGGCCAGCACCGCTTCGATTTCGTCCAGATGGGCGGCCAGCCGGCCCAGTTCCTCGGCCACGTCGATGCGGATGGCAAAGGCCGTGGCTTCGGTCAATGCGCGCTCCTGCGCGGCGCTGGCGCTGACCTGGCCTTCGTGGCCCGCCAGCGCCTCGTTCCAGCGCGCGATGAAGCGCTGCTTCTGCGCCTCCACCGCCTGCGGCACCAGCGGCTCGGCCAGGCGCGCCAGGTCGCGCAACTGCGCCACGCGATCGCGGATCAACGTGGCCAGGCGTTCGCCTTCGCGCGCCCGCGCGGCCATGAAGTCGTCCAGCACGCTGGCCGCCAGGCCCGGCAGCGCGGCGGCGGTGTCTTCGTCGCTGACGCTTTCGGCGCCGCCGGTCACGCGCAGCACCTCGGCCACCGACAAGGGCGCGGCGTTGGGCAGCCAGGCGCGCACCTGGTCCTGCACCGAGGCCAGCCGCTGCAGCATGCGCGCGGGCGGGTCGGCCAGCGCGGCGGTGCCGGCTTCCTGCAGATAGGCGCGCAATTCGACCTTGCCGCGTTTCAGGCGCCGGTTGAGCAGTTCGCGCAAGGCCGGCTCGTGCTGGCGCAACTCGTCGGACAGCCGAAACCCGAGGTCCAGGAACCGGCTGTTGACCGAGCGCAGTTCCAGCCCCAGGCGGGCCTGCGACCGCCTGGCCGAAGCACCGTCCGCCGCGCCATGGGCCACGTCCTGCTGGCCGCTGGCGTAACCCGTCATACTGTAAACTGACATTCTGTTTTCCGGTGCGAAGCGGTCTCGGCGATTGGAGGAATTGATCGGCGCGCAGGCAGTGTCGCACGGGCCGATCCGGTCGCCACAAATTATGTCAAAGCCCAAGCCAGCACCGCTGCCGCCTGACACCGGGATCGGGGGCTATCGCGTGGTGCGCCGCATTTCGTCGGGCGGCTTTGGCGTGGTCTACTTGGCAGTCGACGCCGAAGGCCAGCAGGTGGCGATCAAGGAATACCTGCCGTCGGCACTGACCATGCGCTCGCCGGGCGAACTGGTGCCGCAGGTCGCGCCCGAAAAGCTGTCGCTGTACCGGCTGGGCCTCAAGAGCTTCTTCGAGGAAGGCCGCTCGCTGGCGCAGATTTCGCACCCGTCCGTGGTCAGCGTGCTGAACTTCTTCCGGCAGAACGAAACCGTCTACATGGTGATGAACTACCTGGAGGGCGCGACCCTGCAGGACTTCATCCTCACCGCGCGCGAACTGAAGAAGCCGAAGGTGTTCCGCGAATCCACCATCCGCTCGCTGTTCGACGAGATCCTGCGCGGGCTGCGCATCGTGCACCAGCACAAGATGCTGCACCTGGACCTGAAGCCGGCCAACGTCTTCATCACCGACGACAACAAGGCGGTGATGCTCGACTTCGGCGCCGCGCGCGAGGTGCTCAACAAGGAAGGCGACTTCACCCGCCCCATGTACACGCCCGGCTTCGCCGCGCCCGAGATGTACCGCCGCGACTCGGCCATGGGCCCGTGGACGGACATCTACGCCATCGGCGCCTGCATCTATTCGTGCATGCATGGCTACCCGCCCAACGACGCGCCGCAGCGCCTGGACAAGGACCGCCTGGCGCTGTCGCTGACGCGCCTGCGCGGCGTGTATTCGGACAACCTGATCGAAGTCGTCGAGTGGTGCATGTCGCTCGATCCGCTGTCGCGCCCGCAATCGGTGTTTGCGCTGCAGAAGGAACTCAGCCGCGAGGGCGAACGCCAGTACACCCAGCTGTCGGTGGGTGACCGGGTGCGCCTGCAGTTCGACAACATGCTGAACGACACCAAGAAAAGCCTGCAGCGGGCCACGCGGCTGGGGACGCGGCTGAAGTGAGCGCCGCGCATCCGCACGCCTTGGCGCCCTGCGCCCCGTGGTGTTTCTGGCGCTGACGATGAAGTTCTCGGTATTCCAGCTCAGCCGCCAGGGCGGTCGCGAGAAGAACGAAGACCGCATGGGCTATTGCTACACGCGCGAGTCCGGGCTGTTCGTGCTGGCCGACGGCATGGGCGGCCACCCCGAAGGCGAGGTGGCGGCGCAGATCGCGCTGCAGTCGCTGTCCACGCTGTTCCAGCGCGAAGCCCGGCCGCTGCTGCCGGCGCCGGGGGCCTTCCTGGCGTCCGCGCTGATGGCGGCGCACCACCAGATCATTCGCTATGCCAGCGCGCGCGGCCTGCTCGACACCCCGCGCACCACGCTGGTGGCGGGCGTGGTGCAGGAGGGGGCGCTGCACTGGATCAGCTGCGGCGATTCGCGGCTGTACGTGGTGCGCGACGGCGCGCTGCTCGAACGCACGCGCGACCATTCGTACATCGAGGCGCATTCCAAGGCCGGCGCCGAACCCAGGGAAGTCAACCGCCACGTGCTGTACACCTGCCTCGGTTCCACGGTCCGCCCGCTGTTCGACGAATCCGGTCCGCTGCGGCTGGCCGAGGGTGACCGGGTGCTGTTGTGCTCCGACGGTCTGTGGAGCAGCGTGCCGGACGAGCAGATCGTGCGCACGCTCACGGCCATGCCCGTCGCCCGCGCCGTGCCGGTGCTGGTGGACGGCGCGCTGCATTTCGCGGGCGAAAGGTCCGACAATGTGACGGCGCTGGCCATCGAATGGGAAACCCCCGCCGATGCCACCCGCGAACGCAGTGGCTTCACCGAAACCGACTTCATGGCGGAAGACGTGTTTGCGTCCACCATCCAGGGCGGCGGCATCGACCCTCTGCTGGAGGAGATGGACGAAGACGCCATCGAACGCTCCATCGCCGAGATCAACGACGCCATCCAGCGCACGAAGAAAATGCCCCCCTGAGGCGCTGCGCGCCTTCCCCTAGGGGGACAACGCCAGTGGCCGGGCCAAGCCCGTTCCACGGCGTTCCCGCATGGCCTGCTCCGCGGCCTTTCCGGCCTTTTTGAATGGACACTTAGCTAGATATGAGCGACTCTCTTTCACTTCGGGTTGATCGCGCGGCCGACGCGCTGCGCCCTGTCACTATCACGCGCGGCTACACCGTGCATGCCGAAGGCGCCGTGCTGATCGAATTCGGGCAGACCAAGGTGCTGTGCACCGCGTCGGTCGAGGAAAAAGTGCCGCCCCACAAGCGCGGCAGCGGCGAAGGCTGGGTGACGGCCGAATACGGCATGCTGCCGCGCGCCACCCACACCCGCGGCGACCGCGAGGCCGCGCGCGGCAAGCAAAGCGGCCGCACGCAGGAGATCCAGCGCCTCATCGGCCGCAGCCTGCGCGCGGTGTTCGACCTGCGCAAGCTGGGTGAACGCACCATTCACCTCGACTGCGACGTGATCCAGGCCGACGGCGGCACGCGCACCGCCAGCATCACGGGCGCCTACGTGGCCGCGCACGATGCGGTGACGTGGCTTCTGGCGCGCGGCGCCATCACCGAATCGCCCATCCTGCACCCGGTGGCCGCCATTTCGGTCGGCATCGTGCGCGGCGTGCCGTTGCTCGATTTGGACTACCGCGAGGATTCGGCCTGCGACACCGACATGAACGTGGTGATGACCGGCGCCGGCCACTACGTCGAAGTGCAGGGCACGGCCGAAGGCGCGGCGTTTTCGCGCGCCGAGATGGACCAGCTATTGCGGCTGGCCGAAAAGGGCATTGGCGAGCTGACCGCCATGCAGCGCGACGCTCTATCAAAATAATAGCTGCTTGCGCTTGTCAGACGGGCGCTGGAGCCTTTTTTTAACATGAAGATCGTTCTCGCATCCAACAACGCCGGCAAGCTGGCCGAACTGCAGGCCATGCTGGCGCCGCTGGGCATGAACCTGCTGCGCCAGGCCGACCTGGGCATCGGCGAGGCCGAGGAGCCGTTTCGCACCTTCGTCGAAAACGCGCTGGCCAAGGCGCGCCACGCCGCCGCCGCGTCAGGCCTGCCGGCGCTGGCCGACGATGCCGGCCTGTGCGTCGACGCCTTTGGCGGCCTGCCGGGCGTGGATACCGCTTACTACGCGACGCAGTTCGGCTACGAAAAGGGCGACGCCAACAACGTGCGCGCGCTGCTCGAGCATATGCAGCACATCGACCAGCGCCGCGCCGCCATGGTCAGCACGCTGGTGGCGCTGCGCTCGGCGGACGACCCCGAGCCGCTGATCGCCGTCGGCCG
>ENA-UPTA01006401-UPTA01006401.1-activated-sludge-metagenome-genome-assembly--contig:-NODE-6401-length-10400-cov-10.859546_pt1 | contig 10400 bp, 11 predicted proteins | sample MGYA00238184_ERZ773361 | MGnify/ENA primary metagenome ERZ773361 (study PRJEB29100, sample SAMN05720205) | activated sludge metagenome | isolation source: anaerobic digester from wastewater...
CAGAAGAAATTTATCCTTATTATGAATCTGGTAATATTGAAACCTTTATATCAAAATCAGAACAAATAACTAGGGATTTAAATCAAGGAAAAATTAGTAGAAAACAAATTTCTAAATCGAATAGCATTATAAAGTCATTAGACATGTTAACAAACTTAGATGAAGATTTTTGTAACCATGTAGTGAATAAATTTTTGAGTAAAGATGAATTTATAAATCTGACAAAGAATGGACAATTATTGACAATATGAAATGTGCATTTTCACATAAAGAAAAGGATTTAAAATGATCACGGATTTATTTTTAAACTCATGTTTTAGTGTAGTATTAAATAAAACTACAAAAATTAAGAAAAACAAATCGTTGTATCGGGATATTATTGAAATATTAAATTTTTTTAAAGAGAAGCAAAAAAATGAAATTCCAATAAACATTCAGAATAAACTAGAATGTTTAAATGAGGTATGCAAATTAAAATTAAATGAGAAAACAGATGACAATGTTATTGATAGTATTTTATATGGACAAAAATATAAAACTTTAGCTGATTTTATTGCAGTTAAAAGAAATGAAGAAGTACCGGATGATGTTTTATCTGATCATATATGTCAAATTAGAATGAGAAAGAAATTGAATGGAGTAGTTTCTAATTATGATGAAATTTCAAGATTTTTAGATATCATTAAATCTGGTAATTATGATTCCATTGATGAGATTATCTTTAAATATGAGAAAATAATTAAAGAAGCAAATTTTAATTTAATGGAATCGAGTAGAAATGTAGGTTTAGAATCATCTGCAAGTTTAGATTTAATTAATGATGATTATTCTCCAGTATTGGATATGATTAGAAAGAAGTATGATAAAACAAATACTATACATACTGGATATACAATTTTTGATAAAGATGTTTTTGATAATGGAGGATTTGAAAAATCTAGATTATATATCTTTGGTGGTGGATCTGGATCTGGTAAATCTACAATGATTTTAAATTTTATCAACAATGATATAACAAAAAACAAAGATAAAAAGTCTTCAAATAATAGTAAAGTTTATTTATATATTACATTAGAAAATTTAATAGATGAAAGTCTTCTTAGATTATATCAGATGATGTTTGAAAAAGATCAAGTAAAAACTTTAAGAGATATTAATGCAGGAATTGATATTAAAAAGGTTATAGCAGATAGAACTAAAACTTCTGGTTGTTCTGTAATTTTTAAATATTTTCAAAAGTATTCTATAAGTTGTACAGATATAATGATGCATCTAGATGATGTTATTGATCAATATGGAAAAGACTCAATAAGAGGATTATATGTTGATTATTTAGATTTATTAAAAGCTGATATTACAAATGAATTGTATAGATTAGAATTAGGTTTTATAACTTCTGGTCTTAAAGATATAGCAGTAAAATATAATATTCCAGTAATAACTGTTTCACAATTAGGGAGATCCGTATATAGAAATCAAGATTCAAAAAGTTTAAATATGGATATGATGTCAGAATCAATTAAGAAAATTGAACATGCCGATTTTATTGCTTTGATGTCAAAAGATCAAACCAAAGATGATGAAGTTCATTTGAAAGTTACAAAAAATAGATGTGGAAAAGATAATGTTGCAATTGATTTTAAAGTTAATTTCAAACATTATAAATTTTTAAATGGATTGAAAACATCCAATGATGGAAGACCCGATATTACCTCAGATCAAATGATAGAAATTGAAACTCTCAATGCTACAACCGGAGAAACTGAAAAATTTAACCCATTTAAAGGAATGTCAGAAGAAAATAGCGATCAAAATTTGTATAATAAAAATATAGCAAATATATTTTAATTTAAGAAACAAACTTGTTCTAATATCGTAAATTTATTAGAACATATATCAAATGGCGAAATAACAATTCAAAAAACATAATTTTTAGGAGGAAATTTAAAAATGAAAAAAGTATCTTATATTCAACTTTTGAAAGAAGCTATCTCTGAGTATGATGCAAAAGTTATGGATTATAAAGGTCCAATGACTGAACCCATTCTCACGTTTAAGGGAGATGGAGAAATTGAAACCCATAAGGATGCATCGTCTATTCTTGAAAGATATTATTTTAATGAAAATAAAGAAAAATTGGTTGAACAGGATGATGGTCCTGAAAATCCAGTAGATGTTGATGCAGATGAAGATGCAGAAGATCCCAATGAAATCGTAACCGGTGAAGAAGCTGATGATGTTGATGAAACAATGGATGATCTCGAAGCTGAACTAATGGATGAGGATCTCGAATTAGAAGATTACGAACCGGGTGATCCTGATATTGTTGCAAAAGATGAACCTCTTGATGATGCTGATGTTGTTACTAGTGAAATGGTCGCATTAGAAAATACTGTTATTGAGAAACTAATCCAGGAAATGGAAGATGAAGGAAAAGAAGATGAACCAGGAACAGAAGGTGGTACTGATTTAGCTGATGAAAAAGAAGTTGATGATGTTTTAGAAGACATTGATCTTTTAGAAGCAGAATTAGAAGCAGAAATTGATGGGGAAGAAAAGAAAGATGAGGATGAAGAAGATTTGGATGTAGATAAAGAAATTGCAAAAGAATCTGCTGAAGGTGAAGGAATGGGTCCTATTCGAGTCAAAGCTGCAAGAGAAGTTGAGGAAGCTTTTAAACTTTTTAAAGAACAAGTAGAAGAGGAAGAAAAGGACGAAGAAGAAGAAGAAGATGATGATGAAAAGGAAGAAGTTAAAGAACAAGATGATCTTGATGAACAGGATGAAATTGATATTGATATGAAAGATGATGATGATGAAGATGATGATGAAAGGGAAGAAGAAAAAGTAAAAAAGGAATCCAAAAAATTACTGAAAAGAAAATAAATCAATTTAAACAATTTTTTAAAATATCTTAAAAAGGTGAGTGATTTTTAATTAAGTCACTCACCTTTTTTAACGATGAAGAAACGAAAGGAATTTACACAATGAATTATAGAATAAAAATTAAAATTTCAAATAAGATGTTTATAATAAAGGATAAACCAGTTAGATCTCCTTTTGAATGTATTATTTCGGAAAGTCATTTACCTTTGATTCAATCAAGAATTAAATTTTATGGTTTACAAAGTAGGGACTATGAAATAGAAATTATGGATCATAATAATTCAGAAACTGACATTAATCAAAAAAAAGTTTATGATTACCTCCCATCGGAAAGAGAACCTGTCAAAAAAGAAAGAACCGCTAAAAAAGTTTCTAATACAAGACCTTCAGATAAAATTGAAAATAAAATTGTAGATACTCCTATAATTAAACCAATACAAAAAAATATTAAAAGAGAAGAAAAAATTGTTCATCAAAAACAAGAACCTGCACATTTACCAATTTCACCAAAAAAAGAAGTTCGTGAAATTAAAATGAAAGTTTATCATGATTCAACAAAAAAACTAGAACAAAATATAAATACAAAGGAAGATGAATCACAAAAATATATTGATGTTAAAGAGTTGTTAGATAATAAATTTAATTATACAGATTCTTCTGATGTTGAAGTAAAAATAGAGGAATTGACTATAAAATCATCTTCAATATTAGAAAAGTTTTTAAACAGTGAATTGTAAAGAAAGAAGATAAAAAATGAAAAAAATAATCATTAACCAAAAAGATTCTAAAGAAATAGAATTAATAGATGATGATCAAAAAGATTTAGTAACATATACGAAAGAAATTAGTAAAATAATGGAGTTAACAAAAATTTGTATATTAGAAACAACTTCCGGAAATATAATTATAAAACCATCAGAAATATGTTCAATTAATGTTTTTGAAGTTGATAATAAAAAACAAAAAAATGTTAATCAGAAAATAGATAGTGTCAAACCAGTTGTTGTTAATCAAAATGATGTGATAAAGGATTAAGAGAATTATGTTTGAATATATATGTTTATTTGTTTTTTTAGTAGTTTTTTCTGTAATTTGTATATTGTTATTAGATACACAAAATAGGAATCGAGTTATTAATAAAATAGAACATTTTGAATCATATGTTGCTATATTAGAATATCATATGAAAAAAGCTTATGATATTATTTATAAAGATAAAATATTAATTTATTCTTTAGAAGCTGTTAAAATAAATGATATAGAATTTAATGTTGTTTCAAAAGATTTTGCTGTATTAGTAATGAAATTGATTGGAGATAATTTAAAAGAAGAGTTTATTGAGTTGTATGGAAGTGAAGAAACATTTATCTTTAATCTAATTGAATATTTTAATAGCAGATTTGAAAATGATGAAATTCGTGAAAAAGCTAGAGAAAATATTATGGTTGATAATGATTAAAATTAAAAGAGGTTTAAAACTTCTATGACAGTTTTAGAAAATTATTTAGAATTTTTACATAATGAACAAGTGATGACAAATTTAGCAACCGGCGCAGCATCAGGTGTTGCGTTTGGAGTATTGTGGATGCCAGCAGCTTTAGCATCATGGAAAGCTGCGAATGTAATGTTTAGTCAAGCTACTAGAAAATGCGGCGGATTTAAAAAAAGCACTCCAGGGTTTAAAGTATGTGTCGCAAGAGAAAAAATTAAAGCACTTACTCAAAAAATTGCAATTGCAAAAAAAATGTTGGCAGGTTGTAGTACAGCAAAAAATCCAGCTATTTGTAAAGAAAAATTTTCAATAGAAATTGAAAAAGCTAAAAATAGAATAGAAATAAATAAAAATAAAATTGCAGAAATTCTTGGAGAACAACAAAATTTAGATGAACAAGTCGCAGCATTCGCTGGATTGGCAGCTTCTGTCGCAGTTGGAATGTTTGTAGATAAAGCCATATTTGCAATTAATAGATCCGTACAATCTATGTTTAGTCAAGCAGTAAGAAAATGTGGTGTTTATAAAAGTGGCCCAGAACGAGAACTTTGTATGTCTAAAATTAAAGTTCAAATTCTTTCAACAAAATTGGGAAAATTAAATGGATTAATTGCAAAATGTAATCAAGATAAAAATCCACTAAAATGTAAAGCTAAATTAGATAAACATCTTCAAAAAACAATTAGAGATTTACAAATTCAAAAAGATAATGTGACAGCATATACAAAAGAGTTAGAAACTTTAAAACGTGAAGAACAATTGAAAGCTCAAATGAAAGCAGATGCAAAAGCTAGAAAAAAAGCAAAGAAAACTGGAGCTACTGTAATTACACAAACCAAAACGACTCCAATGTAAATATAGCCGGAGGAAAATAAAATGAGTCAAGTATTAACAGAATCTCAATTAATTGAATTAATATCAAAACCATTATTACCCTTTCTCGATGAGTATTTAATTCTTTCAGATGGAATAACATTATTAGAAGGTAAAAATATTTTAAGAGAAGCCGAAGAAGAAGTTAAAAGTAAATGGAAAGTATTGTGGAATAATTTTAAAAAGAAACGAGATCAACTAGAAAGAATTAGAGTTAAATCAATTGATCAAGTTGGAAAATCAAACCTTTCAAAAGAAGCTAAAGCTGCAAAAATTGATTCTATTAATAAAAAATATAAAGGATTAAAAGCGAATGCTCTAGCGGCATATAAAGTTTCCAAACAACATGTAATTGATTCATATAAAGAAACAGTTGCAAAAGTTAAAAGCGCTATTTGGAAAGGCGGAAAAACGGGAAAAGGATTGTCTGTAGCCGGAAAGTTTAAAAATTTAACTAAACTTGGAAAAGCTGGAGTTATTGCAACAGGAGCACTAGCAGCAGGTGGAACCTATGCCGGATATAGAGCCCAAAAAAATAGAGCTCTAGCTTTACCATCAAAAGAATATAGAAAAGAAAATAATCTTTAAATTTAAGGAGGAATTAAAAATGTTATTAACAGAATTTTACAAAATGGAAGAAAAAAAATTTAAGTTAGATTATTTAATGGAATATTTAATTGTTGCAGAAAATATTTCTTTAAAAGAATCCAATCAGTTAATTTATTTAATAGAACAAATGCATCAAGATGTAGAAAAACAGGTGGAAAGTAGATTTCAAAAAGCTTTAGCGAATCTTACAGCAAAATATCAAAAATTAATTTCTGATGCAAGAAAAGCAGTTGTTGCCGCAAAACAAGCTAATGAATCTCCAAAAATAATTCAAACATTGTTAGTAAAAATTGATAATTTGAAACAAAGTTTTTCTATGGCAAGGAATAATTTAATACAGAGGTTTAACAAAATAAGAGCAGATTCTCTTTTAAAAATGAAAAATTCTAAAACATTAGTAAAATTAAAATCCATGCCAAAAGGTAAAATTGGAGCAGCATTAGCTCTTGGAACTGCGGCTGCTGGTGGTGGATACATGGCATATCGGGCAAGAAAAAATAAACAAGCTAGGGCAGCCGCATAAAAATTTAAAAGGAGAAAAAAATTATGTTAATTCATGAAGTTTTTGAGTATGAAATGAAAAAATCAAAGTTGGATTATTTGGTAGAATATCTTGTAGTTGCAGAATCAATATCAAATAATGAAGCAGTTCAATTAATAAATCTTTTAGAAGATGTAAAAGCTGAAGTTAAATCAAAATTTGATCCAGCAATTAAAAATGTAAAACGAACTTATGGCGCTGCAATAGAAAAAGCGACGGAAAAATTGAAAAATGCTAATGGTCAGCAGGCTAGATTACAGGCTAAGGCTGAACTAGAAAAATTAACAACAAAATATAAAATTACTTTGGATAAATTAGAAGCAGCTAAAAAGAAAGCTATGGGCGAAGTAGTTAAGGCTCAAAAACTTGTTAAAGCAAAATTGAAAGCTAAAGAAATTGCAGATACTGGAAAGAAAATAGTAGGAAAAATGGGAACAAAAGGTAAAGTTGCCGCAGGTGTTGCTCTTGGAACTGCGGCTGCTGGTGGTGGATACATGGCATATCGGGCAAGACAGAAAAAACTAGCTGCCGCTAAAGCATAATTAAATTCATATTTTCTATCGTCATTAGATTTTAATTATTAATGACGATAGAAAATTTTTATGATGTAACAAAAAATAGAAAAGAGAACAATACATTATGTCACTAAGAGATACTTTTTCCAAACTAAAAACTTCCATTGTTGGAACTAAAACCTCTGGAATCGATGCAAAGTTAGATAGTGCGGTAAGAGATATTATATCATATAAATCCAATTCCGGAAGAAATGGATATATTGATCTAGTAAAAAATCTGATATCCAAAGGTGGATCAATGGATATTGGACAAAATATATTTCAGCAAGGAACCACTCCAGCAACATTTGGCCAGGGAAATAGATTATCAAGATATAATGCATACTCTGCAATTCTTAGTCATATTAATTATTGTCAACGAGCATTAGATGTTTTAACTGATAATATCCTTGCTCCTGATGATATAACTAAAACTAGTTTAGAAGTTAATCCAAAATCTTTTATTGAAGACTCAGAAAATGCTCAATCTAATGTTAAAGATGTTGAAGAAATTATTCAAAAATTGAAGTTAGAAGATAGATTAGATATGATTGTAAAAAATACTTTACAATTTGGAGATTTCTTTGTTGAAATTGCAGATGAAAAAACAGCACTAACTAGTAAATCAGCATTTTTGGCAGAAACAATTTATCATATTCAAAATAATGTAAATGATTCATCAAAAGAAACATTAACTGAAAGAATAGATGAAAAAACTAATGTGAAAATAATAATGGATTTTTCATCATTAGATGATATAATAAATAATGATAAGATAACCGGAAATAAACAATTCGTAAGTGATATTGATAAAGATAAAAAAAATAAGAAACCAACAATAAAACCAGAAGATTTGCAATTATTGTTTTATGATCCTAAACGTGTAGTTAAATTACAAAGTGATATGTTTCCAATTTGTTTTGGATATTTAATTTTTCCAGCTTCTATTATGTCTCCACAAACAATGTTACAAAACCAAGCAGTAAATTCAATTTGTCAGTCAATTCTGAAGTCAGTTGAAAAGAAAATTCCTGGTCTTGATGATCAAAGTATTAATATAAAAGATCTACAAGATGTCGTTGGGTCGATGATTAAAGAAACAGATTTTACAAAAGCTATGAATATTAGATATGTACCGCCAGATAGAATACAACACTTTCAAAGACCCTCTGTAAAATATTACCCGTATGGTGAATCAATTTTTGATAGTGCACAATTCGGAGCAAAAGTTCTGATAGCACTTGAAACAGCAATGACAATCCTGAGACTTAATAGATCAATTGAAAAAAGAAAGATCACAGTCGAAGTCGGACTCCCAAGAGATGCAGCAAAAGCTATTGAAAAATTGAAAGAAGAGTTTAAAAGAAGAAAGATAAGTCTTGATAGCTTTGGAAGTGTAGATACAATCCCATCAATGGTCTCAAGTTTTGAAGATATTTTCATACCTCAAAAAGATGGAAAATCTTTTGTTGATATTGCAAACATGACAGATCTAGTAACAGATACTAGATCAAAAACCGATGAATTGAAATTCATAAGAGACGGCGTGATTGCCGGAGTTGGGGTTCCTCCAGCTTTTATTGGGATGGAAGAACAAATGAGCGCGAAGAGTAACCTCTCAGAAGAAAATGTAATGTTTGCAAGAACAATTGTTAACCATCAAAAATACTTAACTCATCAAGTTCAAGATTTAATAACAAAAATATATAACATTGTAGACCCAGAAAAAGCTTTAACAATATTAAATGATGTTGAAGTAGCATTTCCAGCTCCAAAGTCATTACAATTTGAAAGACAAGCCTCATATCTTAGTAACCTGGCTAATCTAGTTGAAACATTAGAAAGAGTTGGAGTTCCAAAAGATTGGAGTAAAAAGAAATACTTATCCAGTATTGATTGGAAAGAAGTTGAACAATATGAAATTGATACAAAAATTGATAAGAGTCTTGGAACAAAAAACGCTGACGGATTGGATGGTGTAGGTGGCATGGGCGGAGGCGGATTAATGACTGGTGGTATGGGCGGAGTCGGTGGATTCTAAAAATTATTCCTTAAGTGGAGATATAAAATGAAAAAATTAAACAAAGATGTTTTAATAAAATTAGAACAATTGTATTATTCTAGTAATCAAGATTTTACAAAACCACAATTACCAGGTAGTATACAAGATGTTCCCAATTTAGATGATGGTAAAGAATATAAAACACAAATTGAAATTCCTGCAGCTACTACTGATTCAATACCAGTTTCCCCAGTAAAAAAAGAAGATGCGTTTGAAGAACCAGAAATTAAAACTAAAAAAGGAAAAAATATTCTTAGAGAACCACCAGATGAAGATGCAAAACCAGAAGATGTTGAAGTATTTGATAAAAAAGGAAATGAAATAGATCTAGATACATTAGATACTTCAGAATTAAAAGAAATGATATCTGTTTTAGAAGATTCTTTGTTTGAACAAGATGATCCTCCAGAAGGTGAAGAAGATGAAAATGATATGGGCGAAATGGCTCAAGCTAATATGGGTGAACAAAATCCAGCAACCGGTGAAGATCCTAATATAGATCCAACCCAAACACAACCTGATCCAAATGCTATGATGGGAGGAACAGATCCCAATGCTGCAGCTGGAATGGGAAATGATCCAACCGCTATGGGTGGCGGAATGGAAATGGGAATGGGTGGTATGGGAGAACCTCCAGCTAAAACAGCAGAAGAAGTTGGAAAAATATTTGAATTGAAAAAGATCTATTCAAGGTTGTTAGCAATTGAATCCCAGTTGTCATTCTCATCTGAAATTGTTCTTTTGAAATTAAGAAAGTATATCTCCCAGTCTATTGAATTGTTTGAAACATTAATTTTTAATGTTGATACGTTTAAAGATGAAATTGATGATATTATAGTAATGTATTATGAGTTCCTTGAGCAAGTTTATGATATTATGAAAAGATTTTATAAAATTAAACAAAGAGAAGAAAAAGAAGAAGATAAAAGAGGAAAATCTTAGAACAAAATATAAATAGATTATATTATGATTCGGAGGAATTAAAATAACAATGCAGAACTTTATTATGGAATCACCGATTCTACAAGAGGCTGAGATTATAAAATCAAAGCCCAATAAAGCTATCTATAGAATGGTCCTTCAAACTTGTGATGAAGTGAATCAAAATAAAAGAATGTATCCTAAAAAAGTATTATCAGAAGCGATGAATGATGCAAAAGAAAGAATTGATAAAAAACTACCATTTGAAATGGACCATCCCCTAGTTCAAGGTAATGAGTCATATGATGGAATGAGACAAACCACAGTTCTTTTAAAAGAAGTTTGTGGATATATTACTGATTATGAATTTAGAGGAAATTTATTAGTTGGTGAATGTGAAACAGCATCAACATCCAAAGGTAGAGATCTTTTGGGAATGTTATTAGATAAGTGTGTACTCGG
>ENA-UPTA01006402-UPTA01006402.1-activated-sludge-metagenome-genome-assembly--contig:-NODE-6402-length-10400-cov-7.355534_pt1 | contig 10400 bp, 8 predicted proteins | sample MGYA00238184_ERZ773361 | MGnify/ENA primary metagenome ERZ773361 (study PRJEB29100, sample SAMN05720205) | activated sludge metagenome | isolation source: anaerobic digester from wastewater...
GGAAAACCTCCAGGAAAGGCTGAAAATCCCTGATAACAACGGATTTAGTATCTCCGACCTCCCCGAACACCTTGACCTCATCACTGCCCGTACTGAGTTTTACAATAAACCTGCTGCCTTACCGATTGTGGAACGCAGTAGTATAAAAATGGACCTTCATCGGCGGGATTTCACCATCAACACCCTCGCCCTGCGATTGGATGGCAGCCATTTCGGCAAGATTTTTGATTTTTGGGGTGGTTACAGTGACCTTGAGCAAAAGCAAATTCGCGTGCTGCACGCCTTATCCTTCGTGGATGATGCCACGCGCATGCTCAGGGCCGTACGTTTTGCTGTTCGCTTCAACTTTGAAATTGAACCTCAAACTTTAAGCCTGATTGAAGCCAGTCTGCCTCTGATCGCAGAAATCAGCGGCGCGCGCCTCACGCATGAATTTGAGCTGATCTTCAATGAAAGCAAGGCACCAGAAATGCTCAGGCAACTCGGATCGCTGGGTATATTAGCCGCAATCCATCCTGCCCTGCCTTATGATGATACATGTATCAGCCGCCTGTCGTTCGGGTTTGCGAATCTTTCAAAAGACGATTCTACTGTCCCTCCAGAGGAGAAATTGCAGATTCTATGGTGTCTGTGGCTGCAAGATCTGGAACCCGAAGATTTGCAGGCAGTTGGTCAACGCTTGCGCCTTTCAGGGAAACTGCTGGGCTGGATTGCAGAAACCCAGGCAATTTGGACCTTATTGCCTGCACTAACTGAGCAAAAACCCAGCGAGGTAACCCAACAGCTTGAGAACTTCCATCCCATTCCTCTCCGGGCGGTTTTTGCCGCTTACGATCAACTGGAACTCCGTCAAATCCTGCAAACCTATGAAGATACATACAGGCACGTTCGTCCGTTCACAACGGGAAAAGACCTGCGCGCGCTTGGACTGCCCCCCTCTCCACGCTACGAACTTATCCTTGGCACGCTAAAGAATGCCTGGTTGGACGAACAAATTCACTCTGAAGAAGAAGAAAAACAGCTCTTAAACAGGTTATTGCGACAGGAATGAACCACACTGTAATGCTCGAGGCTGATTACATCATGCCCTCCGGTGAGCATATTCACATCCGCCCGCTGGAAAAAGCTGACTTGCCTGGTTTGGAATGGGATGGGGAATATGCCCATTTTCGAAAGCTGTACCAGCAGCATTACGAGAATAGTCTCGGTGGAAACACACTGGTCTGGGTGGCTATAAACCCGGACGCGGAGGTGATCGGTCAGGTTTTCTTGTTGTTGCTTTCGCGCCAGCGTGAACTCGCGGATGGGGTCTTCCAGGCTTACCTCTTTTCTTTTCGTATCAAACCCGCCTATCGTGACCAGGGCTTGGGAGGCTTTATACTCGAAATGGTGGAAGGTTTTCTGCGTGAAAGAGGCTTTCGCTTCTTGAGGTTAAACGTGGCACGCGAAAATCCTCTTGCGCGCCGCATGTACGAGAAACACGGTTATCGGATGATCGGGCCTGACCCCGGCGTCTGGCGCTATCAGGACCAGAACGGCGAATGGCAAACCTGCCATGAACCCGCCTGGAAGATGATCAAGAAGTTATAAAAGAAGCCCGGAGTTGAACTTCGGGCTTCTTGTTGGATAAGATGTTCGCTAAGCTTCCGGCGACTCGGGAGGTTCCTGCACTTCAGGTTCTTCAATCGGGAGTGCCTCGGGTTCAAGCGAAGCGTCCAGGACTGGCTGATCTTCCGGCAAAACTCCCTGCACATCTTCGACTAATTCCACATCTAATACGACCGGTTTTGCGTCTCGCAGCCAGCCTTCCACGATCCCCTTGATTTCCTCGTAGTCTGCAGGGGTAAGCATTTTCGGAATGCCCATCACAGGATGCTGATCCTTGACCATTAGGGTGAAGCCAAATTTAGATTCTTTTATGCCAGTGATCTCAGCCCGTGGCAGGAAGATATCGGCGGCTTTTGGTTGCTTCTGTGAAATTCCTGTCTCATCAACTATCAATACATACTGATCCCAGATAGATTTGCGCTGCCTGACAGAATTCCATCCTACAACAACAAACATTAATACTATCAAACCAAGTGTCAGCCAGTTTTGGTTGTTTATTTCCCGCCCACGAGACATAAAGTAATTCAGGATCAGTAGAATTACCAGGGTGATGCCGTACATCAAATAGATATTGCGTATTTGTTCTCTGAGTTTTTTCGGATCAAGATGATAGGTTTTCATGCAGAACCTCCATATGGAATATCGCAATTATACTCGTATAATGTTTTGAAAAGGACAAGTATGGAAAAAGTTCAGCTGGAAACCCATCGTGATCTTAACGTCCCCGGTCTCAATCGCAGACGGGTGGATGTCTGGCTGCCACGAGCCTACCATGCCAACCCAAACCAATCCTTCCCGGTGCTCTACGTTCAGGATGGACAAACGGTTTTCGATAGTTGGAATAAAGGCATCGCAGGCTGGGAAATCCATCGGGCCATCGCCCGCCTTGCCGAGGAAGAAAAAATCTTTCCGCCCGTGGTAGTTGCCATCTCGAGCACGCTCAACCGCTCAGGAGATTATCTGCCGGCAAAAGCGCTCAGCAATTTTGGTGAGACGGATAGATCTGAAGAAAACAGATTCGTCGGAAAAACAGCAACACGAAAAATTGTGTCCGACCTCTACCTCGACTGGATGGTGCATACCCTCAAACCCGCCATCGACGACCGCTACCACACCCTGCGCGACGCTCAAAACACAGCCCTGATGGGGTCGAGCCTGGGGGGATTGATCACCCTCTACGCCTTGTGCGAGTATCCTGAGGTGTTTGGCAAAGCTGCCTGTCTTTCCACGCATTGGCCGGCGACTGGCGAGGGCATGCTTACATACCTGGAGAAGCATCTTCCCTTGCCCGGTAATCACAAGCTCTACTTTGACCATGGCAGTGAAGGGCTTGACCGCGATTACGAACCTTGGCAAGCCAAAGTTGACGCTCTGCTACGCGAAAGAGGCTATCGTGAAGGCAAGGAATTTGCCAGTTGGCACTTTGCGGGTGAGGATCACACCACCACTGCCTGGAAAAACCGGGCGCACATCCCGCTGACATTCCTATTTGGCACGATCGATCTATAATCTGCACGCCCCCAGGTAAGGTTTTTCCAGTTTGCTTCCACAAAATCTGCCTTACTTCTCTCACCAATTAGGCAAAAAACCTTGAAATTGGGTGGGATTCCATTTCCTTTTTTGATATAATAAAAATTCGGCGTTTAAGGAAACCTTATTGCCCATTAAAATACGCCTGGTGCCGGGCACCAAGCTTGATCATAGGAAGGTCACACACATGAAAGAATATTCAACCGCCTCTATTCGCAACATCGTCCTTGCCTCTCATAGCAATTCCGGTAAAACGATCTTAGCGGAGAGCCTCCTGCACTTCACCGGTGCTACCACACGCCTGGGAACCATCGAAGACAAAACCACCGTTTCGGACTTCGACGAAGAAGAACAGCGTCGTGGCATTTCGCTCTTCACCACCGTTTTGCCAGTGATCTACAAGGATCTAAAACTCAACCTGCTCGACACTCCCGGTTACACCGATTTCGTCGGCGAGGTTGTTTCAGCGATGCGCGTTGCGGATTGTGCCTTAATTTTGGTTGATTCCGTTGGCGGTCTCGAAGTTGGTACTGAAGTTGCCCTCCAGTATGCTGAAACCTTTGGCATCCCAAAGATCATGGTCATCAACAAGATGGATCGCGATAATGCCAATTTCCAAAAAGCACTCAAATCCGTGCAGGACGAAGTCGATTCCCGCCTCATTCCAATGCAATTGCCGATGGGCGAAAAAGCCGATTTCAAGGGCGTGATCGACCTGGTTACCATGAAAGCCTATGAAGGCGACGGCAAAAAAGTCGTTGATATCCCAGCCGACCTCAAGGCTGAAGCAGACGAAGCCCGCACGCAGTTGGTGGAAGCCGCTGCGGAAGGCGAAGACAGCCTGCTCGAAAAATACTTCGAGAACGGTGACCTGACCCCCGATGAGATTATTCAGGGTCTGCGTAAAGCCATCCAAAACAGCAATATCATTCCGGTACTTGTCGCTGCCGGCGGTCGCAATATTGGTATCCAGCCCCTGCTGGACATTCTCGTTGCTCTCGCCCCCAGCCCTGTTGAACTGCCTGCAGTCAAAGCCAAAACCCCCAAGGGTGAAATTGAACTGAACTATGAGGATGCTGGTCCGCTGGCTGCCTATGTTTGGAAAACTACTGCTGACCCCTTTGTTGGGCGACAGACCTACTTCAAAGTCTATTCCGGTGTGGTCTCCTCCGACACACGCGTTTGGAATGCAAGCAAGAACGAGGAAGAGCGCCTTGCCGGCGTTCAGGTTCCGTTTGGAAAGGACATGCTGCCCGTCAGTGTGATCCACAGCGGTGATATTGGCGCGGTGGCAAAATTAAGCGTCACCACCACTGGCGATACTCTGACAAGCAGAGAACAGAACATCACCCTGCCCGTCCCCACCTACCCCCACGCGCTTTACCGTGTGGCAATCAATCCGAAGACCCAGAGCGACGCTGCCAAGATGAGCCAGACTCTGACCCGCATGACGGAAGAAGATATGACCCTCACCTGGGAAATGCAAGCTGCCACGCACCAGACACTCTTGTTCGGTATGGGCGATCAGCACATCGACGTTGCCCTAAAGCGCATGGAGCAGAAGTTCCAGCTCAACCTGGTTACTCTCGAACCCAAAGTGCCTTACGAAGAGCACATCACCCGCGAAGGCGCCGCAACCTATCGCCACAAGAAACAAACCGGCGGTTCCGGGCAGTTTGGCGAAGTTTCACTCAAGGTTTTCCCGATCGAAGGTGAAGATTTCACCTTCTCGAATGATGTTTTTGGCGGCGCAATCTCCAACAACTATATGGGTCCGATCGAAAAAGGTATCCGCAGTGTTATGAAGGAAGGCGTTGTGGCTGGTTATACAGTCCACAATGTGGGCGTCTCAGTTGTTGACGGTAAAGAACACCCCGTTGACTCCAAGCCAATTGCCTTCGAAATTGCCGGTCGTGAAGCCTTCAAGATCGCCTTCAAGGAAGCCAATCCGGTTCTCTACGAACCTATCATGCGCGTCGCGGTCACCGTGCCCGAAGCTAACATGGGCGATATCATGGGCGACCTCAACACCCGGCGTGCCCGCGTGCAGGGTATGGACACCGAGCATGGTAAGTCCACCATCAATGCCCACGTTCCGCTTTCGGAAATGATGCGCTACACCACCAACCTGCGCTCCATGACCGGTGGTCGCGGTATCTTCACGATGGAGTTCGACCACTACGAAATGGTCCCCACCCAAATGGCGCGCGAGATCATGGACGCCCGACAGAAAGAACTGCACGAGAGCGAATAAACTCGTTTTTTGAAACATGAGGCTGGCTGAAAAGTTAGCCTCTTTTTTTGTGTAACTCGAAATGTGTTTTGAGCGTAGGTCAGGTCGCGCAGCCTGCCCCGTGCTTTTTTGGCGGGGTTCAACCTGACGTCAGAAGCCTACTTGAAGATGAAATTTAGCCAGCAGAAACAAACTCGTACTGGTGATAGTCGCAAACTGGCCAATAGCCAACTTCCTGGTAAATCTTATTGCTGGTAGGGTTGGAGAGGTCGGTGAAAAGATTGGTCAATTCATACCCACGTACGAGGAGTTCTTTGGACACCTCTGCCACCAGAGCCCTGGCATAACCTCTACGGCGAAACACAGGCGGAGTGTAGACGCCGCCGACACAGATGCCCTTGATCTGTGGACGGGTAGCAATGGTAATACTGACCACCTCGCCGTCATCTACCCAAAAGAAAGTACGCTTCAGCCGGATATTTACCAGTTCCGATTCCGCAGTAGTCAGTCTGCGGGGTCCCCAAATAACTTCTTTGATCATGGCATTGTGCATTTCTGCCGCGATCTGAGCATCGGATTCTTCCGCTAACTTCATACTGCCTGCTGGATAATCGATTGGCAAAACCTGCCGCAATTCATACGCCCTGGTGTTCATAATCCGCCTTGCCTGCTGCCCGGTTTTGTCCCGCCAGATCTCAGCAAAACAATCACTGACTGAATCGACGCCATTCACACCAGGCAATCGCCAGCCGCTTGTGATCAGAGCATCAGCAAGCGTTTCCAGTGCGGGTTTATTTATAGGCTCGCTCTGAACAACCAACGCGAAAGGAGGAGTCATTAACGCTGAAGCACCCATCTTTCCACTCTCATCTTTGACCAACGCCATCAAAGGCATGGCTTCCCCATAGGCATGCAAGTCGGACTGCAGACGAAGCGCCAATCCCAGGATCAGGGAGTTGCGCGTTTCAGCGGCTTCCCAAAGGTGGTGTGCTTGCTCGTAATAGGTAAGGGGATTGTCAAAGATTGTCACCGAGAACATGTTTGCCTCTTTCGGAAAATATCTTACGCTTTCCAGCCAAATTCTGCCAGCTCGATTGCGCCATCGGCGTCAAACCGAATGCCTTCATCCTCCAGCAATGCCCGCTGCAGCGCCGCATCGGGTCCGGTCAGGCTGATTCTGCCGTGTCGGTTGATCACGCGCTGCCAGGGTACACCTTTGTTTTCAACATAGCGCAGAGAAGCCAGGGCAAAACCAACCATCCTACCGCTGCAGCCGCCGACCAATTTGCCAATTTGACCGTAGGTAGCAACTTTGCCCGCAGGTATCGATTCCACCAAGTCAAAAATGCGCTGATGAAGCGCTGAGCCGTTTTCAGTTTTCATGGATCAACTTCCTTGTAAGAAATCCTTAAGTGAATTACGCCGTTTTGGATCTCTGAGCTTACGCAAAGCAGAGCTTTCGATCTGCCTGATGCGTTCACGCGTCAGACCGAAGTGGGTGCTAATCTCTTCCAGTGAGTGGTAAACGCCATCTTTAAGACCAAAACGTAATTCCAGGACCTCCCGTTCACGCTCAGGCAAGCCATCCAAAGATTCACGCACAGACTCGCGCAAATTATCGCGCATGACTTCTTCCATAGGTTCGATCGCGTCCATGTCGGGGATGTAGTCCCCCAGGGTGCTATTCTCCGCATCTCCCACCGGGCTTTCCAGCGACACAGGCTCCTCAGCGGACTTTAATACCGCCTCCACCTTCTGTGTGGCTTCATCCCAGCGATGCAGCAGAGCAGGATCCGCCAATTCCCGGCTCCCCCCAATATCAAGGATAGCACTGACGTCATCTTCTGAAAGAAAACCCGATTTAACTGCCATTTCAGCAAAGGTTGGATCGCGCCCCAGGATCTGCACCAGGCGGTGCTGAATTTTGACCAATTTACTGATCGATTCAACGATGTGCACGGGGATGCGGATGGTGCGGGCGTTTTCATGGATGTAGCGCGTGATTGCCTGGCGGATCCACCAGGTGGCATAGGTGCTGAAGCGAAAACCTTTGGCAGGGTCAAACTTTTGAATGCCACGCAGTAAGCCCATATTGCCTTCCTGGATCAAATCCTCCATGGCAATGCCCTTATTGTTGTAGCGCTTCGCGATGCTGACCACCAGGCGCAGGTTATACTCCACCAGCTTCTCTCCAGCAAAATCAGCGCCTTCCTCCACGCGCGCGATGCAGGCTTGAATGTCAGCCATGCCGGCTTCAAGTCGCACTGGTTCAATGCCGGTTGCCCAATCCAGGCTAACCTGCTCAATCAGACCCTCAGGAAGGATGTAAGCATCCACAAAGAAGCGCAGCAGATCGCGCGCTAGATCCTCCCAGTGTTTGTCACTGCCCCACCGGGGATCGTCCAGGTAGGATCGAATATATGGTGGATCTGGTATTTCCAGAGTTTGCTGCATCTGCATGGCTTCTGCCAGCACCATCGTTACATCCGGTGTTGGATGCGAGAGCCTGGCAGCGTCCATCTCCACCTGAGTCCAGGTGGACTTCATATCAGCATGAATCTTCTCCAGGTTCAAACCGGACTCCCCTACACGGTACAGATTGAGCTGTTCCATCGCCTGAATAATGATTGCCAGGTAAAACTCTTCCTCCGCCAACAGCAGTTCATCGCGGCTGATGTCCCGCAGGTAGAGTTGGATCGGATCATCGAGAATTTCGCCTCTGTGGATTTCAGAATGCCCCTCGGGTTGATCGTCACTCAGTTCAAATTCATCCGTGTCTTTTTCTGACATTTACTCAGGCCTTGTCTCTGGATTTACTCTTGATGGAAGATGTCCGTCGGACGCGCGAACTGCCACCCGCTTCAGGGGCGAGTAATGCCTTATCCAAAAGGCGGCGCTTTTGCAGTAATTCGATGTAAAGGAATTGCACTTCTTCATCCGTGTAAGTTTTCGCATCAACGTCAGAAGATTGCAGAAATTTTATTTCATCCAGCCTGTCTTCCAGGCGGTTCAGACGCATACGCACCACTGCCCGCACCTGGTGTTGATCCCGCTTTTCTTTGGTGATGGCATATTGAACCTCGACAAAAGTGGGATTTTCTTCAAACTCAAAAGCGGAGGTCATGCGGGCTTCAATATAGTCTGCTGGAGTATAGTCCACCTGTCTCAGGCTGTCTGTGATCAGACGGAAACCTGTCAGGGTGTCGGCATTTTGAAAATCAGATTCCATGATCGGGTCGAGCCCAAGGTTGCAGAGGGTCTTGTTTAAGCGAAATAATCCTTCTGGATCCAGAAAGAGATCATGCAAAAGGTAGCGCTCAAGTTTCTGGTTCTTTTGTGACGGTTTGTTCAACATATTGACAGGCACAACTTCCGCCTGGTCGCCATCAATCTTTTTCCTGCGGGTATGCGTGAGTTCAGTTCTCGTGCTTTTCAAGGAGCGTTCATCTACGCGCAAGAAGGTTGCCAACTGCTGACGGTATGCTTCCTGCTCGACTGCGTCAGCCACGTCGTCGATCAGCGGCATCACCTGGGCGGCAATATCGCGCTTCACCTTGGCATCCCGCAAATCCTGATCCGCAGCCAACGTCTCCATGACGTGCACTACCACCGGTTTTGCCTTTGCGATGATTTGCTTCCAGGCGTCGGGATCTTCAAGCACGATTTCATCCGGGTCCTTGAGCCCTGGCAGCGCAGTCACGCGGATATCAGCGTTTAAGTGCTGTTCGAAGCGCATCAGACCACGCGAATCAAACCGGATCTCGGACTCCTGATCCATTGCCTTTCGCGCTGTTTCAAGCCCCTTCAATGTGGCGTTCTGACCAGCCGCGTCAGGGTCCAGCGCCAGGACGACGTTGCGCGTCAAACGCTTGATCAGGCGGAATTGGTCTTCTGTTAGGGCGGTGCCCATCGGGGAGACCGCGTTGCTAAAGCCAGCCTGGTGCAGCCCGATTACGTCCATATAGCCTTCGACAATAACAGCCTGGTTGAGTGAGCGGATGCTTTTCCGCGCCAGGTCAAGCCCATAAAGCAAACGACCTTTGTCGAATATATCCGTCGCGGGAGAATTTAAGTACTTTGGCACATCATCAGGGTCTAAAACACGCCCGCCAAAGCCCGTGAGTTGACCATAAGGTCCGCGGATGGGGAACATCAGCCGGTTGCGGAAGCGGTCATAAATGCTGCCGTCGTCGCGCTCGGTCATCATTCCCGCCGCCACCATGATGGGGGTTTGGAAGTTTTTGAGGCGTAAATGATCGAGCAGGGCACTCCAGCTTCCGGGCGCGTAGCCCAGACCCCAGACTTTAATGGTCTCGTCGGTCAGACCGCGTTTGTGAAGATAATCAAGTGCCTTGTTGCCTGCAGGGGTCGTGAGCATTTGCTGACGGAAAAAGCTGGCGGCTTCCTCAAGAACGGCGCTGAGATCCTGCCGGGTTTGTTCATTAGCTTCGCTTTCTGGGGTGTGCTGAATGAGTGTGACGCCTGCGCGTTCTGCAAGCTGGCGCAAGGCCTCGTTGAAGTCCCATCCTTCCCGCTTCATCATGTAACCAAAAATATCGCCCCCTTCATTGCACTGTCCGAAGCAGCGCCAGGTCTGCGTCTCGGGGAAGACTACAAACGCGGGAGTGCGTGTGTTGCTGTGGAAAGGACAAAAACCGATGTAGTTCTTGCCAGTACGGCGCAGTTTGACCGTCTGACCAACAATTTCGACAATGTCCAGGCGATCTTTGATGTCATCTACAACAGTCATCAGCTACTCCAGATTTTTTTGGTGTGGTACAGGGCTTAAGCTTGGGTTACTTCACTACCCCACCAATATAATTTTACCTTAGTTAGATATAAGTTCACATAGCTAAACTTGTAAAAATCATCTCTCATGGATTACTAGTAATTAATCATAACCCTCTTTCACCTAAGTAAATGATTGTTGAAAAACAGGTACTTTGCTAGGAGAAACTTAGCGAGAAATCCCTGGGCAAAAAAGCAGTCTCTCCAATAGGAAAAGACTGCTTTTTTGAATTTACAAAAG
>ENA-UPTA01006404-UPTA01006404.1-activated-sludge-metagenome-genome-assembly--contig:-NODE-6404-length-10397-cov-4.222878_pt1 | contig 10397 bp, 10 predicted proteins | sample MGYA00238184_ERZ773361 | MGnify/ENA primary metagenome ERZ773361 (study PRJEB29100, sample SAMN05720205) | activated sludge metagenome | isolation source: anaerobic digester from wastewater...
AAATAGACTAAGAAGAGATTATAACATTCACTACAACCAAATTTCAAAAACTGGGTGGACGCATTCCACGTGGTGTACTGATGGTGGGCCCACCGGGCACAGGTAAAACCTTGCTTGCGCGCGCGATTGCAGGTGAGGCAAAAGTACCGTTCTTCACGATTTCAGGTTCTGACTTTGTTGAGATGTTTGTCGGCGTGGGTGCTTCACGTGTGCGTGACATGTTTGAAAACGCCAAAAAAAGCTCGCCTTGCATTATCTTTATTGATGAAATTGATGCTGTTGGTCGTAGTCGTGGATCAGGCACTGGAGGCGGTAATGATGAGCGTGAGCAAACACTCAATCAATTACTGGTTGAGATGGACGGCTTTGAGGCGAACTCAGGTGTGATTGTTATCGCGGCAACTAACCGCGCTGACGTGCTTGATAAAGCGCTGTTGCGTCCGGGCCGTTTTGACCGCCAAGTGATGGTAGGATTGCCAGATATTAAGGGTCGCGAGCAAATTTTATTGGTGCACATGCGTAAAGTGCCCATTGATGTGGATGTGAAAGCAGATATCATTGCGCGCGGCACACCAGGTTTTTCTGGTGCCGACTTGGCAAACCTGGTCAATGAAGCAGCGCTATTTGCAGCACGCCGTAACAAACGCACGGTAGATATGCAGGATTTTGAAGACGCAAAAGATAAAATCTTCATGGGTCCTGAGCGCAAATCGATGGTGATGCGTGAAGAAGAGCGTCGCAACACGGCGTACCATGAATCTGGCCATGCAGTAGTCGCGAAACTATTACCAAAAGCCGACCCTGTGCATAAAGTGACCATCATGCCGCGCGGTTGGGCGTTGGGTCTTACTTGGCAGTTACCGGAGTTTGATCGTATCAGTAACTATAAAGACAAAATGCTGGAAGAAATTTCGATTTTGTTTGGCGGCCGTATTGCTGAAGAAATCTTTATGCATCAGATGTCAACAGGCGCATCCAATGACTTTGAACGTGCTACCAAACTTGCGCGCGCCATGGTCACCAAGTACGGTATGAGCGATGCGCTAGGAACCATGGTGTATGCGGGTGATGAACAAGATTCATTTTTTGGCAGTATGAGTGCTAAAACGATTTCTGAAGCAACTCAGCAAAAAGTGGACGCAGAAATCCGCCGTATTTTAGATGAGCAGTATGCAATTGCACGCAAGCTACTTGAAGACAATCGTGATAAGGTCGAGGCGATGACGGCTGCGTTGATGGAGTATGAAACCATTGATGCCGACCAAATTAACGATATTATGGCAGGCCTTCCCGTGCGCCCGCCAAAACCGACACAAAGCAAAACCAGCGTACCTCGTGATACTGGCAGCAAGGGTGTAGGGGCGGCGCCTGCCCCACAGCCCTCGGCGAAATCTGAGTAAGTTGTACGGTTGAGAAAAGGGCTAGTGACTAGCCCTTTTTTTATTGCCCGCATTTTAAGTATAATGCCACATGACATCTCACTCTGAATTAACCGGCCCGTTCATTTGTGGCAAGTACCAACTTCAACTGAATCGTCCGCACGTGATGGGTATTGTCAATGTGACCCCAGATTCATTTTCTGATGGCGGAAAATACACTTCTACCCAGGCGGCGGTTTCACACGCATTAACGCTCATTGCTGAAGGTGCGGATATTTTGGATATCGGTGGCGAGTCTACGCGACCCGGGGCTGCACCTGTGCCGTTAGATGAAGAATTAAGCCGCGTGATTCCTGTGATTGAAGCACTCAAAGGCGTTTCAACCGTGCCGCTTTCGATTGATACTTATAAGCCAGAAGTGATGCGGCAGGCCATTGCCGCGGGTGCTGATATGGTCAATGATGTACGCGCATTACAAGAACCTGGCGCTCTGGATGTGGTAGTGAATACAAATGTGGGGATATGTTTAATGCACATGCAGGGCAACCCGCAGACCATGCAAATGGCGCCTCACTATGAAGATGTTGTGGTTGACGTCGAGCAATTTTTGGCTGACCGATTGCAGGCGTGCATCAGCCATGGCATTGCAAAAAACCGGATAATCTTGGACCCGGGCTTTGGCTTTGGTAAAACGCGCGAACATAACATACGCCTCATTCAGCAGTTAGAAAAATTGCATAGCATTGGCCAACCGCTGTTAGTAGGCTTGTCACGAAAATCCGTATTGGGCGCCATTGCTGGCGGCGATGAAAATCAGCGTCTATACGCCAGCATTGCCGCATCGGTGATTTCTGCCATGAAAGGCGCAAAGATTGTGCGTGTGCATGATGTTAAAGCAACGGTAGACGCACTTAAAGTGGTGACAGCCATTCTTTAAAACTAATGCAACGCATATTTTAGGAGTATTAAAATGCGCACAAATGACACGGAAATACCAGCTAAAGCAAAAGATGCGATTGCTGAGGGAAAATTAATTCAAGCCATTAAAATAACCAGAGAAAAAACAGGCTTAGGGTTAAAAGAATCAAAAGATTTAATCATCGCCAGCATAGACCGCGACCCAATATTGAAAGAAAAATTTGCTGCCAAATTTAAAGGCAATGGCCTATCTCAAGAGCGTATTTTTCAAATCGCCATCATTACGATTGCGGCAGTGATTGGCTACTTGTTTTTTGCCGGCAAGGTTTAAGATTAACAAATAATAGGCAACTGATATGATTAAAAATTAAAAAAGTAAAACAGAAAGAGATAATATGAGTAAAAAATATTTCGGCACAGATGGTATTCGCGGACGCGTGGGTGAATACCCCATTACCCCAGAATTTGTAATGCGGCTGGGTTATGCCGCCGGTAAAGTGTTGACGGGTTTGCAAGTGAACTTGGCCAAAGGTGCGCACCCCGCGGTGTTAATTGGCAAAGACACGCGCATTTCAGGCTACATGTTAGAGGCCGCGCTAGAAGCAGGTTTGTCTGCCGCGGGTGTTGATGTGCTCCTCACCGGGCCAATGCCGACACCTGCGGTGGCTTATTTAACCCGCGCATTGCGCGCGCAGGCAGGCATTGTCATTTCTGCCTCACACAACCCACATTACGATAATGGCATTAAGTTTTTTTCTGCCGATGGTGCCAAATTACCCGATGATATCGAACACGCGATAGAGGCAGAATTAGACAAACCGATGCAAGTCATGGCGTCTGCAAAATTAGGCAAAGCGCGCCGTATTGATGATGCTGCCGGCCGATATGTGGAGTTCTGTAAAAGCACTTTCCCCAATCATCTTGACTTACGCGGACTCAAAATTGTGCTCGATTGCGCCCATGGGGCGACTTATCATGTTGCACCTGATGTATTTCATGAGCTTGGTGCTGAAATCATCAGTATTGGTAACCAGCCAGATGGCCTCAACATTAACGAGCAAGTTGGCTCTACGCACCCACAAGCCTTGCAAAAGGCGGTGGTTCAACATCAGGCCGATTTAGGTATTGCGTTTGACGGCGATGGCGACCGCGTGATGATGGTAGATGCCGAAGGCCATCTGTTAGACGGTGATCAACTGCTCTACATTATTGCACTTGGCCTATACGCCAAAGGCAAGCTTAAAGGCGGCGTTGCAGGCACATTGATGACCAACCTCGCGCTGGAACACGCGCTACAAAAACACCAAATTCCATTTGGCCGCGCCAAAGTGGGTGACCGTTATGTTCTGGAGTTACTCAATAGCAAAAACTGGAAATTGGGTGGTGAAAATTCCGGTCACATATTAACTTTAGATAAACATACCAGTGGCGATGCCATTATCGCTGCTTTGCAAGTGTTACAGGCGCTGGTGGAAGGTGGCAAAACACTTGCGCAAATGCGCGAAAAACTCGTGCTGTACCCGCAGGTGCTGATTAACGTCACGACTAAGCAAAAGCTCGATTTAACTCATGACAGTATTCAAAGTGCCGTCAAACAGGCGGAAGTCGAATTGAATCAAACCGGACGTATACTATTGCGCGCATCGGGTACTGAGCCAAAAATACGTGTAATGGTGGAAGGGCAAGACCGCGCATTAGTGCAAAAACTTGCGGAACAAATTGCAGAGGTGGTGAAAAAGGTCGCCGATTAATTCTGTTTTTGCTGGCCAAGCGTTGCGACAAGTTGCCGCGTTTTTTTAATGCCAACATCGCATATTATTAAGCTCAACCTTTTGAGATGCTCTGCGAGCCATATAAATAAAGGCTTGCAGAGCAATGTTTCTCTCTCGGGTAATTTTTAAGCGCACCAATGGATTAAATTGCTTTAATAATATCTTCAACCATCTGTTTAGCGTCGCCAAACACCATCATGGTTTTATCCAAGTAAAACAATTCGTTATCTAAGCCAGCATAGCCTGCCGCCATGGAGCGTTTATTCACAATAATGGTTTTGGCTTTATAGGCTTCTAAAATGGGCATGCCGTAAATAGCCGTACCAGGTTTTTTTGCGGCAGGGTTAACAACATCATTTGCGCCAATCACGAATACCACATCGGTATGGTTAAATTCATTATTCACATCTTCCATTTCTACCACTTGTTCATAAGGCACGTCGGCTTCAGCCAATAAAACATTCATGTGGCCTGGCATACGGCCTGCCACGGGGTGTATGGCATATTTGACATGCACGCCTTTACTGATGAGTTTGCTTGTTAGTTCTTGCAGCGCATGTTGAGCACGCGACACAGCTAAACCATAGCCTGGCACAATAATCACTGAATCTGCATTGCTCATTAAAAACGCAACATCATCGGCAGAGCCTGATTTTACAGATTTTTGTGTACTACTCGTAGCATCTATCGCGGCCTCTGCGCCAAACCCGCCTAATATCACAGAGAGTATATGGCGGTTCATGGCTTTGCACATTATGTAAGATAAAATCGCACCTGACGCACCCACACAGGCGCCCGCAATGATTAAAACCGGGTTGTTTAAGGTAAAGCCAATGCCTGCGGCTGCCCAGCCTGAATAGCTATTGAGCATAGAAACCACCACCGGCATATCGGCACCACCAATAGGAATAATCAGCGTAACGCCTAATATCAATGCTAATGCACACATGATTAAAAATGCAATCTGGCTACTTTTGACATAAAAAACAACGCCAAAACCTAGCATCACTAAGGCAAATAACAAATTAAGTAAGTGCTGGTGCTTAAAAATAATCGGTTTTGCGCCAAACTTACCTGAGAGCTTGCCAAAAGCGACGATGGATGCCGAAAAAGTGATAGCACCAATAAAAGCACCGATAAATAATTCAATGCGCTGAATAGCAGTGTGCGTTTCTGCCACGTTATACACAGCAGCAAGTGCAATTAACACGGCAGATAAGCCTACAAATGAGTGCATTAAAGCCACTAATTCAGGCATTTTAGTCATGGGGACGCGTTTTGCCGCTAGCACACTCACCATAGCACCGAGTGCCATTGCGATGCCAATAAAAGAATAAACTAAATGTTGGCCAATAAAAAGCGTGGTGATGATGGCAATTGCCATACCACCCATGCCTAAAGTATTTCCTAAACGCGCACTATTGGGCGATGCTAGTCCTTTGAGTGAAAAAATGAATAATACTGCTGAAATTAAATAGGCGGCCGCTGTGAAATTGGCATTTAAGGTGTTCATTTGTGTTGCTCCACTGTTTTTATATGGGTATTTTTATCTGTGATTTTTTCTTTCTTTTTAAACATTTCCAGCATTCTGCGCGTGACCATAAAGCCGCCTACAATATTGACGGACGCTAAAAACACCGCAGCGGCGCCGAGCAAGCTGGATAAGCTCAGTGATTGCCCTTCAATATGGACGGTTTGTAGTAGAGCACCCACAATCACAATGCCTGAAATGGCATTAGTGACGGACATCAGCGGCGTGTGTAATGCAGGCGTGACGTGCCAAACCACGTGATAACCAACAAAGATGGCTAATACAAAAATGGTCACATTATGCATGGTGAGTAGTTCGTTCATATTGACTCTCTTCTATAGTTTTAATGATGGATATGATTTTTTATTTAATGGTCTTGAGATGGTTTTGGCAAAGCAAACAAGCTGTGACCAATTCGTCGTCATTGGGAATATTAAAATGACCCTCTTTAGTCACAAGCAACTTTAAAAATTCCAGTATATTTCTCGCATAAAAGGCAGAGGCACCTGCACTGACTAAGCTAGGTAAATTGGTATAACCCACTATGGTCACGCCATGTTTTACAAGCACTTGATTCGCTTCAGTGAGCTCACAATTACCTGCACCGTTTTTACCAAAGCCTGCGGCCATATCCACAATCACCGAGCCCACTTTCATTTTTTCAACCGTGCTGGCAGCTAGCAAAGTAGGGGCTTCTTTGTTGGGAATTAATGCAGAAGTAATAATGATGTCAGCCTCACTTGCGCGTTCGGCAACAAGCAGGGCTTGGCGTTGCAACCAAGCTGCAGGCATGGCGCTGGCATAACCCGCTACCCCAGCGGCAATGTTGGCTTCTTCTTCTGTTTCAAAAGGCACGTCAATAAATTTTGCACCTAAGGATTCAATTTGTTCTTTCACCGCAGGCCTAACATCGGATGCCTCTACCACCGCGCCTAAGCGTTTGGCGGTTGCAATGGCTTGCAAACCTGCAACGCCAGCGCCCAATACTAATACGCGTGCCGCCTTTACCGTGCCCGCAGAAGTCATCAACATGGGCATAAAGCGTGGGTAAAAATGGCTTGCCAGTAATACCGCTTTATAGCCCGCCACATTGGCTTGCGATGACAGCACATCCATACTTTGTGCACGAGAATTCCGTGGTAGCAACTCTAAAGCAAAGGCTGTTACGCCTTGTTTGGTCATCAGTTCCACTTGTGTTTGGTTATAGGGTTCAAGTAGGCCAATGAGTCCTGTGTTTGGGCGCATGGCTTGAATTTCGGCTGATTCAGGCGCGCGTACTTTTAAAATTATTTCAGCGTGGCTAAACACTTCATCTGCTGAAACCATTTGCGCACCTGCCGCTTGATAGGCTGCATCTGTAATGCTGGCACGTTCTCCAGCCCCTTTTTGTATCAACACTTGATTGCCAAGTTGCATCATTTTTTTGACCGTTTCAGGGGTGGCGGCAACGCGATGTTCTGCGGGTTTAATTTCAGTGAGGATGCCTATTTTCATGTTGTCCTTTACGCTTACGATGTTATTGAATGGATTGACAAATTTTGACAAAGGCTTGCGCGTCTAATGAGCAACGCCCAACTAGGCCGCCGTCAATGTCGGGCATGGCAAAAATTGCTTTGGCATTATTGGGGTGCAAACTACCGCCATAAAGAATTCGCACTTGCGCTGCAACTTCTGCATCGCAACGCGCAATACGTTTGCGTATAAATTGATGCACTTCTTGCGCTTGGGCAGGCGTGGCGGGTGTATCCGTGCCAACTGCCCATAATGGCTCGTAAGCGAGTACGGCTTTACTTAATAAATTAGCACCAAAACGTCGGATAATGGAATCTAATTGCCGCCCGACAATATATTCCGTCCAGTCTGACTCGCGCTCTTCTTTAGATTCCCCCATGCAAAAAATAGGCGTGAGCCCCGCTTTGAGTGCTGCGTTAAATCTTGCCGCGGCCGTATCATCGGTTTCGTGCGAAAGAATACGGCGTTCAGAATGCCCAACAATGACATACGTGCAACCGTAATCCACCAACATGCTAGGGGATACTGAACCTGTCAGCGCGGTGTCTTCATTGGCAGATAAGTTTTGTGCGCCCCATGCCACATTCGAATGTTGTAATAAGGTTTGCGCTTGGTGAAAATAAGGGTAGGGTACGCATAGCACATAATCCGCATGGGGCAAATTTTTTACCCCTGCGACAATGCCTTGCAACAGTAATTGGTTGCTCGCAATGCTGCCGTTCATTTTCCAGTTACCTACAATTAACTTACGGCGCATATTTTTACCTAACAATCGCAGCTAGTTCGCCTGTTGTGTAACGACTGGCCATTTTATCTAAAGAAATCACCTTAATTTTTGCGGCACGACCGGCACTGCCAAAGGCCTCAAAGCGATTTTTACAGACACTTCTGGCTGCAACCACGGCCGATTTGAGTAACACGCGCGGGTCAAATTCTTCAGGATGCTCAGCCATGGTTTTGCGCAAAGTGGCCGTCATGGCTAAGCGAATATCTGTGTCAATATTGATTTTGCGCACGCCATTTTTGATACCTTCCACAATTTCAGATACTGGCACACCATAGGTTTCTTTAATTTGTCCGCCATAGTCACGGATCATTTGTAGCCATTCTTGCTCTACGCTCGATGAGCCGTGCATCACTAAATGCGTGTTTGGAATACGCGTATGAATGGCTTTAATGCGACTGATGGCCAACACATCACCCGTAGGTGGGCGACTAAATTTGTACGCGCCATGACTGGTGCCAATCGCAATGGCCAACGCATCCACTTGGGTGGCTTTCACAAATTCTGCAGCTTCATCAGGGTCGGTGAGCAATTGAGATTCGTCTAAAATACCCGCAGCACCGCCACCATCTTCCTCTCCTGCTTGTCCTGTTTCTAGTGAACCTAAGCAGCCTAATTCTCCTTCTACCGAAACGCCAATCGCATGGGCGGATTCCACCACGCGGCGCGTAACCTCAACGTTATAGGCAAAGCTTGCTGGCGTTTTAGCATCGCTTTCGAGTGAACCATCCATCATCACGCTAGAAAAACCGCTACGCATCGCCACTTGGCAAACAGAAGGCGAAGCTCCGTGGTCTTGGTGCATACACAACGGAATATGTGGGTATTGTTCTATTGCAGCCTCGACTAATTTACGTAAAAATGGCTCGCCCGCATAGCCTCTTGCACCCGCTGAGGCTTGTAAGATGACGGGGCTATCAACCTCGTCGGCTGCTTGCAGGATAGCGTGAATTTGCTCCATATTATTCACATTAAAAGCAGGTAGGGCGTATTGATGCTCTGCGGCGTGGTCTAGCAGTTGTCTTAGGGAAATGAGCGCCATGGTTTACCTTTCTAATCGCGCATATTCATTAAGCGCATAATCATGGGCGTAAAAATAAGCTGCATAGCCAAGCCCATTTTGCCACCTGGTACCACAATGGTATTGGGTCGCGTCATCATGGAGTCATGCAGCATACTGAGCAAATACGGAAAATCAATGCCCACAGGATTTTCAAAGCGGATGACCACCATACTTTCGTCTGGTGTAGGAATATCGTTCGCAATAAAAGGGTTAGAAGTATCCACCGTCGGCACGCGCTGAAAATTAACATGCGTGCGCGAAAACTGCGGGCAAATATAATTCACATAATCGGGCATTCTGCGCAAAATAATGTCAGTAACGGCTTCTTTGGAATAACCGCGAATTTTATTATCTCGGTGTAATTTTTGTATCCATTCAAGGTTGATAATGGGCACAACGCCGACTAATAAATCGACATGTTTGGCCACATTGGCATCTTCACCAACATAACCGCCGTGCAGGCCTTCATAAAACAGCACTTGCGCATCTGGAATACTATCTTGCCAAGGCGTCATCGTTCCTGCGACTTGGTTGTAGGGTAAACCTTCCACATCGGTGTGGATGTATTTACGCACCCTACAACGACCTGTTTCACCAAACTGACGAAAGGTCTCGGCTAACTCCGCCAATAAATTGGCTTGCGGGTTAAAGTGGCTAAAATTTGAACCAGGTATTTTTTTATGTTTAGCGAGTAGGGCGTCCATTTCTTTGCGCTCATAGCGGTGCATAGAGTCTCCCTCTATCATTTGCGCATTAATGCTTTCTCGCCTAAAAATATGCTGAAAACTATTCATAACAGAGGTCGTGCCCGCCCCTGAAGAACCCGTAATGGCAATTACTGGATAATTTCTAGACATTGAATGCTTCCTTTTTTGTTAAATGACTTATTGTTTTTTATGAAACAAAGAACGCTCACCAAATAAGGGCGAGTGGTTCTTTTGCACCACGCCGCTATCAAAATCTTGGTAATAACGCGCAATGAGCTCAACCTCTTGGCGTGAACCAATCATCACTGGCACGCGCTGATGAATATGATTCGGCTTAACCTCTAATAGCCGTTGCCGCCCTGTCGTGCTTTTTCCACCCGCTTGTTCAATCAACATGCTCATCGGGTTGACTTCATACATTAAGCGCAAGCGGCCTTCACGCGCGGGTTGTTTGCTATCTTTAGGGTAAAGATACACGCCACCTCGGATTAAAATGCGATGCACATCGGCCACCATGCTGGCCACCCAACGCATATTAAAGTCTTTACCGCGAGGCCCTGATTCACCTGCCAAACAGCCCTCTACATAGCGTAATGTGGGTTCATCCCAAAAACGTTCATTACTGGCGTTGATGGCAAATTCCGCTGTTTGTTCAGGCACTTGCATACTAGGGTGCGTGAGGTAAAATTCGCCACTTTCAGATCGGAAGAGCGTCGTGTAGGGAAAGAGTG
>ENA-UPTA01006405-UPTA01006405.1-activated-sludge-metagenome-genome-assembly--contig:-NODE-6405-length-10396-cov-5.281211_pt1 | contig 10396 bp, 9 predicted proteins | sample MGYA00238184_ERZ773361 | MGnify/ENA primary metagenome ERZ773361 (study PRJEB29100, sample SAMN05720205) | activated sludge metagenome | isolation source: anaerobic digester from wastewater...
ACGGTGAGCATGCCCGTGCCCAGAGCGGCGACGACGGCGCTGATAATCATCAGGATCGGCAGCACCGAACCGTTTCTCCTCATCATGGCGTAGCTTGCACTCCCGTCTCGCCGCATTCAGGGATTCCTCATGTTGGCGCAGGTATTGACCGTCTGCGAAGATGTGCCGTCGTCGAGCACCAGGAACATCTGTGCCGAGTCGCCCGTCAGATCGAACGCCACGGAAGCGACGTTCTTGCACACGGTTTCGGCCGTCAGGGTCTTGCCGGTTCCGACGACGCTCCTGGACAGCAACAGGTTCTTCCCGGACCGCTCGAACCGGGCGCACCTGTCGGGAGCAAACACCGCCGGGCTGCTGTGATAGCGGACCTCGATCCAACTGCCGTTCGCGGCTACGGCCGCCATTCCTGCGGAGGAACAGGCTTGCCGAATCGTCTTCTGGAAGAGCGCCCTAGCCGTGATGGCATCCTGGGCAACGGAGGAGAACGCACCGGTGTAGGTCTTGCTGAAGGCCTTGTGGTTGTCGGCCAGGAACATCGAGATGCCCAGGATCAGAACCGTCGTGGATGCCAGCGCGACGGCCGTCTCAGCCAGCGTGAATCCGGGAAGGCTTCCATGGAATCGCTTGCGTATCATCTATATTTCCGCGTAGCCGGTGAGTTGAAATGCCTTGCGCCGTTGTCCATCGCCGAGAGGCCACGAGACAACCACGCCGAGTTCTCTCAGGTCGCTTTCGACGTCTCTCCAGTACAGGGTAGATCGGTAGGTTCGATCGTCCACGACGACGTCGTACGCACCCAACAGCAGGTAGCCCTTCGGCGTGGCGTCTCCCTTCGCGGGAGAGATCTTCAGGTGGGATGAGAGCTGCTTATCCGGACCAAAGGACTCCGCCCCGCCCATGCCCTGCCATGTGCCAAGCAGGGTAACGGCCAGATCCACACCAGCCAACTGCTGCTCGGCGTTGCGCAGGTCCAGGGCCGCCAGGTACCGATAATTGGCCGAACCCAGGGCGACAACCATGAACACGAGCAGGCTGAGCATCACCTCCACCAGTGAGGCGCCCCCTCTGAAGCCGGATTTTCTCACATTCGTTCTCATAGGACCTTCCTACTGTTGTCGGCAAGAAATCGGCCCGGGTTGAACCGGCTGCGGGACCCCAGGGATCTGCGGTTCGCAGACCCGAGAGCGGCCGCCGCGATGGATTTCCGGTCATTCGCTGGGTTCTGGCAAACAAAACAGCCGATGGACAGGTATATAGACCCAAGATCCCTGCAGATTGGGCTTGACGGTTTGACGGGTACTGGATGGACATGGATACCGTGTGGTGGTGGTATGTATTGGCTTGACCCTCGCGAAAAGGAACTCGTTTTTGACTATTGCCTCGGTCGGTGTTCTCCCTCGCAGAAGGCCGAGGCGGAAAACCTGATCGATAGGAACGTTGCAGCATCGCGATTGCGCGCTACAATCGGGGGCCCTGTGGGCCCGCTCTCCCATGCCGCGTCGGAGCCCTGCCCCGACCACCTGGTGGATGCCACCATCCGAAGATTATGCGAACAAGCCAGGCGAGAAGGCCGTTTGCAGGCGGCAGAGCCCAGAGTCCTCCCGTTCGACTTGTCTCGGCGAGTCCGGCCGGCAGTGGCCGTTGCGGCGGTGGCGGCGTGCCTTGTGCTCGCCGTGGGGGTGTTGTTCACGTCCCTGCCTTCCGGACCACTCCAGAGCCCGACGCCCGTATCGCAACAGAATGCCGGGGACTTTCTGCCCCGCACGGCTATGGACAGTCCCGATGACGCCCGCTTCTACGTTGCCGACGGGAACCAGAGCCCCGTGCCTTCGGAGAGGATTCCCTGGCCGGGTGAGTTCAACCCGTATCCTCCGTACCCCCTCTTCCGGCAGGACGTACCAATGCTGCCTGCTTCCCTGGGGAGTGGATCGGAATTCCAGTCGCCGGGCCGATTCCCCGCGTTTGGTCCCGCGCCGACGCCCAATCAGCCAAGATAACCCCACCGACGGTGGGATTTCAGTTCTCGGGTGAGAACGGCAATCCCCTCCAGGAGCACGCCTGTCAACGCCCTCGGAACCCGAGAGCATATAGATCCGCATCACGCAGCACAAGCCTCAGGCGAATCGGTTTGCCCGCCAGTCCCCCAACATCGCTGCCTGGGCGCCATGTGACCACGTGTTCGATGGCGTCGCCATAGATCTCGGGGCACTCCGAGAAGGCAAACCCAGCGGCGGGCCGGCCACTGAGATCCTCAATCTGCACCTGCAAACCGCCGGCGGCAGAGGTGGAGTAGTTGACCACAAGCTCGTTGCCCTCAAAAAGGAGCGGCTTCGTCAGGACCTCGCCGCCGGCGAAGGAGGCGTGCAGGGAGACGAAACCGTCGATCCGGCAACTGTAGCGGCGGGTCCTTGCCGGCTTGCCCTCGAAGTAGTAGCTTTCGTTCGTATAGAGAGACAGCTCCTTGCCGGCCCCCGGCAGCGGCGACGCGGTTTCCACCAGGCCCCACCAGATGTAGTTGCTGCGGTTGTGCCATTTGTCCGGGTTGGGACCGGGTCGGATGAACGCCTCCGGCCAACGGTGAAATACCCGGCCGTCCCGGCTGCTCATGAACAGCCCCTCCGTCAGGGAGTCACGATCCGGGATGTAGCGCGTCGGGAAGCCGATGAGCAGATGCGGGGCGCGGTAGTACGGCAGGATCGCATTCGTGTAGAGGTGCTCCTGCGGGGCATCCGGGAACTCGAGCCACTCGGGTTGGGACCATCGGAGGAAGTCGCTGGAGCCGGAGACCTTGATATCCCGCCGTCCATCCCGGAAATCTCGGAAGTAACAGCGGTATTGCTCCCGGACCGTGTCCCAGAACGCGAGGTTCTGGGAATCGAAGGCCCCTTGCGTCAGGATGGGCGCATCGGCCATCAACTCCCAGTGCAGGCCGTCGGCGGACTGGAACGCGAGGAGCGATCTGTTGTCCTCGCCCTCGCCCCGGGCGACGGCTTTGTACCTGGCCTCCGGCCGACACTGCGGATTCGTGTCTCTGAAGGGTACAAAGTTGTGCGTCCCGGCCCCCGCCCAGATGATGTTGTTCCGTCTCGAGCCCTGGAACTCGACCCAATCGAGATCGGGTCGTTCCCAATGAACCCCGTCGCGACTCTCGGCATAGCAGACCACGGCCGGATGCGTCTGCCTCTGGCTGGTCATGTCATGGTTCCAGCCCCGATAGTACATGCGATAGATCGGCCCGTCCTGGAAAACAGTGTGGTATCCGCAGGAGTTGCCCTCCCACGGCTTGTCGTGCACGATCACGGCCTCTTGCGGAACCGGCTCGTGCAGGCGCAGCTCAACATCGCCGCGCATCGGCTCGATCAGGTAGGGGTCCACGAAAAGCTCCCACCGGTCGGCGATCTGAATCGGCGCCTCCGCAGCGGCACCCGCTGTACCCCACACACCCATCAGAATGAGAACGGCTGCAAGACACACGGAGATCCATCGCATAACGTCACCGCCGTAAACAGATTGTCCCCCGGACACACAGGTCATCGCTGTAGTTGGCCCGCCAGCAGTTTCATACTATCCTGCAACCTGTGGACGTAGTCGCTTTCGGAAATCCCCATGATTCCCATGGCCTCCCCAAACTTGGACCTCACAAACCCGCAGGTCGTCTCGATATCGTCCATCATCATTTGCGCGTTCTCGATATCCATCGCCAGGATATCGATTATCAGGCCGATGTAGTCGCCCCGGTGATTTGGCACGGCCAGTTCGAGACGATGGTGATCGCCCACCACTTCGAATCGTAGATCGGGAACCTCATAGATGACGGAGGCGGATCGGTCCAGCTTGTGAAAATACGCCTTCATCGAGAGGATCAGCTCGTCGGCGGTCGGCAGGAGATCCTCCAGCAGGACTTCCCGCTTCTTGAAGCCAATCTCCGAAAGACCCGTGAGCCGATGGTACTGCACCCGGAGTCTGTAGTGATCGAGGTCGATCATGACAGATGCCCCCTGCGTAACCGTCGCGGCTGATTCGAACCGGCTTGCACCCAATCGCCGAGCGTCGCGGCCGACCCCGCAGCCGCAGGGTTCAGAAGCACAAAGACCGTGAGAAGCTGGACCAGGGAGTGAACTCGCACACACATGAGGAGCCTCCTTCCAGATGGGATCCGAGGCCGATGTATGCAGACCTCGGCCCCGTGCCAAATGTGAACCTCCGAATATGGACTGCATGAGCCTGCACGGTCGCTACCTCCAGTGCCGCGCCAAGATCTCCGGACCCACCTAATCGTACTGGCCCGCCGTGATGAAATCAAACCAATTCGCGGTCGGTCCGTGGTTATGTGCAGGGAGCCAGACGCTCACGACTCTCGTTGATGGTCCTCTGGACGAGGACACTCATGCGCTGCCGGTCGGCTCTGGATTCGCGCTGTGGGTGGGGCGAAGTCGATCCGCGAACCTCTGGACCACAACATACAGGACCGGGAACAAGAAGATGCCCAAGGTAGTAGCCATCACCATGCCGCCGCACACGGCGGTGCCGAGGGCTCGGCGACTCGCGGATCCGGCGCCCGTTGCGATCATCAAGGGCAGCACGCCGGTGACGGTGGTCAGGGCCGTCATCAAGATGGGCCGGAACCGAATCCGCGCCGCCAGGATGGCCGACTCCACGATCGAGTAGCCTTCGTCGTGGTGCTGCTTGGCGAATTCGACCACGAGAATGGCGGTCTTGCAGGCCAGGCCGATCAGGAGAACCAGGCCGATCTGGACGTAGATGTTGTTCTCGTACGCCCTGAGGAACACGGCCAGGACCGCGCCGAACACGGCAATCGGCACGGACAGGATGATCGCAGCCGGCGTGAACCAGCTTTCATATTGTGCCGCCAGCACAAGAAAGGCGAATGCGGACGCCATCGCGAAGATGATCGGGGCCTTGTTCCCCGCCTCGATCTGTTGGAAGCTCATGCCCGACCATTCGTAGCCCATGGACGCCGGCAGGGTCTCACTCAGGATTCGCTTCATCTCGTCCATCGCCTGGCCTGAGCTGTAGCCCGCGTCCGCCACGCCGGTGACCGTGGTGCATGGATACAGGTTGTAGTGAGAGACGGCCTGCGGGCCGGAATAGTCCTTCACCGTTGCGACCGTGCGAAGCGGCACCATGCGGCCTTCCTTGTTGGAAACCTCGAGCCTGAGAATATCCTCCTTGGAGGCCCGGAATGGATACTGGGCCTGGGACTGCACCTTGTAGACCCTGCCGAAGAGGTTGAGATCGTTGACGTAGTACGTTCCGAAATTGGATTGGAGGGCGTTGAACACGGTCCCGAGCGAGACGCCGAGTTGCTTGGCCTTCTCGCGGTCGATGTCGAGATAGACCTGGGGCACGTTGGCGCGGAGGGAGCTGTTAATCCGGGTCACCACCGGGTTCGACCGGTCGGCGGCAACCAGGCGGTCCCCGACCTGCTGGAGCTCCTGCAGACCCGCCCCGCCGCGATCCTGGACCTTCACCTCGAATCCGCCGCTCATGCCCAGCCCCATGATGGGCGGCGGGCGAAACACGAAGCACCGGGCCTCCTGAATGGCGGACAACTGCCGCTGAATGTGCCCCATGATGGCCGTGACGGACAGGGAGGGGTCCTTCCGCTCGCTCCAGGGCGTCAGACTCACGAACATGGCCGCACCATTGGAGGAAGAGCCCTCGCCCAGCAGGGAGAACCCTCCAATGGAGACGTACCGGGCCACACCCGGGGTCTCGCTGACAATCTGATCCACGGAATCGATCACCTCGCGAGTCCGTTGCAGGCTGGCCCCGGGCGGCAGTTCCATGTTGACGAAAATAACGCCCTCGTCCTCGTCCGGCAGGAACCCGGAACGCAGGCTGTGAATCCCCACGCCCGTCAAGAAGACCAAGACCACGTACAAGACCATGGAGCTCAGAGTGCTTCGTACGATCTTGCCCACGACGGCCATGTAGCCGGAACGAGTGCCTTCCAACAGACGATTGAACAGGCGGAAGAACCAGCCGCGCGTCTTGCCCGAACCGGAGGGTTTGAACAACATGGCGCACAGGGCCGGGCTCAAGGTCAATGCGTTCATCGAGGAGAACATCACCGACGTGGAAATCGTCATGGCGAACTGCGAGTACAGTCTTCCGGAAACGCCGCCGACCAGGGTGGTCGGGATGAAGACGGCCAGGAGCACCAGCGTCGTCGCGATCACAGGGCCGGTGACCTGCCGCATGGCCTTGAGCGCCGCGTCCCTGGGATTCAGATGCTCCTCGTCGATCAGACGCATGACGTTTTCCACGACTAAGATCGCGTCATCGACCAGTATGCCGATCGCCAGGACCAGGCCGAACAATGTCAGCGTGTTGATGGACATCCCGAGGGTCCACATCACCGCGAACGTGCCGATCAGCGACACGGGGATCGTGACCGCCGGAATCAGCGTTGTCCGCCAGTCCTGCAGGAAGATGAAGACCACCAGCACAACCAGGACCACAGTGGACAACAGGGTCAGGATCACCTCTCGGAGGGACTCCGAAATGAACTGCGTGGGGTCGAAGCCGACGCGATACTCCAGGCCTTTGGGGAAACCGGGCGCCAGCCCATCCATGACCTTGCGAATCCCCTTGGCCACCTCCAGCGCATTGGCGCCCGGAGTCTGCATGATTCCCACAGTCACGCTGGGCATGCCATTGAACCGCACCACGGAACTGTAGTCCGCTGCCCCCAGCTCGATCTCGGCCACATCCTTGAGGTGCAGGACCCGGCGGCCGTCGGTCACCTTGAGCACGATGTCCCCGAATTGGTCCGCGCGTTCGAGCCGGCCCAGGGTCCGAATCGTGTATTGAAAGGCCTGTTTGTCCGTCGTGGGCTCCGAGCCGACTTGTCCCGGGGCCACCTGGACGTTCTGCTCCTGAATCGCAGCGATCACCTGTTGGGCGGTCAGCCCCCGGGCCTTCAGGAGGTCCGGATTCAGCCAAATGCGCATGCTGAAATCCTTGGAACCGAAGATCCGGACGCCTCCGACGCCGGACACACGTGACAAGGGGTCCTTGAGATAGAGATTGACGTAGTTGCTCATGTAGACTTCGTCGAACCGTCTGTCCGGCGAGACCAGAGTGATCATCAGGGCGATGTTGCCGGCACGCTTCTGCGTGGTGACGCCCTGGCGTTTCACCTCTTCGGGAAGCCGCGACTCGGCCATAGAAACCCGGTTCTGCACGAGCACGGTGGCCATGTCGGCATCCGTGCCGACCTCAAAGGTCACCGTCAGGCTCATGGACCCGTCGTTGCCGCAGGCGCTGGACATGTACAGCATGCGGTCCACACCGTTGATCTGCTCTTCCAGCGGCGTGGCAACCGTCTCCGCCACCACCTGCGCACTGGCCCCCGGATAGACGGCCGAGACCACCACGGTCGGCGGCACGATATCCGGCGTCTTTTCGACCGTCATCTGCGGGATCGCGACGCAGCCGAGAAACACAATCACCAGAGAAACCACCGTGGCGAAGACCGGACGCTTTATGAAAAACGCGCTAATCATCGAAGAAACGCTCCCATGGCTTGCAGAAATCTATCACGGCTGGGCGGGTGTCGGCGCGGGCCCCGGCCCGGCGCCTTCGAGTTGCGGCACGACCTGGGTGCCTGGGAAGGCCGACTGAATGCCTTTCGTGATGTAGCGATCCCCGGCGGAGAGCCCCGACAGAACGATCCGCAATTCTCCCATTTGCCGCCCGACCTTCACCGGACACCGCTCGACCACGTCCTTGTCGTTGACCAGCAAGAGGTACTTGCCCCCGAGGTCCGTGCAAAGGGCCGCGTCCTGGACCAGGAGGGTGTTCGGCCGTTCGCCCATCGGGACCCGTACGCGTACGAACATGCCGGGGAGGATCTTCTTGTCCTCGTTGGGCAGCTCACCCCGCAGAAGGATGGTGCCGGTCCCCGTATCGACCGTGTTGTCCCGATAGTTCAAGATGCCCTCATGGGGATAGCCGGTCTCGCCCTCCAGACCGACGGCCAGCGGCCGGACCGTTGGGTCGCCCGAAGAGGTCGGCTGGGCGTTCTCCAGGACGAAACCCTCGCCCGCGTAGAACTGCACGTACATGGGCGAAAGCTGGACAATCGTGGCCAGCGAGGTCTGCTCGCCGGCGCCCACGAGATTTCCTTCGTCCACGAAACGCCGACTGATCCGCCCATCCAGGGGCGACACAATCCGGGTGTAGCCCAGTTGCAGCTCGGCCTCCGCCAGGGCCGCGCGAGCCGCGAGGACCGCAGCGTTGGCCTTGTCCAGCTCTGCGGCCTTTGTCGTGAACTCCTGCTGGCTGACGGCGTTGGTCTTGATCGCCTCCCGCACCCGGTCGAAGTCGCTCTGTGCTCGCGCCAGCTCGGCCTCGCTCGATTTCAGGCTCGCGACCGCCTGATCGCGTTTGGCCTCGAACGATTCCGGCTCGATCTCGAACAGCAAGTCGCCCTTGCGGACATCAGAACCGTCCTGGAAATGGATGCGGCGCAGATACCCCTGCACGCGGGCGCGAACCTGGACTCTCTGAACCGCCTCCGTGGTCCCCGTGAACAGCTCCTCGTCGATCACGGTCTGGCAGATCGGCGTCGCCACCGTCACGGCTGACGGCGGCATGACCATCTGTGCCACGGTCGGCTTGGCCGTGAACAGCTTGAACAGGCCGAATCCCAGGGTCGCGATCACAACCAGGGCTATCGCACTACCCAACAGACGGCTTGCTTTCATGATAGATCCTGCCTTTCGAATATGAAGATTTGCAGTTGTGCTCTCGTATCGATGTGTCGTGTCACCGAGAAGCCCCGTGCGGCACGTCCTGTGAGACATCCTGCGGGGCCGCCCACCCTCCCCCCAGGGCCTTGTACAGCCGAATCGCATCCTGGACCATCTGGCCCCGGCTGCCAGCCAGGTTGTCCTGCTGGTCGAAGAGGGTGCGCTGGACGTCGAGCACGTCCTGGAAGTCCGTCAGGCCGCTCTCGTAGAGCGTCTGCACGAGCGTCACGGATTGCTCGGATGCGGCGGCGGCTCGTTCCAGGGCCGCGTTGCGATCCTGTTCCTGGGCGTGGGCCGCCAGGGCGTTCTCCACCTCTTCGACAGCCGTCAGGACGGTTTGCTCGTAGCGGACGCGAGCCTGCTCCGCCACGGCCTCGCGCATCTTGATCGTACTGGTCACTCGATTGCCGTTGAACACATTCCACCGCAGATTCGGGCCGAACGAATACGCCCGACTGGCCCAGCTTCCCCAGTCGGAGGCATTTCGAGCCTGCAAGTCGAACGTCCCGGCCAGCGAGAACGACGGGTAGCGATCCGCCTGGGCCACGCCGATCTGGGCGACCTGGGCGGCCAGTTGGCGCTCGGCCTGGCGGATATCCGGTCGCCGCCGCAACAGGTCGGCAGGCAGGCCCACCGCCCACAGCTCCGACAACTGCGGGATCAGACCCGGCGTTGCCAGGTCCTCGCTCAACGTGCCGGGGAATCCGCCCAGCAGCACGGCTAAGCGATTGATCGCCTGGATCTCGGCGACTTTCAACGGCGGCACTTGGGCCTCCGTGTTGGCCGAAGCCGACTCCGCTCGTTTGACGTCCAGCTCGGAGACCCGGCCCGCGGCGAACAGGCTGCGGGTCAACTCCAGGGTCCTTTGTTGCACGCGGAGATTGTCCTCGGCGTATCGGATCCGGAGCTGGATGGTCCGGAGCTCCACGTACGTGCTCGCGACCTCGCCCTGCAGCGTGATCTGGACGCCGTGGTAGTCGTCCACGGCGGCCTCCAGCGCGGCCTGGGCGGACTCCACGGATCGTCGAATCCCTCCAAACAGATCGATCTCCCAGGCCGCATCGAAGCCGGCGCTGTACAGTCCCTTCTCCTCCATGCTCTGTCCGGAACCGCCGGCCGGACCGTTTTCGCTCGATCGACTCCGGGTATAGGAAGCCCCGGCATCCACCTGGGGCCAGCGGCCCCCCGCCGCGTAGACCCGGTTGGCCCGAGACTCCTGGATTCGGAAATACGCCTCCCGAAGGTCGCGATTGGCCTGCAAGGCCTGCTCCATCAACGAATCCAGAACGGGATCGTTCAGCCCGGCCCACCACCGGACCTGTTCGTTGGGATCTCCATGCTCGGTCGCGCCCTCGGTGCGAGACTGCGTCCACGTGTCCGGCATGTCCATCTCGGGACGCGTATACTCCGGGCCTACCGTACAGCCCGCAACGAACAGACTCGCCCACACACCCAGCCACACAACCCCACGTGCGGCTGCGCTTCGCCAAGTCCCTCGGTTACGTTGCACATTTGCCATACTGATTTCTGATCTCCTGGTGTATCCGGGTATCCTGACCGCGGGGCGGGTCGCGATCACACGTCGAAGAGGCGCATCAGTTCCTTGCTGATTTGCT
>ENA-UPTA01006410-UPTA01006410.1-activated-sludge-metagenome-genome-assembly--contig:-NODE-6410-length-10389-cov-10.036965_pt1 | contig 10389 bp, 5 predicted proteins | sample MGYA00238184_ERZ773361 | MGnify/ENA primary metagenome ERZ773361 (study PRJEB29100, sample SAMN05720205) | activated sludge metagenome | isolation source: anaerobic digester from wastewater...
CCATTTGTTCAGATTTTTAGAAAATCCCGATAAAGATTGGCAAAAAGAGCAAGTTGAATTGCACCAACTTTCACTGTTTTAGGGGGGCTTACTTTTTAATTATTAGGATTTTGTGAAATATATTAATTGATTTTCAATAACTTAGCAAAAATTAAAAATTATTCCATATTTTTATCGGACAATAGTGATTGAAATTGATAAGACAAAAAGTAGCAGTACAACATTAATTATTTGCCATTTATCAATTGCTGGTTTTGTAACACATAGTCTTTTTCAGCCTCAACAACCCTCTGTTTAATTGGAGGCATGAATAGAACGGGAAAATATTATCTCTCCGCGAGCAGGTATTTTATTTGGTGCTTTTCCGGACACAACGTACCTTGTTATTATTAGTCTTGTCGTAAAAATCATTGTAATAGGAGAATCCAGTAGCAAATGCCTTGCTATAATCATTATCAGAAGAAGTACGACTCCAATAAAAAGTATTCTCAAAACCACCTATTTCCACCTTGTTTTCAAACAATGCAGATAATTCGATTTTATCAGGCAAGAACCAATCATCGTAACCGAATGCAGTCAAATTATTACATGCATCAACTGCCAGTTGCCAGGTATATTCGTCGTTTAAATCTTTGGGCAATACCATATAGGTCTGATAATTTATTTCGACGGTGGGTATTTCCGAATTAGTATCGGGCTTTGATGTTGCGTTCGTTGCACTTTTGGCCGATGAGAGTTTTCCAGCCAATTCGTCTATTTTTTCAAAAAGGTCATTCTCGCCATTGGTGGTTTTCACATACTCCTGAAATTCTACCGATGCCGTGGTTACGTTTACCAGTTTGGCCGTAATAAAATAATTCGTTCCCATTTTTTGTATCATCGAAACGCACACGTAGTCGGCGCCCATTTGTTTGCCAAGTTCACTAATCTTGCTGTCGTCGACCATACCTGAACTCTGATATTTGTTTTCTTCAAGCACCTTATTGATCAAGGCCCGCTCCACCGGCTTATAATATGCCGATTTTGAAATACCGGTACTCAGCATTTCGCGCATAACATCTTTATATCCCGTATTGCTTTTATCTTCCGGGTCGAATACCGCTACTTTGCTTTGAGCAAAAGTACTAATGGTAATTAGTATCGCAACGAATAATAAGTTTACTCTTTTCATATTACTTTAAGAATTTTATTAATTGTTCTGTTATAATGTTTGCTATGTCGTTATATGCTTTTGTTGCTGCATCGTTGTAATCCTTGGCGCTCCCTCCTTTTTGTCTGAATTCATCGTGATAGACCTGCTGTCGGTTATACCGTTTTTCCAGACTTACCGTGGCATTTACGTAGGAATAAAACGTGTTGTACGCGTTGTTGTACTCTTCGGCTTTGGCTTCTATTATAATCAGCCAGTCGGCCCGGGTGCTGTCGGCAACAAAGCTGCAGTTGTTTTCGGCTAACTGGGCTTTCAGCTTGTTTTCCAGCAAGGGGGTTGTAGTACCGAACAGTTGCGCATTGCACCGGATAAATATGCTGATTCCCTGTTCCAGATCGGCAAGCGCCTGCACCACGGTGTTGCGCAGCACCACACTTTTCTGCATCTGCAAGCCACTGTCATCAACATTCTTATCAATGGCGGTAAGCAAACCCTGGGCATATTCTATTTTGGCAAACAAGGGAATCGTCTTGTTATATTCGGCTTCGGCTTTCAGGTTTTCGGCTTTATCTTTAAATTGCATGGCCGCGGCAATATATCCCTCAATTTGCTGAATAAGCATGTTTATTTGTGCTTTATAGTAGCCAATTACTTCGTAGCGGTTTACATACGAAAATGCATACACATAGTTGTTCTTCGCATTGTAGTAGCTATCTGTTTTAATACCATTTATGGTTGCATCGGTTTCGGCCCTTGTTTGCGTTTCGAATGTTTTTTGAATTGATTCGTTACTGCCGTATTCCACACTGCGCGAATACGCATCCGACACCGTTTGTATGGTTGCAATAACATTCTTTGCCAGATAACCGGCAGCCAGGGTTTTAACCCGTTCTTCGGCCTGCGCAACCGTTTCGTTGTTCGCTTTAACATCCTGCGCGAAACCTGTTAAGTAACCATCGGCAGGATAGTTGGTCTGCCGCCACGAAGATTCTATCCAGAACGGTGTATTTTGAGAATACACACTCATGGATAGCATAAGCACAGCCAATAGCAGCAAATATTTCGTTAAGCTAAAGTTTTTTTTCATCGAGTAAAAATAGATTTTATTGTCATGTAATATTTTTGACTTTCTAAATATGAATCAAGCGGTTTCTGAACATGAATAAATACACATTTCTCTAATTAAGCTCCCAAATGATTAAAAATTCCAACTTGTTTTTCTATGCCAAACTTATTCTCAATTTTCCACAAATCCAAGACAAAAAACAAATTATCTGATAGAAATTAAAGTATGATTTTCAAACGCTGTTTTCCGTGTTTTTTTGCCCCATATTGGCTTACGATAATTTCGCCAACGTGAATTATGCCAAAACTGTCCATTCTTCTTTTGTTGAAAACGATTAATTTAGTCCACTCCGGCAGAAGCCTGGTTTAATTTCTCAATCACTCAAATGTATTCCGCACGTTGATTATTTCTCTGTAAAAACTATTTTTGTTTCATCAAACGCTGAAACCATGAAAACATCAAAGCTCTTTATACCCGCGCTTGCCATTATCTCGAATGCCCTCATTTTGTTTCTGGCCCTTATCAATAACCAAAACCTGAATGATGTGTTGTGGGTGTATTGGGCGCAGGGGATCATTATGACCGTTTTTAGTTATCGGAGGATAAAACGTCTGACCCGATACGATACCGAAGGCATCAAAACCAATCTGTCGGCAAACCCTAAACCCGAAGAACTGAAGAATCAAATGGCTGTGGTTTTGCTGATTGTGGTTTTGTTTTTTCACTTTGTGTATGCGATGTTTTTGTTGATTCTGGGATCGGTTTCGCATCATGCTGCATCTACCTCATGTATTTCGTTTATCTCAGGAGCGCTTATGTTTACGCTGTATCATTATTACCAAAGCAAAAAGATTGAAGAAGCCGACAAAAACCGGATGGTATCGCTAAAGACCATTCCACTGTATATTTTTCTGCGCCTGCTCCCCATTCATTTCACCCTGATAGCTATGGTATTTCTGCTTATTATATGTAACGGATGGCTGACACCAGCCCTTATATTCTTTGTAGTATTAAAGACCCTTATCGAAACCAATCCCGATTATATTATCAATAAAGCCATGATTCTTCAGCAAAAGAAACAGCAAGCTCTTACGAATCAGGATAGACAAAGGGAGGAATAGAAAGCCGACCGTCCGTCATTTCATTTTTGGCAAGCAACAAGCGTTTGTATTAAATTATAAATTCATACAAACTCATTTTCAGTCACTTTTCGTGTTTGAAATAATTTCGTAACTTTAACAACAAATTTTAAAACTATGAAAAGACTAATTACCTTATTTGCTTTTTTAGTGCCGGTGATACTGTTGGCACAGGATTTCCCGATTGGATATCGTAACGCAACATTTCATGATGCAGACCGCGACAGGGATGTAACAGCCTACGTGTATTATCCTGCTGCACAGGCTGAAGAAGACGCCAGCCCGGTGCAGGGAGCATTTCCTTACATTGTGTTTGGACACGGATTTATGATGAACCAGGGAGATTACGATTACCTGTATAACTATTTTGTTCCCAAAGGGTATATTGTAATTTCGTTAACTACCGAAACCGGAGCAGGGCCTAATCATGAGCGTTTTGGATACGATCTGGCATTTGTTGGTAATTACTTTTATCAGGCCTCAACCAATTCGGCTGATTTCTTTTACAACTGCGCCACCGACAAATTTGTTGTAATGGGTCATAGCATGGGAGGTGGCGCCACACACCTGGCTTCGTCATATACCCAGAATATGGAAGCCATCATCACCTTTGCGGCTGCTGAGACCGATCCATCAGCCATTGATGCGGCTGCAAACGCCAACGTACCCACCCTTGTATTTTACGGCGAAGGCGATGCCGTGGCCCCACCCGATGCGAACCAGATAGCTATATATAATAGTTCCAATTCAGATTGTAAAATCCTGATTGGGATAAATGGTGGCATTCACTGCTATTTTGCTGAATCGCAATGGGCATGTGATTTTGGAGAAACCATGTCGGGCTCTGATGCCAGCATCAATCGCGAGGAGCAGCATGACATTGTTACCGATTTACTGGGATTATATCTCGACAAAAAACTAAAGGGTAACCATGAGTCGTTTCTGCAATTTGTTGATTCTGTAGATAATTCATCGCGGATAACCACACAAACCAACTGTGATTTTACAGGGATAAATACCACAGAGTATTACCGTTTTAAAATGTATCCGAATCCCTCTCGGGACATAATAGAAATTGAAATTAATTCTATCGATTTTGAGGTAAGCATTATCAATGTTACGGGTCAAACCGTGCTAAAGATTCAAAATGAAAGGGTTATTGATGTTAGTAAATTAAAATCAGGAACTTATATTATTCAGGTTTTATCGGAGTCTCAAAACATTCGAGAGAACATGGTTATCTGGTAATGGTAGTTTCCCTCAAGATTAATTTATCTATTAGTTTTGAGTAGAATACAACATTATTATCGTTGGAATTCCAACAAATGTACTGATTAGTGTTGTTTAAACTTATGTAATATTTATTTTTGCATAGTAATTTAGTCAACCAATTGTGATTAAGGCATGCAGGTAATACGTATTTGGCAAATTAGCATTTTTATAGGCTTTATTTTGATTGCAAAAACAGGGTTTTCGCAATCAAATATACCCGATAGTTTCAAGTGTTATATTGATTCACTCACCGAATTAAGCCTTAACTCTCCCAATCCGGTAGTTCGTGTAGATGCGCTCAACAAAATTTCGACTGAGTATGCCCATCGAAATCCGGTAAGGATATACAAATATGCCATAGATGCCATAGAATTAGCCAATGAAATCAACTATACTACCGGCTTAATTAAAGCTTATTATCATCTGGGGGATTATTACTATTTCCAGGCAAATTTCGAAGAAGCACAAAAATATTTTTGGAAATCATATTCTATCGCTAATCAACACAATATAGATTCTTTAGCTGTAGATGCTCTTAATGTAATTGCTGTCATTAATGCCAGCATGGGGAATTATGACAAAGCCATAGGATATTTCGAAAAAATCATAAAAATAAGTAAGGAAAAACAATATTCAAGCTCCGAAAATCACGCAATGATAAATATTGGGAATTGTTATCGAGAGCAAGGTAAAAATGAATTGGCAGAGAAATATTATACCAGAGCCTATCAACAAGCAAAAATTCGCCAGGTTAACGATGAACAAATCTATTCGTCTCATAATCTGGCTGTTTTTTACGGCATGACCGGAAATTATCCAAAAGCCATCATGTATTGCAACGAAGCCATTGCTTTGGCCGAAAAAATTCAAATGAACGAGCAGATACTCGAAGGACAAAACCTTCTCGCAAACATCTATATATATCAAAATCAACCTGATAAAGCAATAGAAATCGCAGATAAGGCTCTGATTAGGGCCGACAGCACCCATGCCAATTTACAAAAAATGCATCTCTACAACAAATTGATGACTGCCAATGAGCAGATTGGAGATTACGAATCTGCATTAAAATGGATGAAACTGGAACAAACCATCAAAGACAGTATTTTCAACATTGAAAAACATTTCCAGATTACAAACCTCATGGAACAATACGAAACCAATTTAAAAGATCTTGAAATTGAAAAGAAAACCAATGAGTTAGTGAGGAAAAACTCACTAATTCGTTTTATTTCTATAATACTTGTTATATTCGGTTTATCGGCATCCGTTATTATAATTATGTTTATCAGACAACGCAAAACCAATAAAATTCTGGTTAAAATCAATCATGAGCTATCACAAAAAAACAAAAACAATAGCATAGAATTCATTCCAACTCATTCTTCCTCAAAATCAAAGTTTGAAGGCAGTACTAGCGATAATAATGTAAAATATGTTTCGTCAAACCTAACAGACGAAAGAAAGCAGGAGTTATTGAAGCAGTTGAACTCTTTAATGAACGTAGAGGCTTTATACCTTGATCCGGAAATTAGTATTGAACGAGTAAGTGAATCGCTACATGTAAACTCCAAATACTTATCTCAAGTAATCAACGAAGGTCTCGGACGCAATTTCCCACTGTATATAAATGAATTAAGGATTTTGGAATCAATACGCATACTTTGCGACCGCAAAAATGACAAATACAGTATCGAAGCCGTGGCCAATATGTCAGGCTTCAAATCAAAATCGGTTTTCAATACAGCCTTTAAAAAACAGACCGGTATCACTCCATCCTACTTCAGAACGGAGTCAAAAAACATAACTCGCAATTAATCTGACACTTACAATCGTTCTGTTTTCCGAATATCAAACATCAATATTTTTGATGTCACGATACCAATGAATAGTTTTGTTATTATCATTATTAACAAACACTATGAGAAAAAAAGTATTGTCAACGTCTGTGGTGGGATTGCTTATACTGTTTTCGGCACAAGCCCAAATAAGTCTGGTTAAAGACATCGCAAATGCTCCTGTTACCGGTAATTCGTATCCAAAAGAATTTGTAGAGTTAAATGGCAACATTCTTTTTGTTGCGACCGACCCAATTCATGGTAGCGAATTATGGCGAAGTGATGGCACAACAGCAGGGACATTTTTGCTTAAAGACATTAATCCGGGGTCGAACGGTAGTACGCCACAATATTTCACTAAATCAGGAAATAAAGTCTATTTCAAAGCCAATAACGGCTCTCATAGCAACGAGCTTTGGGTTAGTGATGGCACACCCGATGGTACATTGATGTTGAAGGATATAAATCCTGGTATAGATGAGTCATATCCCGGAAATTTTGTTGATATGAATGGAACTTTAATTTTTAAAGCTTATACACCCCAATATGGCGCTGAATTATGGAAGACCGACGGAACTTCAGGCGGAACAGTGTTGATAAAAGACATAAATCCAGGAACAGTGTCCAGCTATCCTGGACCGGGTATCTGTATAAACAATGTAGTATATTTTGCAGCGGAAGACACCATTCACGGACAGGAGCTTTGGCGAAGCGATGGAACTGAAGCCGGAACATATTTACTGAAAGATTGTGCATTTGGAAAACGAAATGGCATGCCCCATGCTTATGTCAACTTAAATAACCAGCTCATATTTGTTGCTTTCGACACCATTCACGGATACGAATTATGGAAGAGCGATGGGACAACTGTAGGCACATTCATGTATTGCGACATCAACCCCGGTTACTGCGATACAACCTATGATGATATACCTTCTCAATTAATTGTTTATAACAACAAAGTATATTTCCAGTCTGCATTCGAAACATACGGACAAGAGCTATTTGTAAGTGATGGCACAGAAGCAGGTACTTATATGCTTAAAGATATTGACCCAAACGATGCCAGCAGACCAGGTAGCTTTGCTATTGCCAATAATATTTTATTCTTCACTGCCGATGTGAATGGATATGGTAGGGAGTTATTTAAAACAAATGGCACAGTTGCTGGCACTTTAATGCTAAAAGATATTTGGCCTGGAAATACAAGTGGCTATCCATTGGCATTTACTGTTATGGGCAATTATTTGTTTTTTGCTGCCAACGATAGCGTGCACGGTGAAGAAATATGGATGAGTAATGGCACATCAGTCGGTACTGTGATGGTAAAAGACATTAATCCGGGCACACAGTCTAGCAACCCTTCTACTTATGGAATGGGAAGTTCTGGTGCAAAGGTTTTCTTTTGTGGAACCGATGGAACTATTGTTGGAAGAGAACTATATGCCACTGATGGAAGTCTGGCCGGTACTACTCTCATTAAAGATATTTATTCAGGATCAGCAGGCAGCGAACCCCTTTACCTCACGGCACTTAATGGGAATGTTTATTTTACAGCAGTTGTGGATACGTATGGTCGAGAACTATTCATCAGTGATGGAACAACTTCAGGAACACAACTGCTTAAAGACATCCGTGCAGGTAGCAGTTCATCATCTCCACTCAACCTTACTGTTTTCGGCAGCAAACTATTGTTTACTGCAAACAATGGGTCATCGGGCACAGAATTGTGGTCAAGCGATGGAACAACAGCCAATACAAGTATGATAAAAGATATATGCCCATGGGCAGGCAGTTCTCCTCAAAATTTCATCCAAATGGGTAATTATGTTTATTTCGATTCCAATGACTGTAACAATGGAACTGAATTGTGGAAAACTGACGGAACAACAGCAGGAACAACTATGGTAAAAGACATCACTCCCGGAAGCAATGGGTCTTCTTTTGGCACTAAGTTCTTACACAACAATCATATTTATTTTAATGTCTGGTCAAATAGTATTGGATTCGAGCCGTGGGTTAGCGATGGAACAGATACTGGAACGTTCTTGCTAAAAGACATTGCTCCCGGCAATCGTAGTGGTTCGCCATCAAAACATTGTAACCTCGACACACTGATGTTGTTCAATGCATACGACTCAATTCATGGCAACGAACTTTGGATAAGCGATGGTTCTGAAATGGGGACACACCTTCTAAAAGATATCTGTATTGGAGAAAACAGCTCGAATCCCAATAATCTAACATCACTGGATAGTTTAATTGTATTCACTGCCTATCAACCCGAAACCGGCATCGAATTATGGGTTACCGATGGAACATCAGATGGAACTCATTTATTGTCAGACTTAACGACAGGGGCATCGAGTTCTAACTTGAGTAATTTCTTCGTATTCAACAACCAAATATTCTTTTCAGGATTTCAAGCTGCAACTGGCTATGAATTATGGGCTACCAATGGCAGCATTCAAGGCACATATTTGGTAAAAGATATAAACCCCGGAGATTATTCATCGAATCCCTCCGATTTTGTTGTAATCGATAACAAGTTGTACTTTTATGCAAACGATGGAAGTCATGGCATTGAGGTCTGGACTTCGGATGGAACCGAAGAAGGAAGCTTTCTTGTTTGTGAAGGAATCGTTGGCAACGATAATCTAAATGCCCGAAAGATGGTTGCAAATGGTTCTCATGCATTGTTGTGCGCTCAAAACGGGAACACCGGTTATGAACTGTGGCGTTTCGATCCACACTTTGTTTCAGTTACAGCAGTAAATACTGACAGCATTTGTGCTGGGACTGAAATTTCTGTAATATTCGAAGCGGTTGGCACATACAATAGTGGCAACTCCTTTGTTTTACAAATGTCTGACTCGAATGGAAACTTTGACAACCCAATAATCATTAACTCCATAAGTGCCTTGGAATCTGACACCATTATCGGAAATATTCCTGATAATATAGATGGAGGAACATATGTATTCAGGGTAGTTGCCACATCACCAGAAACTAACCGTGGAGCCATTAGTCAGTCAGTGGTTATCAATCCTCTTCCCCAAATAAGTATTGATGATGTTAATCCGATTTGCATAAATGCTGCTCCCATTGAACTAAACCATGGACAGCCCAGTGGCGGAAGCTATTCGGGGGTAGGTGTAAGCGGTAACTTTTTCAATCCTGCATTGAATGGTGCCGGTAATGCCAGTATCACATATAGCCTGACTCAAAACTCTTGTACCAATACAGTAACATATTTCATTACAGTAAACCCACTTCCGGCTGCAAACCACATCATCACCGGCGAACAAACCGTCTGTCAGGGGCAACAAACTGTTGTGTACCAAATTGAGGCTCTCGACAACACCGATTCCTATATCTGGACCTTGCCCGATGGTGCAACAGGAAACAGCAATACCAACAGCATCAGCGTTAACTTCGGACTGAACGCCGTGTCGGGAAACATCAGCGTTACCGGGCACAACAACTGTGGCGATGGTCAAACCATTAGTTTGCCCATTACCGTAAACCCACTTCCGGCTGCCAACCATAGCATCACCGGAGAGCAAAGCATCTGTCAGGGACAACAAAATGTTATGTACCAAATTGAGGCTCTCGACAACACCGATTCCTATATCTGGATCTTGCCCGATGGTGCAACAGGAAACAGCAATACCAACAGCATCAGCGTTAACTTCGGACTGAACGCCGTGTCGGGAAACATCAGCGTTACCGGGCACAACAACTGTGGCGACGGTCAAACCATTAGTTTGCCCATTACAATTAACCCACTGCCTGCTGCAAACCACATCATCACCGGCGAACAAACCGTCTGTCAGGGGCAACAAACTGTTGTGTACCAAATTGAGGCTCTCGACAACACCGATTCCTATATCTGGACCTTGCCCGATGGTGCAACAGGAAACA
>ENA-UPTA01006412-UPTA01006412.1-activated-sludge-metagenome-genome-assembly--contig:-NODE-6412-length-10388-cov-4.650731_pt1 | contig 10388 bp, 11 predicted proteins | sample MGYA00238184_ERZ773361 | MGnify/ENA primary metagenome ERZ773361 (study PRJEB29100, sample SAMN05720205) | activated sludge metagenome | isolation source: anaerobic digester from wastewater...
CGCCTCATCTGCAACAACGATTGAATTATGTATCAAGAAGAAATTGAAAATCTGTTGTAGTGTAGTTTCCTGCCCTCCGTTTCTAAATCCTCCTACTGAAATTCCAGCGCCGACCTTATTTCGAAGTTCAAATTTTCCCCTAAGTGCTCTGGTTCTGTCCATAAAAGCCTTCATCTGTGCAGACACTCCGCCTAAGTATACCGGCGAGGCGAGTATAATTCCGTCAGCACCTCTTATCTTATCGTACAAAGGTGTCATATCGTCTTTCTGAACGCAAATTCCAGTATCCTTACATTCCCCACATGCCTTACAAGGGGCTACTTTCATTTGTCCAACATGTACAAATTCTGTTTCAACTCCAAGCTCTTTACATGTTTCAAGTGCTTTCTTTAATAGAAATAAAGTATTGCCCTCTCTAGGGGATCCACAAACTCCTAGTATTTTCATATAATCCCTCCATTTTTCTAATGAATGTTTATTTATAAAAATGTTTTGTAAGACACTTATATAAATTTTTATAAGTAAAGTACTTATATACAGTTCAGTGTTAAAAATGGAAGAAATTGACGAGATAAGACAGAAGAAGATGAACGAACTAAAAGAAAAATTTTCAGGTGAAAAGAAAAGAGTACTAATCGAAGTCCTTGCTCTGTCTGGATGTTCTCATTGCCCAGCGGCAGCTGAAATGGCTTATAGAGTTGCATCACAGTATGACAATGTTGATGTAGCCATAGTTAATATTGCAACTCCAGAAGGAAATTCAAAAGCAAGAAAACTGGGGGTCATGAGTGTACCTGCAATTCTAATAAATGGGAAAGTTGCCTTTATTGGGACACCTCAGGCAGATATGATAATGCACGATGCTGTAAGAAAGGCTATGTAGCCAAATCTTTTAGTTTATTCTTTATCTCTTCTAGGATAGTTAGATAAGACTCTTCAAGATCATTTGTAAAATTGTCTGAAAATGTAAATGGATCCTTTATTCCTATTGCGCAAAAAAGTATTTCATTTGGCATTCTGTCTGGAGAGATAGTCATCCCAAGTTTCACCATAGTTGAAAAATTAGTTGAGTGCGGTGAAGAAGTTTCAGGTATTGATAAAATATCTTCTAAAGTAATATATGTAATTTTTCCCACATTATCAGAAATAATCGAATCAATAAAAATAGCACAATTATAATCTAGAATAGAGTCGAGTAGCTCAATACCAGAAGAATAGAAAACTTCAAAGATTATATTATCATGTTCACTGAAATTTTTTTCTAAATCCTCAACAACTTTTGGCCCTATTCTATCATCCTTAAGGTAAGGATTTCCAATGCCTAGGACTATTATTTTTTTCATTTTATACTCTTATCGGATTTGGCCCTAGTTCTCTTATCTTTTCAGTGAACGATGTCATGACTTCAGAGAATCTTTTCCCCTCTGATGCGGAGATCCAAAATATCTCCAATCTTTCGGGTTCTATTCCCATCTCAGAGATCAGTTTTTTTAGCATTGTAACTCTTTTTAGGGCTTTAAAATTTCCTTGTTGGTAGTGACAGTCTGTAGGTATATGGCACCCTCCTACAAATACACCGTCGGCACCTCTAGCAAAAGTTTCAAGAATAAATGCAGGATCCACTCTTCCAGAGCACATAAGCCTTATCATCTTAATATTTGGTGGATAGCTGTACCTTGAAGAGCCTGCAAGATCGGCACCCGCATAAGTACACCAGTTACAAACAAAACCAATAATATTCGGCTCAAAATTTTTCATCAATCAACACCATAGAATTTTTTTATAAATCCATCTCTTGGAGTTTCAGATATTGACGCAATTCTATTTTTTGGAAGGCCCATTGAGAGCCCTAGAAGCTGATTATAATAGAAAACAGGTATACAGAAGTCTTCACCCCTATCCCTTAGGCCTTTCTGACCTAAATCAAACTGAAGGAAGCAGAAAGGGCAAGCTGTGACAATACAGTCTGGGTCTGAGTATTTTATGTTCAAAAGTTTTTTTTCTAAAATCTTCAGAGTAACATCTGGATTATTCCCCCTCATGCCACCTCCTGCGCCACAACAGGATAATTTTTTTGGATAGTATACGCTTTCCATACCCAATGCTTCGACCAATGCATCAAGTTTGTGAGGTTTTTCTGGATTTTCAGCCATTAGGTGATCTGAGGGTCTCAAAAGATGGCAACCATAATGTACCGCAGCCTTGACACCATTTAATTTTATCTTTGTTGCTTCCTTAATCTTATCGGTACCAATCTGATCGTAGAGTATTTCAACTAAATGATATACCGAAATGGTGCCTTGATATTTTCTGCCTATTTTATTTAGAATACCATTTACCCTTTCCCTCTTTTCCTTATCATTTTTCAAGAGAAGATTACTATTTTTAAGATAACAAAAGCATCCATTACAAACAGCCATCAAATCTTTATTCATCGATTCAGCTATTGATAAATTCCTGGCACTTTGTGCAAGTCCTGAAATTTCTTCAACTGACCAGAATGCCCCACCTGGAGGGCAGCAGCCTGCGCCAACCATATCATAAACATTAACTCCCAGAAGCGGCATTGTCTCTCTTATTGAATTTTCAATATCGGGATATCTTAAGGGAATAATACAACCAGTGTATAAGGCATAATCAGTCGCAGGCAATAACATCATCCCCCTTTGGTTTCCAATCCTTCTTTATCTTAAGTAAGGTGCCCGCATGAGTAGAATCAACTATCTTTTGGATTTCAATTATGTGCTTCTTGTCAGAACCTGCCGTCTTAAGCGGAGGCGCTTCGACTTTTTCTCTAAGTTTTATACCTTTTTGGACTGTAACTGCGTGTCCAAGATGATAAATATTATTGGCAACTTCAACCTGAGCTTCTGGAATAATTCCTTTTTCTGCAGAAATTCTTCTAAGAGCAAACACGACTTCCGTTGGCCCAGCATTTTGAGGGCATCTTTCCAGGCACATGAAGCAAGTAGTGCAGAGCCATATTGCTTTTTTGTCTAGTATTTGTTCGTCAAGGCCTAAAAGAACCTGATGCATTGTTCTTTTTATTTTATGGTCTGTATCACTTGCAACAGGGCATCCCGAAGCACACATTCCACACTGAAAGCATTCATAAACCCTTTTTCCTCCATATTCCATGACCTTATTTACGAGGTCCTTGTTGGTATCATTAAGAACAATTTTCATTTACTGCCCTCCGTAAGAGCCAAGATCTGCATTCTGACCTGCTTAGTTGTGTAATGATTTGCTTTAATAGCGCCAGAAGGGCATGCTGCGCTGCAAACACCGCATCCTTTGCACAGGGCTATATCCACTTCCATCTTATCATCTTCAGTATACTTAATAGCCTTATATGTACAAAGGGATTCGCACGTTCTACATCTTGCGCACAAGTCATCAATTATTTGAGCAAAAAGGGGCTCAATATCTATTTCGCCCTTTGCCATAAGCGAAGAAGCAGCAGATGCGGCAGCTTTTCCTTGGCTTACTGCATCTGGGATCTCCTTAGGTCCCTGACATGCACCTGCAATAAATATACCATCGCTATCTGTACTAACTGGTTTTAGTTTTGGATGAATCTCTTTGAAAAAACCTGTTTTATCTATACTTATATTTAATAAATTAGCAAGATTCTTTGATCCTTTAGAGGATTCCATTGCAACGGCTAAAATAACAAGGTCCGCAACAACACTTATCTGTTCCCCAAGGGTGTCATCATCACCTGAAACTTCTAATCTATCACCAATTGAGTCAACTTGACTTATCCTGCCTCTAATAAACTTAACTCCTTTCTCTCTGGCCATTCTATAATACTCTTCATATCCCTTCCCAAAACATCTCAGATCGATATAATGAATGAATATATCTATGTCTGGGTATTTTTCCTTTAGAAGTCTAGCATGTTTGATTGAGTATGTGCAGCAGATTCTAGAGCAATAGTCATTTGTCTTTTCATCTCTTGAGCCGACACATTGTATAAAAGAAATTGTGTGCGGTTTTCTACCATCAGAAGGCCTTAGAATTTCTCCTTTTGTTGGGCCAGAGGCGCACATCATCCTCTCAAGTTCTAGAGAAGTTATTACATTTGGATGCTCATAATCATACTCCGCTTTTTTATTGGGGTCAAATAGGTCATAGCCAGTTGTGACAACAATGCTCCCAACATCAAATTCAACATATTCATCTTCATTTTTTGAGATATCTATCGCACCAACTTGACATCTCTTCTCGCACAACTTACACTTGACACACTTTTTTTTGTCAACAACTGCTTTCATCGGTATGGCCTGCTGAAATTGTATGTAGATGGCCTTTCTCTTATCCATGTTGCAGTTAAATTCATTGTCTACCTTTACAGGACATACGATACTACAATCTCCGCAACCGTTACACTTTTCCCAGTCTACCGATGTCTGTTTTTTCTTAACAACGACATGATATTTCCCTATGTGGCCGGAGACATCTTCAATCTCCGAGTATGTAAGAAGTTCAATATTTGGGGTATGTGAAACCTCAACCATCATTGGCGCAAGAATACATGCGGAGCAATCATTTGTAGGGAATGTCTTGTCTAGTTGGGCCATTTTGCCCCCGATGCTTGGGTCTCTTTCTACAATGTATACTTTGTAGCCGCTTCGAGCCAAATCTAGTGCAGCATTAATTCCAGATATGCCCCCACCGATTACAAGTGAGGATTTTAAAACAGAGAGTTTTCTATCTTCTAAAGGCTCTAATTCAGATGCTCTATAAATTCCACTTTTAACTAGTTGTTTTGCCTTTTTAGTCGCATTTTCTTTATCTTTAATATGGGGCCATGAGCATTGATCCCTAATGTTAACTTGCTCATAGAGGTATTTATTCAAGTCAGCAGAACTTAACGTTTTTCTGAATATTTCTTCATGAGTTCTAGGTGAACAGCAAGCGGCAACAACCCTGTTAATCCCTTCTTTTTTAATATCGTCCTTTATAATGTTCTGTCCTTGTTCGGAGCAGAGATACATATGCTCTCTTACAACAGACACATTTTCTATTGTTTTAGAATAATTAACAACTTCCTCAATATTGACGCTCCCTGCAATATTGGTACCACAGTGACAGACATAAACGCCAATCTTCGGGCAACTTTTATCTTCCTTTTTTTTCTTTGACTGGGATTTTGCCATCATACCACTCTACAGATATTGAAATCTCCCGATAATTTTAGATTACCCTAAACTGTTGATAGAACGAGGCAACTGTTTTTATATCTTTTGGTTTACCCCTGTAAATTTTGCGAATAAATTATAAAGTAAAAGATTTATCTAAGCCCTTAATATGGGCTTTTATTATGCCCTCTCCTATTATCTTCCCTATTACATATGAATGGTAGTATTTATTTAATAATTCAAGTGCCTTCTCCTTCTCTTCTTTTGGAACAATTACCATAAATCCAGTTCCCATATTGAAGGTCCTGTACATCTCCTCTATTTCTATACCTGTATTCATAATTTTTTTAAAGATCAATGGTGGTTCTGGAAGGTCAAGCTCAAACCCCATGCCTTTTTTCAGTCTTTTAAGATTTAGAAGACCGCCACCTGTGATGTGCGCCATCCCTTTAACTTTGACATTATCAATTAGATTAAGTATCTGTTTTACATAGATCCTAGTGGGGATCAAAAGTTCAGGATAGTCTTCCTCGCTCAGAGCTTTTCTTGCAAGTGTTAGTCCATTTGAATGAACTCCTGATGAGGCAATACCAATCACTACATCTCCTGGGACAATATCTTTTCCAGAAATTATTTTGTCTTTTTTAACTACACCAAGACATGTTCCAGCTAGATCAAATCCTTCCCCCTCTCCCTTTATTATATCCGGGAGAGTTGCAGTTTCTCCGCCAACTATAGGCATATCAGATTGCTTTGCACCCTCTAATAGTCCTTTTGCTATTTCTTTAAGCATGTATTCTGAAGTTTTCTCCAAAGCAATGTAGTCTACGAAAGCGATGGGGGCTGCACCATTGCATATGACATCATTAACGTTCATCGCAATTACATCAATTCCCACAGTATCATATTTTTTTAATTTTTGCGCAACAAGGACTTTTGATCCAACACCATCTGTAGCTAGCGACAAGGCGTAATCTCCAAATTCTATGAATCCTGAAAAACTGCCTATATCTCCAATTGCCGCACCGATCTTGCCTTTTCTAAATTGAAGAGTCTCTTTAATAACGGAAACTAGGGCACTGATTGATTTTTCTTCAACTTTTATATCTACGCCGGATGATTTGTAGTCTTTTGGAGTTCTCAATTACTTCACCCCTATTATCCTCATTGCGAGGTATGCCGCATTTTCCCCATTATCAATGCCTACGCATGCTACCGGAACACCTTTTGGCATTTGTACAATCGAGAGCAGTGCGTCAAGACCACCTAATTTCGAAGAAACAGGCACACCTATAACTGGTTTATTAGTATGAGATGCAACTACACCGGGAAGTGCAGCAGCCAGTCCTGCTATAGCAATGAAAACATCATAATCCTTTTTAGAAAGCTCCGCCACTTTTTCAGGCTCCCTATGGGCAGAGGCATATTTAATTTCGTATTCAACATTATTTTCATCAAAAACTTTCTTTACTTTGTTAACAATCTGTTCATCACTTTTTGAGCCAGCTATAATTAAGATCATGTATTAAGAAAGGTGAATAGATTAAAAAGATTTTTGTATAAGAATAGCGTTCTAAACAAACGATTAAAGAGAATTTAAATATAAAAAATAAAAGGACTTTCCTATAATCTTCAGAAAATAACCTTTTACTAAAAAATACTCTTAATACCTTCTTGGGTTTTTCTTTTGGTAACATTCCTTGCAGTAAACAGGTCTTGAGCCATCTGGTTTGAATGGAACTTCAGTTTCCTGTCCACAACTTGCACATGTTGCCTTGTGCATTTCACGAGGAGGTCTATCATATCCTCCTCTATTTTCACCATACATTTTAATTACTCCTTTTGTTTGGCCATTAATGGCCCTAAAAATAAAATGTACTTTTAGTTTATAAGGTTGATTATGTAAATAAATGAAAAAAATATTAATTTCTGGAATAAAAAGGAACATTTACATACTTTTATTAAATTAAACTAAAAATGAGTTGGTAAGGATATTAAAATAGTATAATATTGATTAGTCGATACCTTCTCCAATTTTTTTCCTGAAACTTTTACCAACAAATCTAATATATTTATCTGATATGACTTCATATGCTATTTTGCTTGCCTCGCTATACGTACTCGCCAGTCCGCCACCAAGTATAACTCGTCCTCCACCAACAGCAACATTTCCTGTTTGAGTGATAAATGTTCCAGCGTGCCTGTGGAATGAATTTTGGGGAATGTCATTAGAATAATCTATAACTTGGCCTGTAAGATGTTTTCCCGGATATCCTGGTGGCATTTGAGAAGCTTCAAATCCACACCCCCTAAACCAAGGGAAGCTTCCGCTTACTGTAAATACCCCAACACAAACATTGTCTTTAAACTTAACATTTAGATCTTCAAGTTTTCCCTCATAACTCTTTTTTGCTATATCATAAAGAGAAGTCTCTATTATTGGCCACCTACCCTCTGCTTCAGGTGATCCATCTCTTCCGTTTATTTCAAATACATAAAAGTTGTAAGTATTATTCTCCTTTAAGGCACATAGGCCAAAGTAGATTATTCCATTGAAAGCTAGTTTTTCTTCTTCTAAGAGATTTGTTAAAAACGGAACAACTATAGTATCCTCAATTTTTTTAACTAAATCTTCTCTGTCCTTCAAAAGTGGATGTGGGGCGACAACACCCATCCCGCCTGTTATGTAGTTTACCATTTCACTTGGGTGGCCCATTCTCTTGTTGAATCTCTCAATCAAGAAAGTATCTTCTGGATCAAATCTTTCCGGAAAATCTTTTGCACTTCCAAGATATTTCACATGACCTTCATGAACTGCATAGAAAACCATTACCTCTTCGCCATAGAACCTTTCCTCTATGGTCAATTTATCCACAGGCTTACAGATAACACCAGATACCATAAAGTCATCAACAGCGCTCAAAGCCTCTTCAAGAGTATTACACACTCTTGATCCTTTTCCATCAAGTAAATATGGATACTTTACAACGTATTTCTTTCCATTTTTACCGAAATTTTCATTCAGAAAAGCCTTTGCTGATTCTGGGCTATAAAAATTTTCAAAAGGGGGGCACGGTATACCCCATTTTTTCATAAGGTCATTGGTATTGCATTTATCCGCTTCTACTATCATAGCATTAGATGTTGGCCCCCAACAAGGCATTCCTTTTTTTTCGCAACTTTCTTTTAGTCCAAGTGATAGGTATTTTTCTTGGCCTCCAATTACCATATCAATATTATTTTCGGAAAGATAAGAAATAATATCATTAATATCATCAAGTCTCTTTATCCTACCGTTATTTTCTTGAATTTCTTGTTTGTAATCGATAAAAAACTGCTTTACGTCATCAAAATTCTTAATCTTGACTCTATTGTTTCCAATTGGCCAGACGCATTTTTTTTCAAATACCCCGCCAAGATTTCCAGGGAGTACATGGACTTCTGATACATTCTTAGATCTAGTAATTGATTCTGCTAAAGCCCACTCTCTTGCCCCTCCACCAACAACAGCCCATACTTCGCTCAAAATATCACTATCCCTATATCTCTCCAGTTCTTTCACATTCCCTTGTTTTTGTTAGGGAATTCCTTGTTTCTTCAGGTATGTGTGTTGGATAATCTCCATTAAGACATGCAAGGCATAGTTCATCTTTTTTAAGTCCAATTGCCTTTACTAGGCCTTTTATCTTCTGGTATGTAACTGAGTCCGCACCAATAATTTCTGCAACATCATCCGTGTTTCGTGCTGCAATTAACTCCTTTTCAGTAGGCATATCTATGCCATAATAACATGGATGTTTTATAGGGGGGCAAGTAGAAATCATATGAACTTCTTTGGCGCCATTATCCCTTAGCATTGTAACTATTCTCTTGCTCGTTGTTCCTCTAACTATACTATCATCAACAAGAATTACTCTTTTTCCCCTTATTTCTCCTTTTATGACGTTTAGTTTATCTCTAACTGCCACATCTCTTGATATTTGAGTTGGCATAATGAAAGTTCTTCCAATGTACCTGTTTTTTATCAAACCTTCCCTTTGTTTAATCCCATACTTTTCAGAAAATCCTAAAGCTGCTGTTCTTGCAGTGTCAGGTACAGGTATTACTACATCACCTTCTCCTTCAAATTCTATGTTTCTCCCCAGTTCCATTCTAGCTTCGTAGACACTTTTGCCCTCTATAACAGAATCTGGTCTTGAAAAATAGACCCATTCAAACATACAGTGAGCCCTACCTTTTGGACATAATAATCTCTTTTCAGCATTATTATCTTCAACAACTATAGCTTCACCAGGCAGTAAATCCCTAACAAGAGAATAACCATTCACGTCAAGACCAACACTTTCAGAAGAAAAAGAAAAGGCAGTTTCATCCAAATTCGTTTTTTCTCCGAATACTAATGGCCTGTTTCCATATGGATCTCTGAAAGCTATGAGTTTTTTTGGTAACATCATAACTGCAGAATAGCTGCCATCAATTCTTTCCATAGTTCCTTTGATGGCCTCAAAAGTATCGTTTTTCATTAACTCTTCTGAAAGAATATTTATCATGACCTCGGTGTCTGACTTTGAATGAATGCATCTATGCTTCCCTTCAAGTTCCACCTTTAAATCCTGATAATTCGTAATATTACCGTTATGTGCAAGACCGATTCCATAAGGATAGCTCAAAAAGAAAGGCTGAGCTTCACAAAGGGTGTTTGTTCCAGCTGTTGGATACCTTACATGCCCTATGGCTTTAGAACCTTCAAGCTTTGATAACTCTTCCTTGTTGAAAACATTCAACACAAGACCTTTTTCCTTTTTCTGATGGACTATCCCATCAAATGATAGTATACCTGCAGAATCTTGTCCCCTGTGCTGAATAGCTAAAAGCCCTCTATAGCACTCATATGCAGAATTATTTGATGAAGTACCTAATATGCCGCACATTTTTATTTTTCCTCTATATATTTTAAAACTGATTCAAAGAGTTTCATACCCGAAATCCCATTCTTATTTTTATCGAAATAAGCCCTTTCTGGATGTGGCATCATCCCGAATACATTTCCAGCCTCATTACAAATACCGGCTATATTATGTGCCGAGCCATTTGGATTCCAAGGATATCCAGCGTATTCTCCGTCTTTATCCACATATCTAAATACAACTTGATCATTTTCAAATAATTTATCAAAGTACTCTTTTTCCTTTTCTCTTGGGAACAGTAGCTTCCCTTCTCCATGAGCCGATGGAACAAGCATTA
>ENA-UPTA01006414-UPTA01006414.1-activated-sludge-metagenome-genome-assembly--contig:-NODE-6414-length-10387-cov-7.335753_pt1 | contig 10387 bp, 11 predicted proteins | sample MGYA00238184_ERZ773361 | MGnify/ENA primary metagenome ERZ773361 (study PRJEB29100, sample SAMN05720205) | activated sludge metagenome | isolation source: anaerobic digester from wastewater...
CAGGTCCCCGGAGCCACGAACATAGTGTCCTGCAGCCCTTCCCCGCTGGGGGACATGATCATCAAGAACTACTACGAGCTTGAGGACAACCCGAAGCTGGCCAGCATATTGGTCGGCTTCGACCTGTCCTGATCTTTTTCCTTTTTACATTCGACCGCGGAAGGACGGTCGTCCACACATTTTTTTAAAAAAAGAGAGAAAAGGTAAAGGGTTTGTTCTTGGCGAACTCAACCGCCCCCGCTCGGGGTGAGGGTCGAGATGTCGGCCTCCACGTCCTTGGAGAGACCTTGCATCTGGCCCAGCACCACCGTCCGGGTCCGCTCCTTGTAGGAGGTCCGCTTGTACTCGTCCGCCGAAGCGGGGTCCAGGAGACTGGTGACGTACCAGAGGCTGTAGGTGTCGAGCAGAGCCCATTCCATCCCGTCGCGCTCTCGCACTTCCAGTACCTTTCCCACCGTCCCGGTGACCCTGTACTTCGCGATATCTCCTACTTGCATTGGACACCTTACTTGGCGGGGATGATGGCGGTCCTCTCACCCATGGGCACGAACTCCCTGAGGCAGCCGCGACCGAACTCCTTGGTAATGTTCGCGAAGTCGAACGGGAGGTTCTTGTCGGCGAATGCGATCTTGATCAGGGGGCTGCACACGTAGGCGTCTCCGCGAGCCGCGTGGGGAGCCATGGCGATACCGGCGTATCCGCTCAGGTGACCCACGTTCATGGCGTAGTTCGGGAAGTTCGGACCGCGCAGCTCGTGCGGCAGACCCTCGTCGCTCCGGTAGGAGAACGAGTTGGACGCACCGCACATGTCCTGCAGGTCGTATCCGTAGAACCCGAGCCTTCCGAGCCTCTCACGGTGCTGGTACATGGATAGGTACCAGGCATTGACACCCGCGTTGGCGTTACCAGTGGCCATGGCCACACCGATGCCGGTGGCGGCCGCAGCGACGGTCGCCCTCTGGGACCCACCGAAGTGGGCTTCCATGGCGGCCGGGTAGCGCTCGTACATCTCCAGGGCGTAGGAGTTGATCTCGGACCCGAGCTTCTCGATCAGCTCGGTGGAGGGCTTGCTCTTGCAGAACCCGCCGTACTTGTCCTTGATGTGGTCCACGGCCCAGTAGGTGTAGTCCTCCAGGATGTCGTCGGTGTAGGCGGCGGTGGCGTACTGAGTGAACCCGACACCTCCGGACATGTAGGATCCGAGGTATATCTGGTCGAACACCACTGCACCCAAAGCGACAGTTTCCAGGGAGGCCCTGGCGGGGTCGTCCGGCTTGGTCCTGGTGCTCTGGACCATATCGGCCAGCACACCGAACGGAATTCCACCGGGCTCGTTGGGGCCCCTGGCCCTCCTGGCGGGCATCATGGTACCCATCTCCACCACTGCGGCGTGCTTGGCGGCGAAGGCGAAGTCGGCGATCGCGGCTTCACCGGCGGCCAGCCGGTACGCGGTGATGAAGGCCATGGAGATCTGCATCGCAGAGTGCCTGGAGATCGTACCACCGTCGCACACGCGTCCGACGATGGACGGAACACGGACGACCTGCCACAGCTTCTTGCCGACAGCGGCCTTCAGCTGCTTGGCCTGGTCCGCGGGGAACTCCTTGTTGATGTCAATGACGAAGCACTTGTCGATCTCGTCGATCAGCTCGTCGTCGCCAGAGAACACCTTGACGTAGGAGTCCTTCACGATCTCAGGGCAAAGCTCGGCCATGTGCTCCTGAACCACTGCGCCGCCTGGCATGGTGTGGTTGACAGCTTCCAGGTAGCGGTTGATGGTCTCGGGGGTGACCTCCTTCGACAGCCTCTTCTCGATAACGTTGTGCGCGACATCCAGACCGACGATGACGGTCCTGCGGATATCATCCCAGGCCTGCTGCATCGCAGCGTTGTTGACCCAGTGCAGGTCATCGGCCTCGCCATAGATGTCCGTGTGGGACAGCTGGTAGGGCATCAAGACACGCTGGCCGAGAGCCACACCAATATCCTGGTTCATCATGGGGATCCCACGGGCCTTGGCAATCTTGTTGGACTGCTCAACCCACTCCCGCTTCCTCTTCGACTGTCTCCAGCCTCCGTAGGAATAGTGCTTGGAGCGGACCTCCGTGGGGTCCTCCTTGAACTTCTTCTTCATGGCGGCGATGAACATCTTGTCCTTTTCCTTCGCCATATTTAGTCCTCCTTAACATCGAAGGGCTTGAAGCCGCACTTGGTCCTCAAGGTGTGGATCCTGAGGTTCTGCCTCATGACCTCCTCGTCCTCCCTCATGTCCACGCCGTCGGCGCGGAACATGGTGGTGTGCTCCTTCAACCACTTCTCGGGCATCGGCTTTCCGACCGCGACCGGCTTGTCCAGCGGGACACCGACCTGGTCCTTCACGTACTCGACCTCGCCCTTCTTCGCGTTCCACCGGAACCTCTGCCAGGCGTCGAACATCATTCCGTTCTCGTCCAGCCTGACGGCGTGTCCGTGCACGGTCGCGCCTCTGATACCGGTTCTGGCGGTATCGAAGGTCTCGCCATCGATGAGTTCCTTGGCCACCTTTTCGACGTCCCTCTCCCTCATCTCGATGATCTGCCTTCCGGACAGGGTACCAGTGTCAATTCCCCGGTATCTGCACATGTACATCTGCGCCCTCACATACGGGACGATGGGGGCCCAGTACACGGAGTCAGTGAACTGAACGTACCTGATCCTGTCTCCCTTCTTCGCACCCTCCATGGGCTCGACCAAGGCCCGGATCGGGCAGTCGGGCTCGTTACCCTCGGCCAGCGGCGCGTGGATGGTGGCGTAGTCGGAACCGGGGACACGGTGTCCCAGGATCTTGACCACATCGTCCATCGGAATGTCGCGCAGCTTCTCCAGCTTGACGCTGGAGTCCATGAAGCGTCTGCGGTTCTTGGCGGGCAGGGTGTTGCCAGGATAGAGTTGTGCCTTGTACTTTGTCTTAGCCATGTTATTTCACCAATCCTTTATTGTAGTCTGTAGTAGTTGGCTTGAACTTGTTGTAGCGACCTACCTCCAGAGTGAAACTGAAGGGTAGCACTTCCTTGCATACCTCCTCGATGTCCTTGAGAGCCTGGGGCACAAAGTCGATGTCGGCGATCTCGACGAAAACCCGACCGACCTGTATCTTAAGCTCTATGTCCTCCCCTCTGACCTTGATCTTCCTTCGTTCCGGATGGTTTACCGGACCGCCAGTGCCCGGACCGGCCTTGATGACTGCGGGCAGGCCCTCGCCCTGGATGTTGATCTGCCTGACGTTCTTCACGGCGTACAGCTTGTTCAGCAGCACCTCCGTGGTGGAAGCCATCAGCAACCTCTCGGGGAATATCTGGATCTCGGGTAGGGGGACTCCCTCGAAGGCAGGCGTACTCATGTTCAGACCAGCTCCTTCAGCTTCTTGGCCTCCTTGCCTACCATCTTCATCGGGCTCTTGAACTCCGGGATCTCGCCGAAGATCTCCTTGAACACCAGGGAGGTGTTCTCAGCGCTGAAGTACTGGGTACCAGCATCCAGAGCGCATCCGGCGGCGATGACGGGGATCACAGTGCCCTTCGCATGCCTAGTAACCACGTGGTTCCCGTGGAACAGTCCCGGACCGCCACCACCATAGATGGAGTGGCTGAAGAAGGACATACCGACGGAAGTACCCATGGCCCTGCCGTAGTCTACACCGGGCAGGCTGGTCTCGTGCTCGATCAGGTCGTTGTAGTACAGAATGGTGGACGGAACACCCTGAGCGGCCCTTGCGGCGCCGATGTTCACGCAGATCGCGGCCAGCATACCAGCGGACACGTACGCGTTCCACAGCGGGAAGTCGTTGGTGGTGTACTCAACGAATCCGGAGGGGAACTTCTTTCCCTTCTTGATGACCTTGTCCTCTAAGGCCCTGCCGACAACGGAGGCAACGACGTCACCGACGGTGCCGGTCTTGCCGTTCTCCTTGACCCAGCTGTAGACCATGTTGTTGGCGTTCAGGCCCTGATAGGCCAGGGACAACAGGTGCTGCCTCTCGAAGTTGCCGATCGCGTCGCCCATCTCGTAGGCGGCGGCGGTCTCGTAGATAGAGGAGAGAGCGGCGGCGTTCATGGCGTTCCTGCCAGTCAGCATGACTAGGTGGTTGGCCATGATGTTCCTGAGGGCGTATCCAGTACCCTCGTTCAACTGCGGTACATCGAGAATGGTCTTAAGGTTGGACCCTTGCATGTTGATGGTCTGCGGGTATCTGCCCCAGACGGCGGCCTTGACCATGGAAGCTTCGAACATGTTCACGTTGAACTGGTCGATGATTGCCTCGGTCACGGCGGCGGCAACGGTGGTGAACCCAGTGGTGTACTCGGCACCGGCGTCCATCCTGACGGACGGAACGGTGACGATCATCCTCTTGCCGTCAGCCATCGTCTCGATCTTGGAGTCGTCGTCCTTGGCGGCCTTGACGATGTCAGCGATCCTCTTCTTCAACTTATCAGCGTTCGCCACGATAGCGAGGTCCAGGCTCCTGCCGGGAACATTCAATCCGCCAACCGCTCCGGTCTTGAGACCCTTCTCAATACCTTCGAGGTTGACAGCGATCGTTCTCTTCGTCAGAGAGATGGTTCGCTTAATGGCGGCGTTGTTTAACGGACTCAATGCGTCGAGAGGCACGTCCTTTTCAATCAATTTGCCTCTGTCGTCATACAAGTCCACCTTGTCCTTGTATTTTGCCATTTTTTACCTCCTTTCAATAGCTCGGTCCCCTCAAGCAGACTTACATCAATCCTGAGAAAACCGGTACCCCTTGCGAACTCGACAATGTATAGTTAGAATATAAGCTTGATGATGGATGGATAATCCATCCATATTAAACAATAGCTTAATTTTTGTCGCATCCCAGACAAAAATCGTTAAGTTTTAACGTCCTAAAATTTTTTAATATTTTTATATTATAATATAATAGCCGCTTCGATTTTTAATTTATTTTCAACGAATGTTATAATAATATTTATCGTTGTTCGCAAACGCCCTTAATGAATTTGAGGACGGTTATCGCGTCCTCCTTTTTAATATCTCGGTAATTCTCCGCAAAAAATCGGTCGAATGACTCGGCATTTTTATCGCCTACGATCCGTCGGGCCACCTCGCGGAACGCGGTCACCGTCCGGCGGGGATAGTAGATCGCGCGCATCTCGTTCATTATCCCGGCCCTCTGCTCGGCGTCGATGACGTCGGCCATCCACGCCTGGTCCAAAAGGATCCGCAGGTTCACCAGCGGTTCGGACAGCGGCTCCATGGTCTCCGGGTCGAACACCAACGCTACCTCGTCATCCCCCTGGACCTCGCCGTTGGCGTACATCCTGAAGATGTGTCCCACTCCGGTCATACCATAATGTCCCATCTCGGCCGCGCGCAGCGCGCCCATGCTCCCCCCGCCGATGACCTTCACCTTGCGGTTCAGGAGCGAAAGGATCTCCCGGTGCCCGACCGAGCAGCTCTGCAGGAAAACGCCGTCGATGATGCCGACCACCTCCACGCCTTCCAGATGCAGCAGGTCCCCCCTCTTCACCGGAGGACGGAAATCCGCGTCGAGCACTTCCCTGGCCTCGGACAGGGGAAGGCTCGGACCAAGGAACACCACCGGCCTCATGCCACCAGCCTCGGTCCCAGGCGGTCCATGTCCATGGCGTATATCTCCATTCCGGGGATGATCACTCGGACCACCGGGACCCCGAGCTCCGGCCTGGTGAGCTCGACCACGATCACCTTCTCGAACCCTCGTTCCATCAGATGGTCCAGCACCACCTCGATGTCCTCCAGGAGGTCCTTGGTGTCGAACTCCTCGAAGTCGGATATGCTGACCCCGTCGGACGGGGAGAAGTACATGGAGTTCATGCGCTTCATCCGCTCGTATCCAAGCGTGCGATTGAGGTCGGCCTTGGTGGTGTCCTCGCGGGCGCCGTGGATCTGCGTGCAGCGGCTCTGCGCCACCTCGGTGAGAGCGCGAATGGCCGCCACCCGGGGGCTCAGATGGGTGCCCACGCCCAGGTTAAGCAGGGCGGGGTCCTTCATCCTCACGTCGTCCGCGGCCGCGGCGATGGTGGGGATCCCGATATCGCTGGTGAGGTCCTTGAGGTGCACCTCCACTCCCTGTTTGCTGAACTTCTCCAGGAGGTCGCTCACCACCGGGCAGTCGTCGCCCACCACGATCTCCCCGCGCGGTCTGCGCTTCGCCTCGCATATGGACCAGGCGTCCCGTTCGATCACCTCGCACATGGCGTGCAGGATGGCCTCCTCCAGATTGTTGCCGGAGGCCAGGCCGTTGGTGTTGCTCCGGAAGAGCTGGAGGTCCTTGTTCGATTCGTAAGGATGGTAAACCGCCCCGGCCGGCACCCAGATGTCCTCCCCCTCGATCAGGTCGTATCCCTTCACCCAGGCGATGGGATGGTAGTTGACGTGGACGTTGATCATCTGCGGAAGGATGAGCGAGCGGGGGTCCACGGCGTTCTCCGAGGCCAGCATGTTCTCCATCAGGTCCCTTCTCAGCTTCTCGTCCTTGGGTTCGGCGGAGTACCGTTCCATGGCCTCCATTATGGCGGAGACCCGGGCCTGCTCCCGGCTGGCCCCCTTGCCGTTGTAAATGGATATGGCCCCTTCCTTGGCCCCCGGCCGGATGCTGGAGAACACCGGGATGCCGATGCGGTCCAGGTCGGTTATGTCCGCCACCCGGGTGATCCCGGCCGCGGGGAGCAGAGGCTCCACCCGCTTCAGGGTGGCCCTGGGGCTTATCGCCCGATGACCGTCCTTGGTATAGGTCTTGGGGACGGGGCGGAGTTCCATGGGTGGGGAGAACCTCGGAGGAGTCAAAAAACTTTTGCGTGATCAATCCCGGTGCCCCTCGCTCTCCGCCAACGGCACGGCGAGATCGAACACGGCGTCCTCGTTGATCGGAATCCGCTCGATCAGGATGTCCACCTCCACCCGTTGCACATTGGGTATGTTGACGATCTTGTCCTGGATGAGATCGTAGAGATTGTCCACGCTGCTGGAGTAGACCTCGCAGATCAGGGAATGGTCCCCGAACACCTTGTGCGCGTACTGGATGCCCGGGAACTTTTTCAGTTCGTCGATCACCGCGCTCAGCGGCGAACCGACCACCTGCAGCCCGATAAGGGCGCGCATGAGGCCCAGCTTCCCGGTGTTCACCTGCATGGTGTAGGCGTTGACGTAACCTTCCTCCTCCAGACGGGAGATTCGTCTGCTTACCGTGGCCTTGGACACCCCGAGCTTATCCCCGATGGTCCCCAGGTTCTCCCGGGCGTTCTTCCTCAGCATCCTGAGTATCTCTAGGTCGATGAGGTCCATGGTTAAACCCTGCAATTTTATTGCAAAACGACCATTGACAAGGCCATTATATTGACCTTTGTTTCAAAAATGAATGATATTTAAAATTTTTTTGTAAGAAATCGCCTTCATCCCTGCCGCGCGATACGGTTCGGGAGATCATTTGACGGAGCATACCCATCGGTCATAGAACGGGTCCCGCTGGTTCTCGAAGACCCTGGGCTCCCGGCCCACGGCCTCGGCCCAGGACCTCAGCTGCTCGGCCTCCTCCTGGGAACCCACGGTTACCATCACCTGGTCGGCGATGAGCAGCACCTGCTCGAAGATCCGCTTCCATATCCATGAGTTGCCCACGTTGATGTCACCGGCCATGAGCATCAGGGCGAACGGCGCCCTTTCCAGATACTGGGTTGCCCTGGTGGCGTCCAGCTGCACGGTGCTCCAGGTCTGCAGGCGGCCGGAATGCAGTCCGCGGCTCAACAGGGCCGCGTCGAGGTCGAAGGCGAAGGAACGCAGGCCCACCTTTGACAACGCTAGGCTTCCCACGCCGGAACCGCAGCAGCAGTCGTAACAGAGATCCCCCGGCCTGAACTCCCACTCCTTCCACACCAGGTCGGAGACCTTCTTGGTCCGGTCATTGGGAACGTCGTCCAGGGCTGGCTCCACCTCGTCCATGATCCTCCGGGCGAAATGGTCGTACACCGCTTCCCGGTACGTCTCCGTATCGCAGGTGTACACGCTTATGTCCAGCTCCGGAAGAAGTTCGACCAGCTCGTCCGACGGTTCCTTCCACAGGAAGCTGACCGCCTTCCAGCCGCCGTCCTCCCGGGCCATGGCCAAGGGCGTCTCGTCCCGCGAGATCAGCAGACGGACCTGGTCCGACCCGCGCAGCATCTGGGCCAGGAAGACCTCGTTCCCCAGGTCCTCCAGGGTGTTCTCCAGCAGCCTGAGGTCGTCCAACTCGAAAAGTTCGCACAGCGCCATGATAGGCGGGTATCAAAGCTGGTACTATTAATAACTGGTCAAATTCGCGGGATAATCCGCAAACCGATAAATATCCTCAATCACTCCCCTTCAGGGATGAAAGCGCAGCCCAGAAGGGATTGGGACCTCTGGTCCATCGGGATCCTCTCCCTTATTCTCATATTGGTAATATACGCGCTGCCGGACAGCGTCCTGCGAATCGTCATCGGGCTGCCGTTCATTCTCTTCTTTCCCGGATACTCCGCGCTGTCGGTGCTCTTCCCGGAGAGCAAGGACCTGGAGATCATCGAACGGGTGGCGCTCTCCTTCGGCCTGAGCATCGCCATCTCCCCGCTGGTCGGCTTCGGCCTGAACTACACGCCGTTCGGAATCCGGCTGGCGCCCATCCTGTTCTCCCTGGCGGCGCTCAACATCGCCCTGAGCGTCGGAGGCCTCTATCGCCGCGAGAAGGCGGAGAGCCCGTACCTTCCCTTCGATCCCGCCGCGGTATGGAAGAAATATTCGACCCAGTTCAAGGCCGAGAAGGGAGTGGACAAAGTGCTGACCGTCGTCCTGGTGATATCCATCCTCTCCTCGGTTATCGCCTTGGTATACGTGGTGGCCGTGCCTCGTCAGGGGGAGAGCTTTACCGAGTTCTACATCCTTGGACCGGGCGGCAACGCCACCGGTTACCCCCGCAACCTGACGGTGGGGCAGGATGCCTCGGTCATCATCGGCATAGCCAATCACGAACATCGCGAGGTGCGGTACACCGTCGAGCTCTGGCTGGTGAACATGAGCTTCGTGGACAACGCCACCCAGGTGCACGCCATGTACTTCTTCGATTCCTTCAACGTCACCCTGGAACATACCGACGTGGACCTGGAGGGGGAGTGGCAGCCGCAGTGGGAGCTGCCCTACGATTTCAACGTGAGCATCGAGGGCAACTACAAGCTTTGGTTCCTTCTCTACAAGGACGGCGCGCCGGCGCTTCCCTTCGCTCCCTCTCCGATGATGGATTACACGGGCACCTCCGCCGAGGACCGGATCATCAGGGCGGTGGAGAACGAGGTGCAGAGCCTGAACCTGAACCTGCGGGTGACCGTCTGATCACATGACGCCGAGGTAGCGCCGGTCGTACTCGTCCATCAGCGCGTCGCGATATTGCCTCTCGGAACCTTCAGGAACGACCTGGCGCGCCTTGGCCCTCGACAAAAGCTCGTCGGCCACCAGCTTCCGCTTCGATATCTTCAAACGGCGGACCTCCTCCATGATCTCCTCCAATCCCGCGACCTCCACCAGCTGACCGTTGACCAGGAGCTTCTCGCCTTCGTTGAACGGCAGCCCGGTATCGCAGCCCACGCAGTTGAGTTTGGGATCCTCGCTCATCTCGGTTCGGAAAAATAACGCGAAAAGGGAAAAAAAGGGTTTCGGTCTACAGGAAGTAGAACCGGGTCTTGTGGGTGAGGCAGACGTTCCCCATCTTCTCCAGGCGGTCCAGGACCCCGGAGTAGCGGCGGACCATGACCTTGCCCTCGTCGGGAAGCTTCTCCCGCAGGAGCCTGACCTCGGCCAGGAGCCGGTCGGCGTCCTCTACGGAGAAGATCTTCTTGCTCTCCACCGAGGAGGGGACGCTGGCCACGATGGCGCAGCCATACTTTTGAGCTATACCCGGCAGAGCGCTGTTCTCCGGTCCGAAGGTGCCCATGCAGCCCCGGCCCTCGTCCCAGGACAGCGGGCACTTGGCGCAGGTGGCGGCCATGTCGTCGAAGGACAGCATGTCCCAGCCGGTGAGCCGGTCGTCCTTCCCGGCCCTCTCCATCAGGGCGGGCAGGCGGTCCGCGGGCACCTTGTCCAGGGAGATCCATCCGGTGTAGAGCTTGCGGCTCTCGGCGGTCAGCAGCTGGCGGTCCGCCTCGTTCTTGACCTTCTCCAGGTAGAGGGTCTCCATCTCCGGGTCCAGGCGGTTCCGTTTCAGGAATGCTTCCCAGTCCGCCCCCAGCACCAGTTTGGCCTGGCTTATCGGCACCACCAGGTCGAACTCGGCCAGGTCCTCGAAGCCGGAGACGTCCTTCAGGTTGACCTTCAGCAGGGTGGTCTTCCC
>ENA-UPTA01006415-UPTA01006415.1-activated-sludge-metagenome-genome-assembly--contig:-NODE-6415-length-10386-cov-4.794115_pt1 | contig 10386 bp, 7 predicted proteins | sample MGYA00238184_ERZ773361 | MGnify/ENA primary metagenome ERZ773361 (study PRJEB29100, sample SAMN05720205) | activated sludge metagenome | isolation source: anaerobic digester from wastewater...
GAAGGCGAGGTGATGGGCCCGTTCAGCCGGCCCAGCGTGTCGCAGTCCTACGTGCTGCGCTGTGGTGACGGAAAGTGGCTGGCGCTGCACATGTCATCGCCCGAGAAATTCTGGCAGGGCCTGGCCGAAGCCATGGGCCGGCCGGACATCTTCAGCGACCCGCGCTTCTGTTCGCGTGACGCGCGCATCGCCCATTACGACGACCTGATCGCGCTGCTGCGCAGCGTGTTCGCCACCGACACGCGCGAGGCCTGGTGCGCGCGGCTGGCGGCGCGCGACGTACCGCATGCGCCGATGTACGACACCGACGAGGTGCTCGCCGATCCGCAGGTGCGTCACCTCGAACTCGAAGTCGGTGCCCGGCACCCGCAGATGGGGCCGTTCCGCACCATCCGCTTCCCGGTGTCCTTTGACGGACGGCGCGCCTTCGACATCCAGCCGCCGCCGGTGCTCGACGAGCACGGCGACGACATCCGCAGCAGCCTGCAGCACCCGGACGCCGGCAGTTCCAACCCGACCGGCGACGACAGATGAAGGGACGACTCACGACGCAGCACTGACGGGCCCGCCGCGCGTTCGCCGCGGTGGCGCCACACATCAAAAGAAGGAGGAGGCATGAACAACACAACACGACATGTGCCGCGCAGGCACCGCCGCACGATGCTGGCCACGCTGTGCGGGCTGGCCTGGCTGCAGCCGGCCGCGGCATTCGACATCGACACCGGCAATCCGGACGTGAAGATGCGCTGGGACAACACGGTGAAGTACTCGGGCGCCTGGCGCCTGGAAGACCGCTCGCGTCTGCTGACCAGCGACATCAACCAGGACGACGGCAACCGCAATTTCGGCCGCGGCATGATTTCGAACCGGGTCGACCTGCTGTCCGAATTCGACATGAGCTACAAGGGCAGCATGGGTGTGCGCGTCAGCGGCGCCGGCTGGTATGACAGCATTTACCAGCGCGACAACGACAACAATTCGCCAGCCACCGCCAACCAGATGTCACGGCCGGCCAACGAATTCGTCGACGCCACCCGCGGTCTGCACGGCGGACGTGCCGAATGGCTGGATGCCTTCGTCTATGCCACCGGCGAGCGCGCCAACATGCGCCTCGGTCGCCACTCCATCCTGTACGGCGAAACGCTGTTCTTCGGCGCCAACGGGATTGCCGCGGCACAGTCACCGACCGACGTGGTGAAGCTGCTGTCGGTGCCGAACTCGCAGTTCAAGGAAATCGTGCTGCCGGTCAACCAGGTGTCGGGCCAGCTGCAGCTGACCGACACCGTGTCGCTCGGCGCCTATTACCAGTTCGAATTCCGCAAGAACCGCATTCCCGGTGTGGGCAGCTATTTCTCCGGTGCCGACGTGCTGGGCCCGGGGACCGAACGCTTCCTGTTCGTGCCGGGCGTCGGCGTGCCGCGCATCGAGGACGGTGACGCCAGCGACTCCGGCCAGGGCGGCGTACAGCTGCGCTGGCGCCCGGAAGGCAAGGACATCGAGTTCGGCTTCTACGCGGTGCGCTACCACGACAAGAACTTCCAGGTGTATCTGCGCCCGGTCGCCGGCGACCTGCAGATGGTCTATCCGGAAGGCGTGCGTGCCTATGGTGTGAGCTTCAGTACCGAAATCGCGGACTTCAATCTGGCCGGCGAATTTTCGGTTCGCCGCAACACCCCGCTTGTCAGCGGCCCGGTGGTCGACCTCAGTCCGAACGGGGTGGCCGACAACGACCGCAATGCGCTGTATGCGATCGGCAATTCGGCGCACGCCAACCTGTCCGGCATCTTCTTCCTGAACCGCTCGAAGTTCTGGGACAACGCCTCGCTGCTTGCCGAAGTGGCGTGGAACCGCCGCACCAGCATCACGAAGAACGCCGCCGAGCTGGACCCGAACACCTCGCGCGACGCCTGGGGCCTGCGCTTCGTGTTCGAGCCGCAGTGGTTCCAGGTGGCCGCCGGCCTCGACCTGTCGGTGCCGGTCGGCGTCGGCTACAACCCCAAGGGCAATTCGTCGGTGGTGCAGCTGTTCAACGGCGGCGTCGAGCATGGCGGAGACGTGTCGATCGGCGTCAAGGGCGTCTATCAGCAGGTGTGGCGTGGCGGCATCAACTACACCCATTACGTCGGCCAGGCCGGCAATGCGCTGGGCACCGACGCCAATCTCACCTTCAAGCAAAACTACGCGGACCGCGACTTCATCTCGGTTTCGCTGCAGCGCACCTTCTAAGAACACGGAGACTGCACATGATTTCTACCAAAGCACTTGCGGCCGCCCTGCTGGCCGCATCGATGGCCGGCACCGGCTGGGCCGCCGTGACCGCCGATGAAGCCGCAAAGCTCAAGTCGGAACTGACACCGCTGGGCGCCGAGAAGGCCGGCAACAAGGACGGCAGCATTCCGGCCTGGAGCGGCGGTTACACCAAGGTGCCGGCGGGCTACAAGAGCGGCCAGCCGCGGCCGGATCCGTTCGCCGACGAGAAGCCGCTGTTTACGGTCACTGCCGCCAATATGGCGCAGTACGCCGACAGGCTGGACGAAGGCCAGCAGTATCTTCTGAAGAAGTACCCGGACTACAAGATCAACGTCTACCCCACGCACCGGAGCGCGGCCGCGCCGCAATGGGTGTATGACGAAACGTTCAAGAACGCCACGCGCGCGAAACTGGATGGCGACTCGGTGACCGATGCCTATGGCGGCATTCCGTTCCCGCTGCCCAAGACCGGTGCCGAGCTGCTCTGGAATCACTCGCTGCGCGTACGTTCTCAGGCCTACCGTCAGGCCTTCCGCACCTACACCGTGGACACCAATGGCACCGCTTCGCTGGCAAGCGGTGCGCTGAACGAGGTGACCATTCCTTACTACACCAAGGGCCTGTCGCCGGAACATCTGAAGAGCAACGGCGGGGCCTACTACCAGAACCTGCAGTCGGTCGAGTCGCCGTCCATTCGTGCCGGTGAAATGCTGATGTACTACGACCAGCTCGACAACACCCGGCCGGCCTGGCAGTACCTGGTGGGCCAGCGCCGGGTACGCCGCGCACCGACCATCTGCTGCGATACGCCGAACTTCGTGGCGTCCGGTGTCGATTTCTTCGACCAGGTGTTCGTATGGTTCGGGCCGGCCACCAACTACGACTGGAAGATCGCCGGCAAGAAGGAGCTGATCATCCCCTACAACAACAACCGCCTGGTTGCGTCCAAGCCTGAGGATGCGATGAGCAAGCACTTCGTGAACCCGGATCTGGTGCGCTGGGAGGTGCACCGCGTGTGGGTGCTGGAAGGCACGGTGCGGGCCGGCAAGCGCGACGTGCGGCCGAAGCGTCGGCTCTATCTCGACGAGGACACCTATATCGCGGCCATCGGCAACACCTGGGACGCGCAGGGCGCGCTGTGGCACACCAGTTACGGCTTCCCCTGGGTGCAGTACGAAATTCCGGCGGTGGGCCAGGAAACCTACACCACGCTGGACCTGCTCAAGGGCACGTACTCCTACACCACGATGAGCGATCAGCAGAACCAGATCCAGGTGATCGATCCGCTGCCGCCGAGCTACTACACCCCGGAATCGCTGTCGCGTCGCGGGGTGCGGTGATCCGGTCGGTTCAGGCCCTGCCGTCCGGCAGGGCTGCAACCGGACTGATCAACTGAGTATGTATTCGGGAGTGCAGCATGAGCAGCAATGAAAATTCCGTACTGATCGTCGGCGCAGGGCCGACCGGGCTGATCCTGGCGCATGAGCTGATGCGCCGTAACGTGCCGGTGCGGCTGATCGAAAAGCGCAGGGGGCCGTCGCACACCACCCGGGCGATGACGGTGCATGCGCGGTCGATGGAAATGTTCGAGCACATGGGCATCGCTCACCGGCTGGAAGAGGTGTGCCTGCAGTGTCCGGGCAACATCTATCACTTTCCGCATCTGGCGGAGAGCGAGCAGCCGCGTACCGACTACCGGGTGCTGCCGACCCGGTTCGCCTTCTACTACAAGATCAACCAGAACGATTTCGAGCAGGTACTGCGCGAACACCTGTTTTCGCAGTACAGCCTGAAGCCGGAGTACCGCACCGAACTGGTCGGGCTGACGCAGGACGGCCCGCTGGTCGAGGCCCGCATCAGCCTGCCCGACGGATCGACCGAGACGCGACGCCACCCCTGGGTCGTCGGCTGTGACGGCGTGCGCAGCTTCGTGCGTGGCGCCGCAGGCATCGACTTCCCGGGCGAGGAAGTGGCCGCCATGGCGATGATGGATGTCGAGCTCACCAACGTGACCTTCGACGACCGCTGGATGAACTACTTCTTCGACAAGGAGCTGTTCATGAACTGCACCAAGCTGCCCGGCCACTGCTGGCGCATCTACATGAGCGAGCCGAGCGGCGCCTTCGTGCATGCAGACAATCCGCGCGAAGCCTTCCAGACCGTGGCGGACCGCCTGGGCATCGGCATGCAGATCGGCGAACCGGAGTGGGCGACCGCCTGGGCCATCCGCAACAACATCGCCGACCGCTACCGCAACGGCCGCATGCTGATCTGTGGCGACGCCTCTCACGTGCATTCGCCGTCGGGCGGTCAGGGCATGAATGGTTGCATGCAGGACGCCTTCAATCTCGGCTGGAAGCTGGCTGCGGTTTTCAAGGGGCAGGCCGACGAACAGGTGCTGGACAGTTACGAGCGCGAGCGCAAGCCGATCGGCGAACAGATCACCGAAGGCGCGATGGCCACTCACGAGATCGTGATGGGCTTCGGCATCGAACCGGAGGAGCGCTATCACTACACACGGGAAGAGGGCTGGGAGGCGCGCACGATAGCGCTGGTTTCCGGGCTGTCGCACAACTACCGCGACGTTTCCGTCGTGCCGCATCTGCTGCATCCGGTGGCGGGCCCCCGCGCGGGTGAGCGTGCGCCGGATGCGCTGCTGGTGCGAGAGCCCAAGAAGCGGCTCTATGACGTGTTCAGGCATCCGCGTTTCACGCTGCTGGTGGTGCCCGGCGCGGATGGCGAATCCCATCTGGCCGTCGGACGCCGGCTGCGCGACGAGCTCGACCGGCGCTACCCGGGTCAGGTGCTGGCCTGTCTGATTCCCGGCGTGGCGGAGCATGTGGCCGAACACCCGGACCCGGACAGGTCGACCAAGGCGACCGGACTGTCCGCAGGGCGTGGCGATGATCTCGGTTTCGACTTCGACCACCGGGTGGTCGATGAAACAGGCGAAATCCTGCAGCGCTACGGCATCGGCGCGGAGGGCCGGCTGGTGCTGGTGCGGCCCGATCTGTATGTCGGCATGAGCTGCGTGCCGGAAGAAGGCGCGGCCATCCTCGGCTATCTCGAACAGTGGTTCCGTCCGGCGCAATGAGTGCCGTCATCCACGGCCAGGCGCGCTGCATCCGGGAGGGGTCATGAAGATTCTGGATGTACTGGTGAGGAAGGACCTCCTCATCGACCAGCTTGAGGCGGCGACGGGTTTCTATATGCGACTGCTCGATGCACCGGTCGGTCTGGACCTGAACCTGCTGGACGGTCAGCTGCGCATCGTCGGCATCGGCAGGATGCTGCTGGTGGCCTGTCATCCGCAGATCCGGCCATCGATACCGGTGGCCGAAGCGGTCTATCTGGTCAGCGGCATCGATGCCTTCCATGCGGAAGTGATCGCACTGGGCGGGCGCGTGATCGTGCCACTGGCCGAAGTCATCACCGGCCGGGCCATGGTGGTCGAGCATCCGGACGGTTTCAGGGTCGAGTACGTCGAACATCGCGCGAGCGATGCGGCGAGCGGCTCCGGAGAACATCAATGAAGAGTGTTTCGCATTTCATGCCGGTGAAGCGCGGCACGCTGCTGCTGGCGTCGCTGTGCGCGATGGCCGGCGTAGTCGCGGCCATCCCGGAGGCGACGCCGGAGGGGCTGGATCCTCTGGACCCGCTGGCACGCAAGGCCGCGATGGTCTCCAGTGCGCCCGCTTCGGTCCTGATCGCCACCGCGCGGGCCGAAGGGCGGGTGTTCGTTGCGGGCGAGAACGGCATCCTGCTGTTCAGCGACGACGGCGGTGAGCACTGGCAGCAGGCAACGGTGCCGGTCAGCGTGACGCTGACTGCAGTGAGCTTCGCGGATGCGCAGAACGGATGGGCGGTCGGTCACAGCGGTGTGGTGCTGGCCAGTACCGATGGTGGCCGGACCTGGGTCCGCCAGCTCGACGGGCGCCAGATCGGCGATCTGCCTCAGGACGCGCAGCCGGCTGCGGCGACCGACGCCGATCCGCTGCCGGCGCCGAATGCCGGCGACCCGCTGCTGGACGTGCTCTTTCTCGACGGACGGGAAGGTTTCGCGCTCGGCGCTTTCGGCCTGCTGCTGCACACCACGGACGGTGGTGCGCACTGGACACGCGCCTCCTCGCGCCTGCCCAACCCCGACGGTAATCATCTGTACGGCATGCGCCGGATCGGCGACCGCCTCTACGTGGTCGGCGAGCGAGGAGCCGTCTTCGTGTCGAGCGACCGCGGCGCCCGGTTCGAGGCGCTGAAGACGCCGTACGACGGCAGCTACTTCGGTGTCGTAGGCAATCCGGAGGGCGAACTCGTGGTGTTCGGCCTGCAGGGTCGCGCATTCGCATCGTCCGACCACGGCAGGACCTGGGCCGATGTCAGTGGTGGCGCGGACGGCGCCTGGACCGGCGCGGCGACGCTGGCGGACGGTCGCATGGTGATGGTCGGTCAGGCGGGCGAGGTGCGCGTGCAGAGCGGCGTGTCCGGCGGGTTCGAAATGTTGCAGGGCAAGCAGCCCTCGCTGTCTTCCGTCGTGGGCATCGATGGCGGGAAGCTCGTCACCGTCGGGCCGCGCGGCGTGCGTGTGATTCAGCTGGCTTCGGCCACTACCAGGAGTGATCAACCGTGATGCCGACGCCGAATCAGGATGCGGCCGGATTCGTGGCGGCCGGACGCGAAGGCTTCGATGCGCGCTCCGGCAGCCGGGTCGAACGCCTGTTCTTCAATAATCGCCTGCTGGTGATCGTGCTGTGCGCGCTGGCCACGCTGCTGCTGGGCTACCAGGCCACGCGGCTGCAGCTGTCCGCCAGTTTCGAACGCATGCTGCCCACCGATCATCCGTATGTGCAGAACCTGCATACCTACGAGAAGCAGCTGGCCGGTTCCGGCAATGTGCTGTGCATCGTGGTGGCCACGGAAGGGGAGAGCATTCTCGACCCCGCGTACATGGACACGCTGCGCCGGATCAACGACGAGGTCTATCTGCTGCCGGGCGTCGACCGCGCCTACATGAAGTCGCTGTACATGTCGGCCGTGCGATGGGTGGCGGTGACCGACCAGGGGCTGGACGGCGGCCCGGTGATGCCCGACGGCTTCGACGGGTCGCCGGAAAAGCTGGCGGAGCTGCGCGGCAATATCGAGCGTTCGGGCCAGATCGGACAGCTGGTGGCGTCGGACTTCCGGTCCAGCGTGCTGCAGGTGCCGCTGATCGACCGCGACTTCAACAGCGGCCGGCCGCTGGACTATCAGGCGCTGAATGCGAAGCTCGAACAGCTGCGCGCGAAATACGCGTCGGACGGCATCCGCATCCACATCACCGGCTTCGCCAAGGTGGCCGGCGACCTGATCGAGGGCCTGCAGCAGATTCTGGTGTTCTTCGCGATGGCCATCGCCATCTGCAGTGCGGTGCTGTACGGCTACACCCGCTGCGTGCGCAGCACCGGGCTGGTGATGGCCTGTTCGCTGGTGGCCGTGGTATGGCTGCTCGGCCTGCTGCCGCTGCTCGGCTTCGAGCTGAACCCGTACTCGATACTGGTGCCCTTCCTGGTATTCGCCATCGGCATGAGTCATGGCGCACAGAAGATGAACGGCATCATGCAGGACATCGGCCGTGGCGCACCGAAATGGGTGGCTGCGCGACTGACCTTCCGCCGGCTGTTTCTGGCCGGTCTGACCGCGCTGCTGGCGGACGCGGTGGGCTTTGCGGTGCTGATGATCATCCGCATTCCGGTCATCCAGGACCTCGCGCTGGCTGCCAGCCTCGGTGTGGCGGTGCTCATCTTCACCAACCTCGTGCTGCTGCCGGTGCTGCTGTCCTACACCGGCGTGAGCCCGGCCGCCGCCGCACGCAGCCTGCGTGCGGAACAGGCCGGCGCTGACGGCAGCAAGCATCCGTTCTGGGCCTTCCTCGACCTGTTCACGCAGCGCCGCTGGGCCATCGGCGCGGTGGCGGTGGCGACCGTGCTGGGCATCGGCGGCTTCGTCGTCAGCCTGAACCTGAAGATCGGCGATCTCGATCCCGGTGCGCCGGAGCTGCGCGCGGACTCGCGCTACAACCTCGACAACGCCTACGTGATCGGCCACTACGCCGCGAGCAGCGACGTCTATACGGTGATGATTCCGACGCCGAAGGAAAGCTGTTCGAAATACGGCACGCTGCTGCGGGTGAACGAACTGGAGTCGCGTCTGCGTGCGCTGCCCGGCGTCGAATCCACGGTGTCCTTCGTCGGTACCGCGAAGAGCGGCATGGTGGGTTTCGCCGAAGGCAATCCGAAGTGGTACGAGCTGTCGCGCGACCAGGCCAGCATCAATTCGGTCACCCAGTACGCCCCGCGCGAAACGCTGGACGCCCAGTGCAGCTTCCTGACCATCCAGACCTTCCTGAAGGACCACAAGGCGGACACGCTGGATGCGGTGTCCTCGGTGGTCGATGCGTTCGCGGCCGAGTACAGCGGGCCTGATGCGCAGTTCCTGTCGGCCGCAGGCAACGCCGGCATCGAGGCGGCCACCAATATCGTCGTCCGTCAGGCCAACCGCGAAATGCTGGCGCTGGTGTACGCGGCGGTGGTGGTGCTGTGCTTCATCACCTTCCGTTCCTGGCGCGCAGTGCTGTGCGCGGTGCTGCCGCTGGTGCTCACCTCGGTGCTGTGCGAAGCGCTGATGGTGGGGCTGGGCATGGGCGTGAAGGTGGCCACATTGCCGGTCGTGGCGCTGGGCGTCGGTATCGGCGTGGATTACGCGCTGTACGTGCTGAGCGTGACGCTGGCCAATCTGAAAGCGGGACGCACGCTGTCGCAGGCCTATTACGGCGCCCTGTTGTTCACCGGCAAGGTGGTGGTGCTGACCGGCGTCACGCTGGGCATCGCGGTCGCCACCTGGGCCTTCTCGCCGATCAAGTTCCAGGGCGACATGGGCATCCTGCTCGCCTTCATGTTCGTCTGGAACATGCTGGGCGCGCTCATCCTGCTGCCTGCACTCGCCTACTTCCTGCTGCGCCGCGACGTGCAGCAGGATGCGGTACGCCAACCGGCTGCGGTCGAGCACAGCCTCGCCGCCTGAACCGGCATTCACACATCAAGGAGGAGTACACCATGAGTCTTCAGAACTGGACCCCGAGCGACATCGACCTGGACCGCGCACGTGAGGTCGCCACAGAACGCCGTGCCGCCAACAAGGTGAAGATGCTGCACCACCACGCCTTCCGCTGCCGCAGCGCGGAAGAGACGCGCGCCTTCTACGAGGGCGTTCTCGGCTTCCCGCTGGTCGCCGCCTGCATCGAGCCCATCGATCCGCTGACCAATGAGCCGAAGCCCTACATGCATATGTATTTCGAGCTGGCTGATGGCAGTGCGCTGGCCTTCTTCGATTACCCGGCGCACTTCACGCCAGCCGACTTCCCGGAGGTGGACCAGTTCGGCCATCACATCGCGATGGAAGTGACCGGCGGCCACGAAACCATAGACGGTTACAAGAAGAAGCTGCAGGACGCCGGCATCGATGTGCTGGAAATCGATCACGGCTACTGCCGGTCGATCTACTTCTACGATCCAAACGGCATGCGGGTCGAATTCGCCACCAATGTGACGGTGACCGAGCGCTTCTTCGCCGACAAGTACCAGTCGGTCGATGCCGACATGGCGCAGTGGAAGCAGATCCGTGCGCAGCACTTCGGCGAGGCCGCGAAGGCCTGAAGCGCCGACGGTGGATGACATGACGCAACACATTCCGCGCCCGGCCTTCGTGCGCCACGACTGCGTGTCCGAGGACGGCTGCCGTATCGCCTGGTGGTCGGCCGGCAATCCGGACGGACTGCCGGTGCTGCTGCTGCACGGTTTTGCGCTCGACCACACGGTGTGGGCGCCGCTGTACGCGCAGACCGGACTGCTCGAACGCTGCCGACTGGTCATGCCCGACCTGCGGGGCCACGGTGCGTCGGACCGCATGCCGACGGCGGCCCACTACGTTTCGGGCGACGCTTGGGCGGCCGACGTTGACGCGGTCATCCGCGCCGCCGGTCTGACGAGACCCACCGTGGTGGCGTGGTCCTTCGGCGGTCGCAGCGTACTCGATTACGTGCGCCGCTACGGTGCTGACCGAGCTGGCCGAGCGCATCCCGAACATGCGTCTGGTCCATCTGAG
>ENA-UPTA01006421-UPTA01006421.1-activated-sludge-metagenome-genome-assembly--contig:-NODE-6421-length-10380-cov-4.268668_pt1 | contig 10380 bp, 9 predicted proteins | sample MGYA00238184_ERZ773361 | MGnify/ENA primary metagenome ERZ773361 (study PRJEB29100, sample SAMN05720205) | activated sludge metagenome | isolation source: anaerobic digester from wastewater...
CCTGCGGCGTCCACCGTATTCCATATCTGTAAAGCTCTGCTGTTTCATGATAAAACCCACCTGTTCTCTTCTCTTTTCTCGCCTTATTGTACCATGAAACAAAATTAATAGTTCAATGGATGATTAAATCAGTGGTTCCTTAACGTTTGGATACTTTTGGAACGCCTCCTCCGTGGGCGGCGTGCGCAAAGCAAAATGTCCGCGCCTGATGCGTGGCGCAAAGCTATACAGTTACCGCCATGATCCTGTCGAATCAGCGCAGTATAACCACCACGACAATCTGTAACGCGTTTGAAATTTATGCGTATCCTTCCGCGCTTGGTATGCTATTCCGCGTCATAATACGGTTTTCCGTTGCGCCTAACAAGATATGCTGCCGCATATACCGTGGTTCACGTGTTCACAAGGTCATTGACAGCGATATTGTGTTCACTGGCATGTAATATTCATACAATTCATTTTTCGATTATAACCTCAGCAACAACTAATTTGGCACCATGTGGCATGTGTTATACAGCGGCAAGTACATCTGGTCTCTCCAACTCTGGCACATCTGTCACATATTCTTATAACACTATGCCACGCGATTCCAAAAACATACGACATTCCGCATCCGTTGGCATACCCTCCCGTGCACCCAGTCGCGTGCATTTTATTGCCGCAGCCGCACTTGCATAGCAACACGCTTTGTCATTGTCAAAGCCATGCAATTTTCCTGCGATAAACGCGCCGTGAAATGTGTCGCCACTGCCATTGGAATCCACTACATCCACCGGATAACACTCGTAGCGCCGAATTCCCTTTTCATCCAAAAGAATGCCGCCAAGCACTCCCTGCGTAAGCACAACCAATTTCGGATGATAAGTTTCGTAGAGAATTTGCGCCGCTTTTTCCGAAGTGGCCGCACCAGTAATCTTCAGCGCGAATTCCTCTGAAGGAATCAGCCAGTCTATATGCGGCAACAACCGCTCTACGCCAGGATATGTTCCACCCGCGTCATAGCATACCTTAACGCCCCTTGATTGGCAGAATTTTGCAGCAAAAATTGCCGCTTCCAGCATGTGCCCATCCAAATGGAGCACCTTTGAATGCGCCAACGCGTCTTTATATAAATCACCCGCATTCGGTTGCGGCACATTACCACGGTGCCAGACACAGGTTCTGCTCTTTGTCTGCTGGCTCAACAAGACGACTGCATGGAAACTAACCGTCTTTGGTGTGACTTTTACATAATTCGTATCGACACCCCAATGCGCAAGATCATCAAGCATAAAGCGTCCAAACGGATCATCACCGATCGTACCCATGTAGGCTGTGGAGATTCCAAGCTTCCGTGCAGCAACAAGGGCCGTAGCGCAGGGCCCGCCGCCTTGCACCTTGGTTTCCACGCCTTCCAGTTTTGTATCCTCGACAGGAAAATTATTTACGACCATTAATGTGTCGTAGACTGTAGAGCCAATGCCAATTACTTCGCTCCATTGCTTACCCATTGCTACCCTCCGCGCCTAGCAGGCGGATTTTCTCCAACGCAAAGCGTTTAACGTATTGTACCGGTTCCTTCATAAAAACATCCACACCGATGATAGAAGGATCCACCTGGCGCACGCCGTCAAGGAACGCGAGGCATACATCGGTGCCAAAGTTGATTTTACGTATACCGGCATTGATTGCCGCCCGGATCTGATCATCCGGCACGCCAGAACCTCCATGCAGAACAAGCGCGGCCGGAATTGCATCATGCAGTTCTCGAATACGGTCAATTGCCAACACCGGGTCCTGCTTGTAGTGCCCGTGAGCAGTACCCACAGCAACCGCCAACGCGTCCACATTCGTTTCCTCACAGAAACGAATGGCTTCTTCAACCTTGGTATAGTCAGCAGATACACCATCCTTTGCAGAACCGATGTGACCAAGTTCCGCCTCCACATCAATTCCTAAATCATGGGCGAAGCGCACTACGTTTTTGATCACAGCAGCATTTTCCTTAAACGGGAGGGCACTCGCGTCACGCATAACAGAAGAACAGCCGTGTCTGATTGCGCGAAACACAGCTTCATCACAGCTGCCGTGATCTAAATGAAATGCAATTTTGCATTTGGAGCGATGTGCCGCTTCAACGATCGATGGTGCAATAAATCCCGCCTCCTCGCTCATAAACAGACGGCTGTATATTTGCACAATGATGCAAGCGCTTGCTTCATCGGCAGCGTTGAATATCCCCATCGCAGTTTCGCCGTTGTAAACATTGAAGGCTGGAATGGCACAACCAAGTTTCTCTGCGATCTCAAGAATCTCCTTCATACTGGTCAGCATTGTTTAATCCTCCTCCTACTGTTATTCTCAAAAAAAGCGTAATACGAGCCGATTTATCTGAGGCAAGGAACATATCAATAGATGAATACAAAACCTTTCTTCTAAATGCTACAAATCACTTCTTTATAAGATATTTCATCATATCAATCATGCCCTGAATGTATCCTACAGCGTGGGCGCGTCCAATGGTGTGATACCCGTCATCATCATGAATCATAGGAACATGATCCTCAAACACATAACCATTAAAACCGCAATTTTCCAATTCGCACAACACTTGCGCAGGGTTGTAATTACCTTCTCCCAAAAAGCATTCGGTAAAGGATTCCCCTGATCCTATCACATCGCGCAAATGAACTTGGAAAATTTTACCCTTCGGACCGAAGTAACGAATCATTTCAAGCACAGCGTCTTTACCACCCATCTGGGAGATGCAGCCAAGGCAGAGATTTAACCCCCAGGCAGGAGAATGCCCGGACAATTCATAAGCATATTTGTAATCCTCAATGCTGCAAAAGATGCGTGGGACGCCATGAACCACCGGCAGAGGCGGATCACTGGGGTGAAGCATTAAGCCAACATGTTCTTTTTCTGCATGAGGGAGCACTGCCTTCAGGAAATACGCATAGTTATTCCAAAGTTCTTCCCGCGAGGGCATTTCACCATGAATTACATTTTTATAAACAAGCTGATTCCCCTTGGTGTTTTCATCAGCTTTCACATATTGCATGCATCTGCATCCTCCCCTGCCTTTTGCAGCAAGATCAGTACGCCATACATTTCCGGCAGCAAACCCATAGCCAAGATAGGGAATGCCTGCTTTGCCAAATGCAGTAATGATACGGAGATAGCGCTCAATACATTCATCCCTTTCGGGATAGTTCAGCACAATGGGTGTAAACCATTCCACCGGAATGTTTTCCACGCCAGCAATGATCATACCGAACTTGGCACAATAGTCTACCATCCACTGAACCGCTTTTTCCGACCATTCATCTTTACCCCATAAGGGAGGACGATTCAGCAAAACAGCATCCATTCCAAGCTGCTTTCCGCGTATCAGGGCAACTTCATTAAAATACTTTAGTCCACCGGTAACAGTTTTCATCATGGTTCAGTTCCTTAGGCATTCCAATGCTTGTTATAAGGCAGGAGACATACGCTAATACCGGAATCAATGGTCAGTTCTGCTCCGACAATGGTGCTGGCTTCGTCAGAGCAAAGATAATACACGCCACCTGCAATTTCATCCGGAAAGGATTCTCTTCCAGCAGGATATTGATCGCGGCGCTTCTGGGTGGTTGTATCGTCCTGTTCTTCCCAGCGCTCGGTACGGATGGCGCCGGCAGTAATTGCGTTTACACGGATGCCCAAGTAACTCATCTCAACTGCCATGCAATGCATCATACCTAAAACAGCGGCCTTGGAGGTAGAATAACAGATTTTGTTCGGGATGCCACCATGGGCATGGACGCTGCCGATCATTACAATGGAGCCGCCATTCTTCATCAACTTTATGGCTTCTTGACAGGTAAAGAAGTAGCCACGCACGTTTACGTTCATAACGGCATCCCAATAATCGGGGGTCACATTCATCGTGTTACGGAGATTGCCCATATCTACTGCATTGGGAACAAAAACATTCAAATGGCCAAATTTCTTTGCAATTATTTTAAACGCGCTCCGGATATCTTCAATTTTTCCGGGGTCCATAGACACAGAAAGCACTCTACGACCAGGACACATTTCCATCAACTTTTTAGCTGCCTCATCGGCACTTTCCTGGCTGCGACTGGTAATACATACGTCATATCCTTCCTTCAGGAACCGTTTCGCAACAGCATAACCAGTGTTTCGGGTTGCTCCAGTAACCATCATTGTTTTGCCCATGAGTTTGACCTTTCTAATGCCATAAACTGACAATCACATTTTTTTAGACAGATGGCGCCGCTGTCAACTGTGTTCAGCACCAGATTTCCGTCATTGGTATGATAGATTTTGCCGGATAAAATGTCGTAATAGTTACCGGCTTCTCTCATTCTGATTTTCAGATTTTTCTGCTCATGCCAGTAGATGCCGGTGATCAGGCTGTTGACATATACGGGTACGCCGGCTTCAGAATACAGATGGACACCAGCCTTTTTAGCAACCGCTCTGAGAGCCATATAGGAAGGATTGGCCAATCCGCTAAACACGCTGTTGTAACCATTCATTTTACGGAAAGCCAAAGCGGTTTTTCCGCTATTCTTATACCGGCCCATAATTTCAACCGCATCATCTACTATCGCAAAGGTGGGATGAAGAGGATGGTCGTACAGACCATTGATGGTGCCTTCGCACAGATAAACGGTTTCATCATCATCAAGCTCCTCCAGATGCATTCCGGTGAGCTCTTCCATGCGCTCGTGTTCAAAACCATTTTCGGACAGATAGTCAGGGGCGGTCATCCACAGCAGGGTATGATTCCCAGCCATCAGTTTGGTGTGAATCAGCTCGCGCTCATCTTCCTGCAAGGAATAGGCGTTGGGGAAAATACACAGCTTGTACTGGCTCAAATCTACATTTTTCATATCTCGAATAGAAAAATAGTCTACGGGGGCACCGATACGGCTTAAGTTATCGCGGGGATTCAAGATGCTGAAGTTGTTGATACCACATTCCTTATTAACATAGTACATGGATTCGCAGGAATAGAATACAGCAATTTCGCTGATAGAATGGGCATGCCTCATAAACATATCTGCAGAAATCTTCACAAGGTGTTTGACTTCCTTCATTATGCCTTCATCATGCAGCCATGTGGCAAACATACCGAACCACCAATGACCGGCAGAGTTAGCCCATCGCTGCATCATCTCGCGGCGCATCACATCGGTAACCTCTCGCAGATTCTGAAGCACACCACCGGTGTCCCAAATATAGTGGCCTTCCTCCATGCTGCGATAGTTATAGGTTCTGTGATCAAAGGAGGCAAAATACAGTTTTTTGCGCAGAGGAATGGTATGAGCCAAAATCATATAAGCACCGGCATCGGTATGCTTGCGAAACTGGTAAGAGGAGGGGGTCGCGATTAAGTCAATATCAGGGCTGTCATAAACACGATCAATATCGAGATGGCCGGCATTCCACAGGCGGGCGCCTTCTAATTCCAACAGATAACCAAAGAATACGCCAAGCAGCTTCTTGTACTTAAGCACCTTTTGAGCCTCGTGGCAAAAATACAGCAGGGTGTCCGCGATCAGTTTGTTGTGGAATTGCTCATAGACAATGATGTCTTTATCCTTGACAGGGTCAAGGAACAGCTTGTCCTTAGCTTGTAGCAGGCGTTCCTGGGTGGGGATTTCTGCAGATTCATCCTTTAAATACTTTTGATAGGCTTTCAGCTTGGTAGGATGGGTAGCCTGATAGTCTTCTTCACTGAACCACTCTGTGGTATAGCCGCCAAGGAGCACATAAGCGAAAATCTTGTCGGGGTATTTTTTTCTACATGCTCAATCAAGGCACGGATATAATCGGCAGCGGTTCTGCGCCAATTCTCGTTAGCGGCTACTTGGGATAAATGGAAATAGCTGTCAGCTTCATCGGGATGGGCGTCATGCCACCAGGGGCGGGTATCCAGCTGGAAATTCAAAAAGAGCTTCGCATCGGGGGCATTTTCTGCAAAAAAGTCAATCTGCTTATCAACAACGCTAAGATCATATACTCCATCACCCAGCCAACTCTCACCATAAAGGGAATAGGGAGTCCCGAAAGCAGTATTCATACCGGTGGAAATAATGTTGAACAAGCGCACACCAGCCTGATAAAAATCACCGATGTTGGTTTCTTCGGGACGGAAGGTTTTAAATGCCAAAGAATCGACGATTTTGCCGTCAATTTCAATTTGGTTGCTTCCGCCTACAGGAACAAGACGTACATTCATTGTGAGAATCCTCCTATTTGCTTTTTCAGTCTTCTGAGAGTTTCTTGCGTGGAAGAATGTTCCTTGTCATTATTTTGCTTGAACATTTCTTCGGTGTAGAACAGTTCTTCCAGAGCGCGCTCATAGGGCAATTTCGAGAACAGGGTAATGATACGGGCGGCACGATCTATCAGCTTTTTATTGGAAATATTGAGAAAAGTCATACAATTGCCATGTACGCGTCCCATGCGTACCATGGTAGCAGTAGAGACATTATTGAGGAGCATCTTCATGCCAAGATGTTCGAAAATGTCCATGGTGGTCTTCTCGGGAACAAGGCTGGCCTTTTTCAAAGTAAAGGAAGCATGGTGATGATATTTCATTGCCTGCTTTTCAAAGGAGGCAGGGGCTTCCCCGGCACCAATCCAAACGGCTGTGCTTCCTTCAGGAGTTTCACGTTCGGGCATGGCTTCATGGCCGATGACAAACTTGTACAGGGCTTCATGGCCGATAGGCGGAATCTTGTCTATAATATCCGTTTCCAGCCCCAAAGAAGCAAATTCATCCTTGCTCCATTCAATGCAGCGGGGAGGTCTGCGAAAACAACGCTCCCAGCTGGTAATGGTGTCGTAATTGGGGTTTTTAACAAAGGCCCAGGATTCAACCTGACCGGTCGTTCCCTTGCTGACAAAGGGAGGTGTCATGAAAGTGGGGGAGCGCTCCGTGGTATCAGTGAGCACGTCCAGCATGTACTCATCAGCAAAATAGGTGATGAGACCATGCTTGCCATAGCATTTTTCTTCTAAAATTACCTGCTCAGCCATGGCTTCAATACAGGGAGCAGCACTGATTTGCCTTGTGAGGTCTTCAAAAGCCTTTGCATAATTTCCCAGAGGACGGATTTCTCCGCCCATCAGCTTGGTGAGCGTGCGATCAAAGGCAATGCCCAGAACGGCCTGCTCATAGGTGGAACTTTGCATGCGGGTGGAACCAGTTAGAGCCATCGGGCCGCAGGGAAGAAAAAGGACACTGGTCTTTGGGCGGCGATACACTGTGGCGGCACGGGGAATGCGACCGTAGAAATGATCAGGATTGGAACAGACCACCATGAAAACGGAAGCGCCATCATCAAGTGCTCTTGCGGCAGAGCCGAGGATTGAAGTGGTTTCGCCGGTAGCGGTAACGCCAATAAGCATATCGTTTTCTGTCAAACCGAATTCTTCTGCTTGATGCCTTCCAAGCGCCGCAAAGTCTTCGAAGAATTCCACGGCACGGATAACGGCATAGTCGCCGCCGGTTTGAAGGGAAAGCACCTTGTCTTCATATTTCCTTGCTTCTTGTCCATAGAACTGGATGGCTTTTCGGAAGCTGTTTTCTATACGCATGCAAAGGCGGCCAGAGGAACCGCAGCCGGAAAGAATGATGCGCCCGCCAGCGTTCAGGGTTTTGAAAATAGCTCCTTCAAGCTGTGCAAATTCATCACTCTGCAGGGTTTTTGCAACCTTCGGGGCCAACAGAGCATCACATTCTGTCAACATGGAAAGACCTTCTTGCACAGATGAAGCGAAAGCTTCACTCATGTTCCTGGTAACAGGATGGGACTGCTCAGCTTCAATATCGCCAAGACGAAAATCACTGCTATTTGCCAAAAAGTCTTCAGCCCTTTTACGGGCTTCGACACGCAACATTTCTTCATTCATATCGATAACATCCTTTAACCCTTAACGGAACCGATCATAATGCCGGTAACAAAGTGCTTCTGAACAAAAGGATATGCTATCAGTAGAGGAGCGGAGGCGATAAAAATCAAGGCATACTTCATGGAATAGGCAACATAGGTACGACGAGCCATTTCTTGCACCATTTCGGCATCCAAAGCATCGGGATCAAGTGCAGCAGTGGCACCCTGATTCATCAACAAAATGGAACGGAGCGCAAGCTGCAGGGGCTGATATTCCGTCTTAGTGACATACAGGTAAGCGTTGAAATAGCTATTCCAATGGGTAACAGCATAGAACAGGGTGATAACAGCGATGATGGGACGGGCAAGTGGCAAGGCGATGGTAAAGAAGGAACGGAATTCGTTGGCACCGTCGATGGAAGCGGATTCATAGATTTCTCCGGGAATGTTGTTCTCAAAATAGGTTCTTGTAACAATGGTATTGTAAATGGAAATGCCGCCGAGGATGACCAGTGTATAGGGAGTATTGATGAGCCCGAGTTGCTTTACCAAAAGATAGGTGGGAATCAAACCGCCGCTGAAATACATGGTAAAAATGAAGATCAGATTCAGCATACGGCGGCCGGGAAGCTCACGACAGGAAAGCGCATAGGCACAAGGAAGGGTGAGCGCAAGGTTGAAAAGGGTGCCAAAAAGAGCATAGAGAATACTGTTGCGGTAACCAATCCAGATGCTGCTTTCCTTAACCACGTTTTGATAAGCCTCCAATGTGAAGCCGGAGGGAAGGAAAACTACATTGCCGCGAACCACGTCCACAGGTTCTGAAATGGATGCAATGACAGTGAAGTACAAAGGATACAGGGCAACAAGGGTAAACAATATCACACAGGCAGTGATCACTACGTCAAAAAGCACGTCACCCGTTGACTGACGGATGCCATATTTGTTCGTTTTCGTTGCTTTCATATTCTTTACCACACTTTACCACATGCTGGTTTCAGTCAGGCGCTTGAAAACAGAATTCACCAAGGTCAGAATCGTTAGATTAATCACGTTGTTGAACAAACCGATGGCAGTGGAAAAACTATACTGATTTCCCTTCAGACCAATTTCATACACATAGGTGGAAATAACACGGGAAGTGTCAAGGTTGAGAGGGTTCTGCAGCAGAAAGATTTTTTCAAAACCGAGATTGAGCAAGTTGCCACAGCGCATAATCAGAAGAATTACCATGGTAGGCATAATGCTGGGGATATTGATGTGCCAGATAATCCTCATACGGTTGGCGCCGTCGATGCGGGCGGCTTCGATCAGTTCAAGGCTCACGCCGGAAAGAGCAGCCAAATAGATAATGGAGCTCCAGCCGGTATTCTGCCAGACATCGGACCACACTACAATGGAAGGGAAGGCGCTTGCTTCCTGCATGAAAGGCCTTGCTGTTCCGCCGAGAGCGGTAATGAATTTATTAATCATCCCGGTTTGGACGTCCAAAAACAAAATAATCATGGAGCAGAGCACCACTGTTGAGATAAAATGAGGCGCATAAGAAATCATTTGAACGCTTTTCTTCAGCTTCTGACTGCGAAGCTCGTTGAGCATGAGCGCAAATAAAATCGGGATGGGAAAGGTTAGAAGGGAATAAATCGTGATGACAAGCGTATTCCGGAGCAAAGTACCGAAAATAGGCAGATTAAACAACTTGACAAACTGGTCAAAACCAACCCATGGGCTGCCCCAGATACCTTTGCTCGTGCTGAACTTTTTGAAGGCAATCTGTACACCGTACATGGGGCCGTAGTTGAAAACGACGATATACAGCAGGGCAGGCAAAAGAAGCACATAAAGCCGCCAATACTTCAGCAAGATCTTACCGATGCTTCTGCGGTGGGCAACAGAAGCCGGAGTTTGATTGTGAACAACAGACATTAATAATCAATCCTCCTTTTACTTTACTCCGGACAACATCTCTCATGTAGCAGTATGACATCTACCATGTAGTATAACATCTGCTATGCGAGAAATCGAGAATAAAAAATAGACATCATAGACAATGAAAGCGAAAGAAAGAGACATTTCAGAAAAATATTCCAAATAAGCGGCGGCTTTTTCCATGTCCGTTTATTTCCCTTGTTTGTCTCTTTTATTACCTTGATAAGTGGTTATCAGTTTCATACAATAAACGTCATAGGAAGGCAGGTTTGCAAGTGAAATCTGCAAGAAAAGAATATAAAAAGGAGGTTTTGCCCAATGAAGAAACTTGTTGCTCTGACACTGAGTCTCGTCCTGGTACTAAGCTTCATCCCTTCAGCTTTCGCCAGAGAAGTCATGGATCACACTTATTTCTCTCAGTTTCCCCTGGTTCAGGAAGGAGAAAACGTTGAAGTCTCCGTTGTGACTGTACGGAATGCTGCTTATGGCAACGATGCCGAGAAGACCTGGTTCTGGCAGTGGAGCGAAGCTGCCACCGGCCTACAATTCACCCATT
>ENA-UPTA01006425-UPTA01006425.1-activated-sludge-metagenome-genome-assembly--contig:-NODE-6425-length-10378-cov-7.191417_pt1 | contig 10378 bp, 5 predicted proteins | sample MGYA00238184_ERZ773361 | MGnify/ENA primary metagenome ERZ773361 (study PRJEB29100, sample SAMN05720205) | activated sludge metagenome | isolation source: anaerobic digester from wastewater...
AGTCCGTAAGAGAGATCGCTTCTGTTCCGAAAAGTCCCTGCATCAACGGAAGACAGGTGAAGGGGATCTGCAGGAGCATAACTGCCGTCACGGCGGTCCAGACCTGTGAGGCCGCCAATAATCCCTTGATCGAAAGGGCCCGACCGTTGTTCCCGCTGTTTAAGAGACAGAAGACCTCCCCGATTATCAGCGTGTTCACAGCTGTTGTATTGACATTCAAAGACCAAATGGTGAAAATGAAGAAAAATTTTCGCCAGGAGTCTGCTTTGAATAAAAATAAACATTACCCTGTTCTTGAAAGGATCACCCACTTTTCGAATTCCTTGAGCGGACAGCAGATGTCTCTTGCCCGTTTCATCCTTCAGAATCCCGAAACAGCAGCTTTCATGAACTCCGTACAACTCTCTGAAGCAGCCAAGGTCAGTAATCCGACGGTGATAAGGTTCGCTATCAAACTGGGGTTCAAGGGTTTCCCTGAGTTCCAGGAGGCCCTCCAGGAGACCGTCCGGTCACAGATCCGTTCCATCAAACGATACATGGAGGATCCAGGGGTAGAAGAGGAACCCCTCTTCCAGAGGGTGCTCTCTCTAGAGTTCCATGTCCTTGGTGAGATGAAGAGACGCCTGAAGGAGGAGACCCTCCAGAGGGCGGTAGACTTGATATCAGAGAAGCGCAGGATCTTCATTGTAGGTTTCCTGGCCAATATCTGCCACGCCGAGTACATGGCCTACTTCCTGGGAACCCTCAGGGAAGGGGTTCACCTGTTGACACGGGCCGGTGACAACCTCTTCGGGCATCTTCAGAACGCAGGCCCCCAGGATTTAGCCATAATATACAGTTTCCCCCGGTATCCCGCTTCGACCCAGAAGCTTGCCTCATTCCTGAGATCAAAGGGCGTACCGATAATCGGGGTGACCGACACAGTCCTTTCTCCACTGGCTTCATGTTCGGACATTCTCCTTGAAGCACCCATGAAATTTCTCTCCTTCATCGACCCCTGCGCCGGAGCCTTCGCGCTTAACCACTGTCTTCTTACGGCCTTCTACTTCAGGTATCCGGAAAAGATGCGTGAGGCGCTCCGAATGTTCGAGGGATACTCCCACAACCAGAACCTGTTCCTGATGGAAGATATCGACATCGTCGATCTCGTATAAAATCCACCGTAAGGAGGCGTGATCTGAATGGAAGTAATGCTGATCTCTCAGAAGGAGATCGAATCGCTTCATATCCCTGTGACCGAGGTCATGGACGTTGTGGAGAAGGGGTTTGCCCTGAAGGGGGAAGAGAAATTGGAGATGCCGGCCAAGATAGGCATCCACCCCCGAAAGGACTGCTTCATCCACGCCATGCCCTGCTACGCGGGGGGCAGCGCAGACGTCGCGGGCATAAAATGGGTCTCCGGATATCCTATCAATCAGACCAAGGGACTTCCCTACATCACCGGGATCATGTGCCTTAACGATCCCGAGACGGGCTTTGTCAAGGTCGTGATGGATGCCAACTGGATCACCGCCTGGAGGACAGGTGCCGCTACAGGGGTATGTGCAAGGCACCTGGCCGACCCCGATTCAGAGATTATTGCCGTGATCGGTCTTGGAGTTCAGGGCAGGACCAATACCGTGGCGCTTGCAGCGGCCCTGCCGAAACTCAAGAAGGTGAAGGTCTACGACAAGTTCTCCCACCAGGTCTCCCGTTTCAGGGACCTTATGAAAGGAGATCTGAAGGGTATGGAGACAATCCCCTGCGAGACGGTGGAAGAGGCCGTCAGGGATGCCGATGTGGTGGTCACCTGTACCCCTATTTTGGCTGATCCCCAGAGGTTCGTAAGGGCCGAGTGGCTCAAGGAGGACATGCTCGCGGTGGCCGTGGACTACGATTCTGCCTTCGAGGCGGAAGTGATGACCGGGGCATCCGCTTTTGTATGCGATGACCTTAACCAGTATCTGTGGACCCAGGAACATGGCGTCTACTTCCAGAATGGTTACCCTACAGAGAAACAGATACTTGGTGACATGGGGCACATCTGTGCCGGAAAGAAGAAGGTGGAGATGGAGGGGCGCCGTGGTGCGGTCCTCATGGGGATCGCCAGCCACGACATACTGACGGCAAATCTGATCCACGACAAGGCCATTGCAAAAGGTCTGGGCAGGATCGTAGAGATCTAGAAAGCCTGACAGGATCAGGGGGCAGCCCGATAGCCGCCCCCCTGATCCCTCCCCATATCGGTTCTCGACAGGTTTCTGACATCACCTCGTTGGGGTCTCTAAACTACCTCCAGGAAACGATTAAGGTCCTTTACGTCCGTGGCATTGCTCAGGGCCGTCTCGTAGGAGATCAGTTTCTCCTTCACCAGGTGTGCCAGGTTCTGTTCAAAGCTGTACATCCCCTTGCTCTGGGTGGTCAATATGATGTTCCGGAGGTGCCGGGCCCCTCCTGTTCGGATACGGTTGCGGACCGCGTTGGTCCCCACGAGCATCTCTGTAGCGAGCACCCTCCCTCCGCCGCTTTTCGGCAGCAGTTTCTGACAGCATATCCCCAGGAGGGTGTTGGAGAGCTCTGCCTTGATCTGTTCCTGTTGTCCCGAGGGGAAGACATCCACGATCCGTTCGATCGAGCTGGAGGCGTCCCTGGTATGAAGCGTCGCCATGACCAGGTGGCCAGTCTCAGCAGCAGTAACTGCGAGGGATATGGTCTCCAGGTCCCTCATCTCTCCGATCATGATCACGTCAGGATCCTGCCTGAGTACCTTGTTCAGGGCCTGTGCAAAAGTCTTGGAATCCTTTCCTATCTCCCTCTGGTTGACCAATGCCTTCTTGGAGTGGAAGACGTACTCTATGGGATCCTCCAGGGTGATTATGTGAACGTTCCTGTGCAGGTTGATCTCCTCGATCAAGGACGCCAGGGTGGTCGATTTGCCGCTCCCCGTGGGGCCTGTCACTATGATCAGCCCCGTGGTGCTCATTACCAGTTTTCTAAGGGCCCATGGGATACCCAGTTGTGAAGGGGTGGGGATAGCCGATTTAATATGTCTGACGCTGAGCGATGGGGAGCCCATGGAGAGGAAGGCGTCCATGCGGAACCTTTCGCCGTTGTCAAGGGAATAGGCGAAGTCGATCTCTCTACCTTGGGAAAGCTCTTCGAAGAGCTCCTTTCCTAAAAGGATCCTGATAAAAGATGAGATCTCCTTTCCCTGCAGGGGCTTCATGTTGTCGGCCACGTGAAGTCTCAGGTCCTCCATCCGGAATATGGGGGGGAAGCCCGACTTGAGATGAAGGTCGCTGGCTTTCAGTTCTATCATGTTCTGCAAGAAGTTTTCTCCGTCCAGCCTTGTGTGAACAGCCGTTACAGAAGGGAACCTTTCAAAGAGGGGCAATTCGATGGAACCGTTCAGTTCTTCCCTGGTCTCGTCCATGGCGCCGTTAGCCCATTCCAGCGGTCCGGGCGATGTCTCGTTCCCTTCTTCAACCGGCTCACTCGACCAGGGGTATCTTGTTTCTTTATGGTCAAACCTTCGGGCTATGGGATCGAGGGGACCATCCAGAGGTTCTTCTGTCTCTCCCGGGGGGAGGTAGAAGACGAAGAGTAAGTGATCTTCTTCACTCTTCCCGTCGACGGGGAATATGTCCACCCTTGTCTGGACCATGGTCCCGTTCTGCGCCTGGGTGATCAGTTTTTCGGTGAGCTGCTCTGTTGCTGGATCCCTTGAAATGTTGCGAAGGATACCTTCCGGTATATTCCAGAAGGAAGGGTCCCAGAATTGGTGGACTCTACCAATACGGACCGACTCTTCATCAAGATTAAAGGCCTTGCCGGCATTCTCGCTGCAAGAAACTATCTGGCCGGTCTTGTCCGTGAGGACCAGGGGGAAGGGGCATTCCGAAAGGAATGTACTACTTTCTCCGACTGGCTTGAAAAGATCCGAAACAGGCCTGTCGACAGAACCCTCCTCTGGGTGGAGTGCCGCGTGGACCTCTCTTAGTATTTTCTCTCTAAGCCCTGGTCCAATCCCAGTTGTGAGGCTCTCCAAAAGGCCGGAGTAAAAAAAACTCTCGTTTCCAGTCATGTTAGCTTCCCCCTTGGCCCGGATCTAGAAGAATGGCTCCTTTTACATCTCTAAAAGTTCAGTCGAAATTATAGATCAATGAAGAAAAAAATAACATGTCAAAATAACATTTTGAATTACTACACCGTTGTCCTGTTTTTCGTTATCTTTCTTTTGCCCCGTAGCATCTTCTCTATCCCGTATTCGAGGGATGTCAGTCTTGAGTGTGGGGTCCTTTCTGTACAAAATGAATATGAATACTTTTCCTGGTTGGTTACGATTGCAGCATTCAATAGCCGAGCACAACAACCCTTCTGGACCATACCATCCGGGTCTGACAGCAGCCTTTTCGGCTATTTCAGGGATATCATTCAGGAACTTTCCCCGACTCGCAGGGATCATCAGTGAGAGGGCGGTCCCATGTAGCCCTTTCGTGAGTCTGCTGAACATGGCCAGAACTCCTGCTGACAGGGATCAGATCCGGTACCCTTGGATCTCTTCCATGTCAGTTTTCCTTTGCCTTCTCCAGGAACCTGTTCAGGTCCTTGTCATCAATTGAATGCACCACAGCTGTTTTGTAGGAGATCTGACGGTCCCTTGCCAGTGCTGCCAGGTTCTGCTCGAAAGAGTACATACCATCCTTAGGTGCGGTCATTATGATATTCCTGAGGTGGTGTGCCCCACCTGAACGTATCCTGTTCCTGACAGCGTTGTCGCCCACAAGTATCTCCGTCACCAAACCTTTGCCTCCGCCGATCCTTTGAAGAAGTTGCTTGCTGCAGATCCAGAGAAGAGTGTTCGACAGCTCGGACTTGATCTGTTCCTGCTGTTCTGCTGGGAACACATCCACCATGCGTTCGATCGGGCTGGCGGCATCCCTGGTGTGGAGCGTCGCCATGACCAGGTGGCCAGTCTCAGCAGCAGTAACTGCGAGGGATATGGTCTCCAGGTCCCTCATCTCTCCGATCATGATCACATCGGGTTCCTGTCTGAGAACCCGGGTCAGTGCCTGTTTGAAGCTTTTGTGTGTCGGTAAGGGAGAGTACGTCCTCAACCTCCGTCACTGAAACGCAAACTGCCATAGGTCTCGACCGGGAATAGACTACGGTAATATCAGAGTCGGCCAGGATCCCGGGGTTGTTCTTCAGATCCCTGCTTAAGACAGAATTCAATATAAGTCTCCCAAAACGTCCTGTTAAATATCACTCTTAAGGTCCTACATCAGGTCCCCAAATTTTACACCTATAGTCAACCTTCCAAGTATTTGGCTTGTGAGACGTGAGTCGGAAGGATCAAAGGCGTCGACTGTCAACGGTGAACGGCGAAGGTTCAGGATACACAGGAAATGAGAAAATTGCGAAGTGTAGCTTCCATGTGTTACAGGCAGGAATTACAGGGAAAACGAGAAAAGATCCGTAACTGAAGAGGCTACCGACGAAGGGTGGCAACTGGTTTTGTACCATTATTGACCGAAGGCGGGGTAAGGGATCATTCTGGAGGCCTGGTGCCACTTCCCAGGCTTTCGGAAGACGAAAAAACAGAGGACCGGGCGTTCTGTCCCGGCCCTCTGCGGTATAGCGGTCCTTCATTCTATAACGTCTTCCGATACAACCTCCTGGGGCAGCTCTTTGACTGGTTCTTTAACAAAAGGTTTTTGTACAGCTGCCGGAGCTTCTTCAACTGGTTCCCCCACCGGCGGATCTGACGAGGGTTCCGCAGCGGTTTCGGTCTCAGGTTTCAACTCGGGTTCGGAAGCCGGTTCCTCTGCAGTTCCTTCTGAGGTTATTACCGAAGGCTGGGTTTCGGGCGTTGGTGTTTCTGATGGTTCCTGTTTGACTTCAATCACCGGTTCTGGCTTTGGTTCAGGTTCTTGCGTTGGTTCCGGTTTTGCTTCTGGTTCCGGTTTTGCTTCTGGTTCCGGTTTTACTTCTGGTTCCGGTTTTGGTTCCGGCTCGATCTGTTGTTGCACTGGTACTGGTTTGGCTGCTTCCTGGGACGCTTTGATCACTGGTTCGGTCTTCTGGGTCTGAGAGGTCCCAGTTTGCACAGCCGGCTGCTCCGAAGCTTGCTTCGGGGCCGGTTTGGCACCGGTGATCAACTGCTCCGGCACTTTTTCCTGGAGTGTCTGCTCCGGTTTTGTCGGTTCTGCCTGCTGCTGTTGTTGCGGAAGCGTGGGGACTGCCCATGGAATGATCTGCTCCAGGACTTTTTCCTGGAGTGTCTTTTCCCCCGGAGCTGCCTGGTCGGAGGTTTCCTTCTTTTCTCCCGGGGATACCTTTATGTTGGCGACGCTGGGTTTGTCTAAAGTGCCGCTCAGGTTAAAACTAACGTCCCTGAAATCATCGTCCCGAAGGCTTGAACCAGCCCCTTCCAGCACTCCCGTAAGGATCCCGGCGAGGTTCTGGGTTGAAGTCAGACCGCCGAGACCTCCCGTGAATCCGCCAAGGAGGGCGTTGATGACCTTCACGTTGATCTTGCCGTTGCAGGACAGGTTGAGCCTGTTTTCCGGTCCGATCCCGCCCGTGGCCGCCAGAAATTCATATAGGGGGTCGCCCTCCGGGGCCTTTACCAGAGTGTCCTTTGCAAGTATGAGTTTCCCCGTCTGAAGGTCGAAAGGCGCATATACGGAGGCGAAATGAAGCCCCCTGGATCGGTGGACTGCCGCCACCAGGTCTATCATTTTGAACCCGGAGATCATCCCCTGACCTGTTTTGAAAAGCCCTTTGCCGGTGTATTTGAATTCATCACCCAGGGAGCCGTTGATCTTCGCGAAGAGCTCGGCCTTGCCAGTAATGCTTCCCTGAAGCTTGAATGCGTCTTTCAGAAGGGCATTGACATCGGTGTCCTTTACTTCGATCTCGTTGTAGAAGGTCATGCCCGAAAGGTTCACGGCGAGATCATTCATCAGCTGTCCTCCGTAAAGCCTTCCGGTCCCGTCAGGGGAGGTCAGCCTGTTGCCGTCAAGGACCAGGGGGAGGACAACATTGGTGATCTCCATTCCCATTACACGTACCGAGGATGAAGTGGCCTTCCCCGATCCGCTGTTCTTCCCTTCACTGAACAGGCCCCTGAATTCCAGATCTGCCTTACCCATGATATTCAGCGGTTTGAGTTTCTCAAATCTCGACAGCATGGGGTCCAGTTCAAGGCTCTTGCCGTTGATCGCCAGGTCGGCGGCAAAGGGCGCGAGGCCCACATCGCCGGTGACAGCAATTGAACCTTCACCGATCTTGCCGGAAATGTCCTCTATCTTCAAGTTGGAAGTACTTCCGGAGGCCTTCATTTTAACGCCGTCCACCTTCAGTCCTGCAGCGGCTATGAAAGGTGCCGCTGCGTTGACAGAAACCCGGGGATCCTCAACCCTGCCGACGACTGCCATATCCCCGTTAAGGACCCCGGCAAGTGGAAGTGCTTCTCCACCCTTGAGTTTTACCTTTTCAAGGTCGATATCTGCGGCTTTCAGCGTAAGGTTCAGCGTCGTCCTCTCGACAGGATCCTCGACAGTGGCGCTGCCCCCCGCAGATAGAGATCCTCCCCCGATCGACGCGTTCCCCTTCTTAATTGTTACGACCTTTGCCTTCTTTTCAAGTTCCAGATCCAGGGTCTTTAGCTCGGCTCCGGCAATTGAAGCGGAATCAGCTGTTATATCAAGCTGAAGGTCTGAAGGGATCCCGGCCTTGAGGTCGTTGATATTCGTTCCTGCCTTCAGGTTCGTGAAGCTGTAGCTGTCCATTACAGAGAGTGATCTGGACAGGAGATCGACCCGTACCGAAGGGCCGGAGAGAGGGCCCTTGACCAGAGCCTCGACGGACATCTCCCCCTTCAGACGGTATTCGGAGATCTGGGGATAGAAGGAGGAGAAGAAGGCGGAGTCGAGGTTCGATGCCTGCAGGGAGAGGTCGCCGGCCCTTTCGTCGGAGGTCAGGCCCGTGATCTTGCCCTTCCCTGAGATGGCGACCTTTTTCCATGAGGCTTTCACGTCGGAGAGGGTGAGAGCATCCCCCTTCAGGTCGTAATCAAAAAAGGCAGATGGTCTCTCAAGGGAGTGCTGCCCGACAGTTATGTTGTCGGACCATAGTTTGCCCGAAACAGACATTGCCTGCACGGGGCCGGAGATTTTGTAATCGGAGTTGACACTTCCTTTGAAGTCCATCTCCTGCATGGCGGGTATCAACTTTTTCAGGGATCCCAGTGAGAGGGACCTTAATGTTCCCTGCAAGGCTGCCACGGGGCTTCTTGTGAAATTGGAGACAGTCCCTCCCAGGGTTAATGGAGCTCCCTCGAAGTTGCTCTTCCCCGTTATATTTATGTTGCCGCTCCTTATCCTGGCGTTGATGATTGTGTTGTTGGTCGAAAGACCCCTGTAACCCAGCTCCCGGGCCTCGAAGGAGATCTGTCCTTCGGGGTTGAAGACCTGCCCCTCGAGGAACACGGAAAAATTGTCCAGGGTGCCGCTCATGCCTTGCAGTTTTTCGGATATCTGAGATAGTGCTTCCAGGTTCACTGCTGCCCCTTTGAGTTCCACCCGCATCCGCGGGGGTGATTTGGGGTCAAAAACAAAAGCCAGTGAACCGTTCAGGGGAAAGCCGAGGGTATAGACGTCGAGGTCGGCAACGTCAAGACGGTTATTGAGGAATCTCCATCGGGCTGATGCCTTTTCTACGGGGATGCCCGACACAAGGCTGCCCGAAAAAAGGAAGTCCCCTGATATCTCTGGCTCCTGCCACGTCCTCGTCGCTGTGAAGTCAAGCGAAATAAGCCCTTTGTAAAGCTCAGGGTTGGCGTCGGGCCAGAAGGAGACAAGCCTTGAAATGTCGAGGTCTTTGGCATTCCCCTTCAGGGACAGTTCGGGCATTACCTCTCCAGATGCAGTGATTCTCCCCTCACCGATCCTGAGGTCCATTTTTCTTATGGCTGAAATCTTCTCTGCTATAGAGACATCAAGGTTCCCCTTAACGGGAAGATCGTCGATCGACATATCCAGGTCCGTGTCAATTCTGTCCCCGTCCAATGAAAGGTTAACGGTCCTGATAGTCGCTTGCACCCAGGGGGTGCCGAAGTGACTGTCGGTCAGGCGCACCTTCCTTAAGGGTAGCTGGCCACCTTCTTCGCCAGGCTGGATCTTGGGGACCAACCGGTTGATCCTGTCCACATCGGAGCTGAAGCCCACTATCTCCAGCAGGGAGACAGGCGCACCTCCGGTAATAAGTGAGATCAGAGACACCTTTGCGTTAATCCTATGCGCTGAAAAGACCTCGGATCCATCTGTGGAGAGGGTCACATCTTCGATCCTGTAGCCCCTGAAGGGGTTCCCCTTTACTTCACCGAGAGTTATCTTAGAGTCAAGGCTTTCCGTTACCGCTTCGGTAATTTTCTCCCTTACCAGATCCGTTGCCATGTTCGTTCCCAGGGCGAAAAAAGCCAGCACCAGGATCGCACCTGCCAGAAGGAACATGATAGTCCTTTTTTTATTCATCTCATCACCCTCTTGTTTTTGTAAATGTGCGATCAGTGATCCTATTGTACCATCTGGGGCTCGTCGTTGATGTTAACTCCTGCGGTCACTCGATTCAGATGGTCCGCGGCGTACTTGAGTTCAATATCGATCCCCTCTGTAAAGGCCAGGATGTTCTCAACGTTCCTGGGGACCCTGAGATCTGGAGTTACGCCCCCTTCCCCCGGACGGCTGTCGATCTGGACCTGTCCGTTCCGGTCGAGGGAACGGCCGAAGGGGTATCTGATGATGTAGCCTCCTGGCATGATGATCTCTCCACCTGCCACTCCGAAGGACCCGTTGGTCCCTAAGAACCCGGCGGTACTTCCCCTGGGCGACCGGGAAAGAGAAGAGGCTATACCCTCACCGGAGCTTTTCGTCCCCGGGTTGATCAGCGCTACCACATGTCCGTCATGGCATACGGTCCATGAGGTCCCGGAGGGAAGGTTCTCGACGCAAGAAAGATCGGTGCCTGTCTCATGCCATGGAGGAAAGTTGAAACTGTCAATGATCCTGAAAAATTCCTGCACCGTATCAATACCCATTCGGGTAGGTCTGGCATATCGAGAGAAGAGAAAGATTCACGAACTGGTTATCAAAATGTTGGAAGGGTCCGCCGATACGGCCTCTCGAAGGTCCATGAGGCCAGAGACGCTGCCGTACTGCAAGGCCTCCACTCCACGGCTGTCGGTCCTGATGACTTCTTTGGCTATCTCCCTTACGATGTCTACCGGGAGTGCTTCCCTTGCAGGGGAATCCCCGCCGAAGGAAATGATCCCGGGGTCATTCATTGTCCCAAAGAGACCCCGGATAATTGATGCCGTTCTTTCCATGGTCTTCAT
>ENA-UPTA01006430-UPTA01006430.1-activated-sludge-metagenome-genome-assembly--contig:-NODE-6430-length-10372-cov-36.904817_pt1 | contig 10372 bp, 7 predicted proteins | sample MGYA00238184_ERZ773361 | MGnify/ENA primary metagenome ERZ773361 (study PRJEB29100, sample SAMN05720205) | activated sludge metagenome | isolation source: anaerobic digester from wastewater...
CTTTGTGTCCGGAGCGAGAATCCGGATAGGTAAAGACGAAGCGGAGCGATCTGCAAATGAACAGGCCGGGTCGGCACGGCGTCCATGATGGAGATGTCGGCTCGGTCGATTCGCAGACGATCGACCCGCACATCCGGCGTTTTGTTCTTCTTTCCGGAATCACTCGGTGGATTTTTGGGGTCTTTTTTTGCTGCTGGATTTTTCCCGTCTGTCGCGGCGAGTTCCAGAAGATTGAGGACGCCCTTTTTGTTGCGACGGATAAAGAGCTGCGGAGCATCCAGCGATATTTCGGTCAGATGAATTTTGGGAACAAACGGTTCGACGGATGCGATATCGATCGACAGAGCAGGAAGTAGCAGAATCTTATTTCGCTGCAAATCCTCCAGGCGCACTTTGCGCAAATCCAGCCGCCCGGTCAGTTTCATCTGGGGTGCTTTTTTCTCATTTAGCAGAAAGTGGAACTCCAGACGGGTATCCATTCGCGCTTCGGAAAGCCGGAAATTCATCTTTACCGGCGAATATTGCAGGTAAAAGGGAATGTCGATATTTTTAATGTCCAGGGTCAGGCTTGTATCCCGCGAGTGGTGAAAAGGCTGGGTTTTCCCCACGGCTTTCACGAAATGGCCGTTGATGACGGCTGAAAACCTGGGTTCGACATAATTTTTCATATAGTAATCAATGTTCGATAGAAAAGGAACTGACAGCTGCAATTCCCGAACCCGGTGATCTGTTTGACGGGGCCTGTCGTGGAAATCGATGTTTCCTCCGGAAATTCGAATGTTATTGAGCGAAAAGAGAAAAGTTTCCGATGATTTTTCTTTTTGCGCTTCTTGTTTTGGGATGAGGTCTGAAAAGTTGTAAGATCCATCCTCTTTCCGTGTAATGCCGAGATAAGGCTTTTCGAGGCTGATCTCTTCTAAAATCAGTGCGCGCCGGTATAGGGAGGTCGGGACATCCACGTTCATCCGAAGGCGGTCAAAGGAGAAAAAAGGTGTTTTTTTATCCGGTTCGGCCAGTTGAAAGCCCTCAATGGTCACCGAAAGGTCAAAAGGGTTGATTTCTATTTGTGCAATAGAGGCTCTGCGGTGGAGTGCCTCTGAAATTTTTTCGGTCAGAAACGGTTTGAGAACCGCCGGAAGAATCCAGAATCCGGATACGGTGATCAAGACCAGCAGGCCAGAGATGGCGATCAGTAATTTTTTCGCGGTTTTCATGAGCGTAAACCGGTATGGAAAAGTTCAAATCATGACGCTGGGGTGAAATAAATCCGCGCATCCACAATGCTTACGCCTTTCCCGCGAGGGTGCACGATCACCGGATTGAGATCAATTTCTTCAATATCCGGGCAGGCATCCAGAAGCGCCGACACTCTGCAGATCACCTCTTCCAGCGCCGGGCAATCCGCTGGTTCTTTTCCCCGCGCTCCGGCAAGAAGCGGATACGCTTTCAGATCCCGGATCATGTCTCGGGCCTCGTTTTGCGTGACGGGCGCCAGACGAATGGAGGTGTCTTTGAAAATTTCGACAAAGATGCCTCCCAGACCGACCAGGATGATCGGGCCGAAGGCTGGGTCACGCCTTCCTCCGACAAGGCATTCCACGCCTTCTGGCGCCATTTCCTGAACCAGAAAACCATCCATGGTTATCGGTTGGGTTCTTTCCCGGATTTTGCTTTTCATGGCGATCAGCGTTTCCGAAAGCTGTTTTTTGCGACGAATATTGACTGCCACTCCTCCCACATCCGATTTGTGTGATGCATCGCGGGAAACGAGCTTTGCGGCCAGGGGAAAACTCAAGGGGATTTTCTCCGGAACGATTTCGTCCTTCAAGAGCAGGCTTTTTACCGGTTCCAGACCGGCGGCGGCAACGATGGAAAGCGCTTCGTTTGTGAGCGGAATCCGTTTCTGTTTCCGGCATCGACTTCGGATTTTTTCTATGGCTTTTCCATCCACGGAAGGATTCATCAGCTGGCCGCGAGCATCACGCGCCTTTTTCTGCTCTGCATAAGTCCGCAAAATATGAAGAGCGGTCGCTGCTTCCAGCGGGGAGGTGTAAACGGGAAAGGGCTGGCTTTTCTGAATATTGAGCAGTTCCTCGCGGTCGGAAATCAGCGTTAAGCAAACCGGTTTTCCGTATTTTTCAACGAGCTTGCCTGTGCTTTGCAGAAAAGACCGCGACATTTCCGCCTCAAAATCCGCGGAATAGAGGTGGTTGAATAAAATTCCGTCGAAATCGTCCAGTTGAAGGGCCTCTTCCAGAATATTTGTAAAAATCGTGTAGTCAAAAATTTCACCCAAATCCAGCGGATTCTGATGGGCGATGACCCGCGTGTTGTAGATGGTTTTGAGCTTTTCCAGAAAAGCAGGAGGGAAAGGAGGCATTTCAAAACCATATTTTGCGCAAGCGTCCGCCGACAGCACGGCGTGACCGCCGGAGCGCGAAAGGACGGCCACGCGCTTGCCCTTCATCAGCGGCAGGCGAACGGCTTTAATGGCATTGATAAAATCGACTTCATCTTCCACGCGGAGAATGGCTGCCTGCTTGAAGGCCCCGTCCACGACACGGTCGTCGCTGGATAGCGCCGTGGTGTGGGATTGGGCGATTTTCGCGCTGACCGGCGAGCGGTTGGACTTTTGAATGATGATGGGTTTGTCGCATGAGCGAGCCAGGTCAAAAAAGACGCGTCCCCGCTTGAATCCTTCCAGATACATGGCGATGATGTCTGTTTTGGGATCCGACCGAAAATATTCCAGAAAATCCGCTTCATCCAGTTGAAGCTTGTTGCCGGTGGCTGCGAATTTTCCGGGAAGCACGCCATGTCCCGCCACCGTGCGCAAATAGGTGCCGCCTACGCCTCCGCTTTGTGAAATCAGTCCCAGCCTGCCGCCGCTGGGAGAGCTCTTGGCGAAGGCAAAAGGCATCATCATTTTATAGTCAAAATGGATGGTGCCCACGCAATTGGGGCCGATGACTTTCATGTTGTATTTTTGGGCGACGGCCAGGACATCGTCCTCGAGTGTGTGATCGCTGTGGGAATATTCACTGAACCCGCCCGATTCGATGACCATGTGCGTAATTCCCTTTTGTCCGCATTCTTCCATCAGGCCGGGCACGGTTTTGGCGGGGGTCAGAAAGATCGCCACATCCGGAATTTCCGGCACATCGGCGACTTTCGTGTAAACCGGAATGCCGTTCAAGTCGCCTTCTTTGGAGCCGACGCCGTAGAGCCTTCCGGGATAGCCGATATTTTTGTTGTTGATTAAAACGATTTGCGCCAGATTCATTCTGGTGATGGAAGCGCCAAAGACAACGATGCTTCGGGGAGTGAAGAATTTTTCCATGATTTGCAAGCTCCTTTCGGAAGGCGGATGAAAGACCGGAATCAGGCTGCCGGGTGGAAAGATTTATAGAGCAGCGTTCAAGGCGTGTCAAGGAAGAATCGCTTATTTATCAATCTTTTGTTTGACTTCCTTACCAAAGCCAATATAATTTCCCGCGACAGGCTGATGGCAGAGATTTTTTGATCAAGACCGGGCGCCGGTTTTGAAATCCGTCCCGGAGGCGATTTCCAAAACCGGCAAAGAGGAAAAGTATGAGAAAACGGCGGCAGGATGAATCGGAACTGGCTTTGGAGAATCAGCAGCTGCGTCGCCAGCTCCAAGAGCTTCAACAATCGGAACTACACAGAAGGTGCGCGGAAAGTCAGCTCAAGGAAAGCGAACAGAGATTGAAGAGCGTGATTGGCGGATCCCCCATTCCGGCTTTTGTCATCGGCACGGATCACCGGATTCTCTATTGGAATAAAGCGCTTGAAAAACTGACAAAAATCAAGGCCGAAGACGCTGTCGGCACTTCCCGGCAGTGGCGTGCGTTTTACAAACGGGAACGCCCTTGTATGGCGGATCTTCTGGTAAGCCATGAGCAGGAAAACATTTCCCGATGGTACACAGGAAAATATACCCGGTCCAGACTGCTGGACGAAGCTTATGAGGCGATTGATTTTTTCCCCGAACTGGGCCATCAGGGCAAATGGCTGCGCTTTACGGCGGCGATTATCCGCAACGCATCGGGAGACCTGATCGGCGCCATTGAAACGCTGGAGGATATTACCCGGCGCAAGAAGGCGAAGGAGGCGCTGCTCAAGGCGCATCGGGAACTGGAACAGAGGATTCGGGAAAGGACGGCGCAACTGGCCCAGGCCAATGAGGCGCTGGTTGCGGAGCTGATGGAGCGTCAGAAGGCGCAAAAGGCGCTCAAGGAAACCAGTGACCATTTATCCGTGCTTCTGGAATCCCTGCCGATTATTTCTTATTCGCGCCGGGCCGGGGAGAATTTCGGCATTACGTTCGTGAGCAATGCCATCGAAGAGATTACCGGCTATGATCCTCGTTCTTTTGTGGAGGATGAAAATTTCTGGCGAGATCATATTCATCCGGATGATCAGAATCGCGTTTTTGCGGAACTGCAAACGGAACCTGACGGGGGAATGCATCGCATCAGCTACAGATTCCGGGTGATGGATGATTCCTACCGCTGGTTTTCCGATTATTGGAGAATTGTTCAGCATCCGGCCGGTTCTCCCGGCACGATCGTTGGCGCCTGGCAGGATGTTACCGAAGATAAAAGGATCCGGCAGGAGGGAGAGCTGAGGCTTCGGCAGATGATTCAGACGCAAAAACTGACGGCGCTGGGAGAAGTGGTAGCCGGTGTGGCTCATGAAATCAACAATCCGGTGAGCTTTATCGCATATAATGTGCCGATTCTGGAAGAAATCTGGCGGACGGTGGACGAGATCCTCCTGCAATCCGGCGTCTGCCACCCGGATTGGGAGAAAAAGGGACTTTCGTTTGAGGATGTTCGCGGCAGTATGAAAGATATTATCCAGGCATTCAAAATCGGTGCGTGCCGGATCAGCCGTGTCGTGACCAGCTTAAAGGAATTTTCCCGTTCGGATGAAGCGTCTCAGAAAAAACCCGTATCCGTGCCGGAGGTGATTGCAGGCGCGCTGGTCATTGTCGGGGCTCAGGTCCGACGAACCGTTTCCAGAATTGACCAGGAGATTGCTGAAAATATTCCTGCGATTTCCGGTCATTATCAAAAAATCGAGCAGGTGATGGCCAATCTTCTGATTAACGCGCATCAGGCGATTCCGGAGGGGCAAAAAGGCATGATCACGATCCGCTGCCGTTACATCAAGCGCTTGAAAGCGGTTGTGGTGGATATAGAAGACAATGGTAAGGGCATGGAGCGTCACATCGTCGAACATATTTTTGACCCTTTTTTCACCACGCGCAGGGAGCATGACGGCACCGGGCTTGGACTTTCCATCTCTTACGGCCTGATTCGGGAGCATTCCGGCCTGATCAGCGTATTATCCCGTCCGGGCAAAGGCAGCCGGTTTACCCTGTATTTGCCGGTCGATGGTGCAAGCAGCCTGAACTTGTATTCCGCCATTTTATGCGTCGATTCCAATGTGAAATACCTCAAGGAAATCAAAGCCAATTTTTTGGATGCGGTCATCTGGCGCTGGGAAGCCGGAGATCAACCGGGAGATGTTCTGGCCTTTCTGAATGAAAATCCGGAAGTGGATATGATTGTGTCCGAGGTCCGTCTTCGGGGCTTTGACGGATGGGCGCTGATGGAGCAAATTCAGGCCAAGCATCCTCTGTTGCCGGTGATTCTGTATTCGGCTGACGCCAAGGCGCTGCAACCGCCAACCGGAGTCCAGGCGACGCCGGAGTTTGTTCTGCAAAAGCCTTTTCCAATGGAGCAGCTCCAGAAAAGAATTCGGGAAGTGGGAAGGCAGCATTTATGAAAATTCTGATCGTTGACGACGAATCCGTGTCTCTGTCCTCCGTAAAACGTATTCTGCAGTGGCGTGGACTGAAACGGGTGGAAATCTGCGATAATGGCAGGGAAGCCATTACCCGGATCCGCAGGGAGAATTATGACATTGTTCTGCTGGATTTACTGATGCCGGAAGTGGATGGTTTACAGGTGCTGGAAGCCACCAAACCCTTTGCTCCACAAACGGAATTTCTCATTCTGACCGCTGTGGACGATATTTCCACAGCGGTTCGGGCGATACGTCAGGGAGCCTATGATTATTTGGTCAAGCCCGTGGATAATGAATTGCTTTTGCTGTCCATTGAAAGAGCATACGAGCGCAAAGGGCTTTTGGCCGGTTTAGCTCTGAATGCCGGAGGCGATGCCTGCGGGGTGCCGGAGGCTTTTGCCGATACGATTACGCAAAACGCACAAATGAAATCATTGATTTCCTATGCCCAGGTGATGGCGCGCGGAGGCAATCCGGTGCTGATCACGGGAGAATCGGGAACGGGCAAGGAATTGATGGCGCGGGGCATCCACCGGGCAGGGCCGAATCCGGATGGTCCTTTTGTGGCCGTGAATGTATCCGCGATACCGGCAACCATGTTTGAAAGCCAGTTTTTCGGCCATGCCAAAGGAGCTTTCACCGGCGCGGATGCCGGACACGACGGGTTTTTTCAGCAGGCCGACGGGGGGACCCTTTTTCTGGATGAAATCGGCGAACTGCCGGTCGGTTTGCAGGCGAAACTTTTGCGGGTTCTGGAGGAAAAAACATTCACGCCGCTTGGCGCCGTCAGGCCCGTGCGCGTGGAGGTCCGGCTGGTTTCCGCAACCAATGCGGATCTGGATCTGGCCTGCCAGGAGGGAAAGTTTCGCATCGATTTGCTTTACCGTTTGAAATCTGCCCGCATCTGCCTGCCGCCTTTACGTGAAAGACGAAATGATATTCCGCTTCTGGCGGCGGCTTTTTTGCAGAAGGCCTGTGTTCGTTACGACAAAAGCATTTCCGGATTCAGTCCGGACGCCATGAATTGTCTGACAAACGGAAATTATCCCGGCAATATCCGTGAGCTTTCTCAAATCGTTGAAAATGCGGTTTTAATGTCTGATGGACCGGTCATTTTTCCTGCCCATCTGGGCGGAATCTGCGCGGGGGAAGCGCCGCTTTCGCCTGCGGGCCGAAGCCTCTGCACGCTCAGAGAAAATGATGCGGCGCATGTGCTGTTTGTTTTAAATGCTACCGGGAACAACCGTAAAGAGGCGGCCCATATTCTTGGCATTACGCTTCGGCAACTTCAACGCAAAATTGCCCAACTAACCAACGGCTAGCCACCACTCACCATCCACAATTCACCATCCACCATCCACAATTCACTAACCACCATTCACTAACCCCCATCAAGTTGCGAGGCCAGGCAAGGCGATGCGCTTTTCCACGGCACGCGCCGCCAGCACAATCAGCGAAATCAAAGCCAGATACACCAGCCCGGCGGTCAGATACACCCTGAAAAACTGAAAATTGACGGAAGCGATTTCCTGCATCTGGGCGAAGAAATCGGGAAATTGAATGAGAAATGCCACGGAGGTGTCTTTCAGATTTTGAATGACCTGATTGGTGAGCGACGGCACGGAAAGCCTTAATACTTGCGGCAGAATGATGAAGCGAAAGGTTTCCGTTGCAGAAAAACCCTGGGCGGAGGAGGCTTCCAGCTGAGTTTTGTGCAGGCCGTGATAAGCGGTCATGAGATAACGGGCATTGTAAGCCGACACGTTGAACGTAAAGCCGATGACGGCAACCGCAAATGGGGAAAGACGGATGCCGGCCTGGGGCAACCCATAATAAAGCAGAAAAAGATGAACCAGAAGCGGCGTGCCGATGAAAAAGGAAATGTAGTGTTCCGCCCATTGTCGCACCCGTCTTTGGGGATGGATGGACAGGTAGAAAACCAGAATTCCTCCGCAAAAGCCTGTTGCCGATATGATGGCCATCAAAAGCAGCGTGTTTTTCAGCCCTGTCAGAATTTGCGGGGAATAATGAAGGAGATCGTTGAAAAAAGCGTCCATGGTGATCACCGGTGATCGACAACGCTTAAAAAAAACTGCCGGATGCGCGGATCGGCGGAATCGTAAAAAAGTTTTTCGGCGATGTCCTCGGCCAGAACCACCCCTTCATGCATGAAGATGATGCTGTCGGAAATGTATTTCGCCAGAAAAGCGTCATGCGTGACGCAAAGCATGGTGACATTATCCAGATAAAGCTTGTTAATGACCGTGACAACTTCCCGGGACATTTGCGGGTCGAGGGCGGAGGTGGGTTCGTCAAGAAAAAGCACTGCCGGGTCCATGGCCAGCGCCCGGACGATTGCGGCCCGCTGTTTTTGACCGCCGGAGAGTTCGGCGGGATATTTATGCCGATGTTCAACCATGTCCATTCGTTCCAGTTCAAAAAGCGCCTTTTCAACAGATTCCTTTTGATTCATTTTTTTCAGCCTGCGCAGCGCCAGCGTCGCATTTTGCTGTACCGTCAGATGCGAGTAAAGGGCAAAATGCTGAAAAACAAAACCGATTTCCTGTCGCAGTTTTCGGATATTCACTTCCGGTCCGGTAATGTCTTCTCCTTTGAAAAAAATCTGTCCTGCCGAGGGTTGAATTAAAAGATTCAGACAACGAAGCAACGTGGTTTTTCCGCATCCCGACGAACCCATGATCACCTTGGATTGGCCGGCGGAAAGAGAGGCATTGACACCTTTGAGAATATCCTTGCCTCCGAAACTTTTGACCAGATTTTTAACTTCCAGAACGGACATAAACTTCCTTTTTTACTCTACCAGTAAGCCGGGGATGCGAAATCTTTTTTCCAGAGCGGCAAAAAGGATAACGAACAATTTGTAAATGACAAAATAAAGAATACCAACCGCCAGATAGATTTCCATGCCCCGAAGCGTCAGGGCAGCCAGACTCATGGCCTCTTTCATAATTTCGGGTATGCCCACGGTATAGGCAAATGGCGTGTATTTCAATATGGAGGTAAACTCATTGATCATGCCCGGGACGGACATGCGCAGCATTTGAGGCAAAATAACATGAAAAAAAATCTGCGGACGGGTGAAGCCGGCGGCCCGGGCGGCGGTAATTTCATTTGCGCTGACGGCGGCGATGGCGCCGCGAAAGATTTCGGACAGATAAGCGCCGGAGATCAGGCCGAGGGTCAGGATCATTGCGGGGAAAGGTGGAATCCGGACACCCATGCCCGGCAGACCGAAAAAGACGATAAACAGAAGCACAAGAACGGGAAGGCTTCGGAAAACGTAAACATAGACACTTAAAAATATCTGCACCGGCTTCCTGCGCCACATGCTGAAAACAGCCAACGTGAGTCCAATGGCCAGTCCCGCACCGATGCTGGCCAGGGTCAGCAAAATGGTATAAGCGGCTCCTCCGGCCAGAATTTTGAGGAGGTCCCAGAAGGTCATTTGTCAGGTATTGCCTTTTAATTCATCCACTTATCAACGATGGCCTTGAGTGGTTGCGGTCCCAGTTCATCCAGATACCGGTTAAAATCATCCTTGAGGGGGGATCCTTTGGGAAAGGCAAAACCAAACCTGTCGAATCCCGTAAAGACGTAACTGTCCTGAATATCCATTTTTTTCCGATAAACCGAGGCGACCGAGCCATCCAGAAACGCCAGATCCAGATTGCCGTTTTTCAGATCGGCCAAAACCTCATTGTAGGTGGGATACATCTTGACGTCGCTTAATTTGTAAACTCCCTGCGGCTCCAGTTTATTCTTGATGAAATCACTGTACGCCATGCCTCTGGGATAGCCAATGGAATATTTCTTCAGCCCGTCCAGGTCTTTTAAAACGATATTCCTGCTTTTCATACTGACCAGATTCCAGGTGTTATCCATATAATGCTTTGAAAAATCGAGAACTTCCTTTCGTTTTTCGGTGATGGAAATGCCGGAAAACGCGACATCGGACTGATTTCCGATGACCGATCCCAGCATGCCCTGCCAGTCGTAGGCCGTGATTTTATACGAACGTCCCCGAGCCTTGCAAAATCCTTCGAAAATTTCCAGATCCATTCCCTTGTACTTTCCGTTTTCCTCATACAGGTTCGGCGGAGAGGTGGGACATACCGCCACCTTGAGGACCGGCGCTTCGCCGGTTTTCACATTTGGGGCCTCTTCTTTTGAGCAACCGAACATTAAAAGCGTTAATAGACAACAAGCCAACAGGATTTTTTTCATAGAGCAACTTCCCCCGGACGAATTTTTCTGCAAAAATGCGGCGGAAGTATAAGGTTCCGCAAAGATTGTGTCAATGAATTTATCTCTGAAATTTGTAAATGCCCGGAGCGTAAATGCGGTTTTGGCTTTTGTAAACGTCAGCGCGTCAAAAAAAAGTTCGATTACGGAGAAAATTGTGATATAGCTTGGGACGAAACGCTGCAAGAGGACCTTGAATCAATAATAAGATTGGCAGGTTACAACGCTTGATCCTAAAAGGAAGAGGAGGTTCTTTTCGGCGTCTTACACCTTC
>ENA-UPTA01006431-UPTA01006431.1-activated-sludge-metagenome-genome-assembly--contig:-NODE-6431-length-10371-cov-6.446976_pt1 | contig 10371 bp, 8 predicted proteins | sample MGYA00238184_ERZ773361 | MGnify/ENA primary metagenome ERZ773361 (study PRJEB29100, sample SAMN05720205) | activated sludge metagenome | isolation source: anaerobic digester from wastewater...
GAGTCGTCATAATCCGGCCGATCTTGCCTGAGGGAATTTGGGGTGGCCACAGGTGGGGGAATTTGGACTGGCCATCGGGGGCCCCCCGAATCACTGTGACGGATTTGTGCCGTAACTTCGAAAAAACAGCCTGAAAACAGCCACTTTTCGGCTCAAAACGCGCGTCTCCAGAACGCCAAATTCATCAACAGTGACAACAACTTACGCCACTTCCTTGAACCTGTCCGGTTCGACTGTTAATCCGTAGGTCCCTGGTTCGAGCCCAGGTCGGGGAGCCACCGAATCTTATTGAACAAAGGCTTGCAGTGGAAACGCTGCAGGCCTTTTTTCTTGGCCATCCGCTCGACACGCCTTCCGATGGCAGGTTGCGCCCCGCTCGGAGCGCACATGGAAACCGTCGTACAGGTGCCCTCCGGCAGCCGGAGGGCATCATCGGCTGCTCCATCACACCAGCGCGGCCGCCCTCCCCGCGGCCAGCAGCACCGGATCCCATACCGGTGAGAACGGCGGCGCGTAGGCGAGGTCCATGCCGGCAAGGTCCCCGACGGTCATGCCGTTCCACAGCGCCGTCGCCAGCACGTCGATGCGCTTGCCGGACTCCGCGTGTCCGACGATCTGCCCGCCGAGCAGGCGGCCGGTGCCCCGCTCGACCACCAGCTTGATCTTCATCGGGCGGGCGCCCGGGTAGTAGTGGGCGCGGCTCGACGCCTCGGTGATCACGCCGAATGCGGTGCGGCCGGCCGCCGCAGCGGCGCGTTCGGTGAGTCCGGTGCAGGCGATCTCGAGGTCCTTGAAGCGGGTGATCGCGGTGCCGAGCACGCCGCCGAACGCGGCGTCTCCGCCGCCGAGGTTGGTGCCCGCGACGCGTCCCTGCTTGTTCGCATGCGTGCCGAGCGCGATCACGGCGGAGGTGCCGGTGACCCGATGCCGCGACGCGACGCAGTCGCCGGCGGCCCAGACGTTGGGCGTGTCGGTGCGCATGCGGTCGTCGACACGGATGCCGCCGCTGGCGTCGATGCCGATGCCTGCCGCGCGTGCCAGCTCGACGTTGGGCCGCACGCCGAGCCCGATCACGACGAGATCGGCATCGACCGGCCCGGCGGCCGTCCGGACCGCGGCCACCTGCCCGTCACGCGTGACGAACCCCGTCACCTCGGCCCCCAGCCGCAGGTCGACGCCGGCCGCACGGATCGCCGCGGCCACGTCGTCCACCATGTCGGCGTCGAGGACCGCCCCCATCGGCGCGGACTGCCGCTCGAGCACCGTCACCTGGAGCCCGCGCTCGAGCAGGCCTTCGGCCACCTCGAGTCCGATGTAACCGGCCCCCACGACCACGGCGCGCCGTGCACCGGCCGCGAGGCGTGCTTGGACGGCGGCGGCATCGTCGAGCGTGCGCAGCTGCAGCACACCGACCGCATCGATACCCGGCCAGGGTGGGCGGATGCCGGATGCCCCCGTGGCGATCAGAAGCGCGTCGTAGGGCTCGGACGTCTGCACGCCGGTGTCGAGCGCACGCACCGTCACGCGGGCCGCGTGCGTGTCGATCGCAACGACCTCGTGCCGCGTGCGCACGTCGATCCCGTTGGCGCGGTGCTGCGCCGGCGTGCGGGCGACGAGGCGCTCGGCAGCGGCCACGAAGCCGCCGACCAGATACGGCAAGCCGCACGCCGCGTACGACGTCTGCCCGGTGCGCTCGAACACGACGATGTCGAGCGCGCCCGCCCCTGCGGTGCGCTGCGCCTGGGCCGCAGCCGACATGCCGGCCGCGTCGCCGCCGATGATCACGAGCCTTTTCGAAGCCATGGATGTGCTCCTCGAGTGGTGTGCCTGGCGCGTGCCCGGCACTCGCACACATCATGCACGCTCCCCGGCCATGCCGAACGCGTAGGCGTCCATCGCCAGCACCCCATGCGTGATGCCGCCGTCGATCACCTGCGCGGGCAGGCCCGGGTCGGCCGCCCCGGCTGCCACCAGCAGTGGCCAGAAGTGCTCCGCGGTCGGGTGGGCGCGGCGGGCGTGCGGCGCATCGTCCAGGGTGCGCAGCAGGCGCGTCCGGTCGCCGAGCGTGACGGCCTCGCGCACCCAGCCGGCGAACTCGGCCGCGTAGGCCTCCGGCCGGGCATGCGTGCCGCGGAACTCGAACAGGTTGTGCGTGAGGCTGCCCGACCCGACGATCAGCACCCCGTCGTCGGCCAGCGGGGCCAACGCACGACCGAACGCCCACGCGCGTTCGGCGTCGAGCCGCGACGGCAGCGAGACCTGGAAGACCGGTACGTCGGCCTCCGGATACAGGTGCATCAGCGGCACCCAGGCGCCGTGGTCGAGACCCCGGTGTGCGTCGCCCTGCGCGGGCCAGCCCGCGGTGCTCAGGTGCTCGACGGTGCGCTGCGCCAGCTCGGCATGGCCCGGTGCCGGGTAGCCGATCTGGTACAGCGCCGGGTCGAATCCGCCGAAGTCGTGGATCGTCGCGGGCGCCGTCGCGCAGCTCACCCGTGGCGCGGGCGTCATCCAGTGGGGCGACACCACCAGCACCGCCTGCGGGCGGGGCAGCGCGCGGCCGAGCGTCGTCAGCTGCGGCCCGACGCGGCCGGGCTCGAGCGCGAAGCTGGGCGCGCCGTGCGACACGAACAGGCTGGGCAGGCGTGGCATCAGCGGTCTCCGGTGAGCGCGCGATCGACCGACAGGCGGCCCGCGCCGCTGATCAGCAGCGCCACGGCGGCGGCGAACAGGGCCAGCGCGTACTCGTAGCCGCCCTTGTCGAGGAAGAAGCCCTTGCTGAAGTGCACTGCGAAGATGGCGATCAGCATCGCCAACGACAGCGCGGCGGCGGCGGGCCGGACCAGCACGCCGACGACCAGGGCCAGGCCGCCGAAGAACTCGACCGTCCCCGCCAGCAGGGCCATCAGGGCGCCCGGGGTCAGGCCGATCGCGTCGAAGAACTGACCGGTGCCGTCCAGTCCGTAGCCGCCGAACCAGCCGAACAGTTTCTGTGCGCCGTGCGCCGTGAAGATGATGCCCACGGGGATCCGGAGGGCCAGTGCGGCGGCGCCGTTGTCGGTCGCCAGTGCGCGGCGGATGAGGGGGTGGGTCATGGTCTTGCTCCTGTGGGTTGGGGGCGTCGGCCCGTTTGGGTGGTGCAGCGGGTTGCTGCAGTGCAATGAACTGTATCGACGGCTCGATCGTGGATAAACAAGACGTTCGTTGACGTACCATCCCGTTATTCGGGACAATTCGGCGATGGACCGATTCCAGGAGATGCGCGCCTTCGTCGCCGTGGTGGACGCCGGCAGCTTCGTGCGTGGGGCCGACGCCCTGGGCGTGTCCAAGACGGCCGTCTCGCGGCTGGTGGGCGAACTGGAGGCGCGGCTCGGCACGCGGCTGCTGCACCGGACGACGCGCCGGCTCTCGCTCACGCCCGAGGGCGAGGTCTTCCACGCGCGGTGCCGGCAGCTGCTCGACGACGTCGACGAAGCCGAGGCCGAGCTCACCGCGCAGTCGGGCGAGGCGATCGGCCAGTTGCGCGTGAACGTGCCGGTGACGTTCGGCCTGATGCACCTGGCCCCGCTGTGGCCGGCCTTCATGACGGTGCACCCGCGGGTGTCGCTCGACGTGACGCTGTCCGACCGCGTCGTCGACCTGGTCGACGAGGGCTACGACCTGGCGGTGCGCATCGCACGCCTGCAGAGCTCGTCGCTGGTGAGCCGCCGACTGACGTCGACACGGCTCATCCTGTGCGCGTCGCCGGACTACCTGCGCCAGCACGGCACGCCCGCGCATCCGTCCGAACTCGCCGGGCATGCGGTGATCGCATACACGCTGCTGGCGACGGGCGAGCAGTGGACGTTCGAGGGGCCGCATGGCCCGGTCAGCGTGAAGGTGCGGCCGCGCATGCGCACCAACAGCGGCGACACCTGCTGCGCGGCGGCCGTGCAGCACCAGGGCATCGTGCTGCAGCCCTCGTTCCTGGTCGGCGCCCACCTGGCCTCGGGCGCGCTGGTCGAGCTCCTGCCGGAGTACCGCTCGATCGAACTCGGGGTGTATGCGGTCTATCCGACCCGCACCCATCTGACCCCGAAGGTGCGCGCGCTGGTCGACTTCCTGGTCGACGCGTTTCGCATGCGCGCCTGGCCGGCGTGACGGGCGATCGACGTGATGGCTGAGCGATGCGATGGACGATCGACCCGATGGACGATCGACCCCATTGACGATCGACCCGATTGACGATCGACACGAGGGGGCATCGGCGTCGGCGCGGCGGACGCATCCCCTGATCGCGTCGACGTCTTTCACCGCGCCCGCGGACCGCTCTCGATACCATGCGCACCGCGACCCGCCCATGTCCCCACCCGCCCCCTCCTTCCGCGGCAACAAGGCCGCCCTGCCCCAGAAGCCCTGCGCCGCCTGCGGTCGTCCGATGACGTGGCGTCGCCGGTGGGCGCGCACCTGGGACGAGGTCAAGTACTGCTCCGACGCCTGTCGGCGCTTCAAGGGCACGCGTGGCTGAGCTGCGCCACCTCGTGCTCGTGCTGGGCGATCAGCTCGACCTCGACGCGGCCGCCTTCGACGACTTCGACGCGTCGCGCGACGCAGTGTGGATGGCCGAGGTGGCCGAGGAGTCCACGCACGTCTGGTCAAGCAAGCCGCGGATTGCGCTGTTCCTGTCGGCGATGCGCCACTTCGCCGACGCGCTGCGCGCGGCCGGCCGCCCGCTGCACTACACGCACCTGGACGACGACGGCAACGCGGGCAGCCTGACCGCACAACTGGCCGCGGACGTCCGGCGGCTGCGCCCTGCCCGGCTGGTGATGACGGCGCCGGGCGACTGGCGGGTGCTGCAGGCGCTCCGGGCGCAGGCGACGGCGCTCGGGTTGCCGCTGGACGTGCGCGAGGACCGGCACTTCTACTGCAGCGTGCGCGACTTCGCGGCCCACGCGCGCGGTCGCGCCTCGCTGCGCATGGAGTACTTCTATCGCGAGCAGCGCCGGCGTCATGGCGTGCTGATGGACGGGCCGCCCGGCGCACGCGACGCGCAGCCCGAGGGCGGCCAGTGGAACTTCGACGCCGACAACCGCGAGGCCTTCGGGCCCGCCGGCCCGGGGGCGGTGCCGCCGCGCGCCGCGTTCGCGCCGGATGCGACCACGCGCGCGGTGCTCGCGCTGGTCGAGGCGCGCTTCGCCGATCATCCCGGCCGGCTGGAGGGCTTCGCGTGGCCCGTGACCCGCGAGGACGCGCACGCGGCGCTGCAGCGCTTCGTCGACGAACGCCTGCCGCTGTTCGGGCGCTTCCAGGATGCGATGTGGCCCGACGAACCGTGGCTGTACCACGCGCACCTGTCGGCCGCGCTGAACCTGAAGCTGCTGAATCCGCGCGAAGTGGTCGCCGCCGCCGAGCACGCGTACCGCACCGGGGCCGCGCCGCTGGCCAGCGTGGAAGGCTTCGTGCGGCAGATCCTCGGCTGGCGCGAGTACGTGCGTGGCATCTACTGGACCCGCATGCCGGGCTATGTCGAACTCGATGCACTGCAGGCGCACGAAGACCTGCCGGCCTGGTACTGGACGGGCGACACCGACATGGCCTGCCTGCGCGATGCGCTGAAGCAGACGCTGGCGCACGGCTACGCGCACCACATCCAGCGCCTGATGGTCACCGGCCTGTATGCGCTGATGCTGGGCGTGCAGCCGCGGCAGGTGCACGCCTGGTACCTGGCCGTCTACGTCGATGCGGTCGAATGGGTGGAGCTGCCCAACACGCTGGGCATGAGCCAGTACGCCGACGGCGGTCTGATGGCGAGCAAGCCGTACGTGGCCACCGGCAAGTACATCCAGCGCATGAGCCCGTACTGCCGGGGCTGCCGCTACGACCCTGCGCAACGCACGGGCGACGCGGCCTGCCCCTTCACCACGCTGTACTGGGACTTCCTGATGCGGCACGCCGCCCGGCTGGCGTCCAATCCGCGCATGGCGCTGCAGGTGAAGAACGTGGCGCGGCTGGGCGAGGCCGACCGTCAGGCGATCGCCGCGCGCGCGGCGGCGATCCGGCGCGGTGACGTCGGATGTGCGAAGGGCCAGGCCGCGCCGACATGAGCAACGCAGTCGTCTGGTTCAAGCGCGACCTGCGCGTGCACGACCACGCACCGCTGGCCGAGGCGCAGGGCGTCGACGCCGCGCTCGCGCTGGTGATCGTCGAACCTGCGTGGCTGAACAGCCCGGAGTGCCATCCGCGCCACGTGGCCTATTGGCTGGACTGCCTCGCCCCGCTGGCCGATGCGCTCGCCGCCCGCGGTCTGCCGCTGGTGGTGCGGATGGGCGAGGCGGTGGAGGTGCTCGCGCAGCTGCGGCGCGAATTCGCGTTCACGCGCCTCTTCAGCCACGAGGAGACCGGCCCGGGCTGGAGCTACACGCGCGACAAGGCAGTGCTGCGCTGGTGTCGTGCGCAGGGCGTGACGTGGACGGAATGGCCGCAGACCGGGGTGGTGCGCCGCCTGGCCGACCGGCGCGGGTGGGCGGGACGCTGGCAGCAGCGCATGGACGCCCCGCAGGTGCCGGTCCCCGTCGGCTTCCGCGGGGCGCCCGGCTTCGCGCTGCGCCCTGCGCTGCCCACGCTGCGCGACCTCGGCATCGACACACCGCCCCCCGCCTTGCCGGCGGCCGGTGAAGCGGCAGCACGCGCCCTGCTGGACGGTTTCCTCGCCGGACGTGCGCTGGGCTACCGCCGGCACCTGTCGAGCCCGCTCACCGCCGAGACGGGCTGCAGCCGGCTGTCGGAGCACCTGGCGTTCGGCACGATCTCGCTGCGCACCGTGCATCAGGCCACCGAGCAGGCGATCCGTCGTGGCGGCGAAATGAGCGAACGTGACCCCGAGCAGCGCGCGCTCGCGCACGCGCTGCGGGGGTTCGCCGGCCGGTTGCGCTGGCACTGCCACTTCATCCAGAAGCTCGAGGACGAGCCGGCGATCGAATGGCGCAACTTCGCCCGCACGGCCGATGGCTTGCGGGCGGGCGACGGCTCGGCGCTTCAGCCGATCGACCGCACGCGTCTTCAGGCCTGGCAGGAAGGCTGCACCGGCTATCCGATGGTGGACGCGTGCATGCGCCAGCTGCACGCCACCGGATGGCTGAATTTCCGCATGCGGGCGATGCTGGTGAGCTTTGCGGCCTACCACCTGTGGCTGCATTGGCGCGCGCCGGGCCTGTTCCTGGCACGGCAGTTCCTCGACTTCGAGCCTGGCATCCACTGGAGCCAGATGCAGATGCAGTCGGGCACGACGGGCGTCAATACGCTGCGCATCTATTCGCCGACGAAGCAGGCGCGCGACCACGACCCGGACGGCACGTACCTGCGCCGGTGGCTGCCGGAGTTCGGCACGCCGGCGTACCCGGCGCCGATCGTCGACGAGCGCAGCGCGATGGCCGCGGCACGCGAGCGTCTACATGCACTGCGGCAGACGCGCGACGCGCGCGGCGAGGCCGACGCCATCCAGAAGAAGCACGGGTCGCGGCGCAGCGGTCTGCCACCCTCCGGCGCGCGACCGAAACGTGCCCTGGCGGCGGACGACCGGCAGGGGCGGCTGTTCTGATCCGCAGCATCGGAACGCACTCTGCCCCTCACGAAGACACCCGCCGCGTTGCGCGACGGCGCTCGCTCGGTGCCACGCCCAGCTCGGCATGCATGCGCCCGGCGATCCACCAGGCCACGAGCAGACCGGCGCCGCCCACCGCGAACACCGCGGCCAGCGGCCCCACCTGCAGCACCAGCCACACCGCGCCGGGCGTGACGATGTTGGCCGCGTCGCGGAACGTGGAGTACACGGCCGACATCTCGCTGCGCTCCGAGGGCTTCACCGACATCAGGAACGGCAGGCCGCCGAACAGGTCGAGCAGCACCAGGAAGTACGCGCCCGCGAGCAGCAGCGCGATGCTCACCCAGGGCCAGCCGGCGAGCAGCGCGGCCAGCACGAAGCACGCACCGGCCCCGAAGAAGCCGATCTGCACCGTGCTGCGCAGCGGCCGTGCGCGCATCCAGCGCAGCATCAGCGGCGCGAGGAACAGGCCGGTCGACGCGAGGGAGGCCGCAATGCCGCCGATGCGGTCGCTGAGGCCCTCCTCGATCGCATAGATGCCCACGTACACCAGGTACACCGACCAGCCGCACGAGCGGATCACGACCAGCAGCCACGCACCGACCAGGCGCGGCTGCACGGCGAAGCGCCGCAGGTACCGCAGCGGGTTCGGCGACACGGTGCCGGTGCGGGGCGCGCGCTGCGTGCTGCCCATGCCCACCCACCAGATCGCGAACAGCATCGCGCCCGCCGACACGGCCACGACGACGAACGGCGCGCCGTGCCAGTACTGCAGCAGCCACACGCCGACGAACGGCCCGGCCGCCCAGCCGGTGCCCGCGTAGAACAGGCGCAGCGTCTCGAGCCGCCCGAGCTCGGTCTTGGCGACGTACTGCAGGATGTTGGCGTTGTAGCAGACGAAGGCGATCGCCGTGCCCACCACCGTGCACAGCAGCGCGAGCGCCACCGTCTTGCCGCCGACCATGCCGAAGGCGGCCGAGCCCAGGTACAGCAGCACGCCGAGCGTGTGCACCCAGCGGCGCGGCAGCACCCGCATCAGCCAGGGCACGGTCAGCACCGTGAGCAGGGACACGATGCCGACGGCCAGGTAGATCTGCGACACGACGGCGGCGTCGCCCCAGGCGCGATAGAGCACGAGCGGGAACACCGAAAGCGTGACGCCGCGCGTGATCGCCTCGAATCCGCCGACGAGCGCGAAGCTGCCGACCGTGGGCGTGGCGCTGTGCTGCATCGGACCTCCGTCAGGCCAGCGGCGGACGCCGCGTGTGCCAGTCGGTCACGCGCTGGAACGCGCAGCCGGCATGCACGAGCCGGTCTTCGCGCAGGTGGCCGGCCACCAGCTGCACCCCCAGCGGCAGCCCGGCCGCGGTGAAGCCGGCGGGCATCGTCAGGGTGGGATGCCCGGACATGTCGAACGGCGCGGTGTAGCGCATCAGCTGCAGCCGATGCCCGGGCTGTGTGCGCAACTGCGCGATCTGTTCGAGGCTGGGCGCCGCGAACGGGATCACCGGCATGATCAGCAGGTCGACCTGCTGCATCAGCGCGTGCATGCGCCCGGTGAACTCCGCACGGGCCAGCAGGATGCGCTGGTATTCGGTGCCGCCGAGCGCGAGGCCGGTGTCGAGCAGTGCGGCGAGCACGGGTCCGTACTCGGCACGTCGCGACGGGAACGTCGCCGCGTGCGCGACCGCCGCCTCGACGCCGCAGTGGCCGACCCAGCCGGCGATCACGGGGTCCACCGGCGGCATCGTGACGGGCACGGCGACCGCACCCTGCCCCACCAGGACCCGCAGCGCCGCCTGGACGGCATCGACCACCTCGGGCGCGGCGTCGCGCGACGCATACACCTCGTCGATGCCGATGCGCAGTCCGTCGAGGCGCGCGGCGCTGCCCGCCAGGTAGTCGGGCACCGGCGCCTGCAGCGCGGTGGGGTCGTCGGGATCGGCGCCGGCGATCGCGCCCAGCATCAGGCCGCAGTCGGCGGCGCTGCGGCACATCGGGCCGAGGTGATCGAGCGACGCCGCGAGCTCGAACGCGCCGTGGCGCGACACGCGGCCCCAGGTCGGCTTCAGGCCGGTCACGCCGTTGGCCACCGACGGATAGCGGATCGAGCCACCGGTGTCGGTGCCGATGGCGCCGTGGCACAGGGCGGCGGCGACCGCCACGCCCGAGCCGCTGGACGACACCCCCGTCCACGTGTCGGCGTTCCAGGGATTCAGCGGGGGCGCGATGTCGGGATGGTGCGCGCTGAACGCGCCTTCGGTCAGCTGCAGCTTGCCCAGGAGCACCGCGCCGGCCTCCTGCAGGCGGCGCACCACCGTGCCGTCCACCGGCGGAACGAAGTCCCGGTGGATGGTGGTGCCGGCGGCGGTGACCACACCGGCCGTCCAGCACAGATCCTTCACGGCGATCGGCACGCCGTGCAGCGGGCCGATCCGTTCGCCGCGTGCGAGCCGGCGGTCGGCCTCGGCGGCCTGCGCCAGCGCCCGGTCCGGGGTCGTGCGCGCGTAGGCCCGCAGGCCAGGATCGAGCCGTGCGATCCGCCGCAGCATCGCCTGCGTCGCCTCCGTGGCACTGAGCCTGCGCTGGCGGATCAGGCCGGCCAGCGCGTCGATGCCCAGCCAGGCGATGTCGTCGTCGTTCATGATGGGGTCGTCCTCCCGTGGGCCGGCCGTCGGTGGCGGCCATGTCTTGTATCGATGCGTCTCGTCCCGACTCGTCGCGACTCGACTCGACTCGACTCGACTCGACTCGACTCGTCGCGTTGCATCGCGTCGCGTCGCGTCGCGTCG
>ENA-UPTA01006435-UPTA01006435.1-activated-sludge-metagenome-genome-assembly--contig:-NODE-6435-length-10365-cov-6.808535_pt1 | contig 10365 bp, 9 predicted proteins | sample MGYA00238184_ERZ773361 | MGnify/ENA primary metagenome ERZ773361 (study PRJEB29100, sample SAMN05720205) | activated sludge metagenome | isolation source: anaerobic digester from wastewater...
CTGAGTCGCGGGATGGGGGCCCCCCTGGGGGAAGGGCAGCGCCCTTCCCCCAGGGGAATGCGGTCTGTCTTAGGGACAGATACCGATAGCGGAAATGCGAAAGATACTATAATCTGAATGTGTTCACAGAAGTACCGGCATGTAAGTAAGGAAACATGCCAGCAACCCGTTCAAATATAAAATGAAACCCTTCCCACACAAGGAGTCCTCTCCGCCGCGGTGAGGTGAGGTCAAAGTCCCCTTCATGCATAAAATGAAATCCTTTCGTCTACATGAGCCCCTTTAACAAAGGGGCAATGCGGAGCATGGGGATTTAACGCGGCGAAGCCGGGGTGAGGTCACAAGCCGAAAAAATAATTGTAATACAAAAAATCCTGATATATACAAGCAATTATCATTATATAATACACACGGAGAAATCCCTTAATGAACAATGTAAACAACAAATGTCCCAATTGCGGGGCAACCATAACCTTTCATGATGACATGACCGGGAGCAGGCATTACACATGCCCGTACTGCAAAACGGTTCTTACTATTAAGCCAGAAAAAAGCGTCCCTGCAGCAGGTCCAATTGATCAATCTTCAATAATATGGAGCATCGAAATATCCGACAGCAGCATGTCCCGGGGAACACGCACAATACGTCCCAAATACTTTTTATTTTTTCTTCCCGTTTTTATACTGGCTGCAGTTGTCCTGATGCTGCGGTATACAGGAATATCCATCACCGGGTCCGGAAGCCCCGGCCGGATAACCTGTTCAGGAACACAGTTAATTTCTCTCCTCAACAAAAAAATATCAGGCCTTGATGCCGGAGGAAACTGCAGAGTTATTCTTAACAACGTTGAGATCGCATCATCGGGGACGGGAATCACCGCGAAGGACAATGCGAATATCACCGCAGTCAACAGCACAATACATACAGCCGGGACCGCAGTCACCACCAGTGACAGCGCAGAAATATCTCTTGTGAACAGTGTCGTTACAAGCGACGGGACCGCCTTTGCCGCAAAGGGAAAATCCCGTATAAAGATTATAAACTCTACCGCATCGGGCCGGAGAGTTCTCTACATCAGGGACAAAACTTCGAGGATACACATTATCGGATCAACCCTGAAGGGGAAAAAGGTGGAGCTGTAGAACCAAAATATTTCGGGGGAGACATCCGGGAATCAGTAATCAACGATCCGGAGGCCTGGAACCGGTCTGCAGGAATGACGTGAATAAAAAAGAAACCCCTATCGTCAACAGAAGCCCCTTTAACAAAGAGGCGGCGCGAAGCGAGGTGAGGTTACCTCTTCAAATGAATATATGTCGTTGTGGAGCTTGCGATAAGCTTGCCCTCAGCGTTATAGGCGTCCGCAACCATGTGAACTTTTGTTTTCCCCTGCGACTTCACTTCCGCCCGGATAGTGAGCTCATCTCCGGGAAAGATCGGGCGGTGATAGCTTGTGTTCAGATCAATCGTGGTTGTCGCGGTTGTCTGGGTCAACAGGTGACAGAGGGGGCCGAACACATTATCGAAGGCGCCGGAAATAAATCCCCCCTGCATTGTTCCCGCGGGATTGAGATACTCCTCACGGACGGGAAATGACACCGTGAGACTCTTCCCCGGTTCATACTCACGGACACGGCCATCCATGAACTGGAAACAGTTCGGCGAGCCGCCGAGGAGTTTTCCCAGTTCCAGCGTATCCGTAATCTTTTCTTTTACTGCCCCTGACTGCGTCATGAATATACCTCGCTGTATAAATAAAAAATAATATCACCAGGCCCCGTGAAGAGCAGGCAACACCCTCTGCCGGCCGTAGTCCGCAGCGCTTCCTGTATGGCGTGCGCAACCCGTTTCCTGTCATTTCATACGATACCGATGATCTCCTGTCCCGCGATGCCCCGGAGACACAGGGAGAAACAGTACAATACACGGTAAAATGTATCACATTTATGCTGTTTTCCTGCAAGAATAAAAAGATATCTTTTTTCAGGCAATATTATTTTACAATTATGATAATTTCCTAAAATTCTTACCTGAAAATATTTTTTAGCTTTTACCGTTAGTCAACTTTATTACCGGCGGTATTTTTTTTACTATTAGTTCTTGACATATTTCAAACCAGTGGTATTTTTGCTACTAACAGTAAAGGAAATTACCAATCGTTAAACCAGATGGCGGTAATGCTGAATCATAAGAAAGTAATCGAGAACCGGAAAAAGCGGGAGAAAGACAGAAGGATTCAGGGAATACTGCGAGCCGCGAAAAAGATATTTTTCGCGAAAGGCTACAGCAAGGCAACGATGGATGAGATCGCACTGGAAGCCGAGATCAGCAAGCCCACAATTTATCAGTACTTTGACACGAAAGATGATCTGTTTTTTTCCCTGCTGATCCCCGTAATTGAGGACATCGGCCATCAGGTCAACGAAATCAATGAGGGTCTCGGAGCCAGTGAGTATACATCAGGGGCAGACGTAATTCGCGACCTCTTTAAGGTATATTACAACTGCTTTGAGCAGGACACCGATACCTTCATGTTCTTTACAATTTTTCAGCAGATCGGAATGGTGTACGAACTCAATGACGCCACCCGTGAGAGCTTCATTCAAAAAGGCAAATACTGTTTTGATCAGGGCCGGGAAATCGCGCGGCGCGCCAGGGACCAGGGTCTTTTCAGGGAAGTTGATGAATACTATATCAGCGATTTTGTCTGGGGAGCGTTCTGGGGCATTGTGCAGCTGCAGCAGATGAAACCGCATGCAGGCGATGTGAATCCGAACCTCAAACCGACCCTGGAACTGGTTGAAAATACAATAATAGGATATCTTGTAATCAAGTAAAGGTTGTACCTGTTCGGATACACATTAGAGAGAAGTTTTCTTCCGGCATTTCACATCTGAGGAGAAGTACCATGTATTGAAATGCCGGTTTGTAATAAATTGCTTTTTTTCATACTCTTTCATATAACAAACCTGACGGCTCTCCGCCCCCCAATTGGAGAGCCGCTTTTTTTTCCCTGCCGCACAACACCTGCCCATTACAGTAAACGGAACTCACTCCCGTGATGTGTTAATTTTTCGGGGAAGATATTCAGGCTTGATATTGCTCATGGAGTTAAACAGCGACTGTTTCGCGTCCTTGTTTTTTGCGGTAAACTCCGCTATCAGTTTCCCCGCCTCACGGCGCCCGGTGCTGCCGCTGTAGGGACACTCTTTTTTCTGTTCACGGAAACCCCGTATGCGGACATATTCAAGGATTTCATCCTTTGTGAGGAGACACAGGGGGCGGATTATATCGAACTCCCCGCCGAACATGGACAGCTTCGGAGGCATGGTGCTGATGGACCCCTGGTATGCCATGTTCATAAAAAGTGTCTCTACTATATCATCCAGATGATGCCCGAAGACAAGTTTGCTGCACCGGAGCTCCTTCATCATATCAAACAGCACCCTGCGCCGGCGCCATGAACAGAGAAAGCATATTTCACCGGCGTCTTTTCCTGCAGTGTCGATATCGACCCCCCTGAAAAAAAACTCCGCATCCATCCGGCGGCTGAATGTTTCCAGATCTTCCCTGTCCGCTTCATAGGGCACAGACTGCACATCGACATGTACCGCGAACAGCTCGTAGGATATGGGGAGATGCTTCCGCCTGAGGGCAATTGTCTCAAGGAGCACCTGGGAATCACGCCCCCCGGACATGGCGACAAGGCACCGGTCCCCTTCACCGATGAGGCCGTATTCGTTTACTGCACGGCCGACTTTTTTGATAATTTTCTGAATATATTCTGCTTCGTTTCGCGCGGTCATACATCACGGTCCGTTATAAGTATCGCGCTGTTGTTCCTTCTTCCCGAAAGGTACAGCAGCGGTATAAGGATCAGGGAAATAATGACCCCAAGGGCCACGGTCAAACCTCCGTTCCCCACGGCACCCGTCTCAAGATATGCCCTGGAGGGATTGGTGCGGTCGTAAAAAATCTGCACCGGTGCTTCGGGTCGATACCGCTCTGTGATCCGTTCAGCTTCCATTTTTGAAGTAAAATGGACCGGTGTCATCGTAATACTGTGTGAGGAATATTCTGTTCCGTTCACGCGGTATGAGTAGGTGATCTCCGGGACAAAGACCTTCATCTCCTGTGAACCGTCCCCTTCACGCAGCACTGAAGTGATTATTTTCCCCTTCCCCCGGACGAGGTTTTCCGTCGCTTCGTTTTCAAGTACGCCGATGTACCACCCGCACACCATAACCAGCGGACCGATACAATATGCCGCAACGCGCCAGATTCTTTTCATGGTGTTTCCTCTTTCTCGGTTTTCAGAAATGCTTTAATAAAGCAAATAAAAAAGGGGGTGTCCCGCAATCGGACACCCCTCCGTAAAATTATTCCATTTTTAAGCCTGTTCTGCAGCCGATTCTTATCGCGTTATTCAATCAGTTTCATATCAGTATATCATTTCAACTGCAGACAGCATAAGGCTTTCAATAATTCATAATTTCAAAAGTTCTTTTTCTTAACACTCCGCATCTTTACAGCTCTGTGTAAAAACGATGAAATATGCGAGTCCGACGAAAATTGCCCCACCCACGATATTTCCAAGTGTTACCGGTATCAGATTGTTCACAAAAAACCCGTTCCATGTTAACGCATCAGCTTTTGGTCCCATTGCGGCAACAACATTTGCAAGGGATGCATCGCCCTTAAGGAAAATTCCGTAAGGAATAAAATACATGTTTGCGATACAGTGCTCGAAACCTGAAGCAACGAAAGCCATGATCGGAAAGAAAATACCGAGGATCTTTCCTCCCACATCCTTTGCTGCGATTGCGAGCCATACAGCAAGACATACGAGCCAGTTACATCCGATCCCTCTGAAAAATGCTTCACCCCATCCGAGGTTCACTTTATCCGCTGCGATATTGAGCGCAACAGTCGCATTTGCGTCAGCACCGGTGTGCCAGAGGTTGCTCTGATACATAATGTATACGAGCAGCATTGATCCGGCAAAGTTTGCGAGGTACACGAAAAACCAGTTAACGAGGAGCTCTTTAATAGTAACTTTTCCGCTGACCATACCAACGATCATAAGATTGTTACCGGTAAAAAGTTCCGCTCCACCGATAACGACTAACATGAGGCCAACGCTAAACACTGCACCACCCATAAATTTGGCGAGACCGATTCCAACCTTTCCAGCTGTGCCGGTAAGAATCATTGTACAGAGTTCAGCACCAAATCCGATGTACGCACCGGCAAAAATACCGAGAACGATCATCTGTAGAATGGGTAATTTTCCCTTCGTTTTACCCATTTTGGTAACAGCTTCTGCTACCTGTGCTGGTGTATTAAACGCCATAGTACAACCCCCTAAAAAATCTTATTATATTATTATCCGGGGCGGTTGAAAAAATTCCAGCCGCCCCGGATTTTTAACGTGTTTACTTAATGGCCTGCCCCTGAATAATATCTCTTCAAAGACCTGTCACATTCAGGACATGAATACCCCGGATCACAGTGCCTGATGAATTCATCCTTAAAGTATTTAAGCATGGTCCGAATAGGCAGTATCGGAGACTGTCCCAGAGCGCAGAGTGAAGCCTTCTGCATCAGTGTAGCTTTTTTAATCAGAACATCAAGGTCCTCTTTTTTCGCGGTACGGTTCGCAAACTTTTTGAGGATATGATGCAGCTGTGATGTACCCACACGGCACGGCACGCACTGACCGCATGATTCATGTTCGAAAAAGCTCATTATCTGAAGAAGATAATCTACTGCGCAGGTATCTTCATCTGCGACAAGCACCACACCGGAACCAAGCGTAACACCGGCTTTTGTCGTCTGGTCGATGTCCAGGGGAAGATCCATGAGGTCTTCGCCAAGAATACCGCCGGCAGATCCCCCGACGTGGGCAAACTTGAACTTCTTGCCGCCCTTCATGCCCCCGCCGAAATCATTAATGATTTCCCTGAGGGTTGTGCCCATCGGCATCTCGATGAGGCCGGTGTTTTTCATTTTACCGGAAAGACAATACAGTTTCGTTCCGGAACAGTTTGTGGGACCGATTTCCTTGTACCAGTCCGCGCCGCGCTCCATAATCATCGGCACCGAGGCGAAGGTCTCCACATTGTTGACGTTGGATGGAAGGTTCTTGAATCCGGCACCGCCCGGGAATGGAGGTTTGAACCGGGGATATCCCCGCTCCCCTTCCATTGAATTGATGAGCGATGTCTCTTCACCGCAGACGTATGCGCCGCCGCCTTCCTTGATGAAAAGATCAAAATCGAACCCTGAACCTAAAATATTCCTGCCCAGCATACCTTTTGCTCTGGCCTGATCAATCGCGTTCTGCAGGAGCTCTATTGACTTTCTGAACTCACCGCGAACATAGATATATCCGATTGACGCATCTATTGCATATCCGCAGATTGCCATCCCCTCAATAACGGCATGAGGATTTCCTTCCATGAGTATCCGGTCCTTAAATGTTCCCGGCTCACCTTCATCTGCGTTACAGATAACATATTTCTGCATATCGCCCTTCGTAACAAAGGACCACTTCATGCCGGCCGGGAACCCCGCTCCGCCGCGTCCCCGTAACCCGGAGTCCTTCACCACGGTGATAACGTCCTCAGGCTTGCATTCCTTCAGTGTTTTCTTCAGGCCCGCATATCCTCCGTTCTGCACGTAACTGTCAATGCTTTCAGCCTTGACCGTACCGATAGCGGCGAGAAGACGTTTGGTCTGTTTCCCGTTGTCGATAATGCAGGCGTCCGCATAGGTTTCAGGACCGCAGTCAGACTTAAACGAGGGATCCTTTTTCCTGTATGCATCGAAGATTTTTTTCAGACTTTCCCGGTTAAGATTGCCGTGGATGTCATAGTTGATCATCATAGCCGGAGCAACTGAACTGACGCCAAGACACTCACATGCTTCAAGATGAAAAACACCGTCCGCAGTGGTTTCACCGGGTTTGATCCCGAGATATTCTTCAATGAAATCAAATACATCACGGGCCCCCATAATATGGTCGGGACCGGATTTTGAAACCCGGATGAGAAACTTTGCCCGGGGATGCTTCTTAAACATCGTATAAAAATCAACGAATCCGGAAACAGTGCTTTCAGGGATATTCATTACCGCCGCAAGCGTCTGCAGGGTATCTTTATCGACCTGATTTTTACCTGACTTTGTTTCCAGTTCCCGCATGATAAGCATGAGGTTTTCACTGTCATTGCCCCATTTATCAACAACATTCTGAATATCATTTACAAGTATCATAGTTAGCCCCCTTACACCGCAATCTTCTCAACTTTACAGGCACAGACCTTGAACTCCGGGATTTTACATCCTGGGTCAAGGGCGTCAATAGTAAGCTTATTGGCGCATGCCTCGTAAAAGTGGAAGGGGATAAAAACAACGTTATCTTTGGGACGGCGGGAAACTTTAACCTTAATCCGTATACTTCCCCGCCGTGTTGAGACTGCAACCAGCTCCCCATCGACAACATTGAGATTTTGTGCGTCGTTCGGGTTCACTTCAATATAACCTTCAGGAACGATGGCATCGAGGATTCTCGAATTCCGGCTCATTGTTCCCGTATGAAAATGCTCAAGCAACCTGCCCGTGGTAAGGATGATCGGATACTCCGGATCAACCTCCTCCGCCGGCGCGGTGTATTCTATCCCGCTTAAAAGGCCAAGGCCCCGTGAGAACTTGTCCTTGTGGAGATACTGTGTCCCCGGATGCTCCTCTGTGGGGCACGGCCACTGGATCAGCTCCTTCTCCATACGCTCGTAGGTGATACCCGCGTACGAAGGAGTGACCTGCCTGATTTCCTCGAAAATATCCTCAGCTTTTTCATACTTCCACGGGTGTCCCATCCTGTTGGCAAGCTGCATAATGATCCACCAGTCTTCACGGTTGTCGCCTACCGGCGCCACCACGCGGTTCATCTTCTGCACACGCCGTTCGGTGTTGGATACGCACCCTTCCTTCTCAAGGAAAGAAAATCCCGGAAGCACCACATCGGCATACTTCGCTGTCTCAGTAAGTACGATGTCCTGTACCACAAGGAAATCCAGCGCTTCAAGGGCCTCGATCACGTGATGCTGATTCGGGTCCGACATCACAGGATTTTCACCGAATACATAGAGTGCCTTCACGTCCCCGGCTATTGCCGCGTTCAGAGACTCAACAATGGTGAAGCCCGGCTTCAGGGACAATCCCGTCGCATTCCATGCCTTTTCGAACTTTTCCTTCATCGCTTCATCCGGAACCTTCTGATAGGCAGGATATACCGCGTTAAGAGCGCCCATGTCGCATGCGCCCTGAACATTGTTCTGTCCGCGCAGCGGATTCACACCGCCCCCTGCAACTCCGAGATTGCCGAGAATCATCTGAAGGTTCGCACAGGACTTAACGCCGTTAACGCCTGACCTGAACTGGGTAATCCCCATGCAGTAATACAGCGCCATGGGGCTTGTCTTTGCCAGAAGGTGCGCCGCTTCAACAATTTTCTCCGGATCATCAAGACCGCAGATTTCCGCGACATACTCAGGAGTATATTTCTTCACTGTTGCGGCAAGTTCGTCAAAACCCTCACACCGGGTTTTAATATACTCTTTTGCTTCAAGTCCATCTCTGAGTATAACATGCATGAAGCCGTTGAGAATGGCGATATTGGTCCCCGGTTTGATCTGCAGATACACGTCTGCGTATTTTGCCAATTCAATTTCACGGGGATCAACAACAACAAGCTTTTTCCCCTTTCGAATAACTTCATTTTTAATCATTGAGCCGATTACAGGGTGGTTCTCTGTGGTGTTCGACCCGATGATAAGAAACGCTTCGGAAACCGGAATTTCACGAATCGAGTTTGTCATTGCTCCGGAACCGAGTGTTGCCGCCAGACCGGCGACAGTTGAGCTGTGTCATAATCGTGCACAGTGGTCGACATTGTTGGTGCCGATCACCGCCCGCATGAATTTCTGAAGCAGATAATTTTCTTCATTGGTACATTTCGCTGACGAGAAGGACATAATTGAATCCGGCCCGTTTTTTTCCTTGTATCCGGAAAATTTCGATGCCACCAGATCAAGGGCTTCATCCCAGGAAGCTTCTTCCAGATTGCCGTTTTTCCTGATAAGGGGTTTTTTCAGACGTTTATCGCTCTGAACAAAATCAAAGCCGAATCGTCCTTTCACACACAAATGACCATTATTAGGACCGTCATCACAACCAAGAGCCTTCACCAGCTGTCCTTCCCTGTTCGTATAAAAATCGATCTTACAGCCGACACCGCAGTAAATACAGATACTTGATGACTTCGTAAGTTCCCATGCCTGCCCTTTTCCGAGAACCTGCTGAAATGAAAGGGCCCCTGTGGGACACATCTGCACGCACGTTCCGCACGCCACGCACGATGAATCACCAATTTTCTCACTGATGTCAGAAGTAAGGTGAGCATGACTTCCTCTTCCCGCGAAACTCCAGACGTTTTTCACCTGTATCTCCGCACAGGCCTTCACGCACCTGCCGCACAGGATACATCTGTTTTCATTCCGTTTCAAACCATAGCTGGAATCATAATCAATCTCCCGTGTGTTCTTCGGAAAATCTGATCCCGACGGCTCGATACCATACCGATAGCAAAGGCTCTGGAGTTCACAGTCTCCATTCGCATCACAATACAAACAGTTATGATCGCCTTCCGCTAAAAGCAGCTCAAGAATACCTTTCCTGATTTCAACAATTTCTTCATCTTCAGTCTCAACCTTCATGCCCTCTGTGACTGGCTCAGTACAGGATGTCTTAATCATCCTGTCGTTAATCTTCACCACACAGATCCTGCACGCACCGGTTTTACTGATTTTCTGGTGATAGCACAATGTGGGAATAAAAATGCCATTCCCCCGGGCAGCCTCAAGAATCGTCTGCCCCTTCTGTGCGGTAACTTCTTCACCATTAATTGTTAGTGTAATGTTACCGTTACCCATACTAGTCTCCTGCCAGAGTAATTATGATCACAATAATCTTTACTTATGTAATCACCTTTTTGTTACAAACCAATAATGTCAATAAAAATGTATAAAGCAAAAAAAAAACATGGCAGCTATATATTATTTACTACACAGTACTTCATCTGTTGTCATTCTACCAACCGCATCTGCCCGCTTCTATAAAATTTCCATTTCCCACCAGATACACATTACAATTCGTTGTATTTCCTCCACTTTATTTTCAAAATGAACATATAAATATTTATTATGATTTATTATAAATCTTTTTTAAATATTTTACGGCTGCTATATTTTAATTTTATCTATTATTTTTATATTTAAATTCATTTTATAGATACATATAAAAAT
>ENA-UPTA01006436-UPTA01006436.1-activated-sludge-metagenome-genome-assembly--contig:-NODE-6436-length-10365-cov-5.217362_pt1 | contig 10365 bp, 10 predicted proteins | sample MGYA00238184_ERZ773361 | MGnify/ENA primary metagenome ERZ773361 (study PRJEB29100, sample SAMN05720205) | activated sludge metagenome | isolation source: anaerobic digester from wastewater...
GAAGGATGAAGAATAAAACCCACCGTTATGACTAAAAACCACTTTCAACGAATCGCTTATCTGGGGAGTTTCTTGCTGAGCAAGGCAAACCGCAGGATGCATTCCCCACAGAAAAGAACCAATTAGCAGAAAAACTCTAAAAAATAATTCTGAAAAATGGTTACGCCTATTCATTGATTTTCTGATTGTCATGAAAAATGATTTGTTAAAGATTGCCAAAATATAAAAATGATTTCATCTTATTACACCTATAATGACAACCCTCATGATTTTTCCCTGTCAATATTCGATGAAAACACAATTTTTTTTAAACATTTTAAATAGTCAGAAAAAATGGAAAACACAATTTTTGAAAACAGTAGCAGGACATTGGCGGCTAGAGCCAATAATAATGAGTTAGTTGTCGAAAATTTAATACGTCGTATTAAGTATAAAAACATTGAAATTGTTTATGTTGATTTTTCGAATATCCGTAGTCAGGAAAAAGTTTATCAGGCAATGGACTATGCCGCAAATTACATCAGGCAGCAACTTCCTCGAAGCATTTACACCCTGACCAATATCACGGGAATGTATTTCAACACCGATATTTTTAACCGCATTTCGGTTTATGCAAAGCAAAACGAACCGTTTGTAAAAGGGAGTGCCGTTGTTGGAATGAGTGGACTGATGCAAATTTTTTACAATAATTTTTCCCGGATATCTGGACGCGAAGTGAAAGCATTCTTCTCGGAAGAAGAAGCCAAAGAATTTTTACTTAACATACAGCTTGCGAATAATTTAAAATTTGCACAATAAAAACAGCGGGCCAAAAGCCCGCTGTTATATTAACTACCGAATTGATTGCAAGAAAAACAGAGCTATTGTTGAGATAGCTTTTTTTCTTTCTAGCACTAAAATAATCGCTATCATTGATTCTGCAAAGCATTCAACAAAATTTATAAGAAAAATTTTTCTAGTTTCTTTATTTTCAGGAACAAAAAAAATTAGCGTTTTCTCTCAGAATACAATCATGCCTCCAAACCGATCAGGCCAACCCCAAAGACAGAAATTACATGATCAAAAACACTAAAATTTGTCGATAAGGGGTGGAAGAAAAACAATAAGACCAACAATTGCTGCACCAAGAGCTGTAATGAGCACTGCAGCGGCCGACAAGTCTTTTATAATTTTGATGCGAGGACTGTATTCCCGAGTCTGTTCATCGGCTAATTTTTCTATTGCAGTATTAAAAATCTCGGCAGCAAAAACCATGGCTATTGCCAACACAACCAACGCCCATTGAATTTCTGAAATAGAAAGCCAAAACCCCATACTGATAACACAAACAGTAGCCAATAAGTGCACAAGTGCATTATGCTCCGATGCGAAAAAAGACACAATTCCACGGCCAGCAAAAACAAAACTCTTAAGCCGCTGCCTCAATGAAAAAGGCTTATTAGTTGGTTCCATGTAAAAGATAATTCGTGTTGTACAAATTCTAGTGGTATAAAAGACGTGGATAAAGATACAGAAAATGAGCCACGAAGAGCAAAAAAATAGGGAAACCATACCGGCTTCCCTAGAGAATAACTAAACTAATCTTACTTGCTATTTTGTGTTTCAATATTTCTTTAGACTTATTTGAACGTTTCGATAAGGATTACGCCATTGGCACCCCTCGAACCGTAAATTGAAGCCGAAGCATCTTTCAGAATATTAATGCTTCTAACCTGGCAAGGAGGAATATCGGCGATTTGCGAAACCACAATCCCATCGACAACATAAAGCGCACAGTTTGAAAGCATTATTGAATTCCGGCCTCTGATAATGACTTCCTGTTCACCACCGGGAACAGCCGATATATTATTGACCATCACCCCGGCACAGCGGCCATCAATCAAGTCGAAAATATTAGTATACGAACAAAAATCATTCTTCTGATTATCGAGCATCGATTGGGCATGCGTGGCTTTATCCTGTGAAATGTATCCATAACCCACGGCGAGCTGAACACTCTCGGGCCCACTGACGAATCGCATCTGAACCAGCACCGTATCGGTTGAAGGACGTACCCGTTTCGAAACTTTTTCGAAGGTTTTAGCTTCGAACTGAAGGACATCTTTTTTATTACATACAATTACAAAGTTTCCCAACGAGTCGGTCATTGTAACTGTTCCTGCTTTTTTTGCTTTGACAACAATGTTAGAAAGCTTCAGGTCGTCGGAGAGACGAACATTTCCGTACACTGCGCGGTGCTGGGCACTAACGCAAACCGACAACAACATTCCGATAATTAGTAATACTATGGTTTTCATGACTTTATTTTTTATAAGATTCAACATTCGTTATGAACTTGGTCTTTCCGGATCCTATCTGACCACATTCACAACTATGACACGTAGAAAGAAAAATGCCCCTACCCTATTGTTGCCCTTTTTATTTACCATGATTTTTTCCAACCATTCTTTTTAATGATATGACAATCTTATACGTGAAATGTTTACAAAAGCTACACCAGGTAACACAAAAAAGGCTGCACATGGCAGCCTTTTTTATATCAATATATTAGAATTGAACCTAAAGAATCGGGAGTTCTACTTAAGTTTGGCAAATAAGCTTTTCATGCTAACTGCTTCTGCAATAATCGCCCGAAGTTTCGAAATTTCTACCCGGTCTTGTTCCATGGTATCGCGGTAACGAATAGTCACGGTATTGTCTTCCAGGGTTTGATGATCAACAGTAACACAAAACGGCGTGCCAATAGCATCCATACGGCGGTATCGTTTCCCAATCGAGTCCTTCTCGTCGTACATACAGTTGAAGTCGAATTTCAGGTCATCGATTATTTCACGTGCTTTTTCTGGTAGCCCATCTTTCTTCACCAATGGCATAACAGCCATTTTAACAGGAGCTAACTGAGGCGGCAAGCTAAGTACTACGCGGGTATCCTTCTGGCCGCTGGCATCGCTTACTTCTTCTTCTTTGTATGAAGCCGAAAGAACTTGCAGGAACATGCGGTCGACCCCAATTGAAGTTTCAACCACAAATGGCACATACGATTCGTTTTTTTCGGTGTCGAAATATTGAATTTTCTTGCCCGAATATTGCTGATGTTGGCTCAGATCGAAATCGGTACGGGAGTGGATCCCTTCCACTTCTTTGAACCCAAACGGGAATTTATATTCCACATCAACAGCAGCATTGGCATAGTGTGCCAGTTTCTCGTGTACATGGAAACGGTAATTTTCAGCACCAAAACCAAGCGATTGATGCCAGCTCATACGGGTTGTTTTCCATTTTTCGAACCAGTCGAGTTCTGTGCCCGGTTTTACAAAAAACTGCATTTCCATTTGCTCGAATTCCCTCATGCGGAAAATGAACTGACGGGCTACAATTTCGTTACGGAAGGCTTTACCAATTTGGGCAATACCAAACGGAAGCTTCATGCGACCGGTTTTCTGTACGTTCAGGTAGTTCACAAAAATGCCCTGAGCCGTTTCGGGGCGGAGGTAAATTTTCAGGGCACCATCAGAAGTTGAACCCATCTCGGTAGAGAACATGAGATTGAATTGGCGCACTTCGGTCCAGTTGCGGGTTCCCGAAATTGGGCATACAATTTCTTCGTCAACAATAATCTGCCGAAGTTCTTCGAGGTTTCCATCATTCAACGCTTTCGCAAAACGGTTATGCAGCGCATCCCATTTTTCCTGATGCTCAAGAACACGGGCATTAGTGCTGCGGAATTGGGCTTCGTCGAAAGCATCGCCAAATCGCTTGGCTGCCTTTTCAACCTCTTTGTTTATCTTTTCTTCGATCTTCGCCAGTTGTTCTTCAATGAGAACATCGGCACGATATCTTTTTTTCGAATCTTTATTGTCAATTAATGGGTCGTTGAATGCATCAACGTGGCCAGAAGCCTTCCAAATGGTTGGGTGCATAAAAATTGCCGAATCAATGCCCACAATATTCTCGTTGAGCATCACCATCGAATCCCACCAATATTTTTTGATATTGTTTTTCAACTCAACGCCGTTCTGACCATAATCGTACACAGCGCCTAACCCGTCGTATATTTCACTGCTCTGAAATACAAACCCATATTCTTTGCAATGGGCAACCAGTTTCTTAAAAACATCCTCAGCCATAATGCTTGTATATAATTTTGAAATTGAGGCCGTAAAAATAGGATTTTATCTTTAGAATAGAATGCCAAAAAGGATAAATGAAACAAAATTAATATGGCTTTGGAGCTACTTCAAAAACATGATACTGAAGAAATAATTAGACAAATGTTTGTTGAAAAAAAATATCTATCCCTCGAAGGAACAACTTTCTGATTTCTCTAAAAAACTTCTCTCAACTGGGTGTAACAACACTTCATGTTGTCAAAGGTACAAATTGCAAATAAAAGCCTGATTCTATTGGGTTAAACGTGAAAAAATTTGTGGTGAAAATATTATGAATGCAAAATCAATAAGATTGTCAACATTCCCCTTGTTTGGTTTACTTTGCCGAATATCAATTCAAAACCACCAGAGATAAATTGGCCAATAAATTACAAGTTGAGATAAATGAGATTTGTATTGGTTAATTTTAAAACTGATACTATGAAGAATGTATGTAAATTATTGGTGTTGTTGGCGTTACTGGTAACAATTCAACCTGTAGCTGCAAAAAAAGCTGAAGCACGCTTTAAGCCCGGCGACTGGTTCGAGTGCGAAATGGAGTTTGTGGACAATGTTCCCGTGTTTCACAACCATTGGGCGAATAACGATTCGGTTGCTTTGGCTCAACAATATTTGGTGGCAAAATTTAGATTTAAAGAGAATTCGACAGACAGTTCCGAAGTTTGGAGTTTTGAAATGGTTAGGTATCGCATTATGCATGGAAGCTTTCCAAACTTTTCCATTAAAAATAAAAGTGTTGCCCTCTGTTTCGACAGCTGGTACCCTAATTATTACATGGAAGAATATGGCAATGATGGCATAATAGACAATGATGAACTTAACAACAAGAGCAGGATAATAAGAGGTACCGTTCGCCTGCAACAAAACCATCATATGGAAATCCAATTTGCTGATTCAGCCATTTCACTTTCATTTAATGCAACATCCATTTTTCCTATAAATTTTGATGGGGATTATGGAAGCACCTCGGTAAGCAGCTTGGTAAGTTTTTATAAAACCCTTGAACAATTTTTTGCTATGGTATTTGGCTGCCGAAATCTTAAACCTGACCATAAAATCCTTTACAATCAAACGACTGTTGATCAGGTTCAATATTCAGGACAAGACTCGGCTTCATTTTCTATCGAAAAAAGAAAATTTGGGAATTCCTATACCACTTATTTTTTGCACAATGGATTGGCATATGCCTTTAAAGACAAATACAACCAAAAGGTTATAGCTATCACAAAAGCCAGTTTTGAATTGCCAAACAAAGCTGTGCTTTCAATAATCGACAAACGAAATAAAAAGGAAGAACCGAAGAAATATTTCGACAATATTTCAATTGATTTTGGAAATGCAGCACATGTGATTTCACATAAAATCAAAGAAGAAAATAATATAACGAAATATAATTTTGAATTGAAATGTGGCGTAGAAATGATCATCCGGAATAATTATCTTCCTAAACAAAGTATTTTTGTTGAGCCGGGTGACACCATTCAAGTTACTGTTCAGGATGATAAGTCTAATCCTATAACTGTAACTGGTCTAGAAAATTATATTGAATATCAAAAAGCACTTAATGCTACTGCCGGAGAAATTAAAATATCAACACTTTCACCAGAGTGTAAAGCTTATCTTATTCTGAAAAGTAAAATTAATGCAACCTACTCAAAATTACGTGAGAGGTTCTTTTTAAAATCGCCTGATATGCAAGAATATCATCGTGCTATGACTGACTTTTATTACTTGAAATCTTTTCACTATAAAACCTTATTCGAATTAGAAAATGCCCTAACAGTAGTAAGCCAGGGGAATTATTGGCAGAAGGAACAAATTCTTGCTTTGGGTGCTCCTTTTTATACAAATTTTAAGTATAAATACTACAGTGCACTATCCAATTTCAGTCAATTTTCTCTATATGCGCTATTATACGAAATACTGTATAATTCAATCAATATAAATCTTGAAACTTATTATGATGAGTTTTTTATAAATTGCGGCGACACACTAATGACCAATAAAATTTGTGCTAAATTGAATGGTGTTAAATCGGTACAGGCTGGCATGGAGTTGCCTTTCACAAAGATGCTTACCGAACATGAACAGGAGGTTGACATTTTACCTAAAAAAGGAAAATTTGGGCTATTGTTTCTTTATGTTATGCCCAATCATGTGCAATCCATTAAAAAAACATTGAGTGGAGAGTTGCCTGAAAATGTACAATTTGTCACTTACCAAATCAGTAGGGAACCTACAATAAAATCGGATAAAAGATTACCAGAAACAGCTCTTTCGAAGGCCGATTCGCTTGATTTATTTGGTCATCCTAGTAAAACAAGTGAAATGGATAATTTACTTTACAGCTCTTTGGAAGGTATTTTGATTTTATACGATGACAAAGGTCAAATTTGGTACAACTCGTCATACCATTATCAATCCGAAGGAGGAAATGCAAAATACATTACCGGAATCCAGAATGCCATCCAACAAGCAAATAATAAACCTGTTAGCAAGTCTAAAAATATTTTACTGATTATTCTGTTGTCGGTTATTGGATCAGTTTCCATCACGCTACTTTTTTATCGAATCCGGATTGCACGTCTCAAGAAAAAGAATGCCCGCGAGAAGCTTATTCAGGAACTGAAACTGAAATCGGTACAGTCGCAATTGAACCCTCATTTCTTGTTCAATGCACTGAATTCCATTCAGGTATTGGTTAAGTCGGGCGACACAAAACAGGCCGACAATTACTTGGTGGGCTTCTCGGAGCTGTTGCGCAACGTGCTTCAAAATGCCGATAAACGTTTAGTCCCGCTAAGCGAAGAACTGAAAATGGTGAACCGTTATTGTGAACTCGAAAAGCTACGGCTCGACTTCGATTGCGAGCTGACTACCCATGTACAAACGAACCTCGACTTGATCGAGGTTCCTTACATGTTGTTGCAACCAATTATCGAAAATGCCATTAAACATGGTGTGGCAAAGGCCAATGACAGGGGCAAACTGAAGGTTGAAATTGCCGAAACTAATTCGGTATTGCACATTGGTGTTACTGATAATGGCCCGGGTTTCGATGGGGTGCCGCTCGAGGTTTTGAAAGAAAAAGGGAGGGGTTTAAAGCTCTCCCTTGAAAAACTTCAAAGCATTTATGGTAATGAAGCAGAATTTGTATTTTTAGCTGCTAATCCGGGGACTACGGTTTCCATCAAATTGAAAATTGGATAAGAAATGATCTCTTGCCTCATTGTCGATGACGAAGAAAATGGCCGAAAGAATATCGAAGGCTTGATTAAGGAAAACAGCCCTGATTTGATCATAGCCGGGCAAGCCCGAAGTGTAAGCGAGGCTGTTCAACGAATCAAAGCTTGCCGCCCGCAATTGTTGTTCCTCGACATTGAAATGACCGATGGTACAGGTTTCGACGTTTTGGCACAATGCAATGATATTCAGTTGGAAGTGATATTTGTAACAGCATACAATCAGTACGGGTTGAATGCCATTAAGTTCAGTGCAATCGACTACATTCTCAAACCTATTGATACCAGGCAATTCTGCATGGCTGTTGAAAAAGCGGTTCGGCAATTTGAGATGAAGTCCGAAAACATGCGTTTGCGCAACTTACTTTACAATGTTGGCCAAACTAAAGGAAACCAACGCATTGCCCTTCCGTTTACCGATACCATTGAATTTGTTGAAGTTCGGAACATTATCAGGCTCGAAGCCGAGGGCAGTTACACCCGTTTTTTCCTTTCGGGCAACGAAAGCTACCTTGTTTCTGGTAGTTTAAAAGAATTCGACGAAATTTTATCGGTACATGGTTTTATCCGAACCCATCAGGCACATCTGGTCAATCCCAACTACATAAAAAGCATGGTGAAAACCGACGGAGGTTACCTTTTGCTGCAAAATGGTGTAAATATCCCTGTTTCGCGACTAAGAAAATCGGAAGTGATTCAACAGTTAAAAGGATAAGCAAAAAACATATCAAAACTGAATATAAAACACTTGCCTCGAAGAAAATATAATCTCAAAAATACTACAGATCAAATCAACCGGGCTAATTGCAATTGATAACTCTCCATTAAAGACCGAAAGCAGATTCACGATCAAATCATTTATAATCAAGGCGAATTGCCAATGCCGAAATGCCATTGTAATCCACGATAATGAAAACATTTTCTTTTCTTGTTTCTCAGTTGGGGGTAACAACCGTTCATGTTGTCATAGGCACAAATTGAAAATAAAAGCCCTGTTCCGTTGGGTTAAACGTGAAAATTTTTTGTGGTGAAAATATTATTACATTATCTTTAGTTTCAAAATAGAACACTTGGAACTATCGGATAAGCACATAGTAGATTGCATACAGCATGGCGATGAGCAGGTTTTTGAATTGTTTTTCAGAAACTATTATGAACGGCTATGCAATTATGCCAACACAATCCTTAACGATATGGATGAGGCTGAAGAGATGGTACAAAATGCATTTTTAACAATTTGGGAGCGGCGCGAATCGTTTGAAGTACACACTTCGCTGAAATCGTACCTGTACAGGGCTGTTTACAACAGCAGCTTGAATAGTTTGAAACACAAGAAAGTACAACATAAACACGAACAATATTACAAGCAGAATACCGCGCCCGATTACGAAAGTGCCACCTCGGAATTGATGGAAAACGAACTTCAGCAATTGGCCCAAAAAGCCATTGAGCAATTGCCGCCACAATGTAAGATGGTTTTTACCCTTAGCCGTGTCGAGCAATTAACCTATGCTGAAATTGCCGAGCAGATGAACATTTCTGCCAAGACAGTAGAGAACCATATGGTAAGAGCTTTACGTTTTTTACGTGAAAAATTAAAAGACTATTTACCCCTTTTAATCTGGGTATTCATAAGTAAAAATTGACCGTTGCAAGAAAATAGCGAACATATTGACCAACTGATTGCCCGATATCTGGCAGGCGAAGCCACAGATGCCGAACGGCAAGAACTCGAACACTGGATGGATTCCAACGAATCGAACCGGCGCTATTTCGAAGGCATACGATTTGCTGAAAGTCAGGCTATTGCCTCACAGCATATTGTAAAGGTCGATGTTGACAAAGCCTGGATGAAAGTCCATCAACAAATGAAACAGCAAAAGCCAGCGAGCGTTACAGCCCACAAAAAATCAGGCACAGTGATCCCGTTTTGGCTACGTGTTGCTGCTATGGTGTTGCTGGTTTCGGGGCTGGCAATTTACTTTTATTCACAGAAACAAACCGGTTCTCCAAATTACCAAATGGCCATGGTGGCTACCGATTCAATAATTGAATACACCTTGTCCGACAGTTCTGAAATTACTTTAAATGAGCATGCCAGTTTATGGTATGCCAAAAATTACGGAAAAAAAGAGCGTCGTGTGAAACTTAATGGCGAAGCTTTCTTCTCGGTTAAGCACGACACGCAAAAGCCTTTTATTGTCGAGAGCAGTGGTACCTATGTGAGGGTAACCGGAACTTCATTCAACATAAAAGGAGACGAAGCCGACAGCATTGTTGAAGTTTGCGTAAAAACAGGCAGCGTTATCTTCTTCACAGGCAGCAACGAAGGGATTACACTCATTGCTGGCGAAACCGGATACTTTAACAAAAACAACGGAAAATTCTCGAAAACAGAAACCACCGATGAAAATGTTGCTGCCTATGCCAACCGCTTGTTTGTATTCTACAATACCACATTGAACGAAGTGTTCAGACAACTAAACAAGGTTTACCAGACGAAGCTGGTCGCATCAGACGAAGAGCTTGGCAAGCAGGTAATTACTGTTACTTTCGACAACGACAACATCGACACAATCATCGATATAATTTCAGAAACCCTTGTCCTTAATTACACAAGAACGGAAGGAAATCAGGTGATTTTTGAAAATACAACCCAACCCACTACTCCTTAAAGAATAGGCATGAGAACATTTTTTATCCTCATTCTTCTGTTACTTATGATTTGGCCCGAAAAAAGCCATTCGCAGCAAGTACCTGTTTTTGAGCGAAAAATATCGGTCGAAATGGAAAATGAAACCGTCGAAGCCATACTTACCGAGATAAGCAGGCAATCGCAAGTGTCATTCTCTTACAATCCAGAATTACTAAATGCATCAGATAAAAAGTCATTGTCGGTCACCAATCAATCGGTTCGTTTTGCGGTCTCGGACAACGGCGTGGGTATTCCCCGT
>ENA-UPTA01006437-UPTA01006437.1-activated-sludge-metagenome-genome-assembly--contig:-NODE-6437-length-10364-cov-10.126879_pt1 | contig 10364 bp, 11 predicted proteins | sample MGYA00238184_ERZ773361 | MGnify/ENA primary metagenome ERZ773361 (study PRJEB29100, sample SAMN05720205) | activated sludge metagenome | isolation source: anaerobic digester from wastewater...
GCGGCATTCACCTGGCAGCCTCTGTCATCTGGTTGATTTGATGACACGCCCTAGCGCCCAGAACGAGAAGGCGCTTGACCCACTCTAACTCGGAGGCGATCCAGCGCTTGGATCTGCCAAACACGTACGTGCCGGAAGGAACGAGCCCCTGCTGGACCACTTCGAGGAACTTGGTTCGTCCCATGCATAGCTCTGCCCTGACCTGCTCCTCGGTCAAAAACGTCAAGGGTTGAACGACCGCTTGGGTCGTGTCCGGCGTTGGCCCGCGAAGCACAAGTTGTCGTGAGTTCGCCACTGGTGCGCACCGAGAAACTTGGAGCGATGCAACAAGATTGACTAAGGCGCCGGGTGCCTGGTTGACCGCAAGGTGACGCTTGATGACGTCGATTTCATGCTGTACCCAACGGACCGACCTTCCTAGGACATTTATTCCTGCGGGCAGCATGCCTTGTCGGATCAACTCGTAGAACTTAGAACGCCCGATAGTCAGACTTTCCATCGCTTGGTCAGCAGAGAGGAACACGATTACCGGTTGAAATGGGAGCTGCATCTGCAGCGTGCCCTGTGCCAGCGTGTGAGAGACGGGGTTCATAGTGGTTGGCCTTCCTGAATGTCAACTGCTCGAATTGAGCACGCCACACAAGGTAGACCAAACCGCAAAATTCTCCAAAAACGACTCTATTGAATTGTCCCGGACGAGGCTGGCGGCAAGTTTTGCCCCAGACCAGTGCCACGTGCCATATGTGCGGGTGTGGCCAAAAGTGTGGCCAAAAATCACGTCGCTGGTCGACAAAAGAAAACGGGTTACAGCATTTCTGCTGTAACCCGTTGATTTTATTGGTCGGCGTGGCGGGATTCGAACTCGCGACCCCTTGCACCCCATGCAAGTGCGCTACCAGGCTGCGCTACACGCCGACAAGCCTGCCATTATAGCGGCTGCGCGTGCTGCCATGGCGATAGTGTCAGCAATTCGCGAATTTCCTTCAGCTCGCGCTCGACCTCGCGCAGCTGTTCGGGCAGGAGCGTGTTGTCGTCGTACACCCCGGTGTCGTCGAGAGCGCTGATGGGCGCGGCATCGGCATCGATTTCGTCCACGCCCGCCAGCTGTGGCTCAGCGCTGCGCGCGCGGGCGCGTTCGGTCTGAACCAGTTCCTGCAGCCGGGTGCGTGCGCCGCTGATGGTGAAGCCCTGGTCGTACAGCAGTTCACGGATGCGGCGAATCATCAGCACTTCATGGTGCTGGTAATAGCGCCGGTTGCCGCGCCGCTTGACGGGTCGCAGTTGCGTGAATTCCTGCTCCCAATAACGCAGCACGTGGGGTTTGACGCCGCACAGATCGCCTACTTCACCAATGGTGAAGTAGCGCTTGGCGGGAATGGGGGGAAGAACGGACTCCATCACAACGAGAACTGGCGCAGCAAGCCTTTGAGCGTAGCGCAAGTTTTGGCGGGGCGCCAGCGTGCGCGCGCAAGCTTTGGGTACGCGCGCGAATGGCTATCGGTTAGGGCGCGCTGGGGGCGTCTTCCTGCAACTGGTCCTTGAGCTTCTGGCTGGCGTGAAAGGTGACCACGCGCCGCGCGGCGATGGGGATGAGTTCGCCCGTGCGCGGGTTGCGGCCCGGCCGGGGTGCCTTCACGCGCATCTGGAAATTGCCGAAGCCCGACAGCTTGACGTCGTCGCCCGCGATGAGTTGCGCGGAGATCAGGTCGAAGAAGGCGTCGACCATGTCCTTGGATTCGCGCTTGTTCAGGCCGATCTGCTCGAACAGCATCTCGGCCAGCTGCGCCTTGGTCAGCGCCGAGGTTTCCAGGCTGTCAACCGCCAGTTCCAGCGCGTCATTCGGTGGCTGAGTCATTTACTCCCCTTTCGTGGCCCGGTTCAGCCACGCAGCCGCGCGCCCAGGTCCTGGTGCAGGCAGTCGATCACGGCCTTGACGACGCCGTCGATGCGCTCGTCCGTCAGCGTGCCTTGGGCACTGCCCATGACCAGGCGCAGGGCCAGGCTCTTTTCCTGCGCGCTCATGCCCGCGGCCGCTTCGTTGCCCGCCTGGGGCCGATAAATGTCGAACAGCGTGGCGCTGCGCAGCAGGCCCTCGGTGGCTGCGGCATGAACGGAGCTCATCAGTTGCCCGTGCGTCACGCTTTCGGGCACCACGACGGCGATGTCGCGCTCGGCCGCCTGCTGGCGCGGCACGGGGCGGGCATGCGGCAGATCGCGCTGCATCACCGCGTTCAGATCCAGTTCGAACAGCACGGGGGCCTGCGGCAGCTCCCACTGCTGGCGCCAGCGCGGGTGCAACTCGCCCACGACGCCGATGGCCTGACCGTCCAGCAGGACGCGCGCGGCGCGGCCGGGGTGCAAGGCGGGATGCTCGATGCGCTCAAACGACGGCTGGCGCGGCGCCAGCAGGGCTTCGACGTCGCCCTTGACGTCGAAGAAGTCGACCGCCGCCTGCTTGCCTTGCCAGCTTTGATGGCTGTCGGGCCCGTACGCGGCGCCCGCCACACGCATGGGCTGCGCCACGCCGCGCACGTCGCTTTCGGACGTGACCACCGACGCGTCGCGCAGGAACACGCGGCCGACTTCAAACACGCGCACGCGCTCGGCACGGCGGTCGATGTTGTGCTTCAAAACATGTAGCAAAGAACCCAGAAGGGACGAGCGCATCACGCTCATTTGGCTGGCAATGGGGTTGAGCAGCCGCACCGGGTCGGTGTTGCCGGCCAGGTCGCGCTCCCAGGCTTCGTCGACAAAGCTGAAGTTGATGGTTTCGAGATAACCCAGGCGCGCCAGTGCGTGGCGAACCGCGAACGGGCCGCGCCGCTGGGCCGACGCCGTGCGCGGCACGATGGGCGCCAGCGGCGGTGCCTCGGGCAGTTGCTGGTAGCCGACGACGCGGGCCACTTCTTCGACCAGGTCTTCCTCGATCGACAGATCGAACCGGTAGGCAGGCGGCGTCACCGTCAGCACGCCCTCGCCTTCGGTAAACGGCAGGCCCAGGCGGCGGAACACATCGGCGCATTGGGCTTGGGTGATGGGCATGCCGATGATCTGGGCAGCGCGCGCCACCCGCAGGGTGACGGGCGCCGGCGCGGGCATGCGCGGCTGCTGGTCGTCGATGGGGCCGCACGCGGTTTGCGGCGTACCGCAGATGTCGATGATGAGCTGGCTGATGCGCTCGATGTGCGCGGCCGTGAGCATCGGGTCGACCCCGCGCTCGAAGCGGTGCCCGGCGTCGGTGGCAAAGTTGAAGCGGCGCGAGCGGCCTGCCACGGCCTCGGGCCACCAGAAGGCGGCTTCGACGTAGACGTTGCGGGTGTCGTCGGACACCGCCGTGGCGTCGCCACCCATGATGCCGGCGAGCGATTCGACTTCCTTGTCGTCGGCAATCACGCCCACGCTTTCATCCAGCGTGACGGTGTTGCCGTTCAGCAGCTTGAGCTGCTCGCCCGGCTTGCCCCAGCGCACATCCAGGCCGCCGTGGATCTTGTCCAGGTCGAAGATGTGCGTGGGCCGGCCGTACTCGAACATCACGTAGTTGGAGATGTCCACCAGCGCGGTGACGCTGCGCTGCCCGCAACGCGCCAGGCGCTCGACCATCCACGCCGGGGTGGCGGCCTGCGTGTTGACGTCGCGGATCACGCGTCCGGAAAAGCGCCCGCACAGGTCTGGCGCGCTGATGTTGACCGGCAGCACCTCGTTCGTCGTCACGGCGATGGCGGGAATGGCGGGGGTGACGAGCGGCGCGCCGGTCAGCGCCGACAGCTCGCGCGCCACGCCATACACGCTGAGCGCGTGGCCCAGGTTGGGCGTCAGCTTCAGGGTGAAGATGGCATCGTCCAGCCGCAACGCGGTGCGGATGTCCTGGCCGACGGGCGTGTCGGCCGGCAATTCGAGCAGGCCGCCATGGTCTTCGGACAGCTGCAGCTCGCGTGCCGAGCACAGCATGCCCTGGCTTTCAACGCCGCGCAGCTTGCCCAGATTGATGCGAAACGGCTGGCCGTCTTCGCCCGGCGGCAGCTCGGCCCCGACCAGCGCGCACGGCACCTTGATGCCGACGCGCGCATTGGGCGCGCCGCAGACGATGTTCAGCAGCGCGCCCTGCCCCACGTCGACCTGGCACACGCGCAGGCGGTCGGCGTTGGGGTGCTGCTCGGCGGCTCGGATCTCGCCCACCACCACGCCGGTGAACGGCGGCGCGACGGGGCGGATGTCCTCGACCTCCAGCCCGGCCATGGTCAGCGTGTCGGCCAGTTGGTGCGTGGAAAGGGGCGGGTTGCAGAACTCGCGCAACCAGGATTCAGGAAACTGCATAGCGGTGTCAGCGAAAAACGGGGGCCGTGCGACGCGGGCGCATCAACGGAACTGGCTCAGGAAGCGGATGTCGCCGTCGAAGAACTGGCGCAGGTCGTTCACGCCGTAGCGCAGCATGGCGAGCCGGTCGATGCCGGAGCCGAAGGCGAAGCCGATGAAGCGCTCCGGGTCCAGCCCCATGTTGCGCACCACCTGCGGGTGCACCTGGCCCGAGCCGGACACCTCAAGCCATTTGCCCGCCAGCGGCCCCGTCTGGAACTGGATGTCGATCTCGGCGCTGGGTTCGGTGAAGGGGAAGTAGCTGGGCCGAAAGCGCAGGATCAGGTCGTCCGTCTCGAAGAAGGCCTTGCAGAAGTTCAGGTACGTGACTTTCAGGTCCTTGAAGCTCACGTTCTCGCCCAGCCACAGGCCTTCGACCTGGTGGAACATGGGCGAATGGGTGGCGTCGTTGTCGACGCGGTAAGTGCGGCCGGGCACGATGACGCGCACCTCAGGGATTTCGCCCGCCGCCAGGGCCGCCGCGTGCTTGCGCGCGTGCGCGGTGGCATAGCGGATCTGCATCGGGCTGGTGTGCGTGCGCAGGCAGTAGGGCTGGCCGTCCTCGCCCTGCATGTCGACGTAGAAGGTGTCCTGCATCGACCGCGCCGGGTGGTTGGGCGGGTTGTTGAGCGCGGTGAAGTTGAACCAGTCGTTTTCGACCTCGGGGCCATCGCCGACGTCAAAGCCCATGCTGCCGAAGATCTGCTCGATGCGCTCCCACGCCAGGCTGACCGGGTGCAGCCCGCCTGTGCCGCGCTGGCGGCCCGGCAGCGTCACGTCGAGCGCCTGCGCCTTCAGCTGGCGCGCCAGTTCGGCATCGGCCAGCGCCTGGCGGCGCGCGGTCAAGGCGGCTTCGATCGCCTGCTTGGCCTGGTTGATGGCGGCGCCGCGGGTTTTCTTGTCTTCCACGGACAGCTGCGCCATGCCCTTCATCAGCTCGGTCACGCGGCCGGACTTGCCCAGGAACTGCGCCTTGGCGTTTTCGAGGTCGGCGGGGGTGTCGGTGCGGGCGAAGGCGGCTTCGGCGCTTCGGACCAGTTCGGCCAGATCGGTGGAAGCCAGGGAGTCGGTGATCATCGGTGCAGGGCCCACGGGTTCTCAAATGAAAAAGGGATTGAAGCCAATCAGGCCTCAACCCCTTGAACCACCAGCGCGATCAGCTATTGAAAGTAGAGTGCGCGTGGCGGTGCCGGAATCAAGCCAGCTTGGCCTTGGCCTGCTCCACGATGCCGGCAAATGCGGCCTTGTCGTGCACGGCGATGTCGGCCAGAACCTTGCGGTCCAGCGTGATGCCGGCCTTGTTCATGCCGTTGATGAACTGGCTGTAGGTCAGGCCCAGTTCACGCGTGGCGGCGTTGATACGCGCGATCCACAGACGACGGAACACGCGCTTCTTGGTGCGGCGATCACGGTAGGCGTACTGGCCCGCCTTCATCACCGCCTGTTTGGCGACGCGATAGACGTTCTTGCGACGACCGCGGTAGCCTTTGGCCAGCGCGAGGATTTTCTTGTGACGAGCACGGGCGGTAACACCACGTTTGACGCGAGGCATAGGTTCTCTCCTGTTCCGTCAGTTGATCAAAGGCCGGCAAAGGGCAGCATCTGCGCCATGTGACCCATGTTGGTCTCATGCACATTCACCGCACCACGCAGCTGACGCTTGTTCTTGGTGGACTTCTTGGTCAGGATGTGACGCTTGAAGGCTTGACCGCGCTTGACGGTGCCACCGGGACGGACGCGAAAACGCTTCTTCGCGCTGCTCTTGCTTTTCATCTTGGGCATTGAATGCTCCGTTTTATTGTGCTCGTGAGGCGTGCGCAAAACAGCTTTGCACCCTTGTTGGCCCCGAGCCACTTGTTGCGGCAGGCCTTTCAGCCTGCCCGTTCGCCGGGTTGCCCCGGCAAATCCTTCAAAAACGCCTGTCCGGTCAGGCCGCCGCTGCCGGCTGCTGCTCGCTGGGCGGCTTGGCCGCACCGGCCGCCACCTTCTTGCGCGCCGGGGCGATCATCATGATCATCTGGCGGCCTTCCAGCTTGGGAAACTGCTCGACGATGATGCTGTCGGCCAGTTCGTCGCGAATGCGGTTGAGCAGCGCCAGACCCAGTTCCTGGTGCGTGATCTCGCGGCCGCGAAAGCGCAGCGTGACCTTCACCTTGTCGCCATCGGCCAGGAAGCGCCGGATATTGCGCATCTTGATGTTGTAGTCACCGTCATCGGTACCAGGGCGGAACTTGACTTCCTTGATTTCGATGACCGTCTGCTTGGCCTTGGCCTCGGCGGCCTTCTTCTGTTCCTGGTACTTGAACTTGCCGTAGTCCATCAAGCGACAGACGGGCGGATTGGCCGTGGCGGCAATTTCCACCAGGTCCACGTCCAGTTCGCCCGCCATGCGCAGGGCTTCCTGCAGCGGGACGATTCCCAGGGGTTCGTTCTCGGGGCCGTTCAGGCGCACTTCGGGCGCCATGATTTCTCGATTCAGACGATGCGCGCGCTCTTCCCGGTGGCGGCGGTCACGAAAATTGGTAGCGATGGCAAAAATCCTCTAACTAAAAATGCTACGAAACAAGTAGCTACAGCCGCACAATCCACGCGGGCCAGAGCTGGTTTTCTTAAAAAATCAGGCTTTGGAAGCGACGTCCTGGGCGATGCGTTTGGCAAACGCATCGAGGGACATCACACCGAGGTCTTGATTGCCCCGGGCGCGCACTGCGACGGCGCCGGCTTCCTTTTCCTTGTCGCCGATGACCAGGATGTAAGGCAGCTTTTGCAACGAATGCTCGCGTATTTTATAGGTAATCTTCTCGTTGCGCAGGTCAGTTTCGACCCTAAGCCCTTGATTTCGCAGCGTTTTAGCCACGTTTTGCACGTAATCGGCCTGCGCGTCGGTGATGCCGGTCACCACCACCTGCACCGGCGACAGCCAGACCGGCAGCGCGCCAGAGAACTGCTCGATCAGGATGCCGATGAAACGCTCCAGGCTGCCGACGATGGCGCGGTGCAGCATGACCGGGCGGTGCCGCGCACCGTCCTCGCCCACGTATTCGGCGTCCAGCCGCTCGGCCATCGAGAAATCGACCTGCATGGTGCCGCATTGCCATTGGCGGCCGATGGCGTCCTTCAGCGTGTATTCGATCTTGGGGCCGTAGAAGGCGCCGTCGCCCGGGGCAATCTCGAATTCGCAGCCTGAAGTGCGCAGGCTTTCCATCAGTGCGTGCTCGGCCTTGTCCCAGCTTTCATCACTGCCGATGCGCTGCTCGGGCCGCGTGGCCACCTTGTAGATGATGTCGGTGAAGCCGAAGTCCTTGTAGACCTTTTGCAGCAGCGCCGTGTAGGCCGTGCATTCGGGCAGGATCTGATCCTCCGTGCAGAAGATGTGCCCGTCGTCCTGCGTGAAGGCGCGCACGCGCATGATGCCGTGCAGGCCGCCCGAGGGCTCGTTGCGGTGGCAGGCGCCGAATTCGCCGTAGCGCAGCGGCAGGTCGCGATAGCTTTTCACGCCCTGCTTGAAGATCAGGATGTGACCGGGGCAGTTCATCGGCTTCAGCGCGTAGTCGCGCTTTTCCGATTCGGTGGTGAACATGTTGTCGCGGTACTTGTCCCAGTGACCGGTCTTTTCCCACAGCGCCTTGTCCAGGATCTGCGGGCCCTTCACTTCCTGGTAGCCGTTGTCGCGGTACACGCGGCGCATGTACTGTTCGACTTCCTGCCACAGCGTCCAGCCCTTGGGGTGCCAGAACACGGTGCCGGGCGAATGCTCGTCGATGTGGAACAGGTCCAGCTCGCGCCCCAGCTTGCGGTGGTCGCGCTTTTCGGCCTCTTCCAGCATCGTCAGGTACTGCTTCAGGTCTTCCTTGCTGGCCCAGGCCGTGCCGTAGATGCGCTGCAGCATCTCATTGCGATGGTCGCCGCGCCAGTAGGCCCCCGCCACCTTCATCAACTTGAAGTGCTTGAGCTTGCCGGTGGACGGCACGTGCGGGCCGCGGCACAGGTCCTCGAAGGCGCCCTCGCGGTACAGCGACACGTCTTCGTTGCTGGGGATGCTGGCAATCAGTTCGGCCTTGTAGGCTTCGCCCAGGCCCTTGAAGTATTCGACCGCCGCGTCGCGCGGCAGCACGCGGCGCACCACGGGCTCGTCCCTGGCGGCCAGTTCTTCCATCTTCTTCTCGATGGCGGCCAGGTCGTCCGGCGTGAAGGGGCGCTTGTAGCTGAAGTCGTAATAAAAGCCGTTCTCGATCACCGGGCCGATGGTGACCTGCGCATCGGGAAACAGCTCTTTCACCGCATAGGCCAGCAGGTGCGCCGTTGAATGGCGGATCATCTCCAGCCCGTCGGCGTCCTTGGCGGTGACGATGGACAGCGGCGCGTCGTGGTCGATGACGAAGCTGGTGTCGACCAGCTTGCCGTCCACCTTGCCGCCCAGCGCTGCCTTGGCCAGGCCCGTGCCGATGGACTGCGCCACTTCGGCCACCGTCACCGGGCCGGGGAATTCGCGCTGCGCGCCGTCGGGAAGCGTGATGTGAACCATGTAATAGCCTCTGGAAATCGCGTGTGTACGTCAAAAAAAGCGGGCAACAAAAAAGCGCGGGTGGGGCCGCGCTTTCGGTATGTTTTGCTGGCACATCGCGCGCTGCGCGCAATGGCTACACCGTCATCGGCCTGACAACCCGTTCCTGGCGAAGGGAGTAGTTCGCGGTGTCATAACCGACGATGCCTTTCTCGCTCTTGTGTGAGGTGGTTGATCGGCGCTCGCGTGCTGCGGCGCAACAAGTTGGGATTTTAGCCCACTTGTCGCCGTGCGCGGTGCGCCATCGGCTGCGGCGACCGTGTGAACTGCGTGTAAAGCTGGGTGAAGGCGCGCGCCTGGCGTCAGCCCATCGCCCCAGCCGACCGTTTTGGGACGGAAAGGCGGGCGGTGTTCGCTCGCATGTCACAGGACGCACCCCATGAAACTGCTTTCGTCTTCCGTCGCTCGTCCGGCTCTGCTGGCATCGGTCGCCGCGGCCGCCCTGCTGGCCGGTTGCGTGGTGGCACCGGTGCCGGGCACCGTCTACAACGACCCCTATGGTGGCCCCACGCAAACCGTGTACGCGCCCGTTGCGCCGCCCGCGCCCTATTACGAAGTGCAGCCTGCCCTTCCCTACCCCGGCGCGATCTGGATCAACGGCTACTGGAACTGGAGCGGCGGCCGCCACGTCTGGACACCCGGCCGCTACGAGCGCCCTCGCCCCGGCTATCACTACCAGCATCCGCGCTGGTCGCAGGGCCCGCGCGGTGGCTGGCAGCTGCATGGTGGCGGCTGGCACCGATAAAAATCGGCTGTCAGCGCTTGTCTGACGAGCGCTGGCAGCTATCAAGCTAATAGCATCCCGGGTTCAGGCATCGCCGGCGATGCGCCCGGCGACGTTGTCCACCATCACCGGTGTCTCGAAGTACGTCAGCTGCGGGTCGCACCCGTACTTCTGGCGGATGAAGCCGCGCCACGCGTCGTCGTACACCCGTTCGGCGTCGGCGCGGCTTTGCCACAGGTAAACGCCGCCGGCCGTCCGGCCATCTTCCGACAGCAGGTAGTGCTTGCGCACCAGCCCGGTCATGCCCAGGTAGCGGGGCGCCGTGCTGTTGAACACGTCGCGCGCCTGTTCGACGGTCATGGGTTCGGGCAGGGTGAACTGCACCAGTGCGGTGATCATGGGTGACTCCTTGGGATGGCGGTGGGTGCCATTGTGAACGCGGCGCCCCGGCCGCGCCCATCGCCCAGCTCACGCGCAGGCGCGAGCCATCCAACAAAAAAGCCACGGCGCAAGGCCGTGGCTCTGTCTCCTCGATGACCGCTGGCGCGCGGTCAACCCTCGCTATGAATCAATGGAACTGCTCTTCCTCGGTCGAGCCGGTCAGCGCCTTGACGCTGGACGAGCCGCCCTGGATGACGGTGGTCACGTCGTCGAAGTAACCCGCGCCCACTTCCTGCTGGTGCGACACGAAGGTGTAGCCCTGCTCGCGCGCCTTGAACTCGG
>ENA-UPTA01006438-UPTA01006438.1-activated-sludge-metagenome-genome-assembly--contig:-NODE-6438-length-10362-cov-23.649365_pt1 | contig 10362 bp, 9 predicted proteins | sample MGYA00238184_ERZ773361 | MGnify/ENA primary metagenome ERZ773361 (study PRJEB29100, sample SAMN05720205) | activated sludge metagenome | isolation source: anaerobic digester from wastewater...
CGCTGGCCACCGACGAGGCCGGCATTCAGTTTCGCATTCTCAACAGCAGCAAGGGCCCGGCGGTGCGCGCCACGCGGGCGCAGGCCGACCGTGTGCGCTACAAGGCGGCGATCCGGCGCCGGCTGGAAAACCAGCCCAACCTGTGGCTGTTCCAGCAGGCGGTGGACGACCTGCTGCTGCAGGGCGATCGGGTGGCCGGCGCGGTCACCCAGCTGGGCATCGCCTTCCGTGCGCGCGCCGTGGTGCTGACGGCGGGCACGTTCCTGGACGGGCGCATCCACGTCGGGCTGGCCAACCACGCCGGCGGGCGGGCGGGCGACCCGCCGGCGCTCAGCCTGTCGGCGCGGCTGAAGGAGCTCAAGCTGCCGCAGGGGCGCCTGAAGACCGGCACGCCGCCGCGGCTGGACGGGCGCACGATCGACTTCAGCCAGTGCGAGCTGCAACCCGGCGACGGCATGCCGGGCGGGCAGAACGACCGCATGCCGGTGTTCAGCTTCATGGGCCGCGCCGACATGCACCCGCCGCAGATGCCGTGCTGGGTCACGCACACCAATGCGCGCACGCACGAGATCATCAAGAGCGGCTTCGACCGCAGCCCGATGTTCACCGGCGTCATCGAAGGGGTGGGGCCGCGCTACTGCCCCAGCGTGGAGGACAAGGTCCACCGCTTTGCCGGCAAGGACAGCCACCAGATCTTCCTGGAGCCGGAAGGGCTGGACACGCACGAGGTCTACCCCAACGGCATCTCCACCAGCCTGCCGTTCGACGTGCAGCTGGCGCTGGTGCGCAGCATGCGCGGGCTGGAAAACGCCCACATCCTGCGTCCCGGCTACGCCATCGAATACGACTATTTCGATCCGCGCGCGCTGCGCAGCAGCTTCGAGACGCGCGCCATCGGCGGCCTGTTCTTCGCCGGCCAGATCAACGGCACCACCGGCTACGAGGAGGCGGCGGCGCAGGGACTGTTTGCCGGCATCAACGCCGCCCTGCAGTGCCGGGGCGAGGCGCCCTGGCTGCCGCGCCGCGACGAGGCCTACCTGGGCGTGCTGGTGGACGATCTGGTGACGCAGGGCGTGACCGAGCCTTACCGCATGTTCACCAGCCGCGCCGAATTCCGCCTGCAACTGCGCGAGGACAACGCCGACATGCGCCTGACCGACACCGGCCGCCGGCTGGGCCTGATCGACGACGCGCGCTGGGTCGCCTTCTGCCGCAAGCGCGACGCGGTTTCACGTGAAACCGAACGGCTGAAGTCCACCTGGGTCAACCCGCGCCGACTGCCCGCCAGCGAGAGCGAGCGCGTGCTGGGCAAGGCCATCGAGCATGAGCACAGGCTGTTCGACCTGCTGCGTCGCCCCGGTGTCAGTCACGAAGCGCTGGCCGGACTGGATGGCGGCAAATACGCCAGCGCCGAGGTTTCACGTGAAACGTTGGGCGAGCTGTGGGCGCCGGTGATCGAGCAGGTGGAAATTGCCGCCAAGTACGCCGGCTACATCGACCGCCAGCGCGAGGAGGTCGAGCGCGCTGCCCATTTCGAGCACCTGCGCCTGCCGCCCGATCTGGACTACATGCAGGTGCCGGCGCTGTCGATCGAAGTGCGCCAGAAGCTCAACCTGCACCGGCCCGAGACCCTGGGTCAGGCCAGCCGCATCAGCGGGGTGACGCCGGCCGCCATTTCGCTGCTGCTGATCCACCTGAAAAAGGGCGGTTTCAAGGGCTTTGCCGGCGGCGGCGCGGCCGAGGCCGCCTGATGCACCCGCAACGTGCGGCGCTCGGCGCCGGCGCGCAGGCGCTCGGCCTGGCGCTGGATGAGCGGCAGATCGATCGCCTGCTGGCCTACCTCGATCTGCTGCTCAAGTGGAACCGGGTCTACAACCTGACGGCGCTGCGCGACCCCGCCGACATGCTGACCCATCATGTGCTGGACAGCCTGGCGCTGATCGCGCCGCTGCGGGCGCACGCCGGCGGGCGGGCGCTGCGCCTGCTCGACGTGGGCAGCGGCGGCGGCCTGCCGGGGGTGGTGATTGCCATCGGCTGCCCCGGCATCGACGTCACCTGTGTCGATGCCGTGGGCAAGAAGGCCGCCTTCGTGCAGCAGGTGGCGGGCGCGCTGGGGCTGGCCAACCTGCACGGGCAGCACGGGCGGGTCGAGGCCATCACGGGCCGATTCGATGTGGTGACGTCGCGCGCCTTCGCCTCGCTGGCCGATTTCACCGCCTGGTCGGACGGCGCGCTGGCCGAGGGCGGGGTGTGGCTGGCCATGAAGGGCCGCCGGCCGGACGACGAAATCGCCGCCTTGCCGCCCGCGGTGACCGTGTTTCACGTGGAACCGCTCACGGTTCCCGGCCTGGAGGCTGAGCGCTGCCTCGTCTGGCTGCGCCGCGCCGGGTAAACTCGCGGCGCACTCCAGGATCATTCCCATGTTCGGCATTTCCGATTACGGTGCCTTTGTGGCCGCCATCGTGCTGTTTCTGGCCGTCCCCGGGCCGGGCAACCTGGCCCTGCTGTCCAGCACGGCGCAGGGTGGCGTCCGCGGCGGGCTGGCGGCCACGCTGGGGTTGATTGCCGGCGACCAGGTGCTGCTGTGGTGCGCCGTCGCCGGCGTCGCGGCGCTGCTGCAGAGCGCGCCGACCCTGTTCGCCGCCGTGCAGTGGCTGGGCGCGGCCTACCTGGCCTGGCTGGGCTGGCGCATGCTGAGCGCCCGGCCGGGGCAGGGCGCGGTGCTGCGCCTGGCGCCACGCCACTTTCTGCGCCAGGCGTTTCTGATCACCTTGCTCAACCCCAAGGCCATCGTGTTCTACATGGCCTTCTTTCCGCTGTTCGTCGATCCGGCGCGGCACCAGGGGCTGCTGAGCTTCGGCGCCATGGCACTGACGATCGCCGTGCTGACCTTCCTGTACGGCCTCGGGGCCACGCTGATCGCTCACCACATGGCGGCGCGCATCCGCGCCCACCCGCGCCTGTCGGGCGGGCTGCAGAAGCTGGCCGGGGTGTTCCTGATCGGCTTCGGCCTGCGCCTGGCGCTCACCAAGTAAGACCTCATGGCCCACATCTTCTGCATTGCCAACCAGAAGGGTGGCGTTGGCAAGACCACCACCACCGTCAACCTGGCCGCCGGGCTGGCCAGGATCGGCCAGCGCGTGCTGCTGGTCGACCTGGACCCGCAGGGCAATGCCACCATGGGGTCGGGCGTGGACAAACGGGCCATGGCGCTGTCGGTGTACGACGTGCTGCTGGAATCCTGCAGCATCGCCGAAGCCGCCAGCGTGCCCGAGCGCCTGAAGGAGGCCGGTGCCGGCTACGCCGTGCTGGGCGCCAACCGCGAACTGGCCGGCGCCGAGGTCGAGCTGGTGGGCGAGGAGCGCCGCGAGCGCCGCCTGAAGCAGGCGCTGGCGGCGGTCGATGCCGATTACGACTTCGTGCTGATCGATTGCCCGCCGTCCTTGAGCATGCTGACACTGAACGGCCTGTGCGCCGCCCAGGGCGTGATCGTGCCCATGCAGTGCGAGTACTTTGCGCTCGAAGGCCTGGCCGACCTGACCAACACCATCCGCCAGGTGCACGCCAACCTGAACCGCGACCTGCGCCTGATCGGTCTGCTGCGGGTGATGTTCGACGCCCGCATCACGCTGCAGCAGCAGGTCAGCGACCAGCTCAAGGCGCATTACGGCAGCAAGGTGTTCGACACCATCATCCCGCGCAACGTGCGCCTGGCCGAGGCGCCCAGCTACGGCCTGCCTGGCGTGGTGTTCGACCCGGCGGCCAAGGGCAGCCAGGCGTTCGTCGCCTTCGCGGAAGAGCTGGTGCGCCGTGGTTTGAGTGCCTGAAAGGCCTCTGGCGCCCGTCCAGATTCCGCCGGCAGCTATAGAAATTGAAGTCACTGACTGAACCCCGCACGCCGCCGGCCGCCGGCCTGCCCGAACCCTGGATCGACTGGGGCAAGGCCATCGCCTCGCAGCTCATCGTCTGGCACCACCTGGCGCACTACGGTCCGCTGGCGCCGCGCGTGGCCGCCGTCTGGCCGGACCTGATGGGCTGGCTGGACGGGCGCGCCCTGTACGCGGTGCAGGCGTTTCTGGTCATGGGCGGCTATCTGGCCGCGCGCAGCCTGTGGCCACGGCCCGGCGCGCCGCGCGTGGCGGCGGCCGACTGGCCGGCCCGCGCGGCCCGGCGCTGGCGGCGCCTGATGCCGACCTACCTGGCGGCGCTGCTGCTGGCCGTGCTGTGCGCGGCGCTGGCGCGCCAGTGGATGGACGACCCCGATACCCCGGCCGCCCCCACGGCGGGGCAGTTGCTGGCGCATCTGCTGCTGCTGCAGGACCTGCTGGAGCAGCCGGCCCTGAGCGCCGGCCTGTGGTATGTGGCCATCGATCTGCAGCTGTACGCCCTGCTGGCGGCGCTGGCGCTGCTGGCCGGCCGGGCCCCGGCGCGCTGGCGCCGCGCCTCGGCGCTGGCCCTGGTGGTCGGCGGCGGCGCGGCCTCGGTGCTGGTGTTCAACCGCCAGCCCGGCGGCGACGAGCTGGCGCCGTACTTCTTTGGCAGCTACGCCCTGGGCGTGCTGGCCGCCTGGGGCCGTGCGGCCGGCACGGCGGCGGGGCGCCGCGCCGCCGGGGCGCTGCTGCTGGGGCTGGCCGGCGCCGGCCTGGCGCTGGCCTGGCGCGACCGCCTGGCGCTGGCCGCGCTCTGCGCCATGCTGCTGCTGTGGCAGCCCGGGCGCACGCGTCTGGCACTGGCCGGCCAGCCCTGGCTGCGCAGCGTCGTGGCGCAGCTGGCGGCCATCTCCTACGCCGTGTTTCTGCTGCACTACCCGATCAGCCTGCTGGTCACCGCCCTGCTGATCGACGCGCTGCCGGCCGGCCCGGTGCCGGCCGCCGCGCTGCTGGAGCTGACCTGGCTGCTCAGCCTGGCGACCGGCTGGGCGCTGACGCAGGCGCTGCAAGCCCCCGGCCTGTGGCAGCGGCTGCGCCGTCTCACCGCGCGGTGGCGCCATGGCACACGCTGACGCACCCGCCGCCACCGTGCTGACCCTGCCGGGCTGGCTGGGCAGCGGGCCGGCGCACTGGCAAAGCCTCTGGGAGCAGCGCCACGGCTGCCAGCGCGTCGAGCAGCACGACTGGCAGCACCCGCGGCGCGGCGACTGGTCGGCGCGGCTGGAAGAGGTGGTGCTGGCGCAGCCGGCCGGCACGCCGCTGCTGCTGGCCGCGCACAGCCTGGGCTGCCTGCTGGTGGCCTGGTGGGCCGCGCATTCGCGCCTCGCCACGCGCGTGAGCGGCGCGCTGCTGGTGGCGCCGCCCGAGATCGAGCGCGACGACCTGCGCCAGCAGATCCCCGGCTGGGCGCCGCCGGCGCGCCAGCGCTTGCCCTTTGCCAGCCTGGTGGTGGCCAGCAGCGACGACCCGTTTGGCCGACTGGCCCATGCCCGGGCGCTGGCGCAGGACTGGGGCGCCGCCTTCCGCGATCTGGGCGCGCGCGGCCACCTCAACGCCGATTCCGGCCTGGGTGACTGGGCGCAGGGCCTGGCGCTGCTGTACGCCTTGTTGCCATCGCCCACCTGTGCCCCGGGCGGGTCAACCGCTTAGACTGGCGTCCATGAGCACCCCCAACCCCAACCGCATCGAGCACGACCTGATCGGCGAGCGCGAGCTGCCCAACGACGTCTACTACGGCGTGCACACCCTGCGCGCGCTGGAGAACTTTCCGATCACGGGCACGGCGATCTCGATCTACCCCGACCTGGTCCGCGCGCTGGCCAGCATCAAGAAGGCCGCGGCGCTGGCCAACCGCGACCTCGGCCTGCTCAGCGACGCGCACTGCCAGGCCATCGGCGCCGCCTGCGACGAGCTGCTGGCCGGCAAGCTGCACGAGCAGTTCGTGGTCGACGTCATCCAGGGCGGCGCCGGCACCTCGACCAACATGAACGCCAACGAGGTCATCGCCAACCGCGCGCTCGAGCTGCTGGGCCACGCCAAGGGCGAGTTCCAGCACCTGCACCCCAACGAGCACGTCAACATCGGCCAGAGCACCAACGACGTCTACCCCAGCGCGCTCAAGATCGCCGCCTGGCACGGCATCAGCGACCTGATCGCATCCATGGCCTACCTGCGCGCCGCCTTCGAGGCCAAGGCCGAGGAATTCAAGGACGTGCTCAAGATGGGCCGCACCCAGCTGCAGGACGCGGTGCCGATGACGCTGGGGCAGGAGTTCGGCACCTACGCCGTCATGCTGGGCGAGGACGAGCAGCGCCTGCGCGAGGCGCAGCAACTGATCTGTGAACTGAACATGGGGGCGACGGCCATCGGCACCGGCATCACCGCCCACCCCGACTATGCCGCCAAGGTGATCGCGCACCTGCGCGCCATCACCGGCATCCCGCTGGCCACCGCGCCCAACCTGATCGAGGCGACGCAGGACTGCGGCGCTTTCGTGCAGCTGTCGGGCGTCTTGAAGCGCGTGGCCACCAAGCTGTCCAAGACCTGCCACGACCTGCGCCTGCTGTCCAGCGGCCCGCGCGCCGGCCTGGGCGAGATCAACCTGCCGGCGGTGCAGGCCGGCTCGTCCATCATGCCGGGCAAGGTCAACCCGGTGATCCCCGAAGTGGTCAACCAGATCGCCTACGAGGTGATCGGCAACGACGTGACGGTCACCTTCGCCGCCGAGGCCGGGCAGCTGCAGCTCAACGCCTTCGAGCCGGTGATCGCGCACAGCCTGTTCAAGAGCGTCAAACACCTGTCGGCCGGCTGCCGCACGCTGGCCGACCGCTGCGTGCGCGGCATCAGCGCCAACGTGCAGCGCATGCACGACACGGTGACGCACTCGATCGGCATCGTCACCGCGCTCAACCCCTACATCGGCTACGCCCACGCCACCGAAGTGGCGCAGGCCGCACATGCCAGCGGCGGCAGCGTGTACGACGAAGTCCTCAAGCGCGGCCTGATGACGCGCGAGCAGCTCGACGCCGTGCTGCGGCCCGAAACCCTGACCCGCCCGGTGCCGCTCGACCTGGCGCCCAAGCGGTCGTGATCCGGTCGACCGCGCACCGTACGGGAGATCGATCGACCATGGTCACCAGAAAACCCAAGGGCCTCGGCCGCGGCCTGGACGCGCTGCTGGGCCCCAGCCCGAACGGCGACGGCGCCGAGGGCGCCGGCGCCGCCACCCCGGCCGGCACGCCGATGATGCTGGCGCTGGAGCAGCTCGCTCCCGGCCAGTACCAGCCGCGCACGCGCATGGACGAAGGCGCGCTCTACGAGCTGGCCGAAAGCATCAAGAGCCAGGGCATCATGCAGCCCATCCTGGTGCGCCGCATTGCCGGGCCAAAACCGGCCTCGGGGCTTGATGGACAAGCGCCAGCAGCTACATTTTCGGGAGCATCGTACGAAATCATCGCCGGCGAGCGGCGCTTTCGCGCGGCGCGTCTGGCGGGCCTGACCGAGGTGCCGGTGCTGTTGCGCGACGTGCCCGACGAGGCCGCCGCCGCCATGGCGCTGATCGAAAACATTCAGCGCGAAGACCTCAACCCGCTGGAAGAAGCCCAGGGCATCCGGCGCCTGGTCGAGGAGTTCGGCCTCACCCACGAGCAGGCCGCACAGGCGGTCGGCAAGAGCCGCAGCGCCGCCAGCAACCTGCTGCGCCTGCTGCAGCTTTCCGAACCGGTGCAGACCATGCTGATGGCCGGCGACCTGGACATGGGCCACGCGCGCGCGCTGCTGGCGCTGGAAGGCGCGGCGCAGATCACCGCGGCCCACCAGGTGGCGGCGCGCCAGCTCAGCGTGCGCGAAACCGAGGCGCTGGCGCGCAAGCTGTCGGCCGAATTCAACCTGACGGCGCCGCGCCAGCGCGCGCGCGCGCCCGACAAGTCGGGCGACGTGCGGCGGGTGGAGGAGGAGCTGTCCGACCTGCTGCTGGCGCAGGTCGAGGTGCGGGTCAGAAAAAGCGGCCGGCGCGGCGGCGCGGCGGCCCAGGCGGGCGAAGTGGTGATCCAGTTCGCGTCGCTGGACGAGCTCAACGGGCTGATCGAGCGGCTGCGCGGCGGATGATGCAGGGGCCCGAACGCGCTGCACGGCGCCCGATCGGCATACACTGAACCATCGTCCGCACGGCGTGTGCGCCACATCACCGAAACGAACGCAGGAATCCCATCATGAGCCTGGTGCCATCGCTCGTCCGACATGTGCTGCTGCTGGCCGCCCTGGGTGGGGGTGTGGCGGGCGTCGCCTCGGCGCAGGCCGCGCGCGCGCCCAGGGCGCAGCTGTGGATCGACCTGTCCACCGGCGGCATGGCCGGCATGCCCGAGATGGAGCTGGGCGCGGCCGGCGGCCTGATGGGCATGCTGGGCAGCAGCGCACCCGCCGGCATGGGCGGGCCGCCGCACTACGGCATGGCGCGCGGTGCGGCGGTGATGCCGCCGCGCATCGTCGACATCGCGCTGCACAACAGCCTGCGCCCCGGTGTCGAGGCACGCCAGGCCATCCCGCCCGGCATGCGCATGGGCGACAGCCTGCCGCTGCTGCCGCCGCGTGCCGAACCCCGCGCGCCCTCCGAGCCGGGCGACATGCCCGAGGAGTACACGCGCCAGCCGCCGCGCGGGCGCCTGCTGATCTACTGGGGTTGCGGGCCCGAGGTGCGCGCCGGCCAGCCGCGCGTGATCGATCTGGCCCAGGCCGGCGCGGCGCAGCTGGCGCAGGCCTTTGCCGGGCGCGTGGTGCCCGAACGCGGCGCGCGCGTCGGCCCGGGCCATGTGCTGTATCCCAACGAACGCAGCCAGGCGGCGGTGCCGCGCGGCAGCTCGCTGGTGGGCGAACACCAGGTGCTGGGCGAAGGGGTGCCGGCGTCGATGAAGTTCACTCTGGGCAGCGCCCAGGACCTGATGCCGCCGATCGAGCTCAGCCCCAGCGGCGGCGTGCAGGACAGCATCGCCACCCAATGGCGCGCCGTGCCCCATGCGCGCGCCTACTATCTGCACGCCATGGCGTCGGCCGGCGACGACATGATCCTGTGGTCCAGCGCCGAAACGCCGGACACCGGCATGGGCCTGTTCGACTACCTGCCCAACGCCACCATCGAGCGCTGGGTGCGTGAGCGCGTGCTGCTGGGGGCCGACGTCACCCAGTGCGCCATTCCGCGCGGCATCTTCGCCGCCGGCGGCAGCGACGCCACCCCCATGCTGCGCATGATGGCCTTCGGGGGCGAGAGCCACATCGTGCACCCGCCCCGTCCGGCCGACCCGAAGGCGCGCTGGGAGCCCGAATGGGCGGTGCGCGTGCGCGTCAAGGCCCACACCATGGCCATGCTGGGCGACAGCGGTGCCGCCATGCGCGGTGCCCGGCCGGGCGGCGGCGCCAGCGCCGGTGCCACCGGGCAAGGCGCCGAGCCCCGGCCGGACGACGGCTCGCCGGCGCAGATCCTGCTCAACCCGGGCAACCTGCTGCGCGGCATCTTCGGGCGTTGAACGGTCGAACCATGAGCGTGTCCGATCCTTCTTCGTCCGGCGCTGCCGACGTGCCGCAGCGCCCTGGCGTGCGCGCCGTGGTCCGGCTGGCGCGCCGCCGTGGTCCGGCCAGGGCGGCACCGCTGCTGACCCTGCGGGCCGCGCGCGCCGGCGTACTGCGCATGCGCCGGGCCGTAGAGCAGGTCGTCAACGGCTCGTCGCACTCGCTGTTCCTGCGCGCCCTGGTGGCGCAGCCGGCCCGGGTGGGGGCCATCTGCGCCAGCTCGCCCCAGCTGGCGGCACGCATGGCGGCCTGGGTCGATCCCGACGCGCCGGGCCTGGTGGTCGAGCTGGGCGGTGGCACCGGCGTCATCACCGCCGCCCTGCTGGCGCGCGGTGTGGCGCCTCAACGTCTGGTGGTGATCGAACAGTCGCCGGTGCTGGCGCGGCACCTGGCGCAGCGCTTCCCGCAGGTGCGGGTGGTGCAGGGCGATGCCGCCGAGCTGGCCCTGCTGCAGCGCGCACCCGACTGGCCGCGCGGCGACGATGGCGCGCCCCGGCCGGTGCACTGCATCGTGTCCGGCCTGCCGCTGCTGTCGATTCCGCCGCAGCTGCGTCAGCGCATCCTGCAGGCCGGGGCGCAGACGCTGGCGCCGGGCGGGCGCCTGCTGCAGTTCACCTATGCGCTGCGGGGGCCTTCGCCCTGGCAGGTGACGGGCCTGTCGGGCTGTGCGCGTGAGCGAGTGCTGGCCAACCTGCCGCCTGCGCGGATCGACGTGCTGACACGCCTGGACGGCGGCTGAGGGCACTGATCCGGCACCATTTCTGGGTCTGGGGCCCGCCCATAAAGCGCCAATAGCTATTAAACCTAGAAACGGCAGTTGGACGCGCCCGCCCGTGCCGTGATCGGCGTGCCAGGCAAGACGCGACGACGC
>ENA-UPTA01006444-UPTA01006444.1-activated-sludge-metagenome-genome-assembly--contig:-NODE-6444-length-10354-cov-3.766191_pt1 | contig 10354 bp, 9 predicted proteins | sample MGYA00238184_ERZ773361 | MGnify/ENA primary metagenome ERZ773361 (study PRJEB29100, sample SAMN05720205) | activated sludge metagenome | isolation source: anaerobic digester from wastewater...
ACGGCGACAGCGAACTGCTGCAGCCGCTGTGGGAGATGCCGATGGCCGACCTGCACGGCGCCAACTTCCGCCAGCTGATCGTCAGCCACTGCCGGCTGCCGATCACCGACATCAACCGGCTGGTGCGGCTGGTCAGCTTCGATGCCGAGGTGGCCGCGCACGTGGACGTCGCGGCCGGAACCGGCGGCCTGCTGCTGCAGGCGTCGGCCCGGGCCGGGCGCAACACCGGCGTGTACTACCAGGAATTCTTCATCCCGCCGACGCGCCGGCCGTTGCAGTTTCTCGAGTTCGAACCGCAGGGGGGCTGAATCTCATGAGCGCATCCGGACTGATCTCGCGGGCGCTGCCGCCCGTGGCGGCGACGCTGGCGCTGGCCTCGGCGCTCTCGCCGGCCGCGGCCCAGGACGGCGCATGGCCGAACGCGCCGATCCGCATCGTTGTGGCCTACCCGGCCGGCGGCGGCGTCGATTTCGTCGCGCGCTCGTTCGCCGAGCACCTGGGCAAGGCGCTGAAGCAGCGGGTCATCGTCGAGAACCGCGCCGGGGCCAGCGGCTCGGTGGGAGCAGCCTTGGTGGCGCGCGCCAAAGCCGACGGCTACACGCTGCTGTTGGCCTCGCCGGCCGAAGTTGTCGTTGGGCCGGCGGCCGGGCAGAAGGTGCCCTACGACGCGCAGGCGTCGTTCGAGCCGGTGGGCTTGCTGGGCGAGACGCCTCTGGCCATTGCGGCGCACCCGTCCGTGGGTTCTGGCTCGCTGGCCGAGTTGCTTGAACAGGCGCGCGGCGGCAAGTCACTGAGCTTCGGCACGCCCGGCGGCGGCAGTCCGATGCACTTCGCCGGCGAGTCGCTGAACCAGATCGGCCGCACGACGATACTGCACATCCCGTACAAGGGCGCGGCGCCGGCGGTCAACGACCTGCTCGGCGGCCAGGTGCCGCTGGCGGTGGTCGGACTGCCGCCGCTGATCGCGCACGCCAGGTCCGGCCGTATCCGGATCTTGGCCGTCACGACCGAGGCCCGCTCGAGCGCGCTGCCTGACGTGCCGGCGGTGGCCGAACTGCCCGGCTACGGCGGCTTCCGGTTCTCGAACTGGATGGGCTTGTACGCGCCGGCCGGCACGCCCGAGTTGGTGGTGGCCAGGCTGTCGGCGCTGGTGGTCGAGATCGGCAAGGACCCGGCGGCTCGCAAGTCCCTGCAGGACGGCGGCGTCGAGCCGCGCGGGCTGGACGCCAGGGCCTTCGCCGCTTTCCTGCAGTCCGAGCGCCAGCGCTACATGTCGATCGTCAAGGAACGCTCCATCCGCTTCGCCGAATAACGCGCGAGGCTTCCCATACCGCACCCAGAAAGGCCCCCATGTCCGCCAAGCGACCCACCAACGTGCTGGTCATCATGTCCGACGAGCATTCGCCCAAGATGCTCGGCTGCTACGGCCACCCGATCGTCCAGACGCCGAACCTGGACACGCTGGCCCGCGCCGGCACGCGGTTCGAGTCGGCGTACTGCACGAGCCCGGTGTGCATTCCGGCGCGCGCCTCCTTCGCGGTGGGCAAGTACATCAACCAGATCGGCTACTGGGACAACGCCGATGCCTACGACGGCGCGATCCCGAGCTGGCATCACCACCTGCGCGAGCGCGGGCACGACGTGGTCTCTATCGGCAAGCTGCACTTCCGCGCCACCGGCGAGGACCACGGCTTCACTGAAGAGATCATCCCGATGCACATCATTGACGCCAAGGGCGACCTGATGGGCCTGGTCCGCAGCGACCTGCCGGTGCGCAAGGGCGCGTACAAGATGGCGCGTTTCGCCGCGCCGGGCGAGAGCGACTACACCTTCTACGACCGCGAGATCACCGCGCGGGCGCAGATCTGGCTGCGCGAGCGCGGCCGCAAGGTGCAGCAGGGCCAGGCCGACAAGCCCTGGGTGCTGTTCGTCAGCTTGGTCGCGCCGCACTTCCCGCTGACGGCGCCCCCGGAGCACTTCTACCGCTACTACGACCAGGACCTGCCGATGCCCAAACTCTACGACAAGAGCGAGCGGCCGCGCCACCCGTACCTGGTCGACTACGCCGGCAGCTTCAACTACGACGACTACTTCGACCGCGAGACGGTCAAGAAGGCGATCGCCGGCTACTACGGCCTGTGCTCGTTCCTCGACGAGAACATCGGCAAAGTGGTGCAGGCGCTCAAGGACTCTGGCATGGCCGACGACACCCGCATCGTCTACACCTCCGACCACGGCGACAACCTCGGCGCGCGCGGCCTGTGGGGCAAGACGACGATGTTCGAGGAGGCCTCGGGTGTGCCGCTGATCATGGCGGGCCCGGACGTGCCGGTGAACAAGGTCGTCGACGAGCACGTCAGCCACGTCGACTTCTACCCCTTCATCCTCGATGCGGTGAACAACCAGGAGAGCGCGCTGCGCGAGGGCTTCCCTGGCACGTCGCTGTTCGACCTGGCCGAAGGCGCGACGCCGGACCGCAACGTGCTCGTCGAATACCACGGCATGGGCTCAACCTCGGGCGCCTTCATGATCCGGCACGGCAAGTGGAAATACATCTTCTATTCCCGCTACGCGCCGCAGCTGTTCGACCTGGAAGCCGACCCCGAGGAGCTGACCGACCTGGCCAGCGACGCGAAGTACGCCGACGTGCTCAAGCAATGCCACGAGCGGCTGCTGCGCATCTGCGACCCGATGGAAGTCGATGCCCGCGCGCGCGCTCGGCAGCAAAAGCTGCTGGACGAGAACGGCGGCCGCGAGGCCGTGATCGAGCGCGGCGACCTCGGCTTCTCGCCGCCGCCCGGCTCGCTGCACGTCTTCGACTGACGGGCCGTTGCTTTCGCTTTCCTTCCGCGTCCCTTCGGCGGGCTTGCCCGCCGCAGCCAGCGCAGCCCGTGCGCCCGACGGGTTGATCTGCCGCATTCCATTTCGCGACCGGGCATCGAGGTCTTCATCATGAACAGCGAAACCTACGATTTCGTCGTCGTCGGCGCCGGGTCGTCCGGCGCGACTCTGGCCACGCGGCTGGCCCAAGGCACCCAGGGCCAAGTGCTGCTGCTGGAGGCAGGCGCCTCGCGCGAGCGCGACTTCTGGGTCCGCGCGCCGATCGGTATCGCCAGGGTGGTGGGCGACGAGCGCTACGTCTGGAAGTTCCGCACCGAGGCGCAGACCGCGCTCATCGGCCAGGAGGTCTACTGGCCGCGCGGCCGTATGCTTGGAGGCTCGTCGGGCGTCAACGGAACGATCTTCGTGCGCGGCGAGGCCGAGGAGTACGACCACTGGGCCGCGTTGGGCAACGCCGGCTGGGGCTACGCCGACGTGCTGCCGTACTTCAAGCGCTTCGAAAAGACCGTCATCGGCGACGCCGCCTTCCGTGGCCGCGAGGGCCCGGTGCACATCAGCACGCTGGCCGACATGCCCGACGAGCTGTCCGACGCCTTCCACGAAGCCTGCGTCTCGGCCGGTATCCCGGCCAACCCCGACTACAACGGCGAGCGCTGCGAGGGCGTGGGCTACCTGCAGCTGAACACCGAGCGCGGCCAGCGCTGCGACATGGCCACCGCGTACCTGACCGGCATCAAGGCGCCGAACCTGCGCGTCGTGACCGAGGCGCTGGCCACGCGGGTGCTGTTCGAGGGCCGGCGCGCGGTCGGCATCGAGTACCGCCAGGGCGGCGAGCTGCGGCGCGCGATGGCGGGCCGCGAGCTGATCCTGTCGGCCGGCCCGGTGAAGACGCCGCAGCTGCTCGAGCTGTCGGGCGTCGGACAGGGTGAGCGGCTGCAGCGGCTGGGCATCCCGGTCGTGCACGCGCTGGGGGGGGTGGGCGAGAACCTGATCGACCACCTGCAGACCCGCATCACCTTCGAGGCTAACCGCTCGGTGGGCCTGAACGAGATCGTCGGCAACCCGATCCGGCAGGCGCTGATGGGCCTGCAGTACGTGATGACGCGCCGCGGCCTGATGGCCACGCCGGCGTTCACGATTCACGCGCTGGCGCGCACCGATCGCGACGCGGCGCTGGGGCGCACGCGCCCGAGCTGCAAGATCCAGCTCGCGCAGCTGTCGGGCAACACGCGCTTCGAGATGACCACCGGCGGCTCGCCCGGCGGCATGCTCGACGACCACCCAGGCTTCTCGATCGGCTGCTTCCAGCTACGGCCCACCTCGCGCGGTTACGTGCACATTGATTCGACCGATCCGATGGCCGACCCGAAGATCGATCCGCGCTACCTGGCCGAGGAAGAGGATGGCCTGGACGTCGTCGCCTCGTTGCGGTTGGCGCGCAAGGTCGCGAGCCAGCCCGCGCTGGCCGCGCTGACAGTCAAGGAGACCCGGCCATCGGCCGAGGTGGTCAGCGATGCGGACCTGCTTGCGTACGTCAAGAAGTCCGGCGCGACCTCGTTCCACCCGATCGGCACCTGCCGCATGGGCACCGACGCGATGGCGGTGGTCGACCCGCAGCTGCGCGTGCACGGCCTGCAGGGCTTGCGGGTGGTCGACTCGTCGGTGATGCCGACGATGCCGGCGTCCAACACCAATGCGCCGTCGATCATGATCGGCGAAAAGGGCGCCGACCTGATCTTGGGCGCCGCCTGAAGCGGCGGTGATGCGCGGGCATGGACTGGAGCGCGCTGTGGACGCTGGACGCCTGGCTGCTGTCCTACGCGATGCTGGTGTCGCTGGGGGCGGGCTTCGTACGTGGCTACACCGGGTTCGGCTACTCGGTGCTAGTGGTCAGTCTGCTCGCGCCCTTTGCGCCGCCGGGCCCGGTGGTGGCCGCGGTGCTGATCCTGGAGGTCGTCGGCAGCCTGTCGCACCTGCGCGGGACCGCGCCGCACATCGACCGCGGCTGGTTCCGCACGCTGCTGGTGGGCAACCTCTTCACCGTGCCGCTGGGTGTGGCGGCGCTGGCGTGGCTGCCGCTGGATGCGCTGCGGCTGCTGGTGGGCGCGTCGCTGCTGTGTGCCGCGCTGCTGCTGCGCGCGTCGGCGGGCCGCGTGCTGCCGTCCAGTGGCGCGGTGCGAGGCGTCGCGGCGGTCTCGTCGGGGTTGCTCAATGGCCTGGCGGCCAGCGGCGGCATCGTCGCGGCGCTGCTGATGGCCTCGACGCGCCCGTCGCCGCAGGCGCTGCGCTCGACCATGATCGTCTGGCTGCTGTGCATCGGCCTGTACGTGCTGGCCTGGGCCGCGGCGATGCCGCTGCTGGGCCGCGGGCCGGCGCCGACGACGCTGCTGGGCGCCGACGCGCTGCGCTGGGTGCTGGTGCTGTGGCCCACGATGGCCGTGGGGCTGGGCCTGGGGCGGCGCCGCTTCGATACCGCTTCGGCGGCGCAGTTCCGGCACGTCGTGCTGAACCTGCTGGTGGTCGCGTCGACGCTGGCGCTGGCGCTGGCGATCTGGAAGGCGAAGCGCGGCTGACCGCGCCTGAGAGGAGCCCACGATGACGACGACCCCTGACCCCGGACATACGCTGCCCGGCGGCGCCGTCGATGCGGCAGCGCCCGCGCATCCCGACGACGGCAGCATCGTCTGGACCGAATCGCGGCTGCTTGGCTTCGGCCCGATGGACCGCACGCACGAGGACTTCTATCGCGTCGCCTTCGACTTGCTGCGCAGCACCGAGGCGTCGATGCTCGAAGCCATCGACGCCTTCGAGGCGCACGCCATCGAGCACTTCGGCCAGGAAGAGCAGTGGATGCGCGAGACCGCGTTTCCCGGCGGCGAATGCCACTTCGACGAGCACGCGGCGGTGCTGGCGTCGGTGCGCGAAGTGCGCGAGGCAGCGCAGGTTGGCCGCATCGGCCCGGCGGTGGTGCATGCGCTGGCCGAGCACCTGTTCCGCTGGTTCCCGGGGCACGCGGACTACATGGATTCGGCGCTGGCGACGTGGATGTCTCAGCGCCAGTGGGGCGGCCAGCCCGTCGTCCTTCGCCGACGCGTGGCCGAGTGACGCGGGCGAGCCCAGGCAACGGCATCGACATCAACCCAGGAGCAACGACATGTTCAAGCGCATTCTCGTGCCCACCGACGGCAGCGAAATCACCGCGCGCGCCGCGAAGGCCGCGATCATCATCGCCAAAGAAGGCGGCGGCCAGATCTTTGCCGTGAGCGTTCGAGAGCGCTTCGCCTGGGGTGGCATCACCGAGATGAATGCGGTGCCGCTGAAGGAATTCCACGAGACACAGGAACGCATCGCGCAGGAGCGCGTGGCGGTCGTCGCGGCGGCCGCTAAGGAGCATGGCGTGCCGTGCCAGACCTTCACGGTCGACACGCTGCACCCTTGGGAGGCGATCCTGAGCATCGCCAAGGAAAGCAACTGCGACCTGATAGCGATGGCATCGCACGGCCGCCGCGGCGTCGCGGCGCTGTTGATCGGCAGCGAGACGCAGCGCGTGCTGACGCACAGCGACATCTCTGTGCTGGTCGTGAAGTGACGCTGTCCGTGCCGCCTACCGCAGAGCGCGCCGCGCGCCAGACGGAGCTGACCACGGCGCTCGCGGCCGTGCTGCCGCCGCACGCGCTTTTGTGGCGCAGCGAGTCAACCGTGCCTTACGAGTGCGACGGGCTGACTGCCTACCGCGCCACGCCGCTGGCGGTGGCGTTGCCGGAAACCGATGACCAGGTGTCGGCTGTGCTGCGGGCCTGTCACCGGCTCGGCGTCCCAGTGGTCGCACGCGGCGCCGGCACCGGGTTGTCGGGCGGCGCGATGCCGCATCCGATGGGCTTGACGCTGTCGATGGCGCGGTTCAACCGAATCGTCGCGATCGACCCGCTGTCGCGCACGGCCACCGTGCAGTGCGGCGTCCGCAACCTGGCGATCAGCGAGGCCGCGCAGCCGCACGGCCTGTACTACGCGCCCGACCCGTCGAGCCAGATCGCGTGCACGATCGGCGGCAACGTGGCCGAGAACGCGGGCGGCGTGCACTGCCTGAAGTACGGCCTGACGCTGCACAACGTGCTGCGGGTGCGTGGCTTCATGCACGACGGCGAGTCGGTGGAGTTCGGCAGCGAGGCGCTGGACGCGCCAGGGCTGGACCTGCTGTCGCTGATGATCGGCAGCGAGGGCATGCTCGCCGTTGCCGTCGAGGTCACAGTGCGGCTGGTGCCCAAGCCGCAGCTGGCGCGTTGCATCATGGCCAGCTTCGCGGACCTGCGCAGTGCCGGCGACGCGGTGGCGGCCATCATCGGCGCCGGCATCATCCCGGCTGGCCTGGAGATGATGGACCAGGCGATGACCGCCGTCGTCGAGGACTTCGTCCACGCCGGCTACGACCCGGACGCCGCGGCGATCCTGCTGTGCGAGAGCGACGGCACGCCCGAGGAAGTGGACGAGGAGATCGGCCGCATGTGCCCGGTGCTCGAGCGCTCCGGCGCAGTGCGGATCGAGGTCAGCGCCGACGAGGCGCAGCGCCTGAGGTTCTGGAGCGGGCGCAAGAACGCGTTCCCGGCGTCGGGCCGCATCAGCCCGGACTACCTGTGCATGGACTCGACGATCCCGCGCAAGCGGCTGGCCGAGATGCTGCAGGCGATCCATCGCATGGAAGGAGTCTACGGCCTGCGCTGCTGCAACGTCTTTCATGCCGGCGACGGCAACCTGCACCCGATGATCCTGTTCGACGCCAGCAACGCCGACCAGCTCGAGCGCGCCGAGGCCTTCGGCGCCGACATCCTGGAGACCAGCGTGCGCCTGGGCGGCACCATCACCGGCGAGCACGGCGTCGGCGTCGAGAAGCTGGGATCGATGTGCGTGCAGTTCAGTCCCGAGGAGCGCGAGCAGATGCAGGCGCTGAAGGCGGCATTCGACCCGCCCGGGCTGCTGAACCCCGGCAAGGTGATCCCGACGCTGCGCCGCTGCGCCGAGGGCGGCAAGATGCACGTGCGCCGCGGGCTGCTGCCGTTCCCCGAACTGGAGCGCTTCTAGATGGACAGCGCCATGCTGGCCGCGCTGGTCGATCGCGTGCAGGCGGCGCGCGCCGCGGGCCGCGCGCTGGAAATCCGCGGCGGCGGCACGAAGCGGTTCTACGGCCAGGCGCCGCAGGGCGACGTGCTCGACGTGCGCGAGCTGCGGGGCATTTCCAGCTACGAACCCAGCGAACTGGTCGTCACCGCGCGCTGCGGCACGCCGCTGGCCGAACTGGAACAGGCGCTGGCCGAGCGCAACCAGGCGCTGCCGTTCGAGCCGCCGCGCTTCGACGACGAGCGCGGCGACGGCCGGTCCGCCAGCACCGTCGGCGGCATGGTCGCCGCCGGTCTGGCCGGGCCGGCACGCGCGCAGTCCGGCGGCGTGCGCGACTACGTGCTGGGCGCGACGCTGCTCAACGGCAGGGCCGAGGTGCTGACCTTCGGCGGGCAGGTGATGAAGAACGTCGCCGGCTACGACGTCTCGCGCGTGCTGGCCGGGTCGCTGGGCATCTTCGGCGTGATCTGCGAGGTCTCGCTGAAGGTGCTGCCGGTCGCGCCGGCGACGCTGACGCTGCGATTCGAGCTCGCGCAGGCGGCGGCGCTGCAGTCGCTGAACACCTGGGCCGGACAGCCGTTGCCGCTGAACGCCTCGTCGTGGCACGACGGCGTGCTGCATCTGCGGCTGCGCGGCGCGGTGGCGGCGGTCGACTCGGCGCGCCGGCTGCTGGGCGGCAGCCCGGTCGATGCCGACGTCGCCGAGCGGCACTGGGCATCGGTGCGCGACCAGCGGCATGCCTACTTCACCGACCGCCGGATCGGCGCGGGCGATGCCGCGCTGTGGCGCGTCAGCGTGCCGTCGACCGCGCCGCCGCTGGCGCTGTCCGCCGATCCGTTCATCGAATGGGGCGGCGCCCAGCGCTGGTTCGTCAGCGCGCAACCGGCCGACGAGATCCGAGCGGCGGCGCAGGCGGCCCGCGGCCACGCCACGCGGTTTCGCGGCGGCGATCGGTCGGCGGGCGTCTGCACGCCGCTGTCGCCCGCGCTGCAGGCGGTCCACCAGCGCCTGAAGCAGGCCTTCGATCCGGACCGGGTCTACAACCCCGGCCGGCTCTACCCGGAGCTGTGATGCAGACCGATCTCGCGCCCGAGTACCAGTGCATGCCGGAGGGCCGGCAGGCCGAGGCGATCCTGCGCAAGTGCGTGCATTGCGGCTTCTGCACCGCCACCTGCCCGACCTACCAGCTGCTGGGCGACGAGCTGGACGGCCCGCGCGGCCGCATCTACCTGATCAAGCAGGTGCTCGAAGGCGCGCAGCCGACGGCGGTGACGCAGCAGCACCTGGATCGCTGCCTGACCTGCCGCAACTGCGAGACCACGTGCCCGTCGGGCGTGCAGTACGGCGCGCTGGTGGACATCGGCCGGCGGCTGGTCGACGCGAAGGTGCCGCGTCCGGCCGTCGAGCGCGCGCAGCGGGCCGTGCTGCGCGCCGGGCTGACGTCGGCGATGTTTGCACCGGCGCTCAGGCTCGGCCAGACCCTGCGCCCGCTGCTGCCGGCCGCGCTGCGGAACAAGGTGCCCGCGCCGGCGCCGGCCGGCGCCTGGCCCACCGGCCGCCACGCCCGCAAGGTGCTGATGCTGGCCGGCTGCGTGCAGCCGGCGATGATGCCGGGCATCAACGCGGCGACCGCGCGTGTGCTGGACGCCGCGGGGATCGAGACGGTGGTGGCCGACGGCGCCGGCTGCTGCGGCGCGATCCGGCTGCACCTGTCCGACCACGACGGCGGCCTTGACGACATGCGCCGCAACATCGACGCCTGGTGGCCGTGGGTCGAGCGCGGCGAGATCGAGGCCATCGTGATGAACGCGTCGGGCTGCGGCGTGACGGTCAAGGAATACGGCGCCGCCCTCGAAGGCGACGCCGCCTATGCCGACAAGGCGCGCGCGATCTCGGCGCTGACCCGCGACCTGTCCGAACTGCTGCCCGACCTGCTGCCCGCGCTGCGCGGGCGCATCGGCCGCGTGGCCGGCACCGTGGCCTTCCATCCGCCGTGCACGCTGCAGCACGGACAGCAGCTGCGCGGCGGCGTCGAGGCCGCGCTGCGCGAGCTGGGCTTCGACGTCGTCCACGCGGCCGGCGAGGCGCACCTGTGCTGCGGCTCGGCCGGCACGTATTCGGTGCTGCAGCCCGAGCTGGCCTACCGGCTGCGCGACCGCAAGCTCGCGCATCTGGATGCCGCGCAGCCCGCGGTGATCGCGTCGGCCAACATCGGCTGCATCCAGCACCTGCAAAGCGGCACGGCGACCCCGGTGCGGCACTGGATCGAACTGGTCGAAGACGCGCTGCAGGCCGCCGCGGCACCGGCCGGGCCACGCGATGCGGATTGATGTGCTGAGCTGGCTGCCGTTCCTGCGCTGGCGCTCGCGGGTCGACCGGGCGACGCTGCGCGCGGACCTGA
>ENA-UPTA01006446-UPTA01006446.1-activated-sludge-metagenome-genome-assembly--contig:-NODE-6446-length-10351-cov-4.371795_pt1 | contig 10351 bp, 10 predicted proteins | sample MGYA00238184_ERZ773361 | MGnify/ENA primary metagenome ERZ773361 (study PRJEB29100, sample SAMN05720205) | activated sludge metagenome | isolation source: anaerobic digester from wastewater...
GATCTCTTGCGGTCGTCCCCATGGAAACCACTGAGGCTCGGTGTGGTCGGGAATTCCCTGAAGTCATTGAGTTCAGCGTCCGTTGGCGTGATTGACACCATCTCGCACCGTTCCGGGTTGCGGTAGTTGGTCAACACCCACTTCAGGAAGGCGTCTCCATTTCCTGGCTGCCCCGATGACCTGAGATTCGCCATGTACTCTTTTAAGATCAACCATCTGTCGTCGATCACCAGCCTTCCTCTCTCCGTCAACTCGCGAAGGCGAACAGCGCACGTCTGCACACATTTCGGTGATGCCTGCGCAGAATTCCCATTTGCCACCACGGGTACATTGGTGTCGACGACAGCCCTCACACAGCGCTCCCCATCTGACGTTGTATAGCGGCCTCCGTCTTCGCTGTCAATTCACCCATTTCGTCACCGAAGAAGTCCTTTGGCCAATTCCGGATATCACCGAACATGTCGACATCCAACTTCTCGGCCACTGATGAGGAGTTCTCCATACGACAGAAGTAGAGTGCTGTCTTCTCGACGCTGATGCTCTCCTCGGCTATGCGTCGCTGCAAGCGGCGAAGGAAGTGTTCGCTGTGGCTTTCCAGGATTACCTGTACGTTTCGGTTCTTCACAACGTCGATGAAAACATCGGCCAGCCATGCCTGCGCCGATGGGTGAAGATGCAACTCGGGCTGTTCGAGCAGCAGAATCGAACCTTCTGGGACATAATAGCACATCACCAGCACGGGAAGCACCTGAGACAAGCCGAAGCCGACGTCTGTGATCACAACATCCGGTGACTGCCGAGTCTTCCTTACCTTGACTTCGTACTCCTTGCGATTCTCGGCAATCTGCCTGATGGAGAACGAATTGATGATACCCATCTGAGCCAGCCAGAATGCCAGCCTTTCCTCGAGCGTCTTGCGTCTCATTCTGGGGCCGGGCGAAATATAGGCACCTCTGCGGCCAGCCGCAAGCAATGCGGCAATAGCCAATTCCCCTTTTCTGCCTACGTCCGGAGGCTCCTCCCCTGCCCATGTATAGATCCGTTTGGGATACTCTCGCAGAGGTCCGAGATAGACTGTTCGGCCAAATAATCCTTCAAACTCCAACACGACATCCGCGAGGAAACCGACATTCTGAAAGTAGCCACGCACCTCGTCGGGAAATCCATAGAACTTCACAGGGGCAGGGAGAGGCCACGGGCGTCCTCGTTGTCGTTTGGCTTCATAGGACTTGGCGACGAGTTCATAGCCGTTCTTCTTTGAATCCCGTACCTCTCTCTCCATTCCAAAGGTCTTGTCGCCAAAGGAATACGAGAACTTCGCAACACTCGGAGTCCCGGTGCTTCCGCTGACTCCTAACTCGAATCGCAACGACGGGATATCAAAAAGCGTTGCATCTCTCTTTTCCGGGTCTTTGACGCGTAAGGCGGTCAGGAGATCCCATGATAGTGATAGCGATAGTGGGTTCTCTGTCTTGTCGCCGTGAATCAAGTCCGCGAACGTGCCCAAATCCACGATCGAGAGATCATCTCCGGTATACAGCACTCGTCGCCTGTCGGCTGACTCGACGGTCTGTTTCAGCATGAGCAGCAGTTGGAGGATGCTCGTCTTGCCCGAACTGTTTGTCCCGAACAAGCCTGTGAGCGGAGCCAGCCGTAAGGCGCCCGTGTCCTTCCACGACTTGAAATTCTTGACCTCCAGTTCCTTAATCACCGCGTTTCTCCTGCCTGAGCGGAGTACACTATCTTGGCGAGACACTGCTTCCACATACGCTACCGCAATGCGCAGAGTCTGTCAAATCATCGGCGTAGCCGAATTCCACGGACAGAAAAACAGTCGTTCCCGGAGAAGACGAGGTGGCAGGTTCGGCCGTCTTCGCTCATCCATTGCGTGGGGAAGCTGGCGGTCTCGCCCGGGCCGATGTCCCAGTTCTCTGTGTAGAATACCGTTCTCCAAGGCCCCCAAGGCTCCCGGGCCTCGTAGATGCCGAAGCCACCCTGGTACCGCGGGCCGCGTTCGTCCGCGCTCTCCGGCAGGATCTGGCACCAGAGGTATCGTTTCAAGCCGGCGTTGAGACTGATGCCCGAACGGTAACACCGGCCGGGATTCACGAAGACTGCGCCTCGGTCGCGGACATCTTCCGTCCAGAGCGGCCGGCCCTCGGCGTCGATCCCCTTGAAGAACTCGTAGGCCTCTTGTTCGCGAATTCGATCCTTTGGCACACGGGCCAGGACCATGCGGTCTGCCGGCTCGTAGGCGATGTCGCTGTCGTGCGAGTAGATGTAGACGTAGCCATCCCGTGCACCGGCATAGTCCCTGCCGAAATTGAGGAACGTGGGGGCCCCGAAGCTGGTCTCGAATCTCCAATCGCACCAGTGCCAGGTCCGGGTGTGATCTTGCGACCAGGCGATCTGGGAATTGCCCATGTTCCGGACCAGCATGTACAGAATGCCGTCCACGCAGAGCATGCCGCTGGCCTTGGGGCCGGCCTGGCCCTGCCCGGTTCGTTCGCCCGTCTCGCTACGGATGTTGGTTCCCACGAAGTCTTTAGGGCCACCGGTAATCTTCGCGAAGCCCAGGCTGAGCTTGGTCTCCACCCGCGGTTCGAAACCCCAGCCGTCGCCGTAGGCGGTGTAGAGTTTCTCGTCGTCGGCCCAGGTGATGGGCCAGTTGTCGCTGCCTTCGGCCCGGCGGATGACTGTGTCGGCGGGCGACCATTCGATCTGCCGGATGGCCTCACTCGGCGGATAGGGCGCGCCGGGCCATCTGCCTGGCTCTTTCACCGATTTGGCGATTGGCCCGATGAATGGCTCGATTGGCGCGTAATGGGGGCTCCGTGTCCCGGGGAACGACTTGCCCGCTCTCGCCACGACGACATCCAGCGACGGGATCACAACCGTCAGGCTGTCGTAGAGGCCCCAGGACCAGTAGGCATCGCGGGGGACATCGTTCATCGTGCCGTCCGCATTGTTCCACCAGAGCAGGCCATAGTGCTCGGAGGCATTGCCATAGTCCTCGGGTTTGACCACTGGAAGACCACGGATCCCGTACGGCACGGTCCTGGCGGCATCGACGAACCATGACGGGATGATCTGTGTGTCCTTCCATCGGCCGTTGCGGAGGTACAGATAGCCGATCCGAGCCATCGCATCGACGTTCGCGGAGATCCCCGAGCCGAACTCGCGACGGGGCACGCCGGCGATCTCCTTGGGCCGGTATGCATTCGCCCGCCATGTGAGGTCGTCGCGGCCGATCCCAATCGGCGAGAAGACCCGCTCGAACATCAGGTCCTGCAGATCGCGACCGTAGGCCAACGTGACACACTCGGCCAGCCAGTTCGGGCCCCCGTCGCTGTAGGACCATTTCGTGCCGGGCTCGAAGAGCAGAGCCGTGTAGCCACCCGGCTTGTCGAAGCCGGCGGTCTGCGTCGCAAGGTGAAACAGCGTGACTTGCCCGAGCCAGCCGCTGTCTCGGTTCGTCTCCGGCGGTACACCGAGGCTCGGGTGATACTTCGAGGCCGGTTCCCACAGGCTCTGGAACCTGCCGTCCATCAAGGCCAAACCAACGGCCGTCACGCCGATCGCCTTCGTGGAGGACTTGAGATCGTAGGTCTGCCGTCGATCGCCCCACCGCGTGACGACCCTGCCGTGCCGCACTATCAAGCCGGAGCCTTCGCCGGTCAGTGCGTAATCGCGGGCATCCGCCAGCAGCCCCGGGTCCATGCCGGCCTCCTGTGGTGTCGCCGTCTCCCATTGCTCGCCCGGATATGTGTCCTCTCGCGTCCACCCCACGGCCGCGAAGACGGCCAAGAACACGTACAGGGCCGCAAGTACAGACCACGCATGGCATCGTCGCCGGTCGGCCATCGTCTGAACCCCAAAAGAAAAGCATGCCAAGCTCGTCGCTCGACATGCATGTTCCACGAATGCGGACACGGACCACTCAGGCCCTGGGAAACCCTGCGGCCTACTTGCTCTTAGCCGCGCCCTTGGCGGGTGCGGCTGGGGCTGGCGCGGGGGCGGCTGCACCGGGAGCTGCAGCTCCCGCGGCGGCTTCATCCGGACCGCTCCTGCTCTTCTTGCCGGCCGCGCTCTTGCGATGCCCGACCTTCGGCAAGCCGGTGACCGGATCACCCTCATTCCATCGTTCCTCATCCTTGAGGACATCAATCCGCTCGGCCCGCGTCAAGACATTGCGGTGCCGCACCAAAGCGTTCTTCAACTTCAGGGAAGGGTCTATGGACATGCACTGTTTCTCCTACTACCTGATTTTCATCCCGTAGGCATCGCCAAAGTAGTTCGGGGCGAACAACTTGTCACCCGTGTGGGCCTTATACAGGGCCCCCACCTCGGCAATCCTCTTCACCATCTTGCTACCTTCACTCCCCGCAACATTCGGGTTGTCGTACGCATTCTTCGTCACCAGCAGAAAACCGGGACCGGCCGGCAATCTGGATGCATCCAGACCGAACTGTGCAAAGATCGCCGGCGCCTGATCGAGGGGCAGGATGAACAGATCGATGCCATACCTGGCATAGAAATCCTGCACCGGCACCAAGTCCTCACCGTTCTTATGCTTCACGAGGACGATCCAGTTGTCGCCCTGCGAGGCTACGGGCGAAGCACCCTGCCCGGCCGTGCTCGCCGTCCGCGGATTCGCCGGCAGCGGCGCCTCCCCGGACGTCGTCGCATTGGCCGGCGTCGTCCGCGTCGGTGGATCCGCGGGCAGAACCGACTTGCCTTGGGCGGCCTCGGCCGGCCGACCCGCATCACTGCCCTGCCCACCCGGACGGGCCTGACCCAGCCGATACGCAACAAGAACCACCATCAGGAGCACGATGCTGGCGATCGCACCGACATAGTACGGCACCGAGACCTCGATGCGGCCCTCGTTGAGCTGCACGGGCCGGGGGCGCAGCCACGTCTGAACCGGACTCGGCGCCACCGCATGAACGACTCGTTCCACTGGTCGCGGCGTCACATCCTCCGGCTCGACCCGCGCTGTTGGCGGAGGCAACATCTCCAAAGGCGGCTCGGGAGGCGCCTCCGACGCCGGCTCGGCCTCCAGCGGCGACTCGATGGCCGATTCAGGCGGCGTCTGAACCGTCTGGGGCTCGGGCGACTCCTCGACAGCCGGTTGTTCCGGCGTCGCATCCGAAGCCGGTTCCAGCTCGACCGCAGGCCCCGGCTCCTGGTTGCCCGGCATCTCCGGCCTCAAGGGCCCCGGCCGCAGCCTTTCTAAGATGCTGTGCTGCTTAGCTTTAGCGCGAGAGCGACTGATTGCCTCGTACAGCGCCTTCTGTCCTGTGTAGCGCTTCATGGCCGACAGCTCCGTAGCGGCTCACCAATCCATTCGCCGGCCCGAATCTCGATAGACGATCTCCCGGCCGGATACCAAACCGATTCTTTATAACGGATTCGCCGCGCCGATTCAACACAAAATCAGGCAAATTTGCAGCCAAGCGTGCCTGCCGACCCAGTTTCTCGGTGTCTATCCGTCTGTGGCGTCAGACGGGGTCCGTGGAGAAATGCACGTATGTGAAGCATTCGGGGATGTGAGAATCGTATACGCCGTGCCGGTTGAAGGACCAGCCGACAGAAGGGTCGGTGAGGCGACCGTTGTACTGGAGGGCCTCAAAACGGGAGAAGTCCATCCGCCAGATATCGCCGTCTCGGGGAGGCAGTGACCGCCCTTCGGCCAGGGTCCGCATGCCGGACCAGGGGAAGGCCAACTCGACCGTCCATCCGCGATCGAGACTCATCGGATCGTTCAGCAACCCATCGATCTGAACGGCGGCCCTGAGACCGGGGAAATCCCAATCCATGAACGCCCACCGCCGACCGCGAGGGTGCTTCTTGTATCGCAGAGCATCCTGGAAGCCGCCGAGGACATCCACGGGGTGTTTCAGCAGATCGAATTCCGGCTTGCCGGAGAAACCGCCCCGCGCGTAGGCATCCTGCCAGACGTAGAACACCTCGTAGACGGTCCCCCGGGCATTGATCTCGAACTCGTAGTAGCAGTCCTGGCCCGCGATGAACACCTCCACGTCGTTCTCGAAGTACACAGGCGAATCCCGCTCGATGAGCTGGGCCTGGACATTGGGCTCTTCAATCCAGAAACCGATGTAAAGCCTCTCGTCGTCCCACAGGGCCGCCATCCGCGTATCGAGGAACCCCGGCACACCAGTCACCATGTCCACGAACCGAGGCGACTTCGGCGCCCTCTGCCAACAGGGCTCCGAAAGCCGGCCGTCAATCGCCATCGGCTCGCTGGTTCGACGGCACGTGTAATGGCCGATATCCCTCTCATCGCAACCGTGTCTCTCGTTCATCGCTGGACAACACTCCTTCGTAGGCCCCGTCGTGTCATGTGGCCGGCCCGCCCAAACGCGGATTCCGTTCTTCGCAGGCGCATCATGTCAGGAGTGTGGAGAATTGTCAAGCGGATGGAGCATCATGCGGGTGCGCCCCACGCAGATGGATAGGCACAGGTTGCTGCCCGCGCGTGAAATCGACGCCCGGTCGAGATCGCCCAAGGCACCCTCGGCGAAGTCACACGTCGGCCGTGATCATTTGTCCGACTTGGACTGTGCCTTGTTGATCTCTTTCTGGATTCGCTTGGCCAGGTCCGCTGCGGCCTCCTTGCCCAGGTCCACGCACTTGTGAATCCCGGAGTTCACGGACTTGACCAAGTCCTGTGAGTTGATCGACGCCGGCAGTTTCGCCAGTTGCAGCGACGGGTTTTGGCCCGGCTCGGGCGCCGGCGCCAGGCAGTAGACCGCCGTGGCAAAACCGGCACCATACACGATCAGCAGGAATACGAGTTTTGCTCTCCAGCTCATGCGGCGATTGTCCCCCCTTCCGTCGCAGGATCTTGGCGACCGGCCCCCCGGCCGTTCCACACGATTTCCTACTCAAAATCTACGATAGAACGCGGGCTCTGCAAAACGGGGGGTGATTCCTTATCACAGGCAGGTATCGAGAATTGCCTTCAACGTCCCGCAGACAATGGCCGCTTCGTCCTGGGTCAGGCGATTGTGAAAGGGCAGCGCGATCGTCCGCCGACTCACAGACTCGGCAATCGGGAAGTCGCCCGGGCGGTATCCGTATCGCTCGGCGATGAAGGGTTGCAGGTGCACGGGCGGAAAATAGTTGCCCACCTGGATGCCCTGGCGGTCCATTTCGCGAAGGACCCGGTCCCTCTGCTCGATCCCGAATGCCTCGGCCAGTTGCACCACGAAGACGAACCAGCTTATCTCGCAACCGGCTGCCTCCGGGGGGACAAGGAGCCGGTAGTCGTCGCGTAGCATCTCCCGATACCAAGCGGCCACCAGCCGCCGCAGGGCCTTGATCTCGTCGATTCGCGAGAGTTGAATGGCGCCGAGGGCACAGTTGATGTCACTGAGACGGCAGTTGTATCCCAGCCGCTCGTGGGCAAGCCAGCCTCCGTTCGCGCCGCGCCCCTGATTGCGAAGTGAAACGCACAAGTCGGCCAACCGGTCATCGTCCGTGACGATCATGCCGCCCTCGCCCGTTGTGATCTGCTTGTTGGGGTAGAATCCGAAGACGCCGGTCGTACCGAAGGTCCCAGCCCTCCGGCCGTTCAACGCCGAGCCCAGCGCCTCGCAACTGTCTTCCACGATGGGCAGGCCATGCTGTTCCGCGATGCGGCATATGCTGTCGAAGCCCGCCGGATTGCCGAAGACCTCCACCGGCAAAAGAGCCTTTGTGCGCTCGCCGATTGCCGCTTCGATCCGCTGCGGGTCGATGTTCAGACTCTCACGGTCGATATCGACGAACACCGGCTTGGCGCCCGTCATCATGATCGTCGTCGCCGAGGCGGCGAACGTGAACGGCGTGGTGATAACCTCGTCCCCTTCGCCAATGCCCAGGACCAGGAGGCTCAGGAACAAGCCGCTGGTTCCGCTGTTGACCGCGACGGCGCGGCGTCGGCCCAGGTATCGCGCGAACGCATTCTCGAACTCCCCCACCGCCGGCCCCAGCGACAGGTTCGGGGTGCGCAGCACGTCCACGACGCGCTCGATTTCGCGTTCCGTGATGTCCGGCCGCGACAGTGGTATCCTCATGACAATTTCCCTGCGGCGCCCGCGAGGCCGGGGCCGACGCATAGACGGTTCCGCGCACCTGCGCGGTCAACTCTGTCTATCGGCTCCTGTCATGTGTCACACAAGCGATCTCTGCGGGCGCAGGCGGGATTCCGGTCTTGCGTGCAACGGGACAACACGCGGCGGGGAATCGGATTATAGGACGCGGTCCGTAACGTGCACCTGTCGGCACGAGGCCGCCAATGAAATCTTCGCTTGTCGCTAAATGCCCCTTGTTTTCAGGTCGAAAGACACTACAGCAGCAACGGGCTTATTCGGGAATCCTACTTATGGCAAAAGGCAGGAACGTACTGACGACGGGTGATGTCGCAAGGATATGCAACGTGGCGCCGCGCACGGTTTCCAAATGGTTCGACTCCGGGCAGCTCAAGGGCTACCGCATCCCGGGCAGCAAGGATCGCCGCATCCCGCTGAGCGAACTGATTCGCTTCATGAAGGCGAACAACATGCCGACCGACGCGCTGGCGGCCGGCAAGATCCGCGTCCTGATCCTCGACAGCGATGAACACTCGGGTAACGGTCTGGTGGCGACCCTCAAAGACCGCGGCGGTTACGATGTGCTGGTCGCACGGAACGGATTCGAGGCAGGTGCGGCGGCCCAGAAGTTCTCGCCGCACGTGGTCTTGATCAATCTGCTGACCAACAGCATCGATGCACACGCCATCTGCGCGAGCATGCGGTCCAACGAGGACCTCGCGACGATCAAGATCCTCGCCCTGGCGAACGCCCTGGGCAGCCAGGAGGCCGTGGCACTGATGCACAAAGGCTTCGATGGCTACGTCTCGAACCCCGGCGATGCCACCGAGATCATCAAGAAGATCGAGGAAGCTACCGCCATCATTTACTGACGAACATTCTGCATGGACGCTTCCCTTCAGGGCTGCACCATCCGATGGTGCGGCCCACGATTTATCGCCCCAGTAGGTTCATGATGGTCCGCTGCCCCAAGGGAATCACCACACAGGCCCCCGTCTGGATGCGTCCCTGATCCGGGTTCGCCTTATCGGACGCTGCGTGAGTCAAGTGACACACGAAGACACCGACCTCGCGTGCCTTGAGTTTCACCGCGGGCGGCCAGAACAGATCCTCCTTCAGGACCAATTGGCCTCCGATCGCCTCGGTGGCCCAGCCGGAGAAGCCGAAGATCGCCAAGACCAGAGCCCCCCGCCGGTGGTCCTTCAGTGAGATGACGATTCCTGCATCTTGTTCGTTGCGCAGCCACGGGCAGGTGGCCCACTGGCCTCGGTCGTTGAGGTAGTGGAGCCCCGGCACGGTTCTGTCCCTGGATCGGAATGGGTTCTCCGGCCCGCCGAAGCAACTCGGCGTGTTCTGATCGCTCGGCCGGTAGACGTTGAAGAAGGGCACCGCCGGCTTGTCCGAGGGGACCGCGAACGGGCGGCATCCAAACAAGTCCGCCACGAAGAACTCCAACAGGTAGTTGACACGCTGGCTGCCGATGATGATCGTCGTGCCGGCGTTGGCCCCCTGCTGCACCCGCTCGAAGACCTCCTGCGTTCTGCTGATGTCCTCGGCAAGGACCCGGCGATCGACGATGTGATCCATCGGCGAATAGCGAAATGGAATGTACTCGAACCCCAGGGGCGGCGGGAGCGATCCCCCCTCGGTCCCTGCGGACAGCCGTTGAACGAGCTGGTTGGCGACGCTTGCGTCGCGGCGCGAGATCCAGCGCCAGAGCACCTCGCCGTCCCGAGTCAGTTGGTACTCGCCAAGGTAGATCGTGACGGCCCCGCCGTGGCGGGCAATCGCGGTCCAGAGCGCAGCGCGCCCGGCTCCCAACAGGGCGCCGGGCAACTCATCGGCAGGGACACCGTTCTTGACCAGCCAGTTGCACAGTCGCCCCAACAGCGCGAAAGTCACGCCCGGCGAACGGTCATTATAGAGCTTGGCAATCGTATGTCGGTTCACTCCCACGGCTTGGGCGATCTCCTGGATCACGCCGTGGTGATCCAGGCCGTGTTCGGCCAACACCTCCTTGAGACGGCTTTCCACCTTCATGAGACTTCTCCTTGCACATATGGCATCGACGGCAGCCAGAGCGGGAGTATTTGGCCGCGCACGGCTCCAAGAGACTCCCCCGGCGGACCAGCAAAATGGTCACAAGAGAGACCATACGGCCACGCTGCGGCTATCGTGCCAAGGTCTATCTTTCACGGTCTTTTCGCACATTATTGACTCTTCTACCCGTCACCATTACATTGCAGAAATGG
>ENA-UPTA01006447-UPTA01006447.1-activated-sludge-metagenome-genome-assembly--contig:-NODE-6447-length-10349-cov-45.209734_pt1 | contig 10349 bp, 10 predicted proteins | sample MGYA00238184_ERZ773361 | MGnify/ENA primary metagenome ERZ773361 (study PRJEB29100, sample SAMN05720205) | activated sludge metagenome | isolation source: anaerobic digester from wastewater...
TCTGCATTCGGAGTATTTGAAGAGCAGTACTCCTATCCGTTACGATTGAATTGATATATCCGGCCTTTATTGACGCATGAATCGCCTGAGCTTTCTCCTTGCCTCCTGCAATCCCAATAACCTCGGGTACTTCCTTCAGCTGATCAAGAGATATCCCGAGGATATTCTCATTTCCGGAAACGCACGGCGCTCCGTCCGCGTTGAAGAATCTTGCTGCTATGTCGCCAACCGCCTCGTGTTTCATAAGGTTAGCAAGGAACTCCTTGTCGTAGATGTTCTTGAAGGCATTTGACAGAGATATGGGTTCCCCTATTCCGACAATGGCCAGATCTAACCGCTTCCACATCTCCGACATGAATCTTATCGAACTGTCTTCAAGCATCATATTTAGAGTTTTCGCGTTTTCTATGAAGGCTGGAGCGAAAAGGTAGTAACGGTTACTGTGAAAGGAATTCGCAATCTTCTCAACAATTGAATTCATCTGATACTCATGACGCAACTGGCCTACGCCGCCGATTAGGGGTATGAATGTTGTGTTTGGAAGCTCCCCATTGAATACGACTCTTTCAACTGTTTCGTACAGAGTTCGACCCCAGGAGATGCCCACAAGTTGTCCATTCTTAACGTAATCTGAAAGAAATTTCGCTGCAGAAACTGCAATTGAAGCGATAGTCCCTCCATCTGCTGCTTCGTCCGCAACGATGACGTTCTTCAGTCCGAATCTCTCTTTCATTTCTATCGAAATCTCTTCGAGATTTTCCACTTTTCCCGAATCAATCTCTATCCTAACGACTCCTTCATTTTTGGCTTTAGTGAGCAGCCTGCTGACTTGGGGTCTGGATATTCCAACCAATCTGGCGATTTCGCTCTGCGTCTTATCCTCAATATAGTAGAGTTTGCATACTTTCATCATTGTGTCTCTATTGGCCATAAGCCCCTTCATCTTAAATCTTTCCTCCCTTCTACGAGGTTGGGTCCAATTGCAGAAACCGCTTCTGCCGCCTTCTTGTGGCCGTAATTGATACTCTGGACAGGATCACCGCACTTCGTGAACTTTTCAATAAATCCTGCGGCAAAAGCATCACCGGCTCCCGTAGTATCCAGGATTTCTTCAGCGATTTCTTCAACCTCGAAGGAGCGGCTATTCTTGTTTCTGTCTATCCAGATCGTTGCAGCGGATCCTCTGGTTATTATAATATTCGAAGAGATCTCACTGATCCTTGTCTGAAGGTTCTCTGCTTCTCCTTCCGACAAAATAGTGAAATCCGATAAACAAGCTACCTCAACAACGGAATCGGCTCCAAAGTACAGACCACATCCACCTGGTACATAGACTTTCAGAGATTCGGCTGACTTTCGGAACGCATCAAGTGCGACTTCTCTGAAACTGTCCGCCACGCAAATCGCACTGTATTTCTTTTCGTCGATTACACCACGAAAGAGAGCATGACCTCCAAGGGATATGATTCTTCTCTCTCCATGTGAATCCAGCATTACTAAAGCCTCAGCGCCAGATCCATTTTCCACGACGTAACGAAGATTCATGCTTGACAAAGAGAGCTTCTCTAGAATCCGCTTCGAAGATAGATCATTTCCCGTTCCGAAGTAGAAATCCGTTTCAACGCAACGCGAGAGATTCAAAGCTATGTTTGCTCCTGAGCCTCCGATGAAATCATGTGTGCTTCTTGCAAATACCATAGAGTCTCTTTCTGGAAATGAATCGAGAATCACATACCTGTCGATAGAAGCGGCTCCGATAACAGCGACTCTCATTTGATCGCACCTCTCGTAAGGCCTCCGATTAAATACTTCTGTGATAGGAGAAACAGAAGGATTGGAGGAAGAGCAGTGATGAGGGCGCCGGCCGACAGAGTACCCCACTCTACGGCACCCCCAGTTCCAACGAACCTCGAGAGGAAAACGGGGAGGGTATAATTAGCATTCTCTCTCATGATCACAAGCGCAAAAAAGAACTCATTCCAAGAGAGAAGAAACGCAAACGTTCCAACGGCGACTATCCCCGGAACTGCCATTGGCACAATTATCTTCCTCATTGCCTGAAATCGATTACAGCCATCTATCATTGCAGCTTCCTCAAGTGCCTTGGGAATCTCATCGAAGTATCCCTTTAGCAACCAGCTACAGAATGGAATAGTAAAGGTAGTGTATAGAATAATCAGGCCCAAAGGGTTGTTCTGAAGGGAATATCGGTTCAGGAGAGAAAAGAGACCGATAATCATAAGAATTCCTGGGAAGGCCTGAGAAGCTAGAAGCCATAGTATCAAAAGATTCTTGCCCTTGAAATTAAATCTGGACATCGCATACCCTGCCAGTGTAGTGATAATTATGCAGAGCAGAACAGTGACGAGGGTAACCGTCATACTGTTTGCGAAGTTCCTGCTGAAACTGGTTTCATGGAAGATCTTCGCGTAGTTTCCCAGATAGAATTTCTCCGGAAGCTTCAAAGGATTCTGATAAATGTCGGTGGTTTCTCTGAAAGAGTTAAGTATTAGCATTAAGAGAGGAGAAAGGATCAGCAAAACCACCAAAAACGCTACTATGTTCATTGTAATTACTACGCTTCTCTTAGGCCTCATTTCTTACCTCCCTTATATAGAAGGCAACAGGTAGAAGGAGTATAAGCAAACATATGACGCCGATTGCAGAGGCGTATCCTTGCTGAAAATACGCGAAAGCATTTTGATAAGAATATAGTGACAGTAGCATTGAAGAGTTCCCCGGTCCGCCGTTGGTCATTGAGTAGACTATGTCGAACATGTTGAAGGTCCAGATCGTATTCAGTGTAACAAGGATAAGAATCAGACTTTTCATTAAAGGTAGAGTGAGATAAAAGAATCTCTTGAATACTCCGGCGCCATCTATCTCGGCAGCCTCGTACACATCAGAAGGTAGGGACTGCAGTCCCGCCAAGAGAGTAACGATAACGAACGGGAGGCCTATCCAGATGTTTGCGACTATACAGGCGAAGAGAGAATAACCGGGAGTCACCAGCCAATTAGGAGGATTTGCAAAGCCCAACGTTTTCAGAAAGGAATTAAGTGGTCCCATAACTCCGAAGATGTATCTCCAAATAAGTGCCGATACAACGGGGGTTGTCGCCCAGGGCAGAAGGATCAGTGCTCTGTATAGACCTCTTAGCCTTATGTATGGCAGATTGAGTAGCAGAGCTATCAACATGCCTAGGACAAGCTCAAATCCGACACATGCAGCAGACCACACAAGGTTATTTTTGAGCCCGGTCCAGAACAGATTGTCTGACACCATGTCTTTGAAATTATCAAGGCCGGAGAAGTACTTTCCTCCTCCGAAGACAGCGTCGGAGAAGAAACTGTTGTATATCCCGTTGACAAATGGGTATACACTTATTAGCGCTACTACTATCAGTACAGGCAGTATATATGGCAGTGCTTTCGCTGTTTCGCTCTTTCTGATATGTCATCACTCCCAGCAGTTACCGAGTGAATCGGTATTATGTATCTCATCGATTGCCAGTATTACTGGACACTGGCGACCACACTCCAGTTATATGGAAACGTGAAATGAACGTCTCAAATAACTCTAGCTGCGTTGCAAAGGGCTTGTTAGGGTATTTCTTTCATTTTACTGCAGTTGCAACAAATCACTGAAGCCCGAGCTTTTTCAGCATTTTGTTTCCCTCAGTGACTGTATCCTTTAGAGCTTCATCCAAACTCATACTCCCAAGAATCACCTTTTCCAGATTGGGAACAAACAGTTTCCATTCGAAAGTATAGAATCCAGGCATTCCGGGTTTAACGTTGTCTGAGTATTGGAGCCAGGCTTTTGCTATGTCCCATTCGTTCTCAGGTGAATCAAATCGCGCGTCAGCAATTGCCGATTCCCTTACCGGGAAAAGATAGTCGCTGAAACTTATCTCTGCTGAGTTCTCGGTATTCGTCATGAATTCTATGAATGCAAAAGCTTCATCCTTATGTTTGGAGAGTTTCGAGATACCAAGAGCCTGAGGATCAGATGCATTGACCTTGTTATCTCCGTTCTTGACAAGAAGCATACCCCAGTTGAAGCCTTTATTCTGAAGCAAAAAACGTCTGTTCCAGCAGCCAAAGGTAACCATTGCGTACTTTCCGTTTATGAATCCCTGCATAAGAGAGGTGTAGTCTATACTTATAACATCTTTTGGCATTACACCATGTTCCGTTATTAGTGAGAGGTAGAACTCAATAGCTTCTCTAGCTCCCTCATTAATCTCAACCTTCCATTTATGATTGCTGTCCTTTGTAAGTATCGTTCCATCTTTCTGAGCGATCAAGGTCCAGTGAAACCTTTCCATTAGAGGAGCAAGGATTCCCCAGGTTATTACATTTCCGTTCTCATCTTTCCTTGTAACTCTTTGCGCGATATCAAGCAGCTCTTCCCACGAAATCATTCTGTCGAGAGGTAATCTAATTCCGTTTTCTTCGAATGTATCCTTGTTGTAGAAGATCACTTGCGTTTCCTGGCACCAGGGGATCCCATAAAGATTTCCGGCAAAATCATAGCAGTCTTCGAATATATGGGCCGGAATATCACCAATCATATCGTCAGTGACGTAACTGTTAAGAGGGGCCGCATACCCCATCATTCCATATTCTCGGAATTTCTCGGCGTCAGTGTGGAAGATGTCCGGCGCGTTTCCACCTTGAAAACTTGTCAGCAGATACTGGTCTGAAGACTCCCAGGTGCCCCAGATAATGTTCACCTGAATATCTGGATTCTTTATGTTCCATAAATCGACCAGATCGTATATCTTGTCAACCGTTGCAGGTTGCCAGGCAAGACAGTAAAAGTCCAGAGTAACGGCGAAGACCGCCGAAGTGATTATTAGAAGTAGTGAGATTATAAATATCTTCTTCACTCAAATCCCTCCTAGCTTGAGACCTTAACGACAATCTTGATTTTGGTCTTGTCTGTGGCGTCTTTGAACGCTTCTACAATATTCTCGAGGTCCCATACTTTGGAAATCAGTTTAGAAAAAGAATCTGGATCACTGGTGATGAAGCCGAAGGCCTTCTTAAAATCCTTCTCGGAAAAACCAAAAGCGCCGACGAGGTCCACCTCTCTATAGTGAATGAAGTAAGGATCTATCTCTAGGACCGTGTCTCTCGACATTCCGCCAAACAACTCAAATGTTCCGCCTGGATGGACGAAAGGCAGAAGCGAGTTGACAAGTTCCTTTCTATCATTTGCAAGGATGATTGAATCGAAGCGAGGATCACTGTTCTTGAAGCTTTCGAAACCAGACTCACTGAAGTCTATCGTTTTAAGACCACAGTTCTCAGCCATAGATAGCCTGTTCTTATCAATATCGGAAATGTATGTCTCACATTTCAAGTTTTTCAGAGCGTTTCCAAGGAGTAATCCCATAGGACCGCTTCCAACAACCAAGACTCTATCTTCGGGGATTATCCTGGCTTTGTCTATACCATGAATTGCACAGGCCAGCGGTTCCGTCAGGGTTGCAGTACTCTCGGGGACATGATCTGGGATCTCAAGAGTTGCCCTTTTCAGGATCTCTAAGGGCACTTTCACATACTCGGTAAATGCTCCTTCAACCCAATGTTTCTTTGAACAGAGCTCGGGAACTCCCTTCTGACACATTTCACATTTGCCGCACTCTATGTACGGAGCTATCACGTAGTTAGCATCACCGAAATCGTAGTCTACCGACGCTCCCTTTTCAACTATCTTTCCGGTGAACTCATGCCCTAGAATGCAAGGCGGTTTGAACATGTGATGCCCTTTGTTGAATGTCTTTATGTCTGTACCGCAGACGCCAACCATACCTATCTTCACGAGACCTTCATCTGCCTGGATAATGGGCTTGCTAATATCATCGATTTCGATCTTCCCGATGCCCTTGTAGATTGCTGCCTTCAAATTAACCACCTCTTATCCCAGATAATGGGGGAGTTGCCTCCCCCATCACGAAATCACATCTCAACCCTAACTTCGATTACGTACCATGCCCAGTTGTCAGACGGGTACTTGTCGGTGATCTCCGGGAAGTCGTTGATCGGATATGCAAGCTTTATGGGGCCGCCCTGGCTCGCAGGGAGAGCCCTGAGGTTTTCGCCCGATCTGGTCGAGTGAGTCAGCATTATCGGATACTTCAATGCATCTTCGTAAGAGATTGCAAATTCCTTTTCATCAGAGCATACCAAAACAACATTCTTTGTTCCGGAAGGAACTCCCACGAACTTCAAAAGATCGGCGAGAGTCACTCCAACATATGTCTTGTCTCCCATCCACGGATCGGTTACAAAGAACTCGGTTTGGGGCAGTTCTTTGAACTCATCCAGCGTGAGTTGCCAGACACCTTCCTCATTTCTCAATGCGATCACGCCACTGATTTTAATTACAGGATCTGCGATTACCGCAGCAGAAATGAGAAGCATTGCCGCAAGAACAACCAGTAAGGCTTTCTTCATACGTATTTCCCCTCCTTATTCTTCCTGAACAATTCCCTCGGCGACCAACAGCTCGATCGGATCAACCACTCTCTCGCTGTTTCTAAATATCCCGTACAGAGAGTATTTATAGTCTTTTGAAATGGTGAAGGGAACGTCCAGATTGGTTATTTGAACCATGAAAGTATCACTACCATCGTTAAATGTGTAGCTTTTACCCCACTGACCGGTATTGGAACAATTCGAAACAAGCACAAGTGATCCCTCGAAGTATTCTGGATTGGTTTTCATAGATTTGATATCTACCGGGGCGCTTCTAACGAAGAGCTTCTTTCTGAACTCTCTATCTCCAGAGCGAACAACTATCTCATTCAGCCCATCGTCACAGGAAGAAAGATTGACATTGAAGTAGTATTCGCTCCAGAATCTCATATCTTTCTTCAAAACAACGCATTCCACGATACGGTCATTGAGAAGTACTACGATATCTTCTGTTGAAGGAAACGTGCAGAATCTGACGTACTCGACTCCGGAATAGGGGGCCTCTCTGCTCATGTCGAACCAGCCGGAATTATCATCTGCAAGAGTTACGAAACAGTAATTCAAATCGCTTCTTTTCATCTCAAAAAGTGTGAACCCATATTCATCACCAGTTGGAGATGGGCCTTCCCACCATGCTCCAGAAACAGCACCACAGGTTAGCTCCACAAATGGAGCATCGAAGTACTCAATCATCGTGTGCTTGTGACCGGTAATGTGGTATGAACAATCATCAGCAAAAATCTGCATCAGTTCGTAGTAGTTATCGGTCTTGGCTAGACTGAACACCGGTTCATGTGAAAAGATCACGATTCTATTATTATTATCAACTAGCTCAATGTCCTTCTTCAACCATTCAAGCTGCTCAGAATCGACTTCGTAAACGAAACTGCCTTCGACGATGTTGTGAGTGTTAAGAACTATGTAGTGTGTTCCAAAGCTGTTGAAAGAGTAATACGCGGGCCCGTAGACGTTGTGAAAAATGTCGTACGGATCGGCCTTCTTCTTGTTTGTCTCGTGATTTCCAACGGAGTAATATACAGGGATATTCGAGATGGTTAGATAGTCTTTAACCTTTGTAGCCCATCTGGTTGCAACTTCGTCGTCGATATCTTTGATGCTTGCTCCCATGTCTCCGTTGCATACGATGAAATCGGGCTTGACTGTCTCGAGAATCGAAACAAGCTTGGTCATGTATTCATCTGGACTGTCAATCATCTCTCTGTCACCTAGAGATTCATAGAAGAGGTCGGGGTCATCCGCGTAGTGAATATCGTTTACAACGGCAAAGATACCATTCTCCACAGATGGCATCAGCAAGAAATCGTGATTCTCAAGCCCCTTAACATACCATTCGCTGCACAAATATCCGTCAGGTTTGATCAAGAATACATAACCATCTGAACCGGGAATACTATAGACCCCCTCACTGTCTGAAGAGACTATCTCAACTCCGTTTGAAATAAGGCAACCCTGAAGGGTCTGATCTTCCGAGTCGAGTATCCCGTTTGAGTTCAGATCAACAAACACATGGCCCTCAATTCCGAAAACAGCGCCGAGAAAAAGAAATAAGAAAACCAGCAAGAGTGCTTTCTTCATAAACGCCCCCTCTTTTCAGACTAGCCGTGAACAGTTTTCAGAAGCTTTTCGACATATTCAGTCTGGTCATCGGCTTGAAATACATTCCTGCCGTAAGCAACCCCCTTTGCGCCGAGCTCCAGAGCCTCCCTTGCCATTTCGAAGGCATCCTTTCCCTTCGGTCCCCCGGCAATCACGACGGGTACAGGGACTGATTCCAGAACCTTCGTGAATGACTCAAAGCCCGTATAATAGACTTTTACAAGATCGGCACCCAGCTCATACGCTACTCTCGTTCCCAGTGCAATATACTCCGGATCAGTAAAGTGGTCCATGGCCTGAGGAAGCATTTCTGCAATCAAGGGCATTCCTAGCTTGCTGCATTCTTCTGCCACTTTTCCGATAATTTCAAGCGACGCGTTTTCACCGTCTCCACCCATGAATCCCATAACAACCACACCGTCAGCTCCTATTGACAACGCATGTTCGACGGAAGTAGTGATTCTGTGGTAGTCAAACTTTGTGGAGTAGTTAGTAGAGGCCCCCGTTATTCTGCATAGAATCGAAACCTTTCCTCCAAGCAAATCTCCGTTCTTTTCGATTACGCCCGGATTTAGAATCATTGCATCGGGCCGGCCAGCGACTATGTTGCTTAATGTCCTCCTGACATCCTTGATGCCTTCTATCGGACCCTGGAACTGCCCGTGATCCATAGCAACGATCACCGTCTTTCCGTCTTCTCTGAGTATCCGGTTCATTCTAATCAGTTTTCCCGTCATGACATCTCTCCTATCATTTGTTCAGAACATATGTACCTAGATTATAGTACATTCCTTTAAGAAAACAAAACAGAAGCAAAGGATTTGGCAGTTTTATTTTGGGTGAACAATTAGGAATAGGAGTGAAATTGGTTTCGGCGTTTTGACCCATGAAGGTGTGCTACTGTTCAATTTCCGTTCTTTTCTGCTGCAGCAGATAATCAAGTTATGGGTTAGCTTTGACACCAGATGATTCGGGACACGGTTCTATTATGGAATGAAGATTGTTGTAGAAGCCTTCACTTTGCTGTTCTAGAGATTCTGAAGCCGACATTTGTGATGGCGTGACCTGGCAAACCCTTAGATCTCACATTGATACTGAGACCGACGGGGCAGTCTATCCAGCTGGCACCTCTCTTAACTCTGTAAGCTGAGAAGCTGTCAACATATGGATTCGTTTCTTCTGAAGAGGAGTAGTCTGTGTGATAATCGCTAACCCATTCCCAAACATTTCCCAACAGATCGAAGATTCCCAGTTCGTTTGGAGCTTTGGTTCCTACCGGATGGGTCAAGTTCTCTGAGTTAGATTTGTACCACGCTACCAGGTCAACTGAGTTTCCTACCAATCTTGTGTAGCCTTCACTCGCGTTACCGCCTCTCGCCGCAAATTCCCATTCAGCATCAGTCAGAAGCCTGAAACCTTCTACTTCGGAGGAATCGGTTGTTCTTTCGCCACTTCCATCAAGCAAATTGCCCTCGGAATCGTAGGCAAGGGGTACCCCCCTCCTTATTACTAAGCCAGTTGCAATAAGCTATCGCGTTCCACCAGCTCACGTTCATAACTGGTCTGTAGCCCTTTCCCAAACCGGAGTCGTCGGGAAGGATTCTTCCCGTTTCATCAAAGAAAGCCTCATATTCTTCGAAGGTGACTTCAAACCTCCCGATGTAGTAATCGTAATTCAAATCAATCTGTCGTACCGGTTCATAATCGACACCTTCTTCTCTCCATGTGGTTCCCATGAGGAAGTTTCCGCCGTTGACAAGAACATGTTCCGGCATTGAAGCGCTTAAAGAAGCGGCGAGAAGAGCAATTGTGGATGTCGCGAATAGTCTATACATTGGGATCCTCCTGAGGAAATTGTCTTTGCCAAAAGAAGCTGGAATTACGCTATGCAGAAGTTCAGTTCCTGGCTTTTTTGTTTAGTTGAAGAGTGTCTTGTCCTTTTCGTTCTCACATTAAGATCGGCATTTATAAAAGGAAAAAGGAAGAAAGGTCTTCAATCAATTTTTCAATTTTCTTCTCTCTTCCGAAGCTCCACCAGCCAACGCTTCCCTGGCCAACTATTTCGGCGCCCTTGTCTTTGCAGATGGTCTTCATGTATTTTAATGTCTGTTTTCTTCCCATTGAGGCCGGAAAGAGACCAGTAGCCATAAGGGCAACTTTTTTGCCCTGGAGGGATTTCATTTTGGCAAGATAACTCTTCATGGGATCGGCGGGTGCTCTGCCATTAACTGGAGAGCAAAAGAC